>Ga0315899_10001872_pt1 | contig 23749 bp, 19 predicted proteins | sample LakEriMetagenome_2_FD_203518 | JGI IMG/M metagenome (GOLD analysis project Ga0315899, IMG submission 203518) | Freshwater fungal communities from buoy surface, Lake Erie, Ohio, United States - Buoy 4 MA112 | ecosystem: Environmental > Aquatic > Freshwater > Lake | place: USA: Lake Erie, Ohio... | reverse complement strand
CGCGGCAATGGCGCGGCGCAACTCAATGGTTCCGTAGTTGGAGGTGTAGTGCGTGCGCCCAGCGCGCAGGCTCGTGACCGCCGCCTCAACGATGTGTGCTGGCGTGTCGAAGTCGGGCTCCCCTACGCCGAGGCTGATCACGTCGCTCATGGTTGCGGCGATATCGAAGAAGCGCCGAATTCCAGAGGGCGGCACCGCGTGGACACGATCGGCAAGTGCGCGCTTAGCAAAGTCGCTCATGCTGCACCTCCACCGAGTTTCGCCAAGTCATGCGGTGCCACGGCGCGCCACACTGCCGTTGCGGTGAGTGCCTCGTAGCCAGCGGAGATGCCGAGAAGCTCGGCCTCTGACCATGGCTTGCCGATCAGCTGTAGTCCGACGGGAAGGTTCTCAGAGAGGCCGCACGGAATGCTCACCCCTGGAAGGCCCGCCATGTTCGCTGGCAGGGTGCAGGCATCGGCGAGATACATCGAGACTGGGTCGCTCATCTTTGCGCCAAACTTCCAGGCAACCTGCGGGCTTGTTGGCGCCACGATTGCATCAAAACCAGCCGCCCAGATGCGATCAAAGTCGCGCGCGATCAACGTGCGCACCTTCTGTGCCTTCACGTAATACGCATCGTAGTAGCCGGCAGAGAGTGCGTAGGTGCCAAGCATGATGCGGCGGCGCACCTCTGGGCCGAAGCCGCGTCCGCGGGTCTCGAGATACCCGTTGAGCAGATCTCCGCGGCCGTGCTTTGATGCGCCGTAACGGATCCCGTCGTAGCGTGCGAGGTTCGCCGACGCTTCTGCAGGCGCAACGATGTAGTACGTTGCGAGCGCATGCTCCGTCGTTGGGAGGCTCACCTCTTCGACGATTCCACCGGCAGCTTCAAGCGCAGCGACTGCATCGCGCACAGCGCGTTCAACACCAGCCTCCATGCCAGCAACGAAGTACTCCTTTGGCAGGGCGAATCGCTTGCCACGAATGGCCGATGCCGCGGCATCGCCGCTCGGAAGGTTCAACAGCACCGCATCAAGCGGACTACGTGAGCTGGTCGCATCGTGCGCATCTGCCCCAGCGATTGCGTGCAGAAGGAGTGCTGCATCTTGCGCCGTGCGAGCGAACGGTCCGACCTGATCGAGTGACGAGGCAAAGGCGACGATCCCGTACCGCGACACTCGCCCGTACGTTGGCTTCATGCCGACGATGCCTGTGAGACTCGCTGGCTGACGAATGGAACCACCCGTGTCTGTACCGATCGAGAGTGGTGCGTGGAAGGCGGCAACGGCGGCCGAAGATCCGCCCGACGATCCACCAGGCACCCGATCAATGTCCCATGGGTTCACCGTCTTCTTGTACGCCGAGAACTCCGTGGACGAGCCCATGGCGAACTCGTCCATATTCGTCTTGCCAAGAATGACTGCACCCGCCTCTTTCAGCCGTGCGGCGATCGTGGCGTCATACGGGCTGGTGTATCCCTCAAGGATTCGCGAGCCCGCTGTTGTGGGAGTCCCAGTGAGGTTAACGAGGTCTTTCAGTGCAACAGGGACACCGAGGAGTGGCGGAAGGTCGTTAAGCGCTGCAGTGCCAGCGGCACGTGCGGTCGCGTAGCGTGCATCGGCGCGATCGGCCTCAGCACGTGCCTCTTCGAATCGGAGGTGGAGCCACGCGCCAAGGACGCCATCCTCTCGCTCGATCGCAGCAAAGAGTTCGTCGGTGACGGAACGCGAGGTTGCGGCGCCCGACTGGAATGCGGCGCGCAGCTCTGCCGCGGATGCACGGCGGAGGCTCTCCCCGCTCATCCGTCGGCCTCCTCAGAGAGGATCGCCTGCACTCGCACAAAGTCGCCGCTCCGTGCCGGTGCGTTCTGGATGGCGTCGTCAACTGCGAGGGATGGCTCAACGATGTCCTCGCGTAGCGGCATCGCCTGAACAATCGTCTGTGCGCTCGGTGGCACGCTTGAGGTGTCCACGTCGGCAAGGTGGGCCCACTGCTCAAGGATCAGGTTCAGGTCGCCCTGGAGCTTCCCCAGCTCCTCGCTCGTGAGTCCGAGGCGCGCGAGTGCTGCGACGCGTTCTACCTCGGCGCGGGTCAGGTCACTCATGCGGGAATCCTACCCGCCCAACGGCTCAACCCCCCAGGAGTGCGACGAAGCCCGCCTCATCCACGATCGCGATGCCTAACTTTTCGGCGGCGGCGCGCTTTGAGCCTGCCTTCTCTCCCGCTACGAGCAGCGTCGTCTTTGCGGTCACGGCGTCGGCAACTGTACCCCCCGCCGCTGCGATACGGTCTTGCGCCTCCCGTCGACTCCAACCCGTAGCAGTCAGAGTTCCCGTTACCACCACCACCTCCCCAGCGAGCGGGCCACCGGCCACGCTTGGCGTGACGGCAGCGGGGACGGCGATGAGCCCGGCGTCAAATAGGTCTTCAAGTGCTTCGCCCGCGAGGCCGGAGGCGAACGCGGAGACGATGCTCTCCGCAACCACCGCCCCAACCCCTGAGATCGCCGTGAGCTCCTCTGCTGTGAGGGATCGCAACGTGGCGAGTACAGCGCGCCCCCAGGCAGGTCCACTTGTTGGCGGAACCCGGCGCTGTAGCTCGGCCGCCAAATCCTTCGCCGTCGCCTCGCCAACATGGCGAATGCCGAGCGCAACAAGTACGCGCCACAGTTCGCGGCTCCGTCGACCCTCAATCATGCCGAGCACATTGCTGATGCGGTTTGGACCCTCGCGACGTGACGTGTCACTCAGGCTCCCCATGCGATCGAGCCCATCGAGCTGCTCGGCAGTCAGACGATAGAGATCGCCGAGGCGACGCACCACACCACGCTCTACCAGCTGCGCGAGTAACTTCTCACCGACACCCTCAAGGTCGAGCGCACCACGGCCAACGGCGTGCCGCAACGTTTCGAAGTTCTGCGCCGGGCAGGCGCGATTCGGGCAGCGATGGCGCACCTCATCGCGTACGACCGCAGTGCCACAGGATGGACAGGTCGTTGGCATAGTGAACTCGGAGAGGGGTGCGGTGCGGCGCTCCGCAAGTCCGCGTACCACCTCAGGAATCACATCGCCCGCCTTCTGCAGCACGACGACATCGCCCACGCGCACATCCTTGCGGCGAATCTCATCTATGTTGTGCAGCGTCGCGCGCCGAACCGTTGAACCCGCCACAAGTACTGGCTCCATCTCTGCCACCGGGGTGAGGTAGCCGGTGCGCCCCACCTCCACACTGATGCCGAGGAGTTTCGTCGTTACCTGCTCTGGGGGGAACTTGAAGGCGATCGCCCATTTTGGTGAACGCGCGATATAGCCAAGCTGCTCCTGGTCGGCTACCGCATCAACTTTCAGCACCGCCCCATCGGTCTCGTACTCCAGAGTGCGGCGCTTCTCAACCCACTCGGCGAGGAACGAGGCGGCGGTCGCTCCAGTGAGACCCGCACGTGCGTTCTGTTCCGTTGGGAGCCCCAGGTCTTGCAGGCGACGGAGGGCGGCGCTCTGCGCCACAGGGGCCGGCTCTTCAAAGAGCTGGTAGGCGAAGAAGGAGAGTTTGCGCTGCGCGGTGACCGCGGCATCTTTCTGTCGGAGTGAACCAGCCGCTGAATTTCGCGGATTCGCGTAGAGCGGGAGATCTGCAGCAGCACGCTCGGCGTTCAGTGCAGCGAAGGAGGATTTTGGCATGTAGATCTCGCCCCGCACCTCGCAGGTTGCAGGCTGCTTCAGCGTTGCGGGAATGGCTCGAATCGTGCGCACGTTCGCCGTGACATCTTCGCCGGTGGTGCCGTCGCCCCGCGTTGCGGCACGAACCAGCTTGCCCCGCTCATACATCAGGCTGATTGCAAGACCGTCTATCTTCAACTCCGCAACGAGTTCGGGTTCGCGGCCTCCAAGCCCCTTCGCCGCGCTGGCAGTGAAGTCTGCGACCTCTTCGGGCGAGAAGGCGTTTGAGAGGCTCAACATTGGGCGCTCGTGTCGCACCTCAGTCAATTTGACGGCAGGCTCCACCCGATCATCTGCGTTCGGTCCAACACGCTGAGATGGCGAGTCTGGCGTAACGAGTTCAGGGTGTGCCGCTTCAAGGGCGTTGAGTTCAATGCGAAGCGCATCGTATTCGGCATCGGTGAGCGTTGGGGCATCGTCAACATAATAGCGACGGTCCGCCTCGTTGATCGCTGCGATCAACTCTCGATGGCGTACACCTGGAGCACTAGCCTTGCCGCTCATCCCTGAACCTCCAGATTGGCGATGCTCGCCGCGAGCGTCTTCACCCCAGATCCGGCGAAGGCGATCGTGACCTCCTCATCGTGGCGGGTAAGCTTCGACGTGACAACGATCCCCTCACCGAACGTCGCGTGCAGGACGCGATCACCATCGCGGAAGTAGCGCTCACCGGGGATCCGCACTCGCGCTGGTGCGATGGTGCGTGGGCGAAGCGGAGGAAGAATCGGTGTGTCAGTCGCCTGTGTAGGGGTGCCAGCCGCTCCGCGCCCCGTCGCCGCCCACGGGGGAACCCGGCCGACCGGCTGCATGAGCTCTGGAGCCTCGCCAATGAACTCGTCTTCGTCGGGTGCCTCGTCGATCCCATCGGTATCGGGTACGCGGAGAGAGCCAGAGCGTGCACCAGCGCTGTAGGCACGACGCCTCGCCTCCAGATCGCGCCCAGGACGGAAGGCGCCGCTCGGTGCCCCTGGCGTGCCACTCCCCTCCCGCCACGACTCGCCGCCGGCAAACCCTGCACGCGCCGATCGGAAGCCACGGCCGAATCGCGTCTCGCCATCGGCACGCGGATCGTCGTCGTTTGCCACATCGAGCAGCTCCTCCGGAATCTCCGCAAGGAAGCGCGATGGCGCACCATCACCGTCACCCCAGCCGCGGCGGAGGGCGTACGAGAGACAGAGGCGGCGCTTCGCGCGCGTGATGCCGACGTAACAGAGGCGACGCTCCTCCTCCATCTGCTCCTGATCCATGAGGGCTCGGCTGTGTGGGAAGAGCCCTTCGGTCAGCCCCGAGATAAAGACCGTCGGCCACTCCAAACCCTTTGCAGCGTGCAGCGTGATGAGTGTGACTCGCTCTGCATCGCCATCAAAAGCGTCCTGATCCGCAACCAACGCGGTCTCTTCGACGAAGCGGTCGAGTGCATCAAGTGGGGCCAGCTCCATGAATCGCCCAGAGATACCGCGGAGCTCGAGAAGGTTCGCCCAGCGCTCCTCACCCTCAACCCCCTCAGAGGCGAGATGTGCGCGTAGGCCCGACTCTGAGTAGACCCCGTCAAGCAGCTCTGGAAGCGTGACTGCGGCAATACGGTCGCGCAGTCGGCTGATTACGTCAGCAATCCCGGCAAGGGAGTTTCGTGCGCGGGTGTTCACGCCAGCCACCTCGCCACGACCAGCCGCGGCGATAACATGACCGAATGGGGTGCCCTCTGGCGCAGTCACGCGTGGTGCGGCGGCGGCGCGCAGCAGTTCAATCGTTTTGTCACCGATGCCACGTGGCGGCACGTTGAGAATGCGCTCATACGAGATGCGGTCGTTGTCGCTGCGCAGCACGCGGAGCCAGGCCAGCGCATCTTTCACCTCACGGCGCTGGTAGAAGCGTGTGCCGCCAATCAACTGGTACGGAACACTTGAGCGCAACAGTGCCTCTTCAATTGCGCGCGACTGTGCGTTGGTGCGATAGAGGATGGCAATCTCGTTCAGGCTAACGGGCGCTGGCGCATCCGCGCGACGCCCACTCACGGCAGCCGAAGCCTCTTCAATGCGCCGAACGATCCACGCCGCCTCATCTTCAGGGTCAAATGCCCCATAAACGGTGATCTGGTCACCACCCTCGAGCTCGGTCCAGAGCCTCTTCTTCTTGCGACCCTGATTGTTAGAGACAACGCCGTGCGCAGCGTCAAGAATCGTCTGCGTTGATCGATAGTTCTGCTCAAGCGGCACCACCTCTGCGGTTGGCCAGTCGCGCTCAAAGTCAAGAATGTTGCGGATGTCTGCGCCACGCCAGCTATAGATGGACTGGTCGTCGTCACCCACCACGCAGAGATTGCCGTGTTTGGCGGCGAGCTCCCGCACCCAGGTGTACTGGATGCGGTTGGTGTCTTGATACTCGTCGACGTGCAAGTACTCCCACTTCGCTCGGTAGCGGTCGGCAACGGCGGGCGCCTCCTGCAGGAGGCGCAGCCCCTCAAGGAGCAGGTCATCAAAGTCGAGTGCGTCGAGGCGCTTCAGTTCCGCCGCATAGCGACGGGCAAACCGAGCGACGAGGCGCTCGTGATGGGTGATTGCGCGATCTTCCATCTGGTCGGCGGTTAACCCATCGTTCTTGGCCCGGCTAATCGCGCCAAGGATGAGGCTTGGCTTCGTCTCCCCCGTCGCCGGCAGGTCGTCCTCCTTCAGGAACCCCTTGATCACGCGCGCCTGATCATCGGCGTCGTAAATGGTGAACCCCTTGGGCAGCCCAATCGCTTCGCCATCGCGGCGGAGCATGCGGGCGCAAAGGCTGTGGAAGGTGCCCATCGCTACGTCGCGTGCCGACTCGCCAATCATCTCGTGCAGGCGGTCGCGCATCTCGGCGGCGGCCTTGTTGGTGAAGGTCACGGCAAGAATCTTCCACGGGGCGACGCCCTCATGTTGAATCAGCCAGGCAATGCGGTGCGTGATCACGCGCGTCTTCCCTGAGCCGGCACCAGCGAGCACCAGGAGTGGACCGGCAGTGGTGGTCACCGCACGGCGTTGCGCCTCGTTGAGCGGCGCGAGGATGCGCTCCTCGACGCTCCTAAGCGCAGCCCCCGTCAGTGGGGCACGAGAGGGGAGGGAACACGCCGCCGGCGTAGGTTCATCCGTAGGATCGAGGGGGAGGTTCACCCGCACATTCTACCGCCCACCACTATCCATCCACGAAAAAGGAAGAGGACCCTCGGCCCCGCCGAGAGTCCTCTTCACTAGGTTCGAGAGAGGTACTAGAAGTCCATCTCGCCGCCGTGGCTGTGACCGCCAGGCGCCGCCGCTTCCTTCTTCTCTGGGATGTCGCTGACAACCGCCTCGGTCGTGAGCACCATCGCCGCGACCGAAGCGGCGTTCTGCAGGGCAGAGCGCGTCACCTTTGCGGCGTCGACAATCCCCTTCTCGAACATGTCGACCATGGTGTCGGTTGACGCGTCGAAGCCGGTTCCCTTCTTCGCCTTGAGGATTGCTTCGATCACGACGTCACCACGGGCGCCGGCGTTCTCTGCAATCTGACGGGCTGGAGCCTCGAGGGCGCGGCGGACGATGTCTACCCCGACCTGCTCATCGCCCTCAAGCTTGATCTTGTCGAGTGCCCCACGAGCCTGAAGGAGTGTGGTGCCGCCGCCGGCGACGATCCCCTCTTCCACGGCCGCCCGGGTCGTTGAGAGAGCATCTTCGATGCGGTGCTTCTTCTCCTTGAGCTCGACCTCGGTGGCCGCGCCAACCTTGATCACCGCAACGCCGCCCGAAAGCTTGGCGAGGCGCTCCTGGAGCTTCTCCTTGTCGTAGTCCGACGTGGTCTCCTCAACCTGCGCCTTGATCTGCGCCATGCGCGCCTTGATCTCGGCAGGCTTCCCCGCACCATCAACGATGGTCGTGTTGTCCTTGGTCGAGACGACACGTCGTGCAGTACCAAGGTCCTCGGCCGTGACGCTGTCGAGCTTGCGGCCGACCTCCTCCGAGATCACCGTTCCGCCGGTTAGCACCGCGATGTCGCGGAGCATCTCCTTGCGTCGGTCGCCAAAGCCTGGCGCCTTGACCGCAAGCACCTGCACGGTGCCGCGGATCTTGTTCACTACGAGCGTAGCGAGTGCCTCACCGTCAACATCCTCAGCGATGATCAGGAGTGGTCGACCCGTGCCGACCGCCTTCTCAAGCGCTGGGAGCGCATCGGCAACGGCCGAAATCTTCTTGTCGGTAATGAGGATCGCTGGGTTGTCGAGCTGAGCCTCCATGCGATCCGAGTTCGTTACGAAGTAGGCCGAGATGTAGCCGCGATCGAACTGCATCCCCTCGGTGTACTCCTTGTCGAGTCCGAGTGACTGCCCCTCTTCCACCGTGATGACGCCGTCCTTGCCGACCTTCTCCATCACTTCAGCGATCAACTCGCCAACGCTTGGATCAGCGGCCGAGATCGATGCCACGGCAGCGATCTGCTCGCGGGTATCAACCTTGCGAGACTGCGCCTTGATCTCGGCGACAACAGCGGCGACGGCCTTATCAAGCCCACGCTTGATCACCATCGGGTTTGCACCAGCGGCAACGTTACGAAGCCCTTCGGTCACGAGCGCCTGGCCGAGCACAACAGCGGTTGTGGTGCCATCACCAGCAACATCGTCCGTCTTCGTTGCAACTTCCTTCAGGAGCTGCGCGCCCATGTTCTCAAAGTGATCGTCGAGCTCAATGTCGCGTGCGATCGTTACGCCGTCATTGGTGATTGTTGGGGCGCCGAACTTCTTGTCGAGCACCACGTTGCGGCCCTTCGGGCCGATCGTGACCTTCACCGTGTCGGCAAGCTTGTCGATGCCGCGCTTCAGCGCTCGTCGTGCCGCCTCGTCGAATACCACCTGCTTTGCCATTGGGTATCTCCTTTTCTACTTTGGCTGGGTTACTTCAGAAATCTATGAGTCAGTCGACGACGGCCAAGATGTCCTTGGCGCCCACGATGAGGAACTCATCGCCATCGATCTTGAACTCGGTGCCGGCGTACTTGGCGTGTAGGACGCGGTCGCCCACCTTCACGTCAATTGCCTCGCGCTTCCCGTCGTCAAGGATTCGGCCTGGTCCAACAGCGACGACCTCGCCCTCCTGTGGCTTCTCCTGCGCCGTGTCGGGCAGGATGATGCCGCTGGCGGTCTTCTCATCGCGCGGGACTGGCTTGACGACCACACGGTCGCCGAGGGGACGTAGAGCTGCCTTCTTGGCCATTCTTTAACCTCCTTGTGGGCGGGTTCGCCGCCCCTGCACCTTTGTGCCTCCGCGAACGAGGCACTTGGCTGGATGTTAGCACTCTCAGGCTTAGAGTGCCAACTCCAAGCGTGGTGAGAGCGTGAGGGCACGGGGGAAGATGCGGTCGTAGTTCTCGGCAATGGCGAGGGCGAGGGGTTCAACCGGCTCCCCTCGGCGCTCCCCAATCCAGGCAAGCGTAAGGGCCACATTGGCCGGCTCATTGCGGCGCGGGTCAGGGGCCCCCGGCATGGTCAGCCACGGCGCGTCGGTCTCAGTCAGCAGCCGTTCGCGCGGGATCAGCGTGACCCACTCCCCCGTCGCCGATTCCTCGGGGCGAAAGGCTAGCCCTGAGATGGAGACAGCTCCACCGAGTGCGAGTGCCTCTTCGATATAGGCGGCGCTCCCAGAAGCGCTGTGCAGGATGAATGGGACTCGACCACCGAAGGCCTTCGCACCGCCCGGGGCACCAATCGCCGAGCCCTTGATCGTCGCCAACAGCTGTCGTTGCGCCTCATCACCATCGCCGAGCGAACGGCAGTGCAAAATCAGCGGCTTGCCGAGTGCGACCGCAACCTCAATGTGCGCCTCCAAATTTTCGATCTGCGCGGCAAGTGGCGCGACGTCTCGCTTCGTGTCGATCCCCGTCTCGCCGATCGCAGTAACCCGAGGGTCCGACGCCCGCTGCAGCAGCGCGGCTCGGCCGGGTACATCGGTAACGGCGGCGTACGGATGTATACCAATCGCTAGATCGGCCCAAGGGAGATCGGCTGCGATGCGGAATGCACCCTCAGAGCTCTCAATGCCGTACGACGGAATTAGGAGTCGGACCAACCCCGCGTCGAGTGCGCGCTGTGCAACCTGCTTGTAGTCGTCGTTGAAGCGATCGGCCTGCAGGTGCCCGTGCGCGTCAGTCAGCAGTGGCATCGAGTGCATCAGCCTCTAGTCGCGGGAAGAGTGGCTCTGGTGCCCCGAGTGGTCCCCCCGCACCAAGCGCCCCCCATGCGCCAATCTCGTCGAGAGTAGGACCGTTGCTGCCACGTGCGTCGTATGGCCAGCTGCGACCGAGCAGCGTCCAGATCTTTGCCGAGATTGATGGCATCGCCGGCGCTGCATAGAGCGAGATGAGGCGACACGCCTCAAGAAGATCGCCGAGCACGCCACGCAACTTCTCCTCAGCGGCGGCATCACCCAGCTTTGCTGCCTTCGCGAGCTCCCACGGCTTCTCGGAATCCACAAATTTGTTTGCCACACCAACAAAGTTCCAAAGCGCTCCGAGCCACTCGTGCAACATATTGCGCTCCAGTGCAGCAGTCGCCTCGCGTCGCGTCTCCGCCCACGCGGCGCCAAGAAGCGACGCGTCGGCAGGTCGCGGGAGCGGTGCCTCAGTGAAGGCGCGGCTCGCGAGTGTTGAGGCGCGGTTCACCAGATTCCCGAAATCATTGGCAAGTTCCGAGTTGTACCGGCGAATAATCGAGTCCCAGCTCACATCACCGTCTCGATCAAACGGGACCTCGCGCAGTGCAACGAAGCGTGCTCCGTCGGCACCAAGGGCCGCAACGGCATCGTCTGGGTCGAGGAAGTTGCCACGACTCTTGCTCATGCGTTCGCCACTGGAGAGGAGCCACCCGTGCACCCAGATCTTCTTCGGTGCCTCAAGTCCAGCGCTCCAGAGCATTGCTGGCCAGAAGACGGAGTGGAATCGATTGATGTCCTTGCCGATGATATGCAGATCGGCTGGCCACCACGGCGCACCGGCAGCATCTGCTGGGAATCCGGCGCCGGTGAGGTAGTTGATCAGCGCGTCGTACCAGACGTAGATAGTCCCCGCCTTCGGATCACCCTCACCCGTTGCGGTCAGTGCGCTGCTGCCATCTTCGCTAATTGGGAATGGAATCCCCCACGTGGCCCCTTCGCGGCTGATGGAGAAATCTTCCAGCCCCTGTCGAACGAATCCGAGCATCTCGTTACGACGGTATTCGGGTTGCACGGGCGATGGGTCCTGCGTCAGCCAGGCTTCAAGGCGCTCCTGGTATGCGCTGAGTTTGAAGAACCAGTTGCGCTCGGTGAGCCACTGCAGCGGGATACCTGGATGGTTCGGGCAGACGGTCTTGTCGCCCTCCTTCACCACATCGTCGGCGTTGCGGAACCCTTCATTGGGGCAGTACCAGCCCTCGTAGCTGCCGACGTAGATATCGCCCGCAGCAAACGAACGTCGCACCATCTCCTGTGCGGCGAGGGTGTGGTCCGCGTCGGTGGTGCGAATGAACCGGTCAGGACTAATCAGCAGCTTCGCCTCGCTCGCTTGGAAGAGGGCGACCTTCGCGTCGACGAAGGCTTTCGGGCTCATCCCCTCCTCTGCGGCGCGGGCGGCAATGTTTACCGAGTACTCGTCGGTACCCGTCAGGAAGCGGACCTCGTCGCCGCGCATGCGGCGCCAACGGGCGATGGCATCGGCGCCGATCACCTCATAAAGCGTGTGCAGGCCAGGCTTGTTGTTGGCATACGCGATGGCCGTTGTTAGGTAGTACCGCATCGTGGGCGATTGTGGCAGAAGAGCGTGGCCCGAGCGCGATACGCCCGCAGTATCCGCACCGTGAGAGGGTCTCGGCGCAGGTGTACGGCTCCTGCGGGTCACGTGACCCGGGCCGCCGCCGCATCAGGAGGCGCAATGAACAAGGTCATGCTCGCCGGCAGGATCACCAAGCCCGTCGAGGTGAAATCGCTCCCCTCGGGCTCGAAGGTCGCCGTGGGGAGTGTCGCAACCCACGACTTCCGCGGCGGCGAGGAGCGAACGGAGTTTCATCGGCTCGTCTTCTGGGAAAAGCTCGCCGAGATTGCCGCCGCCCATTTGCAGGCCGGCTCACTCGTGAGCATCGATGGCCGCCTCAAGACCCACGAGTGGGAGAGCGAAGGGTCACGTCGCTGGATGACCGAAGTGATCGTGAATCGCCTAGAGTTCCTCGGGCCGAAGCCGCAGTCGGGGGATCCAGTGGCCCAAGGGTCAGAACCAACCGATCTTGGTGAGGCCGAGTATGGCGAGGAGATCGCGCCCGTTCGCGCCTAGTGCTCGTCGTCGACGCTCTCTGGCGCCGCGTCGTCGTGGGCGAGGTTCCAGAGGCGTCGACGCTCAAGCCCCCACAGCGTTGCGACGCGCCGAATCGCCGCGCTCCGCGACTCACCTGCCGTCACCGCACGCTCAACGAGTTCGAGTGCTGCGGCATAGGGGCCGTCGGGATCATCTGAGCTCGGTGCGATCTCTCTCTCTTGCGCGCCAACAACGATGACGAACTCGCCCCGCGTCTCCATCTCCCCTGTACTCGCCGCCGCCGCAAGTTCGCCAAGGGTGCCGCGACGAATCTCTTCGTGGAGCTTGGTGAGCTCGCGACAGACAGCACCAGTTCGAGAGTCACCACACTCGCGCACCAAGTCGCCGAGAGTCACGGCAACGCGAGACCCCGATTCATAGATCACGGTGCCGCGCTCATCCGCCGCTATCGAGCCAAGCACCTTGGTCCGGTCAGCTCCGCTGCGCGGAAGGAAGCCCTCAAATGACCAGCGCGGTCCTGTAACGCTTGCTGCAACAACTGCCGCAAGAAGTGCGGATGCACCAGGGATTGGAATAATGCGGATGCCTGCACCGACTGCGGCGGCAACGAGCGCTCCCCCGGGGTCGCTGATCAGCGGAGTGCCAGCGTCGCTGATCAACGCAACGGCGGTACCTGCCTGTAGTCGAGCAATGATTGGTGCCACTCGGTCGGTCTCATCAAAGCCGGGAAGGGCCGTCACCTCTGTTTTCACGCCGATGCTGGCAAGAAGTGGGCGCGAGACGCGTGTGTCTTCGGCAACAATCAGCCCAACTTCGCGCAGCACTACCGTTGCGCGCGGCGAGAGATCAGCGAGATTGCCGATGGGCGTAGAGACGATATGCAGCGCCCCGGGCGTTGCACCACCGCCGCGCAGTTCGTCAGTCAAGGTTTGGTCGCCGCCGAGGATAGAGGTAGTCGCTCCCGCTGCTCCGCCCTCCCACTTTGGCGATTGGTGGCATCTGACGCTTAAATTCTGATCGACGGATCATCTCGCTCACGCGCACGACGAAGTCGCGGTCAAAGCCCTCCGCAATCACATCCTCAACAGGGAGGCGACGATCAACGATGCGGTAGAGCACGCGATCAAGCGTTGGGTAATCGAAGCCACCCTCGCCCTCGTCGGTCTGTCCAGGCCAGAGATCAGCGCTCGGTGCCTTCTCAATGATCTGTGTTGGCACGCCAAGGTGGCGCGAGAGCTCGCGTACCTGCGTCTTGTAGAGGTCGCCGATTGGATTGAATGCAGAGGCGGCATCGCCGTAGATCGTGGAATAACCGATGAGGATCTCGCTCTTATTCCCCGTGCCGATCACAACTCCATGGTGCACGGCGGATCGGTCATAGAGCGTGGTCATGCGGAGACGTGCCGCCATGTTTCCTCGACGCAGTGGGGTAACGCTCTCACCTGTGGGGAGATTCTCGATGAGCGCAGCAAGCGGGGCTTCAATCGAGATCAACTCACCCTGGCAACCGAGGTCCCTCACGATCGCCTCCGCGTCAGCCTTAGAACTGGCTGAAGAGGCAGCAGTTGGCATCAGCACCGCCACGAGGCGATCCGCACCGATCGCGGTGGCTGTCAGGTAGGCAACGAGCGCGGAGTCAATGCCGCCGGAGAGGCCAAGCACCACACGCTCGGCGCCAGTGCTCGCTACATGCGAGGAGATAAAGGAGCGGCACATGGCCGAGACCATCTCGGGGTCAATCGCAAGTTCGTCGTGCGATGCCTTACCGCTTTCGCCACTCATTGGACGCCTACGCCTCTTCGAGGCCAGCGCGCGTCGCGATGATGCGATCGAATTCGCGGCGCGTCAGCTCCAGACGCTCGTCGCGCAAGAGCGGGAGGGCGCTACGTGCGCGTGCCACCTCATCTAGGTCGATCTCCGTCAAGAGGAGCGCCTCATCGAAGAGTGGCGCCTCTGCAATCACAACGCCGTCGGGGCCAATCACGCGCGATCCGCCCCAGAAGATCAGCGACTCATCAACTCCGACCCGATTGGTGAAGGCAACGTAGGAGGTGGTGAGCGCCGCAGTCGCACGAAGCAGGGTGCCCCAGGAAGCTGCAGAGCCGAGCCCCTGATCGGCGTCCACACTTGCACCGCGCGCCGGCCCCGCCGCAACATTGATGAGGAGCTCCGCTCCGTCTTGCGCAAGGATCGCAGGGAGCGTTGGGTGCCAGAAGTCCTCACACACGCCGATGCCGACTCCAACGTCACCTTGAACGGATCGCCCGCTGAGGGAGGCTCGTGTTGCACGAATCGCGTCACCTGCCGCAAGGAAGCGTCGCTCATCAAAGAGTCCGTAGGTAGGCAAGTAGCACTTGCGTGCCACATGGCGCACCACACCACCCTCAAGCAATGCGGCCGCAGCAAAGAGTCGATGGTCATCAGTCGATTCAACAAATGAGACGACAGCAGAGGGGCCGCCGCTGGTAAGCCTTGCCAGCGAATCGAGGCGCGGATCAGTTCTGCGCATAGCGACTTCTGGCGCGAGGTCTTGCAGCTGGTATCCGGTCAGACTAAGTTCGGGAAAGATCACGAGGTCGGCTCCCGCCGCCTTGCTCTCAGCGATCTTCACTTCGTGGAGAGCAAGGTTCTGCGCGAGGTCGCCAAGTACTGGGGCGATTTGCGCGAGGGCGAGCACTCTGCGTCGCATCAGACCCTACTCTTGCAAATCCCACGTGTGGATTGACCACGCGTAGAGAGGGCTCTGAACATCGGCCTCCCGCGTCGCCCAGGTGAAGCGGTTCCGCAAGAGGGCGTATGAAGGTTCACCCCAGAGAAGCAGGTATGGCCGCTCGCTGCGTCGCAGCGACTGAATCGTGGCGTAGATGCCAATGCGAGAGTTAATGCTCCCGGCCGAAACTCCTTGGGCAAGCAGTTGATCGACTTCTGAGCTCGACCAGCAGACGAAGTTCTTCCCCGCTGGTGCCTCTTCTGTTGGGCAGGCGCTCGAGGAGAAGATGTCTGAATCATCGGGGTCTAGGCTCCACTGCCATGCGCCGAGATAAAGATCAAAGTCATTCGGGTAGCGCAATCGGGGCGCGATATCAGTAGCGAATGGCAGCTCTGCGACCGTGAGGGCAATGCCGCACTCGGCAACCTGATCAACGATCAGCTGTGCCGCACGGGTACGCGTCACCTGACCCTCCCGAACGATGATGTCCGCCTCTAGTCGGGTGCCGGCACGAGCGAAGACGCCATCCTCGCCTGCCTCCCATCCATCAGCGATAAGCGCGGCCCGTGCGCCAGCGACATCGCGCGTGGCTTCTGCGGCGGAAGGGTTCTCTGCCGCCCACGAGGTAGGGGCCACAGTGCTCGATATCTTGATTCCGGTTTCGTCGGTTGCGCCAGTGATGATCGCTGGCAGGTCAACGCACGAGGCGAGAGCGCGACGAGTGACGGTGCTGGCGAAGAGTCGACCTTCGCGAGTATTGAAGGCTAGGTAGTTATACCCGCGGAGCGATGCCACGTGGAGCATCGTGGCGTCACTGTTCACGTTGAGGCCAGCAACATCCGCCGCTCGAAGCTCAGGGGCCCAATCAATTGAGCCGCCCTGAAAGGCCTTCGCGACAGCAGAAGATGAGGCAAAGATGGTCAAATTCATGCCAGACATCGGAGGCTGACCGAGCGCAAAACCCTCAAAGGCGGCAAGCTGCACGTAGCTCCCAGGCACCCGCTCAACAAACTCATAGGGCCCCGCGCCAACGGGTGAACTCTGCACATCGAGGAGTGGAAAGGCGGCGGCTAGTTGGCCCTCAGTAGGCGCAAGGAGGAGCCCCTCAAGCGCCGTGAGCCGCACGTAGAGTGCTCGCGCGTACTTTTCGTCGTCGCGGCTCCCTGTCGGTTCACCTGCACCATTGAGTTGCGGGAAGCCGCGCGGGTCGGGTAAATCAAGGCCGGCATCAGCAAGGGTGCGCTCAAGCTCGGTAACGCGCGACGCATAAGTGCAGTTTGTGCCACCCGAAGCAGCACACCCACCGCCGTCGATGTCGGCGGCGATATTCTCGCGCGTGAGCGAGACGGCATTTCGATCTGCCGATGCAATCTTCCCCTGGAGTCGGGTTAGGGATGCGGCGAGCGTCTCCTTCGGGAGGATCGGGATCGTGAGCCCACGCGTCTGCCAAGGCGCCCATGGTGACTTCAGGGTAAAGGTGAGCGCACCGTCTGCCCCTGACTCCACTGAGACCAGGTGATTCGCCACCACGGCACAGATGTCGCTGACGAGCGGACAGCGCGCGGAACCCGCGAGTTCATAGGTGAATTTCACATCATCGGTGGTCAGTGGTGATCCATCGTGGAAGGTGAGTCCTGAGCGCAGCGTGACGCGCCACTTCGTACTGCCAGCCGCACTTAATGCTTCACCATCGGCGAGCACGGGGATTGGCGCAAAGGTGGCGTCAGCCCGATAGAGGCCTGCGTGGACCATGGAGCCGACCAAGGCGGAGGCGTCGTCTGTATAGGCGAGCGCCAAACCGGCAGGCTCACCCACAATCCCCGCGCGAATGGTGCGCGCGGAGAAGACGCTGCAGCCAGAGAGCAGGGTTGCCGACAGGAGAGCTGCCGCAAGGATCGCTAGGCTCCGATGCATCAGCATCTCCCCTCATCTCTCTCTCGTGGATCGGCGGGTGCCGATCTCCCCACAGGATAGGGGGTCGCCCTGCACTTTTGTGGTGAGGCGAGCCGCCCGCACGATTCCCCTATACGGCGAGAGCCGCGTAGGCGCGCTCCACGAGGCCGCACTCGGTTTGGAAGTCCAAGAGGGAAATTGCCTCTTCCATGGGCACCCAGCGCACCTCGTCAAACTCTTTATCCCACTGATCGAACGATCCGCCAATCGCCTCCATCAAGTAGTAGTGCACCGTTTTGTCAATGCGCTCCCCTCCACGCGTAAAGGAGTAATGAATTGCGTCAAAATACGAGAGGATCTGAACCTCAAGGCCGGTCTCTTCGCGCACTTCACGGAGGGCCGTCTGCTCTTGAGTCTCGCCCTCTTCAGGGGTCCCCTTTGGCAGCGACCAGACAAAACCGTCGCGCTCTCGGCGTCGGCGCCCAATCACGATCTCGGGTCGTCCACCAACCCCTCGAATGACGAGGCCTCCAGCCGACATTGCGCTGCGGCGTGTCGCTCCCATGTGCTGCTCCCTCACCTAACCGATGGGCGGGCGGCCGAGGCCGTACCGCAATTGACCCGATGGTAGCCTCCGCAGCGGCGGCACGCTGCTCAGGCGCTGAGCGCTACCCTAGCCGCACGCTTGGTGGCGCAGTAGGGCCACACACGAATCAAGGGAGGGCCTGTGGGAGACCATTTTGCGGTACGACGCTCGCTCGGGGCGGGCCTCCCCGATCGCATCGCTCTCGAGCTCCTCCCGCAACCTGCAACCCCCTGGGATGAACTTCCGCTGGTACTGAAGATACTTATGGAAGGGGCCGCTCGACGCTCTGGCGACGGCTTTGTGCAACCCGAAGACCTCCACGCCTATCTCGCATGGAAACCTGGTGCTGCCGCCTCAACGACAGGCGATGAACGCGAGGTCCCCTTCTCCCCAGCCCGCGTCGTGCTACAGGACTTCACCGGCGTTCCCGCCGTCGTAGACCTTGCCGCGCTCCGCAACGCCGCTACGGAACTCGGGATTGATCCGCATCGCATCAATCCACAGGTTCCCGCCGACCTGGTGATCGACCACTCCGTGCAGATTGACCGTTGGGCAACGCGCGAGGCGCTCGAGCAGAATGTGGCGAAGGAGTACGAGCGCAACACCGAGCGCTACCAGCTGCTGCGCTGGGCGCAGGGTGCCTTCGATAAGTTCCGCGTCGTTCCGCCTGGCGCTGGCATCGTGCACCAGGTCAACCTAGAGAACCTCGCCACCGTTGTCCGCGTCGAAGAGGTTGACGGTGCACCACTCGCCTTCCCCGATAGCTGCGTCGGCACCGACTCGCACACCACCATGATCTCGGGACTCGGCGTGCTCGGATTCGGCGTGGGCGGCATTGAGGCCGAGGCGGTCCTGCTCGGCGAACCACTCTTCTCGCCCATTCCAACCATCGTGGGGCTGCGACTCACCGGGCGACTACCAGCCGGCACCACCGCAACCGATCTTGTCCTCACCGTTACTGAGCGCCTCCGCGCACATGGTGTCGTTGGCGCATACGTTGAGGCGTTCGGCGACGGACTCGCCACAATCTCTCTCGCCGATCGGGCAACGATCGCCAACATGTCACCAGAGTTCGGCGCAACCACCACCCTCTTCCCGATCGACGAGATCACCCTCGACTACCTAAAAACAACTGGTCGCAGTGGCGAGAGCATCGCCCTCGTTGAAACGTACGCCAAGGCGCAGGGTCTCTGGCGCACTGCGGGTGCTGAACCGGTTTACGACGCAATCGTGCACATCGAGCTTGGTGACGTGGTTCCGTCGCTCGCTGGCCCACGACGCCCGCAAGACCGTGTCCCCCTGCCGAACCTCGGCGAGAGCTTCGCCGCCGCCTACCCCGATCGCACCGGAACAGCTGCCCACCACGCCACCGCAACATCGGCGAGCGGCACCTACGAGCTCCACGATGGCGCAGTAGCGATCGCCGCGATCACCTCGTGCACCAATACCTCAAACCCGTCGGTGATGATCGCCGCAGGTCTCCTTGCCCAGCGCGCCGTGGCACGTGGCATGCAGGTGCCTGCATGGGTGAAGACGAGCCTCGCTCCTGGCTCCAAAGTTGTGACCGCTTATCTCGAACGCGCGGGTCTCCTCGCGCCGCTTGAGACACTCGGCTTCAACGTGGCCGGCTACGGGTGCACCACCTGCATCGGCAACTCTGGTCCACTCGACGTCGGCGTCTCAGCCGCCATTGAGGCAGGCGACCTCACCGTCGCCGCCGTGCTCTCAGGGAACCGCAACTTTGAAGGTCGAATCCACCCGTCGGTGCGTGCCGCCTACCTCGCCTCCCCACCACTCGTGGTGGCGCTGGCACTCGCCGGGCGCGTGACGCTCGACCTCACGCAGGAGCCGATTAACAACGACAGGAGTGGCACCCCCGTCTTCTTGCGCGATCTATGGCCAAGCGACGACGAGATTGCCACCGCCGTGGCGGCCGCCGCCGACGCATCGCTCTATCGCAGCAGCTACAAGGATCTCTTCGCCGGCGACGCACGCTGGCAGAACCTTGCGAGCCCTACGGGCGAAACGTACGCATGGGATGCCAGCTCCACCTACGTCTCACGACCAGCCTTCACGGAGGGGATAACTCCTGAGCCGCAACCGATCGCCGACATCAGCAACGCACGTGCGCTCTTGATGCTGAGTGACTCCGTCACGACCGACCACATCTCGCCCGCCGGATCGATTCGCATCGACTCCCCCGCCGGCCGCTGGCTCATTGAGCACGGTGTTGCCGCTGGCGACTTCAACTCCTACGGCGCACGACGCGGGCACGACGAGGTGATGATGCGCGGCACCTTCGCGAACATTCGCCTGCGCAATGCCGTCGCGGGCGGCAAGGAGGGACCAATCACCCGCCACCACCCATCAGGCGAGATCCTCGCCGTCGCCGATGCCGCCGCCCGCTATCAGAGCGAAGGGAGCGACCTGATCATCGTCGCCGGAAAGGAGTACGGCTCAGGCTCGTCGCGCGACTGGGCCGCCAAGGGAACTCGCATGCTCGGCGTGCGCGCCGTGATCGCGCAGTCCTACGAACGCATCCACCGCTCCAACCTCATCGGTATGGGTGTTCTGCCACTGCAGTTCCTGCCAGGCGAAAGCGCCGAATCCTTGGGCCTCATCGGCACCGAGCGCTTCACAATCGCAAATATCGGCAGCTGCACCGCGCGCTCAGAGATTCGCATCACCGCACAGCCCGTCGACAGCAACGATGCACCCACTGGCCCTGCGAAGGAGTTCTCAGCGCTCGTACGCCTCGACGGCCCAAACGAGGTGAACACGTACCGCAATGGCGGCATTATGCCAGCGGTGCTGCGAAGGATGGCGAAGAGTAACTAACCGCGCCCCAAAAGTGGTGGGCGATACTGGACTCGAACCAGTGACCTCACGGATGTGAACCGTGCGCTCTAACCAACTGAGCTAATCGCCCCCGGGCGCAGATTCTACTAGGTTCAGCTTTACAGGCTTGAGACCACAAATCCTTGGAGCAGGTTCAGAACGATCATTGTGACAAGGGGGGACCAGTCCACACCACCAAAGGTTGGCAGAATTCTTCGGGCAGGCGCGAGAATCGGCTCACTCATGTCGTAGAGGATGCGCGAGATCCGATAGTTGCCAGAGGGGTCGAACCAGGAGATCAGCACGCGGCCCAGGATCACCCACCAGAGTGTCTCAAAAATCAAGTTAACTACGGCTGGCAACGTCACCTCTATAGCCTACCCGCGCGGCCCGAAGAGCGCGCTCCCCAGCCTCACCTCGGTGGAGCCCTCACTGATCGCCACCTCAAAGTCTCCGCTCATCCCCGCGGAGCGCAGCGGTCCAAGATTGAGGCCGAGCGCCTGCGCGTCTGCGTTGATTTGGGCTGCGAGCGCTCGGAACTGGGCGAAGGTTGGGCGTGCCGCCTCCCCGCCGGCGGTGAGCCTCCCCACCGTGAAGAGCCCAGCCAGAGTGATCGGCGCAACTTTGACGATTGCGGCGATGGAGGGGAGTGCAGCGCGTAGGGCCTCTGGAGTGAAGCCCGACTTCGCCGGATCTTCGTCCACATTCACCTGGAGGGCGATCTCGATCGGCTTGACTCGCTCGGTGGCGAGTGTGGCGAGCCGCTCCAACAGGTCCACGCTCCCAACGGTCGCGATGCGGTCCGCTACCTCTATGGCACGTCGCGCCTTGTTCGACTGCAGCGGGCCGATCAGGACCCAGGTGAGATTCGCCGCGGGTCGCAGTGCTGTAACGGCGGCTCGCTTCGCCTCGAGCTCTTGCACGCGATTCTCGCCGAATAGGGTGCAGCCAGCGTCGACAATTGCGGCGATCTGCTCGGCAGCGACCCCCTTCGTGACGACCATCAGTTGGGCAGGGCCCGCGGCGCGGACGCGCGTCAGCAGATCTTGATAGCGGGTGGCGAGGTCAGCGGCGCTCAGCATCGTCTGGGGTTACCCCCAGCAACTAGAAGATGCGCTTGCGCGGACGCAGGAACGCTGGGATATCGAGATCGTTCGGCTCGACCTCTTCTGGCTGCGGAGGAACCACTGGAGCTGGCTCGTCTGCAGCGCCTTCACGGGCCACAGGTGCTGGCTCAGCCGCTGGGGCTGGCGTGTAGGTGAAGCTCGGCGACGATGATTCTTGGACGGCTACGCCGTCGTCACGCAGGCTCCAGGCGCCACTCTCGGTCGCGCGGTACGGGGCGCGGGGGCTGGAGGCTGAGCCCTGTCGCTCCGCCGAGAAGCCGGTCGCGATCACGGTAATCTGGATCTCATCACCGAGCGACTCGTCGAGCGAGGTACCGAAGATGATGTTCGCCTCGTCGTCGGCACGTGCCGTGATGTGATTGATCGCTTCGTTTACCTCATGCAGCGTGACAGTAGCGGATGCGGCGACGTTGATCAGCACGCCAGTAGCGCCCTGGATGTCGACTTCGAGGAGCGGTGAGGCGATGGCGATCTCTGCGGCGGCGGTGGCGCGGTTCTCGCCGCTAGCACGACCGATGCCCATGAGTGCGGAGCCAGCGTCGCGCATGATCGAGCGCACGTCGGCAAAGTCGAGGTTGATGATGCCTGGCACCGTGATCACATCGCTGACGCCCTTCACGGCCTGTCGGAGTACGTCATCGGCGATGCGGAATGAATCTTCCATGGAGGTCTGGCGGCTGACGACGCTGAGGAGTCGCTCGTTTGGGATGACGATTAGGGTATCGACATGCTTGCGCAGCTCGTTGGCCGCAGCGTCGGCGACCGCAGCGCGCCGCTTCCCTTCGAAGACGAATGGCTTGGTGACGATGCCGATGGTGAGGGCGCCGATCTCCTTGGCGATCTTGGCAACGACAGGCGCTGCCCCGGAGCCGGTGCCACCACCCATGCCAGCGGTGACAAAAACGAGGTCAGAGCCTTCGAGTGCGGCGCGGAGATTTTCAATGTCTTCCTGTGCGGCGCGCTCGCCTACCGCTGAGTCGCCGCCAGCCCCAAGGCCACGTGAGATACCGTCACCAATGCGGATGCGTGTTGGGGCGTGGGACTTCACCAGCGCTTGAGCATCGGTGTTCACGGCAATGAATTCCACGCCGAGGAGCTCGGCACGGATCATGCGATTAACGGCGTTGGATCCGGCGCCGCCGACACCGACGACGCGAATGAGCGCGAAATTCTCGGTCTGCGCTGCCATCGACTCCATGCCCTCCGGACCTGTTGCCCCGACTCTGCGCCGCCCGGGGCTAGCCCCGTTTAGACGACGCCCTCCCGTCGATCCCGCGAAGTGTAGCAGCGCCCCGCCCGCCGTTCGCGGCCGGTTGGGTTACCCCCGAATGCGCCCGACGAGGTTGCGGATTCCGCCGACGATGCGCCCTGGGAAGCCCGCCGCAGGCTCCTCGGCGATGCCCGCCTCATCCAGCGAGCGGGCGACCCACGAGAAGAGGCCGAGCACGGCTGCTTGTCCTGGTCCGCGGAACTCATCGAGGATGCCCAGTAGTGGGCCGGTCGGCGCTGCGACGCGAATCGGCGACTTCAGGATCTCTCGCCCAAGTGCCTCAACACCCTCTAGCTGGGAGCCGCCACCGGTAAGGACGACGCCTGCGCTGGTGACCTCGGGGCCGGCGTTGGCGATGACGCCAGCGATCAGCTCGAAGATCTCGCTCATGCGCGGCTCAATGATGCGAGCGAGCTCCAGGCGACCAATGCGCCGGCCAGCTGGCTCGTCGGGCACGTTGTACTGCTCTGCGTCACTGGCGGTGCGTGGATCGCAGGTGCCATACGAGACCTTGAGCTCTTCTGCGGCGAGGAGGCTCGTCTTCAGGCCGATCGCCACGTCACGCGTGATGAAGGCTCCACCAAGCGGCAGGACCGCCGTATAGACCACGGCGTTCTGGTGGAAGATCGCGATGTCGCAGGTCTCCGATCCAATGTCCACGAGAACCGTTCCGAGGTCACGCTCTGTGTCGGTGAGGGTGAGCTCTGCGGCGGCGAGCGACGCGGGCACATAGTCGTCGACCGCAATGCCGGCTGCCTGCACGCACTTCTCAAGGTTCTGCACGGCGGTGCTGCCGGCCGTGATGAGGTGCGCGCGTGCCTCGAGTCGGTAGGCGATCATGCCGCGAGGCTGTTGAATCCCCTCTTGGCCGTCCACGATGTAGCTCGATGGCAGAACATTGAGAAGCATGCGCGAGTTCGGCACTTCGATCGCACGGCAGACCTCAAGGACACGATCGACATCGTCATCACGAATCTCGCGATCGGGATTGGCGACGGCAACCTGGCCGCTCGTGTTCTGACCCTGAACGTGATTACCCGAGATGGTGATGGTGGCGTGCTCAATGTGATAGCCGGAGAGACGCTCTGCGGCATCAACGGCGGCGCGAATGGCGGCGCCCGTCTTTTCGATATCAGTGACTACCCCTTTGCGCATCCCTAGGTTCGGGTAGGTCCCCTTACCAATCACGCTGATGGAACCGTTCTCGCCACCGATGTGCGCGATGGCGCACGAAACCTTCGAGGTCCCGATATCAATCGCGGCGATTGTTGTGTAGCGCTCTTCTGCCATTTAGTACTTCCCTCCACACTGTGCGCTCATCTCGCGCATCATACCCCTGCTCACCCGAAC
>Ga0315899_10001871_pt1 | contig 23756 bp, 8 predicted proteins | sample LakEriMetagenome_2_FD_203518 | JGI IMG/M metagenome (GOLD analysis project Ga0315899, IMG submission 203518) | Freshwater fungal communities from buoy surface, Lake Erie, Ohio, United States - Buoy 4 MA112 | ecosystem: Environmental > Aquatic > Freshwater > Lake | place: USA: Lake Erie, Ohio... | reverse complement strand
TACCTAAATTTTACACCGGTCTGGAGAGTGGAAACGATACAAAATCTCAACGTTTGGAAAAAAACTGTGTGAGACCTGCAGTAAGAAACACGCAGCAATTTTTTTTAAAGCCTTATCCATTTTGGGTTGTTGGTCGGTTGTCTCGGTCTTCTAAACTGCTCGGGGCCGTCCGGACGCAGGGTCACTGTAATGGAGTCACTGGAGTCACTGTTGTAACGCCACCAATCCATGGCCGACGACGGCAGTCATACGCCTGGGGTGGTGGTGACGGAAGCTGATGACATGGAGCGCTGCGGGCTCAAGCAGCTGACGGCTGACGAAGGAAGTGCGAGCGCCATCGTGCACGTGGCGCCGGAGGATGTCGATCGCTACGGACTTGTCGCGCCAGCTGGGCTCGGGCCGCTCCCGCCGATCCCCAGCATCAACGTGACTGAGGCGCTTCTCTGCGATCGGTCCCTGCCTGCCGAGCTGCCGCAGGAAGGTGATGGTGGGTCTTCTCAATTTGGCAAAAGGCAATCTATGGACGGTTCTGGGGTTCCTCATCAGGGGCTAGCTGTTGCGCATTGTTACAAGGCGAGCGAGGGCCATGACAGCAGGACCTCCACGCTTGGTGACGAAGCTAGATCTCAAGGATCTAGCAACGAGTCATCTCGACTGTGGAGGCAGGATAAGTTCCTTGCCGAGTTCGGGGGCATGGCTTATAAACCGGTCGCAGATGCAGGAGCTGCAGGCTCGAGTGAGTCGAGTCTCTCCTCCTGCCTGCGCGCCTTATCAGGAGTTGCGTCTGATCTAAGTGCGAACCCGCTTCCATCAAGCTCTGTTGATCAGCAGGTGACATCTTATCTTGCTGCCGTGCTTGAATGGGCTGGAGCGCTAGAGGCCAAAATGGAAACAGCTTATAGTAGCGACAGGAGCGAAGAAGAAAGGAAGGTAAAGTCTCTCGAAATCGCGGAGGACATTCTCCAAAAAGTCCAGGAGCTGTATGCGACTTCTGGGAAGCATGCGCAGCAGCCAGTTCGCGTTCTTGTTGTCCCCTGTGGCTGGATGGAAGACACTGTCCAAGACGTCGACAGGGCGGTAACACTCCTTTCACTCGTTGTTATGAGAGTGAAGGAAGGGAGCAAGGGAGGAAAGAAGGTCTGGAGATCAGGATTAAGGGAGAAAGCGAGGGAGGTAGAAAGGAGAAGGAGCAGGAGAGAGAGGGACAGTGATGCGGGAAAGATTCCAGGAAGAAAGAGGGAGGGGTAAAGGAAAAAGGGAGGGAGAGGGAGTAAGACATGGAGGGAGAGGAAGCCGGGAGGGAGGAGAGAGGGAGGCTAGGAGAGAAAAAGAAATATTTAATCATGCTCTTGCTCATTATACGTCTGGCAGGTGCTGGTGCTGGAGCGAAAACAAGATCAAGACGAGTGTGCGCTTTGGTGGTGTCATGCGGGTGAGGGGTGTCGTGAGAGACATCCTTCGAAAAATGTGGATGAGTTCATCAAGTTGTATCGAACGGTGTTTTGAGTGTGTGTGTGTGTGTGTGTCTGTGTGTGTCTGTGTCTGTGTCTGTGTGGTGTGTTGTGTGGGGTCTTCTTCTTTCGTCTTCTTCTTTGAGTAAGATACTACACCCTATGCATCACCCATGAATTACCCTTAAGATATCGGCAAAGCATATTGCCCAAGGGAGAGTGCGGTGGGGTCTTCTTCTTTCGTCTTCTTCTTTGAGTGATGATACCACACCTTCTGAATCACCCATGAATCACCCTTAAGATAGCGGCAAAACATTTGCCCAAGGGAGGGTGGTGTGTGTGCAAGGGAGTGTGTGTATGCGTGTCTGTGTGTGTATGTACATGTATATACATGTGTGTGTGTGTGTGTGTGTGTGTGTGTGTGTGTGTGTATTAGGTGCTACATTTCCCCAAGGTTAAAAGGGAACAGATTGATGACGAGGCAACCTGGTGGATGCTTGTCTACTTGCGCGTCTATGGGCAAGGTTATAACCAGTTGAAAGGACACGGCCAGTGGTATCAGGTGCTCTTGCCGCATATACTGGGCGAAGGGATCGAGGCAGCACTAGGGCACAGCGCGGATAAGGACGGCAACAATGTCGCGTGGCCTTTTGAGCCTCTCAATTCTACTAACGATAACCTTTGTTGCAAATCGTGTCTCCGCGTGTGTTTACATGTGTTGCCGTGCTGGACATCTCCATGCACGCACAGCGAGATCGACAGTATCCTTGGCCACATCCTCACAGGCTTGGCAAAGGAGCTCGAAACAGAGCTTGACAAAGCGTTGGCAGATGAGGAAGCCTGGCTCCGCTCCGACGCCCTTTTGGTGCAGTCAGCTTGCAAACAGATGGCACGTCAAAGCCTTCAGCGTCAGCCCACCGAAACATTTGCAAAAACCTTGGAGAACATCATGAGCAAGGTCGGGGCTATGGCGCTGCTCGACTCACCAGAAGGTATGTCCTCGGAATTACCTCTCGGTGTCACTGTTGAGGATGTTTCGTTCCCACACTTTGGGCACATTGCGTGCATGGAGCGTGGTGTGACACACGGACAAAGGGGTAAGGAACTGGCTTTCCAGGTTAGCTCTGGAAACTCGTCAAATCACGTGTATCTGGCGTCGCTCTGCAAAATTGGTTTGCTGGTCGAGAACGGTGCTGGCACGGAGAAGATGGGAGTATTTGCTGCAGCATGTAATTGCTTCCGCGAAGCTTTGCTCCAGATCAAGACTGTCGAGAAAATATGCAATGAAGTGAGGTCTGGCTCTGATTCTGAGCTGATTCAGAACTTGAAAATCTGCAGTCTTATCGAAAGTCTCTTCTGTCGAGTGCTGCCTATGCCATTTTCGCCCAAGGCTAGTCAGGAGGGGAAGGATGCAGATTCCTTCTGGAATATCATTTTATCTTTGAACAACGAGTCAAGCAGAGGCTCCCACACTCAACAGCACTTCAAGACGAGAGAACAGTGTCAGCTTTTGCAGTCAGTATACGAGTTGGTACTAATTTACACATCCGCCTGGCTTCCACTCAGCAGCGATCGTATCTCGCAGAGCACGAATCTCATCACAATGGGTAGTATGATCAGCATCTTTGACGCTGGGTTGCGTCTGCGACCAAACGACTGGAAGCCAGGATCGTTTCTGTCGGGAGATATCATTTGTGGACGAGGTTACTCAGGTACGATGGGATGGTCAACAGATGCGTTTGATGGGAGCCGCAACTTGCGGACCGTGTTTGAAAATCTGCACGTGGAGGACCCAGATCTATTAATCCGTCGGGCAGAGGTGATGGTTTATTTTGAGGCCAATGAAGCACATGAACACAAAATGTTTGCGTGGAAACTGGACTGCGCGGATCAGCATTCCAGCCGAAGGCTGATTTTTGCGCCAAAAGAAAGTGACGTGACATTGAACAAGCTGATAGAACCCATCCTCAGGTCTAGAGGCTCTTTTGATTCTTTTTCCGTACCCCTGCCACAGCATCTGAAAGAAGCAGGGGGCTCTTTTCCAAGACCGAAAAACGTTCACGAGAAGCTCTGTCACTGGTCAATAACAGATTGGAACACAGACAGAGAAGTGCAAATGATTCGCGATTTAACAATGATCTTCAAATTTTGCATGGAACCAGAAGGGTCAAGAGAAACTCTCAAGGAACACATTCTTAAGAAAAAGCTTTACTGGGGTCTAGGCAGATCGTCGACACTTCAAATTCAAATCCTCGAGGTTGAGGGGGGTAAAACAATTGAGTCTGCTGTGAATCTTGACGTGCTTTCAGTCCTGCATGAAGAGTGTATAAGTCTACAGGCCATGGTGAAGAAGATGCTAGTGGACCCCTCCGCAAAGACGGAAAAGACAAAGACAGAAAAGATTGATTATTTCCACATTGGTCTGGAGGTTGAAGATGTCTTGTATTCTAAATACTTACCCACTTTCAACTCGTTGGTGAATCAGGAGGAGAGCGAAAAATTGCTGTCCTATTGCGCTGTTCCGCAGCTGATGATACCGATGGTTCTGTCCTTCTTTGAATCAAGAGTGCATTTACTGATGAACGCAGACATGGTATTGCTTCTGCAGGCAGTCCTGTTTGAGTGCAACACGTTCCTGGCGACGCTGTCGGAGGCAACTATCACCACCATTCCTGTTCCTATGACTGAACGCAAAGATATCCTAGGGACTCCTCATGGCGTTCTCATGAATGACTTGAAGTACAATTCGGACGTTGTGCTGTCATCAATACTTGAGATTTGCGAGAACTGTAGCAAAATCTGCGTCGGAAACATCGATTCTCCCTTTGTCGAGCTTTTAGCGTTCGTAATACGCATCGCTGTTAGTATTGAGACGTGCTGCAGCAATGAGGAGCAAAATGTTCCAGCGCGCTGCAAAATCCGCACGTGGCTACAAGGAAGCAAGGCAAAATTGCTGGAATGGTTAGATGAGGCAACAGCTGTTGGGGATCTGCAAGCAGAGCTTTTCCTGCACATTCACCTTTTCCTGGTGGCAAGCACAGTTGCAGGTCATCTGGAAAGATCGGTCGGAGAAAGTTATAACGATATCCTGGGGGACTTTTTTTGTTCGTCCACGTTTCTCACGTCGTGGTGTGACAGCGTCTCTCTTGGGAGTGGCGGACTGTCCGTGTCTGCACATCTGTTGCGCAAAGTGTTCGCAAGTCTCGAAAAACTGAAGGGTTGTGTCATAGATGACCTGGAAAAAATGGCAAAAGCAGATGTCAATGATTTCGAACGAATCATGGACAAGATCACCGCAGTTGCTCTTCGCAGGAAAACAATGAAAGAAGCCGAAGGGAGCTTTCTACCTGTGGGACAAAAATCGTGGCTTAATTCTGATCCTGTGCTTGAATTTTACTGCGAGAAAATTTATGAGTCTCCTCACCCATACCTGCCGTGCACGGATCTCTTCGATAGTGTATCATTTCCCGGCGCATCTTTCATCGAGGTGACCTTTGATGCCAACACATCCACACAAGAAGATGATTTTCTGACGTTTTTTAAAGATGACTCGTTCACCGAGTACTGGGGTACAGTGCGCACGTACGGTGGCAATTCTGCGTCAGACTGGCCTGGGTTGCAAGGAAATCCGCCTCTGATTGTTCCTGCTGACCATTTTTCGTTTCAGTTCCACTCGGGGCCAGGCGGAGGCCGAAAAGATTGGGGCTATAAATTTACAGCACGAGCTCCTGTGTGCTTGGAGGCTGCCGAGACACTTGCAATAAGGATGCAGAAGAATTCTGCCATCAAGCTGGAAGGATCCAAGCCCACGCTCGACATTGTGTGCAGATTGGCATTGAAGTTTATGCACAATTGTGTAGACAGCGCGGAGACTCACTTGTTCGCAAACTATGAGGAATTGAGAAAAGAAGCAGAACTCAGACAAGAAGAGGCACACAAGAACAGGAAAGGGGTCTACCAACGTATGGATCCAGAATCGCAGCAGTATGTGGTGCTCAATCTTCAGGCCTCCCGAGTTTTCATATCTGGTCAGAACATGCGGCCGCTACCTCAAAATCTCAGCGACAACGTCAGTTTCGTTGATGTGTTTGGATTGAGTGCCAAGAATGCTCAGAAGGTCATGGTGATGTCCCAGTCTAAGTTCGAAAACGTGGATCACTTATGTATTGAACATCAAGGAATGACCTATTTTTGCGAGGTTTGGAAGCCAATAGTCGCAATGGACTACGTTCAACTTCAAATTGAACAGAATCGACGTGACTGGAAGGTGCGTTTGGATTCAAAGTCGGGGGAGAAAGTGGAGGATTGGAAGATCATGGATCTTGCAGGCCTTGATGCTACGGTATCCGTGCCACAAATGCCAATCCGAAGAGATGGGAGCAATGATTTGCAGTATTTGGGCCACATTTACAGACATGTCGACCCGAACCAGCAGCTTTCGGACAAGATGACTTCAAGGTTGGCAAGTGACTTGCCAGATCTGTGCCAGATCCAATACCAGTTGCAGGAACTTTTTCACGAGTTACCTTCAATGACGGCAAGTGACTTGCCAGATTTGTGCTGGATCCAACACTTTTTACGCCAGGCCAAGAGACACTTTCGTGGTAAAAAAATGCGGTCACCTCCGCAGCTATGGGTGAGAAGTGATACATCTTTCTACTCGGACGTGCAGGACACCAAGGCAAAGGGCCATCAGTCAGGTGTCCCACCGCTGCTCATGTACACGCCAGCGGAAAGCACTGGAACAGGATGTTTTTGTGAAATTTTCCAGGTGGTCAGCGACACACATGTTTTCGCTCTGCTGATAAAGGGGCGCAATGTCGTTCGCAGTCTCGTATATACATCGAATGGCAGAATGTCACTGAGTACTCCTTCCAGGCTCCTTTCTGCCTCGGATTCCCGTGCTTCAAAATATTTTTCATCCCCAAGTTGGCAACAGGAGGACGATTCGGAGGACCAGTGGCTTCGAGGCTGTTTGTTTGCTGCAGGCTCAATGCGAGTCAAAACAGAGGACGACGTGAGTCCTTCGGTTCTCATTACCAGAAAGCGATACAAGCCAAGAGTCGAAAATGAAAAGAAACAGTCGTGGTACGGCTCCATGGCAGCTGAAAGGCTTGTATTGGATCAGTGGGAAACTTATATTTCTCCTGACTGTCTGTACGGCCTCATACCCGAAGCGCTTCTGGATGCCTACAAGTTTTGGAAGTGTGGCCCACGCGTCTTGCAGGGATATCCTCGGAGCTTTCGTGAAGTGGATCTGCATGACCACACTCAAGACACCTCAATGCCTGACGAGACTTTGTACAAGGCCCAGGTGCAAAATCAGATATGGGCTGGATCCATGATTTTGGTTGACATGCAGAAAGATAGCGGCGCCTTGATCTACAGATTGCCAAATGATCCTATGATGGATGAAAGTGTCCGTGAAGACGCATCTGAGCGCGAACGTTTACAGGAGAAGGCGAAGAGTTACAAGCCTATGATTCTCGTAGACGCAAGCCGTGCGTCGGGCAAACTCAAGGATCTTGCTGCAACATTTTCGCGTCTCGATTCGCTTTCACACGTCCTGTTCTGGAGTGAGTTGATGAATAATGGTCCTAAGCCGCGAGACGAACGCACGCTCTTGCAAAATTTGCTAGTGGAACTCCCAAGACTGCGCCTTTTGTTTCGGACGAGACCCGATTCTCTGGGTAATACTCGCCTGTTTTGTGAGAGCGAGAGCTGTCTCTTTGTGGTTTCCGAGGCGCAACCAGGTGCACAGCAGGCGTGTGTCCATTCGCGGGATATCAGACATGGTATTTGGCTACAAAACGAGCAAGCAGACATGTTCTTGCTCCTGCCCAATCTCTATGTCCAAAGACGACCGTGCAAAGGGGTGCCACTGTCTGCGGAGTACCTGACTTTTGGTACCAACAAGCAGATGCAATCAGAATGGTGCCGGTGTTTTCCAATGAGATACTTCTTGTATCCACTTCACACGAGTGGTGTAATGTTGCGACCCTCATCGTTGGCGTCTAGGATGTATTTGATCTATGTCTTTATGGTTGTACACCGCTATGATGATGCAGCATTGCAAATATCTTCAGCGTTTTCGGATACCGCTCTGTCGCCAGACGAAGATCTCCTCACAAGATGGATCCTGAACGAAAACACCTCAATCATCAAGCAACATCCTGACGCTATTGCTTGTCGTCTCCGAATAGAATCCCTCCGCCTTTCCGCTGGAACTGATCCAGTATCCGAATTGGGAGAGATGTATGCTGCATATCTTGCCCAGCTGCTCAGCGTCTCGTCGATATGTCGACTTGAACCAGCAGAGATAAACTTAATTAAGCGTCGATTGCGAATTGATAGCTCAGGTGATGCGTTGTCCTTGCACCTTGGGTATCAGCACCCAGGTTCTCTGCAGCAGAGCATGTTGCGTGTGTTTGAACAATGTGTCAAAGCTTTCAATGCCAGACCACCCATCGAGGTGCCCCATTCCTTGCAAATAGTCAGGACGGGTGACGACTGCTGTGAAGTTGCGTGGAAGGTGGTAGTTCCAGGTTTGAAGTGGGAGAACGTCGGTGTACAAAAGCCTAAGATTGGCACTGAAATCATCAACCATGCACTTGCCGAGGCTCTTGAAAGAAAGACAGAGTTTTCGAAGGAGGAAATAGGCGCTTTTCAAGTGCCCAATCTTTTGCATAACAGCTATATTAAGGTGGGCGATAGCTACTTTCAACAGCAGAATGAAAATACAGAGCAGAGCAAGAGCAGCAAGTGCAGCGATTGCATCGATGAAAATATCGAGCCTACAATCGACTATGCTACTTTGGAGGATGCCTTTTTTAGAGATATGTTAGTACCACCTCTTTTAGGGGTTCATGTCGAGCTTTGCGGCACCACGGAAGGCAGCTGGAGAATGCTCATGCCACAGAGCGCAAAGGGTCAAGTACAAGTCCCAGCTCTCCAAACTGCGTCGTTGTCGAGTGCAAAAGTAGTTGGATTGAGTCCGCACGAAAGTTACAGCATTAGATTGAGCGTGATGAATCGCGTAGGAACAGGTCCTACTAGCGCGGTGGCTGCAGTGCCAAAAGACGTAAGCGAGCGGCCAGTGGCAGCAATAGAGGATGAAAAACACAAGATCCCATCTGATGATGATGGCAAGGCTCCCATCTTTGGTCAGTTGCCGTTTATCAAATGCCAATACAGCAGACCCGGTGTAGCAGCAGGGAAAGGCCAGTTTGCGAATGGTCAAATAACAGGTGCTGATACTTTTGCGGCGTTCGACGAGGCGGTGACTGGTGCAACAGACTCCTCTTATTTCTTTTTGCTCTTTTACGATATTGCGTTGGGTAAAGTCAAGGTCGGACTCAAAGAAAACTCGAGGGCATCTCACGAAGAATCACGCAAGGGGCAATCTCTTTTGAGAAATGCCTCAGGAAACGACGAGGTCGCCATGGAAGTGGGTTGGAAGTGCCCAAGCTGTTCTGAACGCAACTTTCCACAGTCGCCTTCTTGCTGTCATTGTGGACACGCATATTTATACTATTCGCCGGAGACCTGCGAAGTCGGCTATGCATATCCAGTGGCAACCGTCAACAACACACGAGAGAACATGGCATCATCACTCTCATATGTGCGACTGCTAATCAAATTCATGCTTTTTCGAAATACCTCTGCGGGACAGAAGCCGCTCATCCTGTCAGATCGTGCTTGTGAGTTGACCCTTTTGAGTATGATTGTGCAAGTAGTAACCAAAGGCGATTGTCTGATGCCACAGCCCCTCTACGACGTGGACGACCCGAGCGTGCACACTCGTCTCAGGAAGGGTTTTCTTTCGTTCGAGCATGGCGCAGGATTGCAGTTCATGAGAACACTTCTTGACTTCTTGCAGCAGTCAGATCTCATCTGGATGCGCAAAGACGTGGGTGCTGGCGACACGGTATTGCTTTCAGCAGCAACCAAATCTGACCCCCTTCCACCCCCGCCAGCACTTGGAGACCAATCCAAGCGCAACGATGACCTTATCGATTCCAGTTTCATCGTTGAGTTGCATTGCGAGATCCATTGTTGTGGGGACCTCAGTTCAGGAACCGAAGCGACCGTAGAAGAGATGAAGGCTTTTCAGACCAGGCCAATGCAGTATTTTGCCCATGATGATCAAGAGTGCAACATGATCGAAAAATACCTTTGTCAGCAGCAAACTGCATCGCTTAATGGCTCTGAGACAACCCTGCTCAATGATTTGAAATACTTCAAGTGGGCAAGCCGCGAATCTGGGAGAATTTGGCTCGAACGTCTGGAAAAGGACTTGAAGCCCCACGAGCCCAAACAAAGTCTCAACCCGGGCGTCAGCGGTGGCCCTGGGCACGCAACATTCGAGCTGAAGTGTTTCGGCGCAGCGATGCTAAGAACGATTGACGGTGATGGCGCGTCAAATATTAATATTGATTCATGTCTGGAACCTCTGGGAGCTCTTCAGTCTGAAATGGGTGGACTGGACAAAGACCTGATTCGATTATTGGTACTGAACGTTTAATGACATAACGTCTACACTTCCTGAGGTTTAATGAAAAAAGTGTATGTGTGTTAGATGCTCTGATTTGTGTGGTGTGTGTGCAGGCCTGTGAGAAGGAACGATGTTTGAAATCGATACATCGTGTTGAATCACAAGCGGCTAAATGGTGTGATCCTCATACAAAAGACTACAGTGGCGACGCTCGCCAGATGCTCAGCGTGCTGGGTGGCGTCGCGCTGAAACCGGGCTTTGAACAGTTGCTCACTGCTTTTGCCTCTGCAAGGCCAAAAGACGTGATTCGAACCTTGAATCCACACCTCGATTGCGATGCTTTGCAGTTCTCCATTGCATGTGTACTATTCCGCGTCACGCGGGTCAATCAAATTTGTAGGTGCCTCCAGGCCTGCAGAGAGGTGAAGGAATCTAACGTCAAGCTGATATGGCAACTGAAAGTTGATTTGAACGCAAATGACGCGGCTACGCTAACAAGAACGAGGGGACTAGCAAAGGACTTGCACATCAAAATTGACATTCTCGTGCAGCAACTTTCTGCAGCACGCACCATTTGTGTTAACAAAGCTGATGTCGATTACAGGAACTCTGTGGTTGTTGCTTTTGATAGCAGGTTCCTTGTCTTCGAATTTCTCACAGGTTGATTTTCTTTTCATTTCGTCTGCTGGCTAATTGTGTTTGCGCACGTCTGTGTGCGTGTGCGTGTGTGTTTTGTTTTTCTTCTCTCGTATTTTGACTGGTTTCAATGTTCTTCCGGTGCATCACAGTGCCAATGATCATTCATCTGCCGTCTGAGCAGGCTTCATGATGCGTGAATCGCAACAGAAAATTATACGAGATTTTGAGAAAAGCGTGCGAGCAAAGTCGGGGATGGTTCAGCAGATGCTCATGGGATCAGGCAAGAGCACAGTAGTGGCTCCGATGTTGTCTCTCTTGCTGTCCCAGCCAGAAAAACTGGTAGTTCAGGTCGTTCCCGAGTCCTTGCTGTTGGCCACCCGTGACATCATGCGATCTGTATTCGGGTGCATCTGGACGAGAAGGGTGCAAGTGTTTCGGTTCGATCGTACGTTCGACAAGCTCACGGATTTCCAGGAACTGGTCCGTTCGGTCAGGGAAGCTCGACAACTTCAATCTGTAGTCTGTACTAGTCCCGCTTCAATCAAGAGTCTCTTGCTTTCGTACTTGGATATCCTCTTGAAAGTAAAATCGATTCCAGAGGCGTTGCATTCAAAAAAATCAGAACTGGAAGGATTGCCTGAATTGACAGACGACTTTGCCCTGAACGTCGAACTTATGGAGCAAAAGGCAGATGCACTAGGGGAATTGCTGAATCTCTTTTCAACCTCGACAGCTGTAATCGACGAGGTTGATTGGATTCTGCATCCTCTCAAATCTGAGACAAACTTTCCGATCGGAGACAAACATGAGCTCAGCCTGAGAGCTGAAAGGGTGGAGCTTCCCATCCATCTTTTTGACGCTGTTATGGTGGCGGGCGGTGAACGACCTCGACTGACATTTGCGCCAAAGACAGCAGAGGGTGACAATATCCTCGCCAAGCTTTCACAAGCCTTTGCGGAGGGCATCAAAAATTGTTGGCTGAAAAATTCTCCGCACGTTTTATTGCTCGAGAAGAGCTTTTACGTCTCAGATATTCTTGAACCAATGGCAGACTGGGCCTGGGAGTGGCTTCGTCGCCAGCCTGTGTTTTTCAATTCTTTGAACGCTTTGGCAATCTTAGACCGTGAAGGAAATAACCTGCATAGGTCCAACGAGCTCAAAGATCTAGCAAAGAGATTTGTTGCCGGGCGTTGCAACGTGAAAGAAAGAAAATCGCTGCAAAACACGCTTGAAAGCGTGAATGCTACGAAAGCAATTCCGATTCTCCACCTGGGGCGTATGTGGTTGAAACAACTTTTGCCCCACTGCTTGTCGAAGCGTAGTCGGATTGATTTCGGGCTGATACAAGATGCTGATGTCCAGAGATGGGTAGACGAGAAGGAAAAACATGAATTGATTCCGAAAACTCGTGAAGAGAAAGACATCTGGAGCAAGATTCCAATGACGTTGTCCCGGAAGCTTTTAGCGATCCCATTCAGTGGCAAGGACGTGCCCAGCAGAATGGCCGAATTTTCCAATCCTGATATCAGCATCGGACTCACAGTGCTCGCCTATATGTACGAGGGTATGCGGCAGCGAGACGTGGTAGACCTAGTAAATCATCAATCAAGAGCGCTGTCGAATCAGGCAGGGCCTATGGATCAGAGAGAAGTGTGGTTAAGATTTCAATCGTATATCGACGAAGCCATGGAGCGATATGCTGGCGAGCCTGTTGAAATCTTGCCGCTGGATTGTTTTCAGGTAACAGATGAGAAGCAAATCAAAAGCTTAACTCTGGTTGCATCCCGGGTCAGCAGCATGATATACGACTATCTGCAGATTGTTGTTTTTCCCATGAAAAATGGCCCTTTGTGGTTCGCAAGCAGAAAATTGCAAGCGTCCGGTATCGATGTGGGAGGCAATGCGATGTTTGATCTAGTGCTGGGCTTCTCTGGCACTCCTTCACGACTGCTTCCGACGTCTCTGGGCGATTGCCAGTTTGAGTCTGGCTCCGAAGCCAAGATTGTTCGCGTCCTCACATCAAAAAATGTCATTCGTCCATTGTACCCTGGTAAATCCGATCCGCTGTGCCAATCGCTTTTCATCGACAAGCATTCGTGGACTGTTGAGGCCGTACTTTTGGCCGTTGCAAACGCCAATCCACCCTACCATGCATTAATTGACACCGGAGCCCTCATTACGGGCTTTAGCAGTGAGGAGGTTGCGCGTTTTCTTCTTGACCACGGCCTGAGGGAATTCCACGCATGTGTATTTATAAACACAAACAACGAGCAAATGGCTGTTGTGCGATCTGCAACTGGATTGCAAGCTCGTGCAGTTCCGCTGCAGCAATGTGGCGTGGACTTATCACATCGCTTTGTCTTTTTTGATCAGATTCACACCACTGGTGAGGCATTACGTTCCACTAACATCTCATATTTCTCACGTACAATATCTTTTATAAACAATCCATCATTATTCATTTTTAAATGATCAGTGCCATCGATTTTATTAGTAAAATATGTTTTTTCAGTCATTATATTTGTCGCTTCATCAATTGAGTCTGCACTATGTATTTTTAAAACTGATGGTAAATTTGTTTTTGCATAACTATATCAACACCATCGTCGCTACAAAGAACGGCATTATAACCAGATTGTGCGGGTGGTGAAGGTAAATTAGCGAAATTAACAGATTGCTATTGTCTTTAGAGTATGAATACTGTATAGAGTCGAAGACTCTGCGGTGGGTGGGGTGTAGGGGTGGGCGAGGGGTGGGCTTATATTGTAAGGGATAAGACCATCATTACCTTCCTTCAATATATGATATTACCTTCGTTCAACATATGGTGTAATATTTTTACATCGGAAATAAAATGAAGAAGGAGAAGGGCTCCGAGATTTTTTTATTTTTTTTGTTGTAAAGTGTTTGCGGAGGGAAAAAAATCGCGTCAACTATTATTAATGACAAGTGCTCAGCACCAAAGATCATTGTTCAATGCGTGTGCGTGCATATGCCTACGTTTCCCGTATTCCCATTCCCTTGCGACTGCAGGTACCGACGTGAAGCTCACTGTGAACGCGTGTGCCATGGCCACCATTGGGAAGGGTGAGACAATTGTGCTGTTAAGTGCTTCCAACGGCTACTTCCACATGAAGCTGTGTCCGGTTATGTGTAACGTTTGTCACCCCTGTACCTTGAACTTTATTTTCAGGAATGACGCTGCGTGATCATGCTCAGGGATGCTGGAGGATGCGTGGCTTGGGCCAGGTATTCGTTTTTTTTTGTTGACGATGCCAAGTTTGAACTTGGTATCATTTTGAATTGAGAACGTGCCTTCTCATTGATGGCATCTGGCTCACGCTCCCACAACAGGGTCAAACAATCCACGTATTACTGGTGCACGAGATCAAACGCTCGGTTGACCGTCTGTCAGATCTACTGAACAAAACAAGTGGGACAGAAGCGGAGGGTACTGGCTACCACCGGACTGGAGACGACGACCAAAAAGTTTTGGTCTCACTTCTAGGGTGGCTCCAGTCCCATGGGGTCGAAAGTGAAGAGATGCAGCTCAAGCAATTTTCCTTGAAGGAGATGCAAAACTGCTGGCGACACCAAGCCTTCAAACAACTGCTGGAGTCTCGAAGTCCGCGTCGGGTGCGTGGTAGGGCCAAAGACGAACCGTTCCTGATCACCAGGTTTCATTCTCGTGGACGTGTTCGTTACAATGAGGCTCTTGACCACATCACGCTTACTTCGGTTTTGAGCACAGTAGCAAAGTGGCCGAAACAAAACGGATCTGCACCCAGTATGAGTAGTATGTCCCTCCAAGAATCCAGATGGCGTGTCATACAGGCCATATTGAAGGTGCCCAGGAACATGAGGGTAGCGAGATGGCTGTATGGCTACAGGTTTTTCTCATTTTTGTATGGTACTTTTGCAAGGAGCACAGACTCTAAGTTCCCCGTCATGAAGAGAGTTCACGACGATTTTGAGACATGGTGGGAATGGTTGGATCTTCCAGATAGGGATAAAATATTCAAGATCGATAGAAGTGCAGCAAACGCCAGTTTCAATCATGACGCGAGTACGACTGTGATTTCCGAATCTGGTCATGCCAGCAGCCAGCTCAATGAGGCCATCGCCATATTCGACGAAAAGCTGGACCATACCTTGCCGCAGAAATTAGAATTTAATCCGAATGTGCTACAGAGCATTTGCGAACGACGCGACCATTTTGCAAAGATCAGACTGTGTGATGAGAACGATATGAGCACCTTTGAAAAGCAACGAGAAAGTTTCAGTTCGCTGACCGGAGGGGAGCCAGGCGAAGATTCCCTCGATTCAGAGCAGGAGCAGGAGCAGGAACAGGAGCAGGAGAAAGAACAAGAGATTGAGGAGGATTGCCTGTTCTCGAGGCCGACCTTGTCGCAAGAGCCTTGGAAACTTGAATTTGTTCAGGGAAACAAAAAAATTGATCCTGCAGTGCTGCAACCTGTCCGAAACTTTCAACTTGTGCAAAAGGGCACGCCTCCTCAAAACAGCGTCTCCTTGCAAGAGTCATCCTTGAGAGAGCTTTTTCCTAGTGGCATGCTGGCCTCGAAAAATTTCGGGAAAGCAGACTCTAACTTCTCAGACGCCACGATTCGACTACACAACCCCGGTATACTCTTTTGCCTAAAATTTAACTCTTCGTGAGCGATCTTGCCATTGTATTCTAACCGAAGAACCGGTGTATATTTGTGCAGAGGTGATGGTACTTTTCCTGGGCGATTCCTGCGGAGAGGATAAAGACGATGCAGCGGATGGAGGTCACGCACTCTTTACGCTTTTTCTCACTTTATCAGAGGCCGAGACTTTAAGATGGGCGATGCATAGAAATCCCAAAGCCTTCAACAAGTCAGCCGCAACCTTGTTGAGGTGTAAGCATCTCACGCCGACCGAGCAGTCGGGGAGCGACGCACTTTCGTGGGATCGCCTTTGCTACAGCTGGAACTCGCTGCTCTTGTCCAAAGATCAGATCTCCGACAAGATCCAGCAGAGAGAGCTCTCTCAGATCCTTTGTTGCACTAAAGTGTTCGATTCCTATATGTATGTCAACCCAGCAGAGACAGCGTTGTTATTGAGGTCATTGTGCGCAGCAGGTGCGCGCAAATCAGAAGAGGGCGGTGCTGTGTCTTCAGAGCGCGCACGTGTGATGTTGGAGGAAAGGCAGCAATTTTTCAAATGTCTTGTTTCATCCCGACGACGTTCTGGTCACTTCGAAGAGACTCCATTCTCTGAGGTGTTGTCCTGTGTTGATTTTTTGGAAAAAAAGCGGAAGGTGGAAAATGCCGAAACTATTCGCAAGGCCTTTCAGAGTGCCGTGAGCATAGACCAGTTGGAAGCCTCGTACTGCCGGTATGATACTGATCAAAATGGTAGACTCGACCATGACGAGCTGACACTGGCAATCAAACACGTCTGCAGAGCTGACAAAAGTCTTGCACAGTCCCCGGAGTTGGGGGACTTAAATCTAGTGATTCGGGACACAATCAGTGTTCTCGACAAGAAAAACACCCAGTCAATCACTTTCCGACAGTTTACTTCATTCTTTTTCGAAGGAGCAGATATAACGAGCAGTGAGACGCAGGCAAGTGAAAAAATGCGGAAAGGCCCTGCGCGACGCAGATGTGTGTCGACGCGCAAGCAAGAGAGCAAGTGGTCGTCCAAACAACAATCCGCAGACTTGCCCAACTTCGATCAATCTCCACCTGTCAGCATTGTGATTGCTCTGGCACGTGTTCCAGCTCATATTCTTTTCCGCGAGGTGCATCTCATCGGTCAACTGCAGCCAGCATGCATGAATAAACTACCTAGTGCACTAGGCTCAAAGTGGAAAGATGTGGGTACGCAGAAACCAGCGAAGGGCCAAGAAATCACGAATGAGGCACTCGCAGCGAAACTGCAGCAGCAGCTGGAATTCACGAACGAAGAATGGGACAATTTCAAAGTATCTACTCTGTCTGACGACAGCTACATCAAAGCAGGCGATAAGTACTTCAAATCTGCCGGTGGCATGCGCAGGAAATCTGCCAGTGGCATGCTGATGGAGCCCAGTCTTCTCGTTCAAGCGGGCTGTACTGTCAGTACGGAGGCATCCGTTCCCGTGACCTTCGTGCCAAAGAGCGTTTGCATAGAAAGTGGCACATTTTTCTACGAAGTAGAGATCGTAACTAGCAGCTCAGCTGCCTCACTGAGGGTTGGATGGACTGATGCATCATTTGTCGGAGGTGAGCTTGCATGTGGTGAGCCTGGATCTTGGGCAGTCACGGGGAAAAGACCAGATGCGGAAGCTGACGACGTTGGAGCTGATGAAGATTCATCCGCGCTACAAGAGCATTTGCAGTTCTTTGGGGTTCAATGCACACCGGGAAGCGTCATCGGATGCTTAGTGAGCGTCGGCGAGGGCGAACCGTACCGTACATGCACTTTCCGGTACTGCCTAAGTGGACAGTGGGACCCTCCAGCAGGCATTTTGGTTGAGAAAGGACAGGCTCGGATCGGTGTTACGCCTACCCTCACGATCAGTCCTGGCTGTAAAGTGCGCGTGAATCTTGGGGATCGCCCCTTTCGATTCCCCAATGCTAGGGTCCAACAAGCTGCTTCTGTTTTCGACTGGATTTTAGCCAAACAGACTTTTTACCTCAAGCAAGCTGCAGGCGCTCTGTTTGGACAATGTCAAGCCGCCTGTGGACAGTCCTCTGTCCTGGTTGGCGCGAAGTCAATTGCCAATGGCATGGACTTGCAGACGACTACCTCGCAGTGCTTTCTTGTTGAGCCAGATTGGGCTGATTGGGATTTCGGCAAGGTCACAATCAAAGTGGCAGGGTTTCTGCAAGCCAGAGGCAAGTGGTTTTATGAAGTAGTTCTGCCTTCTTATCCACAGTTGTACGTTGGATGGGCAGGTCCAGCATTTGTGCCTAAAATAACAAACAATGTAGGGCAAAGCCAGAGCTCATGGGCCTTTAAAGTCTGTAGTTGGGAGCCCCAACTTCTTCATGCAAACCGAAACACATTATCTCGAAAGACACGTGAATACAAGGAAATTAAGAGGCTCCTGAGACAGGAAGGTGCCATCATCGGTTGTGCTATGGACTTTGATCGAGGGACCATGCGTTTTTACTTTCAATGGCCCAAGTCTCACGAATGCAAGGACCTTGGAATAGCGTTTCAAGGCATTCAGATCAATGGCGGCCTGTTTCCAGCGGTTTCAGCATACAGTTGGGAGAATTACAGTGTCTGTCTTGGCTCGAGTCAGTGTTCCAACCCCCCAGGGTGGTTGGCCGAGTACTCTCCGGTAGCAAATTTCTTTCAACCTGACAGCGCTGCAGACAAGAGTACAGGAGGGAGATCGATCAATTCATCACTTCAAATGACCAGCGATAAGCAACAGCTCAAGCTGAGAGTCACAAGTGTCCAGGCGTCCTGGCTTGTGGTTGAAGAGGCCAGGGGCCAAGCAGACCAATCTTTGTCTGATCTGACACCATTAACAGTGCGGGGACTTTACGGCTATCCAAGTGCAAAACTCGATCAAGTGTCTCTTGATAGTGGGGCATGGTACTATGAGGTTACCGTCTTAGAAAAGCATGAAAGGCATCCGGCATCCGTCTTGTCTGAGGATGGCGTCAGGACGGATGAAGTTGAGGAGGACTTTGATGCGGACGAATCGGAAGCATGGCAGACTTACTTGCCTTCCGTTGGCTGGTCGGATTCTAGTTTTATTGGGTCCGCTGAACTCGGCATCGGCTTGGGTCAGGACCGATTTTCGTATGGACACTGTGGTCTCGCGAGTGATGATGCGGATGGAACACACCGGCATTATTGTGTTGGACGGAACAATTCGCGCTGTTGGGTTGGCGTAACTGAAACCAGGGGCACTTATAAAAGGATGGGGTGCGAGTGGCAGGTAAACGACGTAGTTGGCTGCGTGCTTGATTGTTCAGAGCGGAAAATCGTCTTTGTGCACCACAGGGGGGCACAAGAAGAACCTTGCATCAAAATTTTTCAGGACATACATCTCTCGGGGGGAATGTCTCCTACCATTACCGTGCCACCGATGTTCAAATTCGCGCTGGACTTTGGATCCGACACTCTGTCCCCAGGCTTTGAGGCGCGAATGAAAGGGATTAAAGATATTAAAGATATTGGCACAATCCAGCATTTGCGACCAGTATTCAACCAAGGTTCTCGGATCCGTAAGAAGACGCCTGCCATGGGCAGCGGCTCAAAGAAGGCAGGGGCGCGAGGACACGCTGAAACAAGGACTGACATGGACTCGCAGCGAAACATCCTTGAGTTGAGTTTTGACAACTTGGACGAATTCAGTAAACTCGATATCCATCAACACGACGATGCAAGCCACACAAAAATTCAGCCCGACAAGATACAAAGTTGGTACACGACTCGAATTTGTTTTAATAGCATGCCGGGATTGAGTTGGAAGGCGGTTGGGCCAGAGAAGCCAAGCACAGGCACTGAGATCGTCAATGAGTCGCTCGCTGCAGCTCTAAAGCAAAGGATTGATGGGTCGCTCGCCGTGGCGCAGAAGCAAAAGGTTGATTTTCGCCGAGAAGATTATGGCACATGGCATGTAGCCAAGTTGCCCCATGACAGCTACATCAAGGCGGGAAACAGGTATTTTGTTGTCAGTATCAATAACTACGACGCGTACAGTGACTTGCAGTTTAAACTTGAAAAGATGAAGGATGCGTTTCAAATATTTTCGAAAACACGTGTCGCCAAAAGCTTGGTTTGTTTGGAGATTGTTGGCGCCGTGCCAATGCTTGGGAACAAAGATGACATCGATCCTGCTGTGATGCGGAATCTCGACGATGCTCTTCAAGCTGCTTTGATGGCGAGTCGATCATGTCTGAAAGAACTGCGATGCGTGGCGTGCAATATGTCGTGGGACGGCTGGGGTGTTCGTGCGCTTGCAGCAGTTTTGGACGAACACGAATGCTTGGAAATGCTTGAGTTGGTTTCTTGTGAGCTGAAGCAAAATGGTGCAAGAGCTCTTGGAGAAGCCTTGCAATTCGCCTCCAGCTTGAAACAACTGAAAGTGCAATTCGCTCTACTGGATGGAGTGAGTGTGAGACACGTGATATTGCCCCTCAATCCTGAACATTCCCTCTCGAGTCTGGATCTCTCGCACAATGTAATCGGTATCTCAGCAGCTCCAACTCTGTGCACACTCCTGCGATCGTACCCCGCTCTTCAATCATTGATACTCGCTCATAACGGCCTGGGGTCTGCCTCAGAAGCTCTGGCACAGGAATTGGCGTACAATGGAACGCTTACATGGCTTGACATCAGCCACAATCAAATTCGGAACAAAGGGGCAACGGCAATTACAGAGGCGCTAAGGAGCAACCGGACGCTGAAACACTTGAATGTTAGCAAAAACAATATTTTTGAAGACGGAATGGCCAAATTTGAGACACTGTTTTCGGATTCGGCGCACCCAATCCGGGAATTTGTCTTCTGGGAAGACTCAGTGCCCGAGAAAACTCTTATCGACCTTCTCTTTTCTCTCAATCGAAAACCAATGCACCTGATCCAATTTGGAAATTTGGTCACACTTAAAGGTGAGATTGACTGGAAGTGCTTCTTCTATCGTCCTCTGTGTTTTGCTGTTTGGTGTCAGTGGGTTGTAACTGCGGGTCTAGAAATCGCATCTGGTCTAAAATGGAAAGAGGTTGGTGTCACAAAGTCCACAAGAATCGGACGGTCCGAACGGTGCCTGTGTAATCTTCCGCTTGCAGATGCACTGACACGCAAAATGGAGTTCACAAGTGAAGAATGGAATTCTTTTGGCATTCGAGATCTGCGCTATTATGACTTCATCGAAGCGGGTGGCTCTTACTTTAAGCCTGCAAAACCTGCGCTAACCGTTCCGGCTGATGCAGACACCATGATCAGCAATGAGTTGATAGAACAGCTTATCCTCCACCGGATTTCGTCAGGAATGAACAAGGATTTGAAAGCGCCAATGCACGTCAGGAGATGTGATGCTCGGGACGCTTTGCGTCTTGCGATCTGCATGCTAAGGCCGACACGAGCTGCAGACGGCTTAGGGGATTCGGCCTGGATAATTGATCAGATGCTGGGAAGAGACGGCCGGCTCGGCATTGTTCTTGGAACGAAGCAAAACTTCATTGCAACGGAGCCCAATTACGTGTTCGACAGAAGAACAGAATCATACTGGAACCGCAGCGAAGACGCTACTTACTCTGGCAGACAGGTGCAAGTTCAGGAGGCTGAATATCTCATAGATTTGTGGTCGATCGGTGAGCATACTTTCATGTACGAGACAGGGGCATCCATGGAGTATAATCACGTCTTTTCCGGCCTTATTGACCAGAGTTTTCCATGGGCTACTGGGAAACATACTGCCTTGACTCTCGCAGTTAGCCACCCTTGGGAGGTCGAACGTGATCACCGAGTTGCTCAGAGGCTTCTGAGGAGAAATCGTTACCATAAATGTGTCTTGTTGGACAAGAATTCTGAGAGCTCATACGATTACATAATCCGAGATCGCGTCATGCACGACCCTGATGACATAGGAAATCCCAATCTGGAGCGTAATTTGAGAGTCTTTGAGGCTTATCCTGACCTCTGCAACATCAATGCCCGCAGGGAATGGGGAGTATCTGTCAAATTGAGCGCTCTTGGACTTGCAGTTCTGCATGGAATGGGAGAGATTGTGTCCATTCTGTTGAGACAGAATGCGATGCAGCATTGGGAATTTCGAGATTGCTCTTCATCTGAGATTGACGAAAGCCTCTCGTATGAAGTCGAAACGGAAGCCTGTGGTCAAAAGGATATAGAGCATGTTTGGAACCATAGCCCAATCATCGATCGGGATACCGGATTATCTTTTCTTTCGTTGGTTGCGCAGGCCGAGCCGGGATCACTGGCGCACATGCTTGAATTTGCCAAGGGGCTTGTGGTACATTGTCCAAACCTAATCAGCGTACCTGACAAGAAGGGAAGGCTGCCCATTCATTACTGTGCCGTGAAGGGTCACTCACAGCTGCTCCGACTGATGCTCAGAGCATGCAGCAGCAGAGAGAGAGTGTCCACGATCTTGAACAAGTTGGACGACGACGGGTTCACTGCCTTGTCGCTTGCCGTCATACACGGGCAGGTTGAGATAATCAGACTTTTACTGAAGCATGGAGCCCAGGTTGTTCCGCTGAAAGAGGCCCAACCCAATCTGAACTCTCATGCATTTGAGCTGTGTCTCTTGCAAAACATCTTTCTCCATCGCGAAATTGAGAGGGTTTCTAACGCGGCGCATTCAAATTTGAAGGAGAAGGAGGTTGAGCCAGAGCCAGAGAAGTCAAGCAATATCATAAAATGGATGAAAAACCGATTTGCTAGCAGAAGAATTAGCCCAGCTCCTCTGCCTCGACTCTCGGTCCCCTCGGTCGATCGTGACGGCACTCATTATTTTGCCAAGCTCGATACTGACGGTGATGGACAGATCACGCGCAAGGAATACGATGCCGGCTTTGACGTTCTTGACACAGATGATGATGGCTTCATCACCAAAGAGGAGTTCAGTCGCGTATCCCGCGCTCCCTTCGACATGCTCGACAAGGACGGTGACGGCAAAATTTCGATGGCGGAGTGGAAAGTAGGCTTTCTCTTTTTTGATACCAACATGGACGGCTATATCAGCACGAATGAGTTCAACGCCGAGACGGGCACTGAGGGTTTGCGAAATCTGCAGCTGGCATTCAAGAAATCAGAAACTCAGATTCAGCCTATCATCAACGAAAGCGGAGAGAAGGTTTCCGCAACCCGCAACAGATTTATCTGTGGCGTCCTTGTCCGGAGGATTCTCGTGTATATCTTTATCCTCGGGTTCTTGACCGTTGTGGCTTTCTGTCACTCTGGCCAATTGGGGCCCCATCGAAATGGCTTTACATTGTTTCGAGCCTGGGTGAAAGACAAAATCATGCATGAGTCGCTTACAGAAGGCGAGGAAAAGTATTTCGCCGACATCACCAATGATGGTGACTTTTGGGAATGGGTAAGTGCTGATGTAGTAAACCCTACACTTAAATGTAGACGCATTCATCAGCCATCCTATGTGTAACATCTACCCTCCATACTCTGCATGCTGTCCTCTTTCTCTCGATATGCTCTCCCTTCCTCACTTCCTTGCCGTCTCCCAGGCTGCCGGACCCTTACTCAAGACCGTGTGGAATAAGGATAACCCAAACGCAACCATCGGCAGATACTCATATGTCGTGGGAGCAGTAAGATTCCAGCAGAAGCGAAATCTCTTTGTCGACTGTGCATCCCTCGGTGTGCTGGGTCCTGTGTCTGCACTTGTGACACAGCAGTGCCTGTCTAGCCTGCAAAATCGGAGTGCGTATGGCCCTGATGCGTCGTTCTCGTTCAATGAGGCCAGTGGACTCCATGTGGCAGACATCACAGGGGCCGATGCGGCCAACGCAACGAAGCAGATCCGAGCCTTGATGCACGGCATGTGGATTGATTCTGCTACAATGTTTGTGGAAGTGCTCTTGTCAGTTTACAATGCGCAACTTGATGCAATGCTCTGCCTCACCTTCATATTCTCCGTTCCCAACTCGATGGAAGGACTTCGTCCCTCTTCTCAGATAGCTCTCATGAACTGGGGCTCTCCTGGACTGTGGGCGGATTTTGTCACCCTGATCGAGGGCATACTCATCGTCGGATCCTTGGTCTCAACGCCGTATTTGCTTTACAAATGGAGGGACAAATTGACCACTCGATTTTATTTCCCGCAATATTTCAGGGGGTTTCCGGCTGAACTCATACTACCTGCTGCCAACGTGAAAACGGCAATGATGTTTTCGTTGTTCCTGATTGACGCGTGGTCAGTGCTGAGAATAGCAACATTCGTCTTCAAAAATTCCACGACCTTTTCCTCAGGACGTGACGCGTTTGTAGATTTGAGGCTGCTCGCTTACATTGAACTCGAGCAGTCTAGACTCATATCGGTAGCCTTGGTCTTGTTGTGGTTGCTTCTGTGTGCAGACCTGCAGCTCATTCCGATTCTGGGACCCATGATTCAGGCGGTAATTTCGACAATAATCCACGTGCGTGTCATCACATTCATCATCTTTGTGCTCTTTGTTTGTTTCTGCTTCGCGATT
>Ga0315899_10001869_pt1 | contig 23762 bp, 18 predicted proteins | sample LakEriMetagenome_2_FD_203518 | JGI IMG/M metagenome (GOLD analysis project Ga0315899, IMG submission 203518) | Freshwater fungal communities from buoy surface, Lake Erie, Ohio, United States - Buoy 4 MA112 | ecosystem: Environmental > Aquatic > Freshwater > Lake | place: USA: Lake Erie, Ohio... | reverse complement strand
CGCTGTAATATTCATGGTTTCTATGGTGCTAGCTCTATGGAAAGATTGCCTACGGAGCATGCGATCAAACAGCAAGTTATCGACTTTATGAACTTGAAGTTGCCGCAGTAGATGGAAACTTAGCTTCGTGTCGCAGAAACGGTCCTTAGCTACTCCCATCGGTAGGCTTGTTTTTCAAATCGATTGTCTCGATACGGGTCTCGCCCTCGAAGCCACTGCCATGCGGATTCGAAAAAGTAGGCGGGAACGAAAAAGGGACCAAACCATTGATACTGCCTTACGTGGATCCACTCGTGGGAAAACGTTTGGTGCCAAGACTCTCGATCGACAGCCAGAATGCAGTGCCCAAGCGTCATTGCTTTGGCTCCGCCCTTAATCGGGACCTTTCGAAGCAATCTAGCAACACCCGGGCCAAAGATACCAATTGTACCTCGCTGATTTGCGTATTCGACCCCATAAGCTTTAAAGACGAGACCGATCAAAAGCCCCACACAAGTCCAGGGAGAAACCCATAGGTAGCACGGTACGAGCATCAGTCTTCGAATGGGCGAGTTAAACATCTTTTGCGGGATGTAGAATCCGGTAAGTTTCAATTTGTGATTTAGCACCCATGAAGTTTACCTCACATCGTTTTTTTGTTCGCCCATTCTGTTAGCTGTTCGCGGAAAATTTTTGAGTTGTGCCGAATATCCGTTGGGAGTTTTGTTGGGTAAACCACAACTTGTTTGACGGTCTGTGATACTCTATTACTCGCTAGGATCTTTTGTACGTCTTGAACAACTTGTTGCTCTTGTGCTGCCGATTGTTTTGAAGAGGGTTCCAGAATAAGAAGTGGTGTTTGGTTCGGCGCAGTGCCTGTTCCCACCAATGCAGAACGATAGACGTTAGGATTTGTATTCGCGATACCCTCAATAGGTTCGGTGTAGATCGTACCAAGTTTGGTTTGGACCCTATGTGATTTCCGACCACAGAACCAGAACCGATCTTGTGAGTCAAGATAACCAACATCCCCCATACGATGCCAAACACGTCCCGCATCATTAACTTTATGCAAGACGTTTTGATCTGTGCGCGTTACGTAGCGTTCGGAGATAACCGGCCCAGATACTACCAGTTCGCCTATTTCACCCGGCGGGAGTGGTTCCACCTCATCGATATTCGTAAGAGGAGAGTCGGTAATTTTTATCACTCGCCATTCAATGGAAGAGAAGCGATTGCCCACACAAGTGCCTCCGCCACTGCGAGTTATAGCCGCCGTTTCGCCGAGAACAGTCCTAGACTCAATCGAGGCAATAGGGAGGGCTTCGGTTGCGCCGTAAGGTGTAAAGAACATCGCTTCTGGATGAATTGCATTCCGCATTCTCTGCATCACATTGGGAGGCACTGGTGCGCCCGCCGACAGTACGCGTGTAAGTGAGGGAACCTTTCGACCGGTCTGTTCGCAGTATTGACCAAGACGATTCCAGAGGGCCGGCGAACCAAAGGACTGATTAATCTGCCAATGATCGATTGCATCGAGAAGACGGGGGGGATCAACATCAGCCGGTCGGGTGGGATCCATATCTGGCAGGATCGTAGTGGTGCCCATTACAGCGTTGAAGAGTCCAAACAGAGGAAAACAGCTTAAATCCATGCCTCCTCGCTCAATCTGATAGTGGTTTGATATTAGCTTGATCTGCGAGAGGAATGTTTTATGCGAATAAAGAACACCCTTAGGAGGTCCGGTGCTACCAGTTGTAAAAATGATGGCCGATTCGGCTAACCAGTCTTGGATGGGATCGCGATAATCCGACTCGCGGTTAGCCTCCAATTTGCTTAAAGTCATACTGGGTAAAAATGGTATTCGGGGCCCGACCATTACATTAAGTTTGGCTTTAGGAAATCGGCTCGAAAGTACTTTGACGATTGCGTGAGCCATTGGTATCGCAACGAAACCGTCTGGCTGAGTTGCTTCCAGACATTTGATTAGGTTTTTTCTCCCCATCCCCGGGTCGACCAAAACCATAGTTGCTCCAGCTTTAAGCAACGCAAATACGAGCGTAATAAAGTCTTCTCCGAAACGAACCAATAAACCAATTCGCTTTCCTGGGCCAATACCTATCGACTGGAAACCAGCAGCAATAACACTAGATCGGGCATCTAAGTCACGAAGAGATATCGTCCGATAATTACGACGCTGACCTGGTTTATATCTATCCATGGCAGATGCGATGGCGATTTGCTCAGGGTTGGATTCTGCTTGGACTTTAAGCCTACTTGCAACATTCATGGGTAAAAGAGGCTAGTTTTGTTCGTATTGGATTTGTTTAGGATCGCGATAACTTGCTTTGCAGGCCGGACCATTTAGGCTGAGGCGTGGTTGTCTAATGTTGTAACCAAATAGTCCAACAATTCTTGGCTGAAAACGTCCCCCATAAGCAAAAATTCAGTATCGATGTTCAGTGCATTGGCCAAGTATTTGAATCGGTCACTCGCGGAGCTAGACGTATCGAGAATCTTTCGTGGAGCAGCATCACTAGGGGGGAGCGATGCTTTATTAAGAATTCCGTCAACCATAGCCATTATGATGGCTGCACAGGCTAGGTATTGATTGCCCCGCGTCGGGATACCTCGTACCTCGAGTACTCTCGATCTTGAAAATTGCGTGTCTTGTACAGATCTCGTTATAGAATCCGGAGCATCCAATGCTACGTTCAATGCAAACGGGTAGTTTAATGCCTCATTTTCCAGCACGGGTGCCAAAAAAATTGCCGCCAAGCTCGCCGCATGCTTTGCTATGCCACTCTGAGCGTAGCGGCCAACATCGCTGATTCCCCGAGTGGAGTTACCAGGAAAGATTGGCTCTCCGTTTTTCAGAAGTTTCCATTGCATGCTACAAAATTGGTTGGTGAGATCCAACGAGACCCCTTCTTCTACGGCCAATTGGCTCATCATATACCGTGTCATCGCAACATCATCGCACGATTCAAGCACTTTCGTAGGCTGAAGGACGAAACTGGAGCCCATCGAGGGAGAGTGGAAATGCCGCTCGACATTAACACCAGCATCAATCGCTCTATTCATCAAACGACAGCGAAACTTGAACGCTTCGTCGAAGCCAAATGTTGAATTAGACTTGGAATTCGTAGACAAATCGAACTTAAGAACGTTTCGAAGGTAGATTTCGTCAGCGATCGAAGTCGATTCTAGAAAGCGCACAGCTTGATTGGCGACGTTACGAGAATCCCAGGCTGACTCTTGTCTATGCAATACATCTTGAATGGCAGATATCAGCACCAATGTGGGGGGGTCGGTCGACGCATCGAGGTAATTGGCCTCACTAGATGGGACAATCACTGCATAGGACATGTCTGAAGGGTGCGGTCTGCTGGAATCCAGCCCAAAAAACACTTCTTGACCGAACCCTTCTTCGAAAGAAGATTCCGAGATCGCACTAACAGGAAACGTCAGGTGCTGCCAATTTCCGAAAAGATCCGTGAACCGTAGATCAATGGTGCGTATTCCCTTTTCACGACAGTATGCCAAAATCGCTTTTGGTTTCAAACTAACACCCTACTTCCTATGAGAATCAACGCCCCAAATTGGCTAGTTCTCAGCCAATTTTTTGAATTGTAAACCTCATCAAGTTTACATACCGAAAAGAACGGCAAGAATCGGGCCAAATCGGATTAAAAAATGAACGTTTAGAACTTGCCACACGAATTCAAGTGGAATAATGAGGGGGAATCTAAAAGGGAAAGATGTTGCACATAAGGGGATCTTATGCTAAAGACTGAGGGAACAACAGCGAGGAGTGAAGAGCTGATTATCGGGTTGATTCGCAAGACGCTCGTAGAGGTCGCAGCTCGAAATGACATTCCGATAGAGTCGGGACTTCTGTCGCAGGCGTTAGCAGATTCGAAAAGCTCGTATTCGGTCGAGAACTTTGACGATTCCGATTATCTCTTGATGCGCGCCGCGCGTGGGATTGGTATTAGGCTAGCACCGGTCGATGTAAACGGCTCAGACATTTGGGAGTTAGTTACTGAGGGATTCACCGTTATAGCACTCGATGTTCGTGCGTTGACACCGTCCAGTTGGTTATTTACTCGCATCAATTTTGGCCGCATGGACTTGACCTGCATTCCTAATTCTAGGGATGCAATGGAGTCCGAATCCATAACCAAGCGTCGTCTCATCATACGAGTCAACGCGTTGGTACAAGCTGATGCACATTTCTTTGTGGCGGAGCCTTCGTTGACTTGCGATGAGGCTTCATCTAGACATTCCTCTACAAATCATGCGAACACATCCCATCAAGGGAATCATGGTGGCGGAGGGCACGGACACGGCCATGGTGATGATCATCACCATGAGCATCTCTCGCCTCTTAATCGATTCTTTAGATTGCTGCGTGTAGAAAAAAATGACATTTGGCTGCTCACAATCTTTGGCTTTGTCGTGGGTGTTCTGGATCTTGCTACTCCGCTGGCGATCGAACAGATGGTTACGACCATCGGCTTTTCAAGCATGGCGGCACAACCTCTTTTCTGGTTAGCGTTATTGCTGTTTGGTGTTTTATCTTTATCAGCCGCTATTAAAGCGCTTCAGTACTTTGTTATTGAAATACTTCAGCGACGAATTTTAGTTCGAATTGTTGGAGATCTTTGCGAGAGGTTCCCTCGACTCGACCGCAGTGCCATTCGTGGAGTTCACGGCCCCGAGATGGCTAATCGATTCTTTGACGTTATGTCGATTCAAAAGGCGACGTCCACACTTCTTGTAGAAGGTCTCTTTCTAGTTATTCAAACCACGACGGGTATGGTTCTGCTAGCAGTTTACAGCCCATTTCTTTTGCTTTATGACGTGGTTCTAGTCTTCTGTATGACCCTTTTGCTTTTGGCACTCGGTCGAAATGCGATCAAAACATCAATTGAAGAGTCAATCACAAAATACAAGATTGCTCATTGGCTGCAGGACGTTATTGGCTCTCCGAAAGCATTTCAAGTCCATGGGGCGATGGATCTTGTGTCAGATCGTGCCAATCGTTTCACCGTAGAGTATCTATCAGCACGTCGCAAGCACTTTATAATTCTGATACGACAAACCCTATTTGCTTTGATGCTTTACGCCGTTGCTCTTACGTCGATTTTATCATTGGGACTCTGGTTGGTGATCTCCAAATCGCTTTCTGTGGGCCAGTTGGTTGCCAGCGTTTCGGTTATAGCCTTGGTGGTTGGTGCGTTTGCGAAAGTGGGCAAGGCTCTCGAGTCTTTCTATGACCTGATGGCTTCGATGGACAAGGTAGGCCATCTGCTGGACTTACCGACTCTACCACCGTCACGAACAATGCATGCGGGAATCGGGCCTGCAGATGTAAGAATAGAGAATATCCGTATTGCATGCCCCGAACGAGCAGCCTCTTTGTCGATAGATGCGCTGAGGATCGCTAGCGGAGAGAGATTTGCAATTTGTGGCGGTGATCAGACGGCCGAATTGCTGATGCTGGCACTTTGCGGCTTGTCCCACCCCATAGAGGGACTAATTGAAATCGGAGGAGTCGACTCTCGAGATGTGAATCGCTTCGCTGACGGATCGATGGTGTCTATTGCGTCTACACCTGAAATTTTTCATGGTTCACTACAGGAAAATGTTTCGCTTAATCGGGCTGCAGTGAGCCCGGCCGATGTCAGAGATGCTCTAGTTAAAGTCGGACTTTGGAATGAGGTGCTCTCGATGCCAAACGGCGTTGAAACAATCCTCCAAACAGGTGGATTTCCTCTTAGTCAATCGCAAGCGGCACGCCTAATGATCGCAAGAGCAATTGCAGGCAAGCCCAGACTGTTGCTGATCGACGGAGTTCTTGATGTTGTCTCGTCTGAATTCCGAGAATCGATTTGGGCTGAACTAAAAGATCGAAAACAGCCATGGACGTTGATTATTGCTACCCATGAACAATCTATCGTCGACGATTGCGACGGAAAGTTTGAGGTGATCTAATGGCAACAACCGCACAAAAAGAGACTTCTGTTGAAAAGAGAATGATTCGTCTAAGACCGAGCGACTCCCTCGGAGACCGACTTCCTGCTATGCACTTGGTCAGGTCTAGTTGGTTTGCGAGAGCGATGGGAACCGTTTTGTTCTGGTACCTGATACTTTTTATCATTTGTTCCCTTATGCTTCCTTGGCAGCAATCCTCTCGTTGCGAAGGAGTCGTCACAGCTAGAAATCCCAACGATCGACGCCAGATCATGCTGAGCCCTGCCAAAGGGATCATTCGTGAGCAGAAGCCCGGTCTCCAAGAAGGCACCTGGGTTCAAAAGGACGAAGTGATCATGGTTCTCGATACGATCGCAGAAGGGGAGTACCAACTCACGAAGGATCAACTGACGCAACTTCGTTCACAACGAGACATTACCTCACGAGATCTTGCATTTGCCCAAACTCGTATCGATATAGCCAGCAGCACAGGCATGTTGCAAATCGACGCCTATGAGGCAAAAAAGAACGCCGCTGCTGCCAAATGGGAACAAGCGAAATCAGAAATCAAGGCTCAAGAGCCCAATGTTAACAACGCAAAGTATGACCTTGAAACCATGGAGCCCGTTAGAGGTAAAACCGTCTCAGAACAAGAGTACCGAACCGCGCAATACAAGCTAGAGTCTGAGATTCAAAAACTAATCAAGCTAGAGCAATCCGCAGTGGAAGCGTTTCAAACACTGGATTCGGAGGAGAAACTGCTCGAGAGCAAGCGTCAGGAAGTCCAAGACTCGATAGCTAAGGCTAGCCAAGAGTGGAATAGCTATCAATCAAAAATGGCGGACTATGAGAAGGAAATCAGCAAGCTGCAAATTGCCCTAGAGGAACTCGAAAGAACTAGAATCATTAGCCCAAACGATGGCTGGGTTCAGTCGATCATCGGACAAGTCGGGAGAACGGTAAGCAACGGCGAACCTCTATTTGAAATTATTCCCGCCACAGAGGATTTATGGGTTGAGTTGAGTGTAAAAGGAATGGATCAACCACTCGTTCATGTCGGCGATAAGGTTCGCCTCCAATTCGAAGGCTGGCCAGCAATTCAATTCGTTGGCTGGCCAAGTGTGGCCCAAGGAACTTTCGGTGGAGTGGTGATTGCTATCAATCCTGCGGATGATGGAATGGGTAATTTCAAGATCTTTGTTGGGCCGGACCCCGATGACGTGACGAAAGAAGATTGGCCCAGCAAAGATTATCTCAAACAAGGGGTTCGAGCCAATGCCTGGGTTCTGCTAGATCAAGTCCCACTCGGTTTCGAAATATGGCGACAAGTGAATGGATTCCCAGCCACGCGCGACCTGGGAGACAAAGGCAAAGAGTCCTCGAGCAAGGATTCCGAAACCGCCAAAAAGCCAAAAATCAAGTAACTCTCGTTGGTGCGATACTTTTTGCACTGCTGGTTAATGGGACCATCAATGCTCAACCGCTACGCTCCGATCGGCCTGAATCAAGCCAGCTTTTAAACCAGCTAAATACAGATTTAGAACGGTTACGCTCGTCAGCAGAAAATTCGCAAACGAAATCCCAGGCCTCTTCTGACGCTGTTGTCCAACCTGTTGAGAACGTTGACCTCCCGCAATCATCCAGTGAGGAGATTTTACAACTTTCCGATGTTGTCGCATCGATATACCGTGCATTCCCGCTAATTGAAATCGCGAGGCTTCAAGAATTGGTGGCCCGTGGTGAAGTGCAATCAGCGACGGGCGCTTGGGACACAAAAATAGAATATTATTCGTTGAACCAACCTTTAGGATCTTACGAGACCTATCGAAACGGAATTGGTGTTGCCCGTCAAACTTGGTACGGCGGATATATCGGTGCAGGCTATCGAATCGGTAGAGGCACGTTTGAGCCTTGGTACAAAGAGCGAGAAACCAACTTCGGTGGTGAATTTAAGGTTGCTCTAGCGCAACCATTGCTACAAGGCCGAGCAATAGATCCGCAGCGTGTCGAACTCTTTCAAGCCAATTTGAGACGACAAGCGGTTGGCCCTGAAATTCAATTTCAACTCCTTGTCGCCTCTCGAGATGCGGCCTACGCTTACTGGGACTGGGTTGAGCAGGGGAATGCCATGCTTGCCCTGGAAGGATTACTAGATCTCGCCGTGAGGCGAAAAACGGAGCTGGAAATTGAACTCGACGCCAAACGCGGTACAGAATTTCGAATTAGGGTTAATAACGTTCAAGTCTATGACCGGCAGATACGAGTCAACTACGCCCGAATGAAGTTTAGAAATGCATCCTATAAGCTGGCTTTGTTTCTGCGCGATGAAAATGGTGAGCCTCTTGTTCCACCGATGGAATGGCTTCCACGATCATTCCCTAATATTGTTGAGATCCAAATGGATGGCATTGATCAAGCGTTAATTGACGCTTTGAATGCTCGTCCGGAATTAATGCTCATCAATTATGATATTCAACAAACTCGCTGGGATCTGAGTTTAGCTCGTAATCAAACTCTACCCCAAGTCGACATGACGATTCAAGGCTCCCAGGATATGGGGCCAAGAGTGTCGGCTTCCAACGATAAAGGGGAATATGAACTTGAGGCTGGTATCGTCGGCGGAGTTCCGATACAGCGGAACAAGGCGTTCGGTAAGATTCAATCGTTGAATGGTAAGCTTGCTCAACTCGCACAGAAACAAGAATACTTCCGCAACAAGGTATTCTCTGAATTGAACGAAGCGCGAAACAATGTTGAACTTGCATACGCAAATGTAAAGCTGTTTGAATCTTTGCTTGCCGAAAATCGGAGATTGATGGATCTATTCCAAGAGGCCTTCCAATCTGGTAACTTCGAATTGCTTTTATTACTCGAGCAAGAGGCCAAAGTTACGGAAAGCGAAGTGAAACTATACGAAGCGGAAAATGCATACTTTGCTGCATTAGCTGCCCTTCAGGCCACACTCGGACTTGACCCCTTAGACCAAGCAAGCCTGATCAATAGAAAATAGGCGTAAGTTGAAAAAGGAGTTAGACAACCTAACTTGTTCGTCAAAACGACAGCGAAATTTGTGTCCACGTTACCAGATACAATTTAGAACATTGGACTACGCCAATTTGCTCATTCTTCGAATTAACCATTCCAGAGACAAACAACCTACGATCCAGGCCATGAGTACACCAAGCCACTTTTGCTGAAAGTCACGATCGGGAGTACCAGGCAAATAGTTGGTTTGGTCTCGCGGTTCAATCAACTGTGCGAGACTTGCTTCTGGCGAAGCATCGCGAATCGCTTGCGGCCCAATCCATAATTTGCCACCCGTACGAGTTGCCAATTCTGCAAGCAATGGATCATTGCGCTGAGGTCTTTGAATTTCCACTGCAGGCACTCTAACCGTGAGTTGCTGCGACAAGATGACTTGTTCAGCAAGTCCTCCAACCGGCAACTGCACCTCATAATTACCAATAGCTTTTGTGAAGAACTGGCCCACGTATACGCCAGGTTGCGATGGATCTGGAATCGGTAAAAGTGGCAGTGTCTGTGTTCGTCCAGTTGGTTCAATCAGCTTCGCGTTTGCTTCCGGCACAACGAGGGGTTGATAGTTTGAATCCTTTAGTACAGCTCGTACCAAAACCTGCTCGCCTAAAATGGCTTGCTCTTTGTCAAGCAATAGAATTCCGCGGTCTGAGTCTCGCAACAATCGCCCTTGTCCGGCCCATCGCACTAGTTTTGTATAGTATGTATCGAAGTATTGATCTCCGACCTCTCTTAAACGCCAAAACTCACCACTCCCTTGAAAAGCTACACGGCCGGCCCCGTAAAATTGAGTAGCCAGATAAATAGGGAACATACCATTTACCGACGTTGTCGGATCCGAGAAAACAGCCAGCGGCATCGCACCAGGTTTAGGCTCATAACTAGCGAAGTAGTTATAAACTCCAGCGAACTGATCCCACGCCGATTTGCTTTCCTCTGGATTATTTCCAACCTGCAAAAATTCCGTTTGTAAAGCATCTAACGAAAATTGTAATGGCCAAGCCGTTTCGGCCTCGAATCGGCCGATGGAAACCAGTCGTGCACCACGAGAGTTCAAGATCAGGGGACATAAATTGCGCAAAGTCTCGGCTTTGTAGTTACCGTTGCCTTGCGCACCAGCCCACTTAGGTGTCGCTACCGGACCTGCGACTAGAACTAACCCACCCGCTTGCTCCGCGACCCAACGCTCCAACACGTCAATTTGTTCGCGGCTAAGATCCATCCACGCCGCATCGAACGCAATCACGCAATCGTACTGGCTCATTTCCGACAAAGTCGAAGGGAGGTTGTCGAGAAGTTTTTGGGATTCTTGGGAGACTCCCGTCGTCGCCGTTTGAAGAAAAACATGGGACTGCACCGTCGTGTCACGAAACAACAAGTTTCTTACAAACTGATATTCTCGGGTTGGTCCGCCTGCGATAATCAGCACCGTTGCCTTGGGCTCAACAACTCGAACCTCTCGCTCCATGGCGTCATCGATAGTGTTCGAATCCTGCGTAGGGGGGATTGTTTTGACTTCGTACACCCAGCTGCCCACTTCACGCGGCATAATTTCAAACAAAACGCTGGAGATAGAATCGTCTCCTTGAAGTGTTACGGAACGCTCCTCTTCGATTGTAGTGTTTCCGGTCTTCATTAAGCCTGGCCGACGAAGCAATTGAACCGTTGTCTGTTTGCCCTCTAAGCCTGATGCTTGAATCAGTGCGTTGAGCCGAAATCGATCGCCGGGAAACACTCGTTTGGGCGTTTCAACATCCAAAACCCGCACATTCACTGGGTTCTTCGCGGTTCCCATCCCCACGGTATGAATAGGAACGCTCTGCATGGTTGCTTCCGCAACGACGTTCATGGGATCAACACCTGAGTTGCTTCGGCCATCCGTAAAGAGAACGATTCCCGCAAGCGGTGCCCCTCTTTCTTGCTCAAGGATCGATCTTAGCGAATCTCCAATTCGCGATTCTGTCCCGGTGGCTGACAAGATCGATTCCCAAGCCATCTCACGAGGTTCGCTGATCTGTGCCGCTTTGGAATCCCCTTCGGTTGCTTGTGGTTCCAACGTAATGAGTTGCGGTTCGGAAGAACTCCATAGCTGATACCATGCGAATCCTTCTGTTCTCAGAACTGCAGTCGCGACCGTTACAAAGCCAATAATGATGGCCACTACGGAGAACATGCTGGCATAGGCGACGACGTTACTAGCGTCGTTTCTCCTCCTCATCAAAAGGCCAATAATCAATGCTGCAAATGCAATACCGCAAATGATGCTTCCTACCCACGCTACATTCCTTGCCGTTTGCCAAACAGCCAACCTGCTATCACTCGTTTGGGATGCCTCGGCGACCGGTTTGGGAAAGTTGGCGATAGGGGAAGGTCGTGAACTTTGATCGAAACGATAAACCGTTATGTCATGTTTACTACGCAAGTCATTTAGCAATGATGAGGATTTGAACAACTCGTGCACTGTGGCGATCCGACTCGTCGCAATTTCCTCCCCCCCCAATCCATTGTCATTGTCCGATTGAGGCATAGTCATGCTAAGGGATGTATCTACCAAAATCGCAACCTTAGACGGCCTTGTTAAAATCTGCTCCGAGCGTTTTTGAAGATCGAGAAAGAAGACCAAAATCCCAATGATGGCAAGCAGTCTTAAACCTAACAAACTCCAGCCCAAGGCCTTGGGCAGTTCCTGCGAATCGCGTCTGTACCAGAATACTACATAGCTGGCTATCAACAGAAGGATGCACCCAAGTCCAAACCAATGAATCCATTGATCCATCGTTTCCAGACGCATCCATTGGTAGAAGACGCGAGTCTCCCCCTGTGCGAGTATACTGGAGGCTAGGTTAGGATCATTTTGCATGCGAAACTATTTTTAACGGGTGGGTAAGTGATACGACGCGTTCCAAGCAAGCCACTGCTCAAAAAGAAGCAAAAGCAACAGCAAGATTAACAAAAGCATATTTCTATTTGCGAATCCAGCCAAAGCCGTGCTTGCGCCGACTGCGTCAACCGCTTTGTAAGTAAACGGAGTTCCGCTTAGAGCTTTGTTGATGTCAGGCATGGTAGCCTTTTTCAAGTCACCTTCGGCTGGTGAAACGTTCCTGGCGAGATTGCGGATTTTCGGCGTACCTTGGACGGACATACCCCACCATTCGAAAACACCAGACGATTGAAGAATGGAGTCTCGATCGCTTTCGTCTTGATCTTGAACATCGCGTTCAGCGGACGCGACGTAGGTGGTGTCACCAATCTGCTTTGCATTGATCGAAATAGTTGGCCGAATATTCGAACCCGCTGGGGCAGGGCAAAGTACTTGGACCTCAGGGAGTAAATCTTCTGAAGAAAATGACCACTGCATTGGCGTTCCCGCCAATTGAGATAGTTCTCTCCCTCGAAATGAAGACAAGTAACCCACCAGCTTTTGAGCTGTAATCGCAAAGGTCGGATCTTGCGGCCAATTCGTCCACTGCCGATCTAAAACCGTCAAACAATACATGACTCTGCCATTACCGACCGAATGATCGATTAACAGCGGCTTTTTGTTTCGTAGCGTTAGCACTTTCTGCCAAATCTGAGTCGGTTTAGAATCTGCCGCAGCATCTTGCACACCGGTTCTCGCAGGTGTTTCTGAGTCAGCAAAAAGTGACTGATCGATCTCGACATATCGTTGAATTCGGACGTAAAGAAAAGGTGAGTTGCTTAACATCTGACTCCAGTTGAATACCGGGTGACTGTCTGCAACAAAATCAGGAGTCGTTTCCTCCGCAGATCGGGCTAACTCGGCTGCCCCTTTCAAACTAAACGGTAACAGCGGCGGTCTGTTAGAGCTCGAGGAGGTTTGCCTAAGAACTTCGTTGTAGTGCTGATAGTCTTGCTCCGACATGAGTTCGCCGAAGAAGAATGCTAAGCCGCCCCCTCGGGAGACAAACTGGTGGAGATTCTCAACAGTTCGGGCATCAAAACGCGGTACCGCTTGGATCACGATACAGGCATAACGATCCAGCATTTCTGGATCTGCATCTCGCAAAAACTCAGGCGGCTGCCTCGTTATGAGCAATCCAGTTTTGACATTTCCGCCTGGATCCAATGCCGATTCTAGAAAGAAAGAATGTTTGCTCGTCGGATCTCCATCGACCAATAGGACCCGAAGTCCTTCCTCCAAATCCAAAACGCATTGTGCTTTATTGTCGGCCAAAAGAGGATCGGGAGGTAACTGAGCTTCGATTACGTGAGAACCTGGCTGAGGGAATAATATCTGAACCTGTCTAGTAACTGTCTCGCCCGCGTCTATACGATCAACAACAAGTGGTGGGAGCTCGGACACAAGTCCCGAGTATCCGGATGTCGATTTTGGAACAATGGTGGTATCGCTGTAATCGACTGCCGTGATGCGAACAGCTGAGTTTCGGACTGGGGTGATTCCATTGTTGCGAATCGTAATATTGATGAGGGCTGGAACCCCCGCCACGAGTACTTCTTGTTGCGGTTCAATCGAAACCAATGTCAAATTCTCATGACGTTCAGGGACACAATCGACCAATTGAAGTTCGAAGTCATCTTTGGGCATAGCAAGAAACTGCTGCTGAAGCTCTACCGCATTTGCCCAATCTTTTTGCCTGAAATCGCTTAAGAGATAAACAATGGCTTTTTCGCTCGAATTTCTTTGAATCACGGGACGCAATAGGGAAATGGCATCCACCAACGTACAGTCCAATGAAGTAGGTTGACTCGACATCATCTTGCTCAATAGCACGGACGGATCAGATGGTATCGATCGCGCAAACAAATCCGCAATCGAGTCTGCTGTGACCGAACTGTTTGCTGCTTTCTCAACATCGTCCTTTTTCTCTTCGGCCGTATCGGGTACGCCCGGTGACGATGAACCCGGTGACGATGTATCACTGGCACGGGAGGCGCGGATGATACTAACGAGGTGACTGCCATCTCCGTTTGCCGCAACTCTGGCTATTGATTGAATGGCACCAATCGCTGCTTGGTAGCCGCTGCCATTGGACGATGTATCCCCCATTGAGACGGAATCGTCGATAATAAAGTAATGATGTGTTGTTGATTGGCTTAGCATCGACAACCATCTTGAACCACTTACCCATTGAGCCAACATGGCAACAGCAAGTGCAACAATCAACATACGCGACGCAATCAAGAGGGCTTGTTTTAGCCAAACCCATTTTCGATGCTTGCGATAGCTTTCCAGCAGAAAATCCATCGCAGCCCATTCGGTTCTGCGCTGCCTTACCAAATTGATAAGGTGAATGAGCAAAGGAACTATCGCTAACAGGAAGCCCCAAGTCAGTGGTTGAAACAGGAATTGCACGCTACTAATCCTATCTCTTTCTCATGTGGGCCATGCGTGAAGATAAGTAAGCGGTCAAGGCCGCATCGACATGTCGGCTGGTGCGAATCAATTCATAATCAATCCTGTAACTGGCACAGGTACGACGAATATTGTCCAAAAAACGCTGCAATGCTTCCATGTACCCTTCACGAAGAGCTCGAGGATTGCATTGTAGGGAATCCGGTGACTCCATACCTTCAAATCTAGTCGATTCGTTGAAAGGGAAATCCAATTCGTCGTCGTCCATTACGTGAAAAACCAAAACATCATGCCCCGATTTTCTTAGTTGTCCAAGCCCCTTTAATGACGACGCATCGACCCCAAGGAAATCGGTTGCTAAAACCACTAACGATCGCTTGGGATAGGATTCGTTTACCTCCTTGAGAATCGCGTCCAGCGAGGTTTTGTCGGTCGGTTCCACCTGTTCCAGTGATTTGTAAATTGCCTGAAGATGCGATCTACTTGACCTCCACGGAAGCTTGGTTCGGACTTTTTCGTCGAAAACAGTCAGCCCAACAGAATCTTGTTGGCGAAGCGTCAAATAGGTCAAGCAGGCACACAGGGTCGCCGCATAATCGAATTTGTTTAAAGCTCCGCGACCGTATTTCATACTCTTGGAAGCATCGAGCAGCAGAGTACACCGAAGATTTGTATCCTCTTCGTACTGTTTAATGTAGAGTCTGTCCTGACGGCCAAAGACTTTCCAGTCGATATGTCGCAGATCGTCTCCAGCCACGTATTGCCGGTGCTGAACAAATTCGACCGATTGGCCGAAATAGGGACTGCGGTGCATTCCAGAGAGAAAGCCTTCAACAATTTTAGAGGCTCTCAATTCCATCGAATGGATTCGGCGAATCGCCTCAGGATGCAAGTATTCTTTGGAATCGGGCATCTTGTAGCAATTCGTCTTGAGCTATTGGCGTGACAGAAATAATTTTGTCTATGACATGATCGCTGGTGATTCCGTCACTCTCTGCAGCAAAGTTGACGACCATGCGATGTCGTAATACTGGTTTCGCGCAGAATTGAATGTCGCTCGTATCAACGTGCGATCGGCCCTGCATAGCGGCTCGAACCTTAGCACCCAAAATCAAAAATTGAACTGCTCGTGGTCCAGCTCCCCAAGCAACCTGCTCTTTGACAAAATCAGGAACACCCTCTTGGCCGATTCGCGTTTGCCGAACAATCGCTAATGCATACCTTATGACGTTTTCGCTGACTTCAATTCCACGGATGAACTCTTGTAAAGAGAGTATTTCCTCGCCCGACAAAACAGGCTCGATGACCGATTTAGTCGTGCCCGTCGTTCGTCGTGCCACTTCGAATTCATCGGCAAATGACGGATACGATACATGCACCTTGAACATAAAACGATCTTGCTGCGCTTCGGGTAATGGGTAAGTTCCCTCCTGCTCAATTGGATTTTGAGTTGCCAGCACAAAGAATGGATCCGCTAGTTGATGCCGTATGCGGCCGACAGTAATTTGTCGCTCCTGCATCGCTTCTAACAGCGCGGCTTGTGTCTTGGGAGGCGTTCTGTTGATTTCGTCAGCGAGGATGACATTGGCGAACAATGGCCCCTCCATAAATCGCCGCTCGCGTGCGCCGGTCGTTCGGTTCTCCTCAATGATCTCGGTACCGGTGATGTCTGCTGGCATCAAGTCCGGGGTGAACTGAACACGACTAAAGGAGAGGCTCATGGTTTGCGCGAGAGAGCTAATCATCAACGTCTTCGCAAGCCCTGGAACCCCCTCTAATAAACAGTGCCCCCGAGCAAAGATGCAGATGAGCAGTTGCTCGACTACGTCGGTTTGTCCGACTATCGTACGCGACAGCTGCGAAAGAATCTGCTCACGCGCTTTTTGTAGTCGCTCCAAATCCGCTCGCGCGGAATCGATGTTTGTCATTCCGTTCTTTCAAACAATGAGAAAAGGTATCTCGAGAGAAGTGTTTCCTAGACCCATTGTAGCAGATTTACAAAAGAGTCGAGATAACGCGAGACGGCGAAAGGCAGCAATTCGCACAAAAGAATTTTTTAATTGGCATGCGCGGGCCTCACCGGTCTCGCTCCGAAAGAGCTGACCGTTGAAGTGTCAAAGCACTGTGGCTAGTCGTCAGAGCCGTCTGGCTTCTTGCGACGATCTAGTCCAGCGCGCTCCATTAGAGAGGCTCTCAAGGACAAATCCATGGATTCGTCATCGCCAGGAGGGGGCCCAACGGCACCAAGATCTTCAGGGTTGTATCGGATCTCGTATTGATGTTTGGCAATCGACAGGATGACACCTGGGTCTAGTCTCTTGCGAGTAACTCGGTAGCCGTTCACCTTTGTTCCGTTTCGACTATCCAGATCCTTGACAAACCAATATCCTTGTTCCAGCATAAGGCGGCAGTGTTGGCCGGAGACATTGGCGAATCGTAATACGATGTCGCAATTCTCACGGCGACCCACCAAAATACGGTCTTTCTTTAGTGGAATGTCTTCGCCACCACCGGTTGGTACTAAGAATCCAAAGTTTGCCATGATAGAGTCGAGCCGAGAGGAAGAGGTGCATCACGGGAATTACTTACGTTCCACTTTACGACGTCCACAAATAAAGGTCAATGTTTTTGAAGAATTATCGGCACTGAACCCATAACTTTTGACCTTGTTTTGTGACGAAAAACAGGTTTCCTTACGCATCAAAGCTTCCACTTTATTGTCGAAATACCCTTCTAGTACTGAGAAAACAAAATGCCAGCCATTACTATAGTCTTTGGACTTGTTCTTTGCGGTTTATCTCTTTTCACCGTGTTTGTCAGGGCTGGAGGGGTCGCCGAAGTCTTTGCCAACGTCGCCGAATCCTTTAAACCCGGCACGTGGCTTATTCCTGCCGGCTTTGGCGTCGTGTTTGTTTTATTGGGCGTCTTGTCCAAATTGAAGCCAAACGCGAAAAAGCATTTTATGCACGGTGCTGCTCTAGTCGGTACGGTAGGCACCCTACTTTGTCTTGGACAAGGTATAAATCAACTCAGGAAACTCTTTAGCGATCAGGAAGTAAACATGCTGGCCTTTGGCATGGTATGGTCCATGGCCATTGTTTGCCTGACCTTTGTCGGCGTTTGTGTGCAATCCTTTCGTGCCGCTCGAAAGGCCCGACAAGCTGCCGAAAGTCAAGGCTCGTAGGTCGCGCCATGCCTGGACGTTCATAAAATAGGCTCAGTCTTCGCAGAAGACACTCTATTGCACTATGTGACGTTGACTTGCTACTCGCTATAACATGCTTCGAGAAAACTCGCATCGGGTACTCGTTCCTGTTGCTAGTGTGTTAACTGCAGTCACTTTTCCCTTATTCGGTTTTTCACTAACTATGACTTGGATTTCCGTTAAACAAGCACGTCAAGCAGATTCCATTGGCAAAAGCGTAGAGGTGCGGGGGTGGGTTCGGACCAGACGAGACAGCAAGGGCGGTTTCAGCTTTATCGAAGTTAACGACGGTAGTTGTTTCGGCAATTTGCAAATCGTGGCCGACGGTTCACTACCGAACTACCAATCGGAAATCTCGTCCCTCACGGTTGGCAGCAGTGTGAAAGTTGCCGGCGAGATCAAAGAAAGTCAAGGCAAAGGGCAATCGACGGAGATGGTGGCCGCATCTGTACAAATCACAGGACTCGCCAGTGCGACCGATTACCCACTTCAAAAGAAACAACATACTTTTGAGAAGCTTCGTGAGTGGGCTCACCTGCGACCTCGCACCAATACCTTTGGTGCCGTAACCCGCGTTAGAAACCAATTAAGCTTTGCGACCCACCAGTTTTTTCAGCAAGACGGATTTGTCTACGTTCACACTCCGCTAATCACAGCGAGTGACTGCGAGGGAGCCGGGCAAATGTTTCGTGTCACAACATTGCCATTAGATAAGTTGCCTATGGTCAATGGCAAAGTGGATAACACCAAGGACTTCTTTGCCAAACCATCGTATCTCACGGTTAGTGGGCAACTTGAGGGGGAAGCGTACGCAACTGCATTGGGCAAGATCTATACATTCGGCCCAACGTTTCGTGCGGAAAACTCAAACACATCACGCCACCTTTCTGAGTTCTGGATGATCGAACCGGAGATGGCGTTCTTTGAGTTGGCCGACAATATGACCCTAGCAGAACGCTATCTCAAGTTCATGATCAAGTCGGTGTTCGATTATTGTCACGAAGATATGGAGTTTTTTGAGCAGCGCATCCAGCCGGGTTTGTTGCAAGCGCTCACGTTGGTTCTCGAAAAACCCTTTACCCATCTTTCCTACACGGAAGCAATTGACATTTTACTAGCTAGTGGAGAGAAGTTTGAGTTCCCAGTAGCATGGGGAGTCGATTTGCAGGCCGAGCATGAACGCTATATTACAGAGAAGCACGTGAATGGACCGGTCATTCTCTATAACTACCCCAAGGAGATTAAATCGTTTTACATGCGAATAAACGATGATGGTAAGACAGTCGCTGCGATGGATGTATTGGTACCAGGCGTTGGCGAGATCATCGGAGGCAGCCAGCGCGAAGAGCGTTTGGATGTGCTAACAGAACGCATGATACAGAGCGGTTTAAACCCCGACGATTATTGGTGGTATCTGGATCTGCGACGATTCGGAACTGTACCACATGCTGGCTTTGGGTTGGGATTAGAGCGGATGGTTCAATACACGACTGGCATGGCGAACATTCGCGATGTAATTCCGTTCCCACGAACTCCGGGCAACTGCGAGTTCTAATCGACACTACTGGATGGCATGACAAGTCTTTTCGCACGATCAAGCGGCGTATTACTACACATCACTTCACTCCCCGCATACTCCTTGCCCCACGGTAACGGTAACCACGGTTCCGATGGAGTATGGGCTGCAGGGGATTTGGGTTCAGGGGATCTGGGGCCGTCCGCATATGAATTCGTTAGATATCTAGCGAGTGCCAAACAAAAGTGGTGGCAGGTTTTACCGTGCAGCCCGACTGGTTACGGGTTTTCACCATATCAATCACCATCGTCGTTCGCTGGTAATGCTTATTTGATCAGCCCTTCGCTGCTGGTGCGTGATGGGTTGCTCAAGTTAGAGGAATGGGTCGATGCGTCTGATTCTTCGCGGTCGTATTGGCATACGGATCGTTGCCATTTTGAAAGCTCCGCAAGCAAACGAATGGAGCTGCTTCGAATTGCTTACCGCCGTTACCAAAACCAACGGAGCGATTTGCATCCGCTCTTGGAGGAATTTCGGCATCGGCACCACACTTGGCTTGATGACCATTGTTTGTTTACAGCCTGTAAGAATCATCATGAAGAACGATCGTGGATCGACTGGAGCCCAGAGCTGGCCAGAAGAGAAACGCATGCGATAACCGAATGGACCGACAGACTGAGAGTTGCGATTGAGTTCGAAGCGTTCGTTCAATTCCTGTTCGATCGTCAGTGGTCAGAACTGCGGAGTTATGCACGCGAACAAGGCGTATTGCTCATCGGTGATATTCCTATTTTTGTTGCTTACGACAGTGCTGACGTGTGGGGCAATCAGCAACTTTTTGAACTCGATGATCGAGGGCAGCCCTATATCGTTGCTGGTGTACCCCCTGACTATTTTTCGGAGTACGGACAGCGTTGGGGGAATCCTCTTTATCGATGGGAATCACACAAGCTTTCAGGATATGATTGGTGGATGCGTCGCTTGTGCAGGATGCTCGATCAATGTGATCTCCTCAGGATCGATCATTTCCGTGGCTTCGAATCGTATTGGGAGATTCCTTCGCACATGCCTGATGCAAGATCTGGACAGTGGAAGCCGGGACCTCGCGATGATTTCTTCAAAGCCTTGATTCGAACATTAGGGGGCGGTGAGCTACCTGTGATCGCGGAAGACTTGGGCTTGATTACAGATGAAGTACGACAGCTTCGTGATCGATTTCACTTCCCTGGAATGAAGATTATTCAGTTCGGCTTTGGCGGAGTCGATCCCCAGTCGCTCGATTTGCCCCACAATTATCCCACTCATTGCATTGCTTATACAGGAACACACGACAATGATACCGTGGTAGGATGGTTTCAGAGTCAGGCCGGCCAAGGCAGCACGCGAACTCAGGAAGAAATCGATCGCGAAAAGAACTTTGCTCTAAAGTATTTGGGCTGCCAACCGCAAAACATTCATATCGGCATGATGCGCTCCATCTGGTCGAGTGCGGCGACTATGTGCCTCGCCCCTCTACAAGACGTTTTGGGGCTGGGGGCGGCTTCTAGAATGAATATGCCTGGAACATCGGAAAACAACTGGAGTTGGCGATGCCCACACAATGGTATCACCAACGAGTCCGCTGCAATGCTTGCCGATTTGACCTGGCTGTACAATCGAATCCGAGACTGACACGATGAATGGCCGATACTAAGTTAGTTTACGACCGTTACATGAATGTCGTCGGATGCACCAAGACGTCCCGAAGAATCGTTCGTTGCGTAATCGTCTGCTACGCAGGTTAAGCCCAATCTACTCCGGGAATACCCAGTGGTTTTTGTCAAGCTTTATCTCTTTGATCATGTTCGTACCATCATAGAACTTTATGGATTCATAATCTCGCTTAGGGATCCAAGCGGCAGCAGTCGCTTTGATCTGATAGGTGGATTTTTTGAGCGTGTTTCTATTCACAAAACGAACCTCGAGCGTGGTGCCCCTTGTGACCACCTTGTCCAATCGAAGCTCTTGGTCCACGTCAGCTACTGCAGGGCATACCTTGCATACGAAAACAATCATTTCGTCATCGAACATGTTTGACGACGGAGCGTAGGGTTTTTTGTTTCCAGCGAACGCAGCCGCATTAAAAATTTCCTCGTATTCTTTGACAGAACGAATCAGTCCCATGCGATATCGATGCTCCGGCGACCAATTCACTGGGAATACCGCATAATCGTCGTTTGATATAGCACGAAAACGGATAGTTTCTTCTTTCGTATTTTCTCCATGCGGACCACCACAGAATGCTCCCCGCTGAAAACCTAAACAAACGCACAGCAATATCAGAAGTACGCTCCAGTTCCCGATCCACGAACTCACCATGGCAAATCGCTTTTTCATGTCTAAATTCCTTCCAGAATGCCCAATTCTTTCATCTATCTGCGTGCATATAGCGCTTCGTACTAACCAAGACGTATACCGTAGGTTGCTAGTTCCTTGATTTTTGTGAACATCTCATTGTATGTCCCGAATCGTAACAGGCTCGATCTAGAATCAAGGCCAAAAGCATTTGCTTACGATTCTAAAACGTCTGGATTTAGATTGTGACGAACTAAGAGCTGCTTTATCGCAGTTGTTTGATTAGGACCAACCGAGAACTTCATTGCTGATCGCAATGACTCGATCGCTTTTGCGATGTCTTTAATTCGAAGATAAACCCATCCCTTCAGTGTTTCGCAGGCAGCGGTTTCCTGGCGTGACAGGCACAATCCGATCCTCCGCTCGTCTTGCGAATCTGTTTCACTTGCCCCTCCCAGGCAAAGATTGAGTCTCGCGAGCGAGGCCGCTGGCCCCAATGTGAAGAACTCTGCCATCGCAAGACCTATTTGACAATAAACGGAGTGTTTCGATTCAATCATTCGCTGGTAAAGCTCGCCAATTCTGTGCCAGTCAGTCTGCTCAAATTGAGCGGCACGACAATGCTCCCACGCGATGGAAGCTTCGATGTGGTACCGACTCAATGTTGCTCCTCTCGCTGACCGTTGCATCCATGCCATAGCGCTGCGAATGATAGTCCAGTCCCAACTGCTGCGATCTTGATCCTCTAAAGAGATAAAATAATCCGTATCAGATTGCCTCGCATGAAATCGCGACGAATGGAAAAGCATTAGGGCGATCAAGGCACTTGTCTGGGGGGTACATCCAAAGGTTGTGGAGTCTAATAAAACCCCTAGTCGTATCGCTTCGTCGCACACGTCTTTACGGAGCAGATGTTCTGACGTAAACGAGAAGTAGCCCTCATTGAAAATCAAATATATCGTATGCAGTACTGAAGGAACTCGTTCGGCCCAGTCCAATTCTTCAAACTTGTAGAGATTGCTAGAGGATTCACGAAGTTTGTCTCGTGCTCGCGTTATTCGCTTTTGTATTGTTGTTTCGTTGACGAGTAAGGCACGAGAAATCTCCGAGATACTGAATCCTGCGGATAACTTGAGCGTCATAGCTAACTGAGACTCGATTGAGATTGCAGGATCGCAACATAAAAATAGCATGCGAAGTCGATCGTCTTGAATCGAACTATCGTGGTCATGTGCACGGAAATGAACATCTCCACCGTCTAGTTGATGTGTATTTATCCCCTCATGGTCTAAGAACTTCTTATGCAGCTTGGCCCGTCGAAGATGATCGATTGCCTTGCGGTGTGCAACGCGGTAAAGCCAGCCGCCAGGATCCAACGGAATACCTCTTGGCCCCCAAGTTCGAAGGGCTTCATGCATGGCCGCCTGTACCGAGTCTTCTGCAATTTCCCAGTTTCGATTTCCCAGCACTCGGACTAATCGCCCAAGCAACCGACCATATTCGTGACGGAAGAAATGATCTACTAATCGATGTGAATTTAAGTGTTCGTTCGACAAACTCATATGGAGGAAAAAAGATTCGAATAATCGTCCAGTGACTGTCCTTTTTGAGATTACTCGAACGTCATCGTTATAAAGTTGGCCTGTTCGTGATCAGGATATGCGGGCTTACCGATCGACTGATCACCTGCGGATGTCATCAATATTCGTTCCATTTTTGAAAAAGGACCATGTAAAATGGCTAAGTTTTTACTGATTTATCGAGACTCGGCAGAACAGTCTACACCACCATCTCCAGAAGAAATGCAGGAATTTCTTGCGATGTGGGGACAGTGGTTCGCTCAGTGTGGAGCGGCGATCGTTGATGGTGGCGACGCACTTGCACCCACCGGCCGCGTTTTACATGGCGCAAGTGTCGTTTCTGATGGCCCCTATGTCGAGGGCAAAGAGATACTGGGGGGGTACAGCGTAGTCCAAGCGGACAACTACGATGCTGCGGTGGAAATTGCCAAGCAATGTCCGATCGCCAAGATCGGTGGCAACATTGAGATACGTGAGTTTATGGGCTACTAAGTCGGCCTAGGTAATCTGATTGCGTACGACAGCTCAGTCTCTATACATTCATCATTTAAGCGGATCGGCAAGATTAAAGACTTCCGATCCAATAGAAAACACTCGTATGTTCTCTGCCACCCATTGTGCTACGGTCTGTGCCATCCACAGTTAGTGTGCTACGGTCTGTGCCACCCACGGTTAGTACCCTCCCATTGTTGGGACAGATTTTTGATGGCCACTTTTATCTGTTCGAAAACCAACCATTCAAATCCAGATCCCGGCCACCTTAAGTGACTGCGAACGCTGGTGCGAAAAGTTGCCCTA
>Ga0315899_10001868_pt1 | contig 23772 bp, 12 predicted proteins | sample LakEriMetagenome_2_FD_203518 | JGI IMG/M metagenome (GOLD analysis project Ga0315899, IMG submission 203518) | Freshwater fungal communities from buoy surface, Lake Erie, Ohio, United States - Buoy 4 MA112 | ecosystem: Environmental > Aquatic > Freshwater > Lake | place: USA: Lake Erie, Ohio... | reverse complement strand
GTGAGCCAACTCTTTGAATATGCGGGCTTTGTTTATCAAACCTTCACCGCGCCGGTCGCGGGTTGGTATTTCGTGAAGGCCAGCGGGGCTCGGGGAGGCAGCGCCAGCAACAGCACTTTTGTCGGAGCCCCTGGTGCCATGATGAACGGCTTCTTCTATTTCGAGGCAGGCGAGGAATTACGCATCACTGCGGGCGGAATGGGGCAGCAGGGTGCAAACGCTGAGAACAATGTCAGCGGTGGCGGCGGAGGTGGCGCCACCACGGTGGTGCGTGTGGATGGCGTCGACGCCTACACACCGTTGCTCGTAGCCGGCGGCGGAGGGGGCGCAGGGACTGAAAATCCGCTCGCGTTTGGGCTGTCCTTACACCCCGGCTCTTCCGGGCAAATAACGGAGAACGGAGGATCCCCCCAGACCCAATCTGCTGCAGGATCGCCCGCAACGTCCGGGTCCGGCGGCGGAGGGGGTGGTATCGCTGCCGACAACCGGGGTGGTGCTGGAGGGGCCGGTTATTACGGCGATGGCGGCACACACTGCGATGGCGCATGCAACGGGAACAACGTGCTCTCCTATGGTGGCCAGGCCTACGTGAGTGGTAATTACGGCGGCAGTGTGCCTGGGGGCATCGGTGGTAACGGTGGCTGGGGCGGTGGTGGTGAAGGTGGTCCGGCCGAAAGTTCCTTTTTCAGCAATACTGCCGGCGGCGGCGGCGGCGGCGGCGGTTATAGCGGCGGAGCGGGCGCTGAAAACGGATTTACGGGCGGCGGCGGTGGTTCTTATGTGGCCCCCTTCGCCAACCGAAACGGTCTAGTAGACTCGGCGGGTGTGAATTTTTATGATGGATGGGCGCTGATCCAGGGCCCGCAGATAGACAGCGACGGAGATGATGCATTCGACCTGGCCGATAATTGTCCGCTGCCCAATGCAGACCAGTCCGACGTGAACTTGGATGGCATCGGCGATGCATGCCAATCAGACCTAGTGACCTACCCATTTCAGGCACCAGGGGGCTTCCACTATTTCACCGTGCCGACATCCGGGATTTACAAGCTTGAGACTCGCGGTGGTGCAGGTGCTCCCTCGAGCGATGGAGTGCGCTCAGGCGGGCGTGGTGGCTACCTCTCAGGATATACTAATCTCTCAGCAGGCATGGTCCTGAAGGTTGGTGTGGGCGAAGCTGGTCAACCGGGGGCCAGCACCACGCAGCAATATAGTGGTGGCGGTGGCGGCGGTGCATCGTCCATTGTTGAGGTCGATGCGAACGACAACCCTCTTCACGTTTATATGATAGCAGCGGGTGGCGGAGGTGGAGGTTATGCCGGTATTTCAACGGGAGATGGCAGTAATGCGGACACCGATAGCTCAGCCATTTACTCAAATGATCCAGGCACGGGTGGAGTTGCTGATTGGTACTTCGGTACGGGTTCGAACAATGGCGCAGGTGGTGGAGGATTCACTGCCAATGGTGCCTCGTTGACCGATGTAGGTGGGATTGGTGATAACTACTCCGCTGATGGCGGTGCCGCCTACATCAACGGCTTTGCCGGTGGTAATGCGGCAGGCCAGCTTGGCGGCCGAGGCGGATGGGGTGGTGGTGCACAGGGCGGTGCTGCCAATGACGACGGTTTGAATGGAATTCCGGGTGGCGGCGGCGGCGGTGGTGGATACCGAGGGGGCAATGGCGGAGGTTCCACCGGTGAACTCAGTCCACACGTAAACGCCTCCGGTGGCCAATGCAAGCTCGACCAACAGCTGATCAGGCGAACCGCATGGTCGAGTTTCCCGGGGGCACCGGACAACGGTATGGTCGCAATTCAAGGCCCCCTGCCCGACCAGGATGGTGACTTATTCCCGGATGAACTCGACAATTGTTCCACTGTGTTTTCTGTGGATCAAAACGACCTTGATCGCGATGGCGTGGGTGATGTCTGTGACGGATGCCCTGCAGACCATTGGAAGACCGCACCGGGCGTCTGCGGATGTTCCACACCCGATGTTGATACGAACGGTAACGGTATCATCGATTGCCTTGAGGGTATTTACTCAGATTACAAAGGGCAACGTCAACGGTATGTCATTCCAAGCACCGGTTGGTACCTGGTGGAGGCTGCAGGCGCCGCCGGTGGCCCGTCAGGCTCATACGCCGGGGGACTGGGAGCGCAGATGCAAGGATATTTCCATCTAGACTCTGCCGCGGTACTCTCCATCGTGGTGGGCTCTGAGGGTGAACCTGGAGTTGTTCCATGCCCGTGGTGCCAAAAAAGGGTCAAACCCGAGGACTGGAAGGCTGAAGGTGGGTTCTGCTGTATTCCCACGAGCTTTGAATCTACCGGCTGTTCTCAAGACAGATGGACCGGTGCTGGAGGCGGCGGTGCCTCTAGTGTAATCCGACTAGCCACGTCCTCCCAGCCGGCTTCGGTATTGCTCATCGCAGGCGGAGGTGGTGGTGCCGGTGCCCAACAGTCGGGGTACGAAGGTGTGATCACCTTGGGTGCCAATGGCGGCAACTCTCCGGGCAACAATGGCACAAGCGGTGGTATTAGTAGTAATATCCATGGTGGTGCCGGTGGCGGTGGCATCGATGGTAATGGCGCCTCCCAAAGCGATAATGGCGAGATCCGGTCCCAAGGTGGCTATTCCACAGGCCTTGGCCTATCCCATGGCGGATATTCATTGAACCCCGGCGGAGACGGTGGCTGGGGCGGTGGCGGTGAAGGCGGTGTCTACAACTGTGGTGTAGTCTCCTTTCAAGCCGATGGCGGCGGCGGCGGGGGCGGCGGCTACAGCGGGGGCGGCGGCGGAAGCAATGGTGGCCAAGGCGGCGGGGGCGGAAGTTCCTATAGCGTATCGCTTTGTCAGGGCATCAACCTAGCCGGTGTTCGAAGCGGAAACGGAAATGTGACTATCACCGGACCACTAACTCAAGTGGAGACTATCGTGCATGAGGGGCCCTATATCTGGCCTGCAAACGGGCTAGTTTACGACACCACCGGAGTCTATCCTTACGATGATGTTTCCTCCTGTATTACACGTCTGCTCAATCTAACGGTTCTCCCCTTCCCCAATGGTTGCGAATCATTGAACTATATAGATACCACCGTGGTCTCCTGCTCACCGTATTTCTGGCCGATCACCGGTGAGACATACTCGGAGTCTATCACCGATACCATCACAATCGGCTGCAATCGTTTCAGCTTGACACTTGTGATCAGTGAGCCGAATGCAGCTGCTCCGGTGCAGGGTCCAACCGCTGTATGCACGAGCGCAGTGGTCACCTACTCGGTGCCATTGGTTCCCGGTGCCACGACGTATCAATGGACCCTACCGGTTGGTGCTTCCGGTAGTTCGACCACGAACAACATAACGGTCACCTTTGATGGTCTGTTCCAAGGGGGACTCATCGGCGTGGTGCCTGTAAATGACTGTGGCAATGGCCTCGGTGCTGACATGGCAGTGGCCCTTAACCCGGCCCCTGAGCAACCTGTAATCGAGCAGAGTTCGGATACGCTATACGCCAGTGGCGTCGGCAGCTTTCAGTGGGCGCTTTTCGGTGTGCCAATCCCGGGAGCAACCAATGCCTTTCTGCAGTCTTCCACCAGTGGTGAATACACTGTGACGATAACGGATGCCAACGGATGTTCAAGCACGTCAGAGCCGTTCCCATTCGTTGCTACAGGAATCAACCAGGTCTGGAATGGATCCTTCGCTGTGCAACCCAACCCCAGCAACGGCAGCTTCACCGTGATGACGCCTTCACTACCCAATGAAGCAGCGTTAGAAATCTACGCCATGGATGGACGTTTGGTGCATGCACAAGTGATTCAAGCATCCACTGCCCTCACGGAGCTATCCATTGACCAGCCCTCCGCAGGCTTGTACATGTTGCGCCTGCGCATCGGCAAGGATGTGGTTAGCCTGAAAGTGATTGTGCAACGGTAGCCATTTTCCATAGAGCTTTGCTAGTGACTAATGACTAGTGACAAATGACTAATAATTGGTCATTCGTCACTAGTCATTCGTCATTAATACAAATATCCCGGATCGCCCAAATTCCCCCGCTTCTGTATCTTCAAATCCTGAAGAAGTGCGGACTTAATGTTCAGCTGAATCATATAACTCTGTCGCTGACCGAAGGGAACGTAATTCATGGATAATTCCCAACAATGCAGATCTACGTGCAAGCCCAGATTCGTAGTCGTGAAATCGCGTAAACCGAAATCGGAAAACTGCAAGGTTTCGTAGCGAGGGTTGCTCATATCGTAGCCACTGTTGAAGCTGATGGCAAAGTGCTTCATAAGAGTAACATCACCACTGAAAGTTAGCGCCTGCTTGAAGGTGAGTGAGTCGCGCTGTGAAGCGGTATTCCATAGCTGCGTCATGCGTATGTTGTAGTTCAGATTCAGTGTCCATGGCACGCTGAAATCAATCAGATTGTCTCCATTTTTTGCAATCAGCTCTGCCTCTGCAGCCGTAGGTTGCTGCTCTGTCGATTGCTGTTTGTTCTTACTCTTGAACTGAAAGCCTAGCGCCAAATTTGTTCCTTCCATGCGCATGAGCGAGTTGCGCGTATCGAGCAGATAGCGATTTACCTCACGACCTAAACTATCGCGATCATAGAAGCTATACGTCGAATTGTAGTTGAGGTTAATGCGACCGGCAATGGTGGTGAAAGCACTCATCGACAAATTGCTTAATTGCAATGAATCGGCGAGCGTATTCCAGCTAAGCGACTTCTTCCAGTTCTCCAGCAATTTCAATTTCTTGTAAGTAACCTTCGCGGTGGAATTGTCGCGAACCTTCGCTTCCAGATTGTTCGTTGAGCTCCAGTTGATATTAAGTTGCTCGATAGAGTTTTGCGGAGCGAACGCAGCTATATCAAACGGATTGTAACCGAGGAACTCACCTGTCGCTGAATACATATCCCTGCGCACATCGATTTGAGGCGAATAACTCGCTCCGATATTCCACTGCACCATATGTCGAATAGCCTTGAGAGCAGTTCTGTTTCCTAAATTGAATGTGCCATACAACCGTGAGTTGAAATTACCTGAAGCGTTCCAGTTCAAGGCACTGCGCAAGCCATAGAGCGTATCGATCACAAGCGTCTCTCCGGCAGGTGCCAACTGCCCATTCAGATACTTGAATGTATTGGTCATGGTACTATTCACAGACAAGGTGAAAGTGCCAAACTGTTTTGCCCGCATAGTAGTAGATGCTTGGGCCTGTATGCGCAAACCATTGCGCGACATCATCCACAAACTATCCAACTTCGAAATGGCATACATAGAAGCATTTTCGCTCACCGAGTTGGAAAAATCGCCTGAGGCTGTCAAGCCAATGTTGTCGAGCGTTTGCTTCAATCGCAAATTGTTCTTGACAAAGCGCCCCATTGTGATGCGCGACATGTTGAGGTTGGCCGTTGGCAGGGTTACTTGCACATTGCGTGATTGTGTGTTTTGAGTATGACCGGCAGTTAAACCCATATTGAAGGGCGTATCAGGCCAGCGCTTGGTCCATTGAATACGTGAACTAAACGTGCTGCTTAAAAAGTCTGTTTGAGACGTGTTGAGGTTATTCCTGAAATTATTGAGCGACCCCATGTTCACGCTCGCTGAAAAGGTCGTGTTGGGCCGAGCACGCGGATCCTGATTGTGTGTCCATTGAATATTAAAATTGGTTGACTTGCCATAATTAGGCAACTCGCGCAAACCACTTACATTGACCACACGTGAAATATTGAAATTACCATTGTAGCGGTAGAGCTTCTTGTAGCCCGTCATATTGCGTACAGCCCAACTTCCGCGTGTGTATACATCGAACATGAATTTTGTGTCGAGATGGTCATTCACCGGAATGTAATAGCCTAGGTTTTGAATAAAGAAACCCTTCTCATTGGCGTTTCCATAGCCAGGCAACAGAATTCCCTGCGAAGCTTCTTGTTTATTCGGGAAAAAACCGAAAGGCAAGGCCAACGGCGTTGGAATTTTCCGAAACTTCATATACAAAGGGCCTGATACAACCTTTTCATCGGGTATCACCATGGCTTTACTCAATTGAAAGTGATAATGTGGATTTTCAGCATTGCACGTTGTTAGCTTACCCTTACCAACGGAAATCCAGTTATTCGAAGCTTTCTTGGAAACTGCAGAGAGCAAATGCGCCTCACCCTGCTCGGTTCTCACGCCATAACTGACACCTCTCTGCGACTTAAAGTTGTAAGCCAGTGAATCCTCCTCAAAGGAAGTAGCTCCATCCTTGAATGTGGCTCTCTCCACGATTCGACCCAAACTGTCGGGCTTGCCGGCAGCTTTCGCCGTAAAATCTGTCATCGAAAAAACAATGAAATCACCGGCCACTTCCATTTCACCATACACAACTCGAGCCTTCCCATAAAGCAAAATGCGTTCATTCACCACGTCCAGCACTGTGGAGTCTTCAGCAGTGTATTCTACCGGAAAATCCAACCCCAGATCATCGGCCGGGGCAATAGTGTCAAGGGCAACCACGTTTGTCGTGTCCGAAGGGCAGCGCAGCAAGGCATCGCATGGCAAAGCCCTCAGAGCCTCTGCCATTATCAACAAGAGCAGGGTGAAAAGACTATAAAACCGGAAGTTAGCTGCCAACAGACAAAAATAATTTTGTAGATTGTGATTAATTCGGCTCAAAGCTATGAATAACAAACGCAGTAACCTATGTATACCGAGGTTCCGCTCAGCGCGGCGTAAACGTGTTGCCGCGCTCTTTCTTGTGCTGGGTGTCATTTTAATGTCATACACACTGCCATCGACCGTGGCCGAGAAAAAATTCATCGTGGTTATCGATCCGGGTCACGGTGGAAGCGACCCCGGAAATCTGGGAACCGGACGACTCGTAAAAACGGAGAAAGATGTTTCCCTGGATGTGGCGCTGATTGTGGGCGAATACATACGCATCCATTACCCCGATGTTCAAATTGTATATACGCGCAAAACCGACGTCTTTCCAACGCTTGCCCGCCGCGTGCAAATTGCCAACGAATCACTGGCCGATTTGTTCATCTCTATCCACTGCAACGCTAACGACAACAAAGCGGCCTCAGGTGCAGAAACTTTCGTAATGGGCTTGCACAAGTCGGAAGAAAGTTTGAAAACAGCGATGCGTGAAAATGCATCCATTTACCTGGAAAAAGACCACGAGAAAAACTACAAGGGCTTCGACCCGAAAAGCCCCGATACCTATATCATTCTGAGCATGCGCGAAAACGCGTTTTTAGATAAGAGTATCAACCTGGCAAAAAATGTTCAAGATCAATTCCGCACACGGGTGGGAAGAAAAGATCGTGGCGTGAAACAAGCCGGCTACTATGTAATCAGCTTTACCAATATGCCAAGTATTCTCGTGGAGCTCGGATTCTTAACCAACCCCGACGAGGAAGATTTTCTGCACAGCGACGAAGGAAAGACATACATGGCATCAGCTATCTACAGAGCCTTCCGCGATTTCAAAGAAAAGGAATCGCCATCTGCAAAACCTCCTGTTGATGTGCCGGTGAAAGTGCCAGAGATAAAACCCGAGAAGAAAGACACGAAACAGACTGAAAACTCAACTACCTCGGTTGGCGCGAAAACGCAAACCCCGGTAACAGAGAATAAACCTAAGCCTGCTGAGACTCCAGCCAAGACAGAAACAAAAACGGAGATAAAAACGGAAGCAAAGGCAGACGTTAAGCCTTCAGCAGAAACTCCCAAAACAGAGACCAAGCCTAGCAGTGCGAAAACCGACGCTAACCCAACAGGACTGGTAATCAATAAACCTTCCGATGTACCGAGCAAGAACATTTCGAAGGGTGTTAAATTCCAGATCCAAATTCTAACCTCTGCCAAATCATTGAAACCGGATGCTTCCGAATTCAAAGGCATTAAGAACGTCGAGGAATATGTGCACAATGGAATTTATAAATACCTTTCCGGCACAACCGACAGCTATGCCGAGGCAAAGGTGATACGCGATAAAGTAATCGAATTCGGTTTTAAAGATGCGTTCATCGTAGCGTTTGAAGACAACCAGCGTATTGACCTGGCCAAAGCCGTTACCCTAACTCAAAAGAAATGAAAATCAGACGCGAGTTTCTTATTGGTGTGCTTGTAGTGGTTTCTGTCGTGCTGCTGTACTTCGGCTTGAGCTATCTGAAAGGAGTCAATTTATTTCAAAAGCAACAGAAGTTTTATGGCGTGTATGATAACGCTGCCGGACTGCAAACCTCCAATCCTGTTATTCTCAATGGCTACAAAATCGGAATAGTAAAATCGGTTCGCTTGCACGACGACGGCAGTGGGCGTATCCTGGTTGAAGTGCTTCTTCGAGATGCAAACCTGAACATTCCAAAGGATACCAAACTAGAAATCTATGACGCCGATTTATTCGGCGGTAAGGCAATACAAGTTTTGCTTGGCCAAAGCGCTGAACAAGCAATCGACAAAGACACACTTCAAACAAGTATATCGCTGGGTTTGGCTGAAAGTGTTAAGCAGCAAATTGAGCCACTCAAACAGAAATCAACACAACTTTTCGCCAGCGTTGACACACTCATCAGCAACATTCGACGTGTCTTAAACAAAGAACAAACACAGGACCTGAATCAGGTGTTCAATAATCTGAAAAACACCATTTCCAATCTCGAACGTACTTCGTATGAATTGAATGGGATTTTGGCAAGCAATAAAGGCAAGGTCAGTTCCATATTCGACAACGTGAATTCCATATCCCAAAATCTTCGCTCCAACAACGAAGAGCTTACGAATGTGATTCAAAACGCATCTATGATTACGGATTCTCTCGCCAAATTGAATCTTTCCCAGACAATCAATAGAGTGAATCACGCTCTGGAAGGGGTGCAAAAAATAACAGAACAGATTAACAGCGGAAAAGGTAGTTTGGGTAAACTGGTTCAGTCTGATTCTCTTCATAATGAAGTTGTGCAGGCGTCGCACAGCCTTGATTTACTCTTGAATGATATGCGAGTGAATCCGAAAAAATACGTGAGCTTTTCGATCATCGGAGGAAAAGACAAGGGCGAGGAGTTCTCCAAAAAAGAATTAGAACTCATACGACAAGAGATAGACAACCATTTGAAAAACAAGTAGTTGGATTCTATTTCACATAATATACTTAACCTTGCGTGACATTTCCTTAACACAAGCGTGCTATTTCTTAAAATCCGTGTAACATGGAAGTGGGTTGGTGAAAATTGCTTTGCAGCGCAAATCAAACACCAATTAAAAAATGAAACACCTCAAGTTTATCGCCATGTGGTTCTTTGGAGCTACCGTGGTTTTGACGTCTTGCAAAAAAGACAAAGAAGATGACACAGACGACACAGTAACTCCACCGGTTGAAACTCCGGGTACAGTCGTTGTAACCTCCAACATCACAGCCAACACTACCTGGGAAGCAGGTACTATCTACCAGTTGGCTGGTCGCATTACCGTTACAGCGGGTGCAACACTCACTATTGAACCCGGCACTATCATAAAAGGTGAAGCTGGTACAGGCGCCAATGCAACAGCTCTTTTGGTTGCACGCGGCGGTAAACTGAATGCGAATGGAACAGCTACTTCACCCATCATCTTTACCTCTGTTGCTGACGAAATTGACTACGCGGATTTAACTGCGGGTAACTTCGGAAGTCCAAACCTCGAGTCTTCTGTAAACGGACTTTGGGGCGGTGTTATCATTTTGGGCAAAGCTCCCATCTCAGCTTCTAACGACGTAGGCGATATAAGCGAAGTACAAATTGAAGGTATTCCAACTTCAGATCCGAACGGACTTTACGGTGGCAACGACGCTGCCGACAACTCAGGTACTATTCGCTACATTTCCATTCGCCATGGTGGTGCCAATATCGGCTCTGGTAACGAAATCAACGGTCTTACTTTAGGTGGAGTTGGAAATGGCACTACTATCGAAAACGTTGAGATCGTAGGTAATCAGGACGACGGTATCGAATGGTTCGGTGGTTCTGTAAACGTAACAAACGCCGTTGTATTCAATTGCGGTGATGACGGTATCGATACAGACCAGGCATGGAGTGGATCACTCAGCAACGTGGTGGTTATCGGTGCAATCGGTCACAGCTTCGAACTCGATGGCCCGGAAGGTTCTGCCACCGGCGGACACACCATCAGCAACGGAAGCATCAAAGCTTCATTCGATGGTCGTTTATGCGTTGACCTCATCAATGTAGATAACAATTCGATTGTAGCGCTTAGCAATTTGTTCTTCACTGACATCGATGGCTCACAGGACATCAACAACGTGACAGCTGCAGGTGTTACATTCGAGAACATCCAGTTCAACGTTCTTGCCGACAGCTTGCAAAACCACGTGAACGGAGCAATACCAGCAGGTGTAACCGCCGGAACAACTCCACAGGCTACAATCAGCTCTTTGGGTTGGACATGGACTGCGCAAAGCGGCGCCATGAGCGGCCTGTAAGCCCAATAAGCACCAGGCCATTTATTACGATCTAAGTTCATAAACTCAATCGAACAGACATTCCCGAAAGAGGATGTCTGTTCGTCATTTTAAAAAGACCATGTCGACACGCCATTTCTTTCTCCTGTATTTTCTTATTGTTAGCCACGTATTAACAGCTCAAAAAGGAACCCTCAGAGGTTCTGTGAGTGATCGTGAATCCGGCGAAACTTTGATTGGAGCATTTGTGACCGTAGAGGGAACAACCACAGGTACTGTTACAGACCTAGATGGAAACTTCTCACTTGATTTGCCCGCGGCTACTTATACAATCAACGTTTCATATGTTTCGTATGCACCCAACATAATAGAGAATGTGATTATCAAAAGCGGTGATGTAACTGTGCTTGAGCAGGTGCTCTTGAGTCAGAAAGGTGCTGACTTGAAAGAGATCGTCATTTCTGCTGAAGCCATTCGGACTTCTGAACTATCGCTGATGAATATGAAGAAAAACGCCGACGCATTACTAGACGGTATTTCCTCTGCACAATTCAAAAAAGTCGGCGATGCTACGGCCGTGGAAGCGGCCAAGCGTGTAACCGGTGTTTCTGTAGAGGACGGCAAATACGTTTATGTTCGAGGGCTTGGTGACCGCTACACAAAAACAACGCTCAACCAAACCGAAATTCCGGGCCTAGATCCGGATCGAAACAGTTTGCAGATGGATATTTTTCCAACGAACCTAATCGACAACATCGTCGTAGCGAAAAATTTCACAGCTGATCAACCTGCAGATTTCACAGGTGGTTTGCTCAACGTTGAAACTAAATCTTTTCCGGAAAAGAAAATCTTTAACGTGGGTATCTCGACATCCTACAATCCTGCTATGCACTTCAACAGTAACTTCTTGACGTATGACGGCGGCAAAACGGATTTTCTAGGCTTCGATGATGGAACACGAGCATTACCGGCAGGTGCGAACAAGCGTGAAATACCTACACCCATTGGAAGCGCAACAGATGAAGAAGTTCGTGATTTTGTAACAAGCTTCAATCCGCAGCTAGGCGCCAAGAAAGAGACAAGCCTAGCCGATTACAGCGCTTCCGTGAGCTTCGGCAATCAGTTGGATCTAGGTAAAGAAAATTCGCGATCACGCAAGCTGGGCTATTTGTTCTCCGCATCGTATAAAAATGAATATCGCTATTATGACGATGTTGAGTTTGGCGAATACCAGCGAAAAATAGACTCCACCAATTACGAAATGACGTATGCAACAACTCAGCAAGGTCAAATGGGTGAACGCAACATTCTCATTGGTCTGCTAGGCGGACTGGCATACAAAACACAGTTCAACAAGTACCGTCTTAATGCTATGCACCTTCAAAACGGTGAAAGCAGAGCCGCACAATTCCGCATCGATAACAATAGCGAAGCCGTTGGACAATCGGGATACCTAGCGACTTCAGACAACCTCGAGTACAACCAGCGTTCACTGACCAATGTTCTTCTTTCCGGCTCTCATGTATTGCAAGAAAAAAAATGGGATATTGATTGGAGAATATCGGGTACACGCTCATCGAATAGTGATCCCGATATTCGTCGTACTGCCTTCACTCTCGAATCATCCGACACGATCTTCAATGCCGGCGCAGGCGGAAACCCTGCACGCATTTGGCGTTCGCTGGAAGAGTTCAACGCACACGCCCGTTTGGACCTGACTAAGACATACGCATTCGGCGAAAAAGAAGGCAAAATCAAATTCGGTGCTTCACAAGTGTTGAAGCAACGCAACTATGAAATTCTGTTTTTTGACATTCAGTTTTGGGGTTCTCAAGACTGGCCAAATCCTTCTCCCAACGAAGTCCTAAAACCGGAAAACATTTTCCCGAGTGAAAACAACGGCATCTACTATCAATCGGGTAATAACACCCCCAACCCCAATGCCTATAGCAGTAACGTTAGCAACACCGCCGGTTATGTTTCAAACGACCTTCGCTTGAATAAGCGATGGAGGACGATAATAGGCGTTCGCGCAGAAAATTATGTGCAGCGCCATACTGGTCGCGACCAGAGCTGGGCTAATGGCGACACCATCAATGGAAATAACCTCGACAATGAAAAGGTCCTCGACGCACTCGATTTCTTCCCTTCGCTGAATATAATTTACTCGGCCAACGAACGGCAGAATATTCGCGGATCGTATACCAAAACAATCGCCCGTCCTTCCTTCAAGGAGCTTTCCTTTGCACAAATTATCGACCCGATCACCAACCGTATTTTCAACGGAAGTCTCTTCACGTATGGCAACTGGGATGGCAACTTGGTTGAAACACGAATCGACAATTTAGATCTGCGATGGGAATCATTTGGCGAAGAGGGACAGATGTTCTCTGTAAGCGCTTTCTACAAGCAATTCGACAAGCCCATTGAAATGGTGCGCATTCCGGAACAACAAACCAGCACAGAGTTCCAGCCGCGCAACGTTGGCGATGGACAACTGGTGGGATTGGAACTTGAGGCACGCAAAAATCTGAGCTTCATTTCTCCGGCATTAAACAAACTTCTCTTCAACGTGAACGTAACGATTGTTCAATCGCAAATCGAAATGACTGAACTCGAATTCAACTCGCGTAAGCAATACGAGAAAGTGGGCCAGACTGTTGAGAACACCCGCGAAATGGCAGGACAATCGCCCTACGTTATCAATGCAGGATTCACTTATACCAACGATAGCTTAGGTGTGGATGCCGGATTATTCTACAACGTGAAAGGTCCTACACTTTATATCGTAGGAGCAGGTCTGTTTCCGGATATCTACTTCGAATCGTTTCACAGCCTGAACTTCAGTGTGTCGAAAAAGTTTGGTAATGAAAAGCGCAGCGCCATCGATTTCCGTATCAGTAATCTATTGAATGACGCACTAGAATACAACTATCAAAGCTATAAAGCTTCACCTGAAACATTTAGCCGCATGAGCCCCGGACGCGCATTCAGCATTGGCTTCAGTCACAAGTTTTGATTACTTCAGAAAGATGTCATAACGGCTTCGCGGCCGTTGGTCGCGAAGCCATTTAAAGTCACGGAGCAACAAGGGCTCCGTGCCGGCGAATCGATTCGATTTAAACACCGATTTCGGTTGTCCATCCATGCGCAACGAAGAAAGCTCTCCATCCTTGAATCGAATAAGTATAGATGAACACTCTCCCTGGTTCGTACCCATCGGTTGGGGCTTACCGTGCTTATCATCGGTTGGATAATAAACCAACTCACCATTGCCATCGACCCATACCGATTCTAACTCACTACTCACAAATGAAGCTGTCGCGGACTTCCCCTTAATTTGATTAAATCGAATTTCAGGACCTTGAATGCTGTCGTTCGATTCTGCATCAGACACAATAAACGCATTGCCCATTACCCACGCCTTGTCAAGCGCCTGATTGCTCAAGCCCAATTTCAGCGTATCGCCTGTCACTTGATTCTGTGCGCTCCACACTATTGGGCTCCGATACATCCAAAGCAAACTATCGCTCTGCAAGTAAACAACAGAATCACAAACGCCTTGTAAATCGTTCTTGAATATGCGCACGCCATGATAGGCATAAACAATCTGGTTGTGAAGCGTGTCGGGCAATGCCTTCAACGTATCGGCATGCATAAACAGCGTGTCACCCTCCATCACTTCCAGCAACATCGCATGCCCGGTAACGAAGCTGAGCTCATTGCTTTCGAGGTGCCTACCGTAGTCGCCCCAAATCTCGAAGGTCTGTGTTGTGTCCCTAATCTGCACATTGCGAAACACTTCACCAAATCCCAATTTACCATTGTAGTAAAGACTATCACCTTTCAAAATCGTGGTTCGATCGCGCACCCAAGCATTCTTTCCGAAACGGGATTCATCCTTGCGTGAATCGTAATATCCATTTTCGCAGTAAATCGAAACGCTATCACCATCAATCGATGTAGGCCCAAGAAATGTCGTGATCTCATTCACACTGCGGTATTGCATCGTATCTGTGCGAACGGTGTAAGAAGGGTTTTTCAGCACTACATCGCGCTTAAAGTTGAACACCTCTGTTTTACCGTTGTAGGTACCGTTGCGGCTTGTGAGTGTATTCTTATTGGTTGATGAGACTATTCGTCCGCCGGTAACATAGCGTGCTACCTCCTCCTTCACCAGGTAAGTTAAGCCGTTGCAGGTTAAAGTCATGTCGCGGTCACGCAGTACAACATTACCTGTGAGCACAGCAGTATTGAGCGCTTTATCAAAGTGTAGAAAATCAGAGTTCACCGTGCTGCCGGATGCCTCCAAAATTCGAATATTGCTGAACGCATCAAAATCGTCGTTCGCAAAAAGATAAGCGCTATCGCAGAAAAAGGATGTGCCTTCCAACTCGAGATGTACATTCCCGAGCAAGCGCTGAGCATCGACCAATGCCTTATCGTATCGCAATTCATCGGTATGCACCAGCTTAACACGTCGGCTACTTCCCTGTGCGCAAAGCATCGACGTCTGCAACAAGAGAACAACCAGAAATGTGTAACACCAGTGTTGCATGAGAAAAACGTTTTTTAACCCGACTTCAACGAAAATCAACTCACACTATTGCCGGCTTTCGCTCAATGGTTTGAGTGCGGTCCGGACCCACACTTACAACAGTGATTGGGGTTTCCAGCTGTTCTTCGAGGTAAGTGATGTAATCTGATAGTTCTGAAGGAAGACTTGACTCCTCGCGCATAGCCGTTAAATCAGCTCCCCAACCCTTGAGGTCTTCATACACCGGCTCGATGAGCGAAGGAGAAATATCGAATGGCAAATCTTCCGTGTTACCGGCTGCAGTTTTATAATGAGTGCAAACGCGAATCGTATCGAACTGACTCAACACGTCGGCCTTCATCATGATGAGCTGAGTAACGCCATTAATCATGCAGGCATAGCGCATTGCCGGTAAATCGACCCAGCCACAACGACGGGCTCTGCCGGTGGTAGAGCCATATTCGTTGCCAACTTTACGCATGGCCTCACCGGTTTCATCATTCAATTCAGTTGGAAACGGACCACCACCTACACGGGTGGTGTAGGCCTTGAAAATACCAATCACCTCTCCTATTCGGTTGGGCGCAATGCCAAGCCCTGTGCAGGCTCCGGCCGCCACTGTATTTGATGATGTGACGAAGGGATACGTTCCGAAATCGATATCGAGCATCGAACCTTGCGCACCTTCGGCCAGAATGCGCTTTCCTTCTTTGAGTGCCTTGTTGATATAATGCTCGCTGTCTATAATCGTAAGCTCACGAATAACCTGAACTCCGCGCATGAACTCTTCTTCCATCGTCTGAAGCTCTGCTGCATCAGCAGTGTAATGGCCCTCAAAGCCTTTAAGTAAATGCAGGTGCTTTTGTTTCAACGCCTCGTAGCGCGTATTGAAATCGTTGCTCAACAAATCACCAACACGCAGACCATTGCGTCCCGTTTTATCCATGTAACTTGGGCCTATACCCTTGAGCGTTGAGCCGATTTTACTTTCTCCCTTGGAAGCTTCGCTAGCCCTATCGAGCAAACGGTGTGTAGGAACAATGACGTGTGCTTTGCGTGAAATAAGCAAGCGCTCTCGCACAGGAACCTGCTTAGCTACAAGCGCATCGATTTCCTTGGCAAAAACCACAGGGTCGATTACCACTCCATTACCAACCAAGTTCGTCACATGGCTGTGAAATATTCCCGATGGTATAGTATGCAACACGTGCTTAGTGCCTTCAAACTCGAGCGTATGCCCTGCGTTTGGCCCGCCTTGAAAGCGTGCGATGATGTCGTATCGAGGTGTAAGAACGTCGACTAATTTCCCTTTGCCCTCGTCGCCCCACTGGAGCCCGAGGAGAATATCTACTTTGTTGTTCACGGCTTAAAAAAAAAAGACACGCGAAAGTAGCGCGAAAATGCCTAACCCTTTCGGCGTCCGTAGAAATTCAGTGAGTGATGATGGATTTCAATGCCGAAAATCTCTTCCAACGTTGATTTTATGCTCTGAATACGGGGATCACAAAACTCCAACACTTCATTGCTATCCGTTAGGATAATATGATCGTGCTGCTGGTTTTGAAAGGCACGCTCATAGTGGGCTGTATTCTGACCAAATTGATGCTTACGCACCAGGCTGCAATCAATAAGCAGCTCGATTGTATTGTAAAGGGTTGCCCGCGAAACACGATACTTCTTATTCTTCATGCGTGAGTACAGCGTCTCAACATCAAAATGCCCTGTCACCTCATAAATCTCCGCAAGAATTGCATAGCGCTCCGGCGTTTTTCGGTGCTTGTGAACTTCGAGGTACCGAGTGAAAATATCCTTTACGCTGTCTTGAATGCGCTGTGTCATAGGGGAGAATTGCGAGGGCAAAAGTACAGAGGATTGTAGGATTATAGGGGCTGCAAAGCAAAGACCTCAAATAACAGCCCCTACAATCCTATTCTCCTACAATCCTACAATCCTCCTCCTACTCGAACTCACTCTCGATCCTATCCACCGTCAACACACCATCAATAGCCTTCAGCTTCTCTGTAAGCGCACTGAGGTGCTTGGTATCGTGCACAAGGACTATCACCTTTCCTTGAAAAATTCCATGATTGGCCTCGAATGAAATCGCACGCATGTTCACGTTCATGTCGGTCGAAATGATGTTGGTAATGTTCTGCACGATACCCACATCATCGATACCGGAAAACTTCAATCCAACTTCAAACTGCACCGTTTCTGCATTGCGCCAGCGAGCCTTCATCACACGATAAGCATACTTGCTGAGTAGCTCTTGTGCATTCGGACAATTGGTGCGGTGAATTTTAATTCCTTCACTTACGGTGATGAAGCCAAACACTTCGTCGCCCGGAATGGGATTGCAGCAAGAAGCCAGATTATAATCTACCTTCTGTTGCTCATCGCCAATGAACAAGGCCTCTCCTTTTCCTTGTGTGGTAATGACCTTTTTCTCAGTTCCCGGCTCAGCAATAACTGTCTTCCTATCTGCCAACTCCTCCTTCTCAAACCGGATGCGCGCTCCCTCAACAACATGCCCCTTCAACCGAGTGAGGTCAATTGAACCTTTGGCGATGCGTACATACAAATTCGTTGCATTGATGGTTTCGAAATGCTTCACAAACTCGTCTATGTTTTTGCTCAAGAAATCAATCTTCAACGAGTTGAACTTCCGCTTGAGCATCTCCTTCCCTTCATCCGCTATCAGTTTCTTTTCTTCGCGCAGAGCATCGCGAATCTTGTGGCGAGCGCTTGCTGTAACCACAATGTTGAGCCAATCTTCTTTAGGGTGCTGTTTCTTGGAGGTGAGTATTTCAACCTGATCGCCACTTCGAAGCTTGTGGCTCAACGGAACCAACTTATAATTCACCTTCGCCCCTATGCACTGCGAGCCAATTTGTGAGTGAATATGAAAGGCGAAGTCGAGGGCCGTAGCACCCACTGGCAGTGTCTTCAAATCACCATTCGGAGTAAACACGTATATCTCTTCCGAGAACAACGACAACTTGAAATTATCAATGAAGTCGATAGCATTGTCTTCCGGATTCTCCAGCACGTCTCGCACCTGACTCAGCCAGCGATCGAGCTTGCTCTCGGGGCTCTCTGCTGCGTCCTTGTACTTCCAATGCGCTGCAAATCCCTTCTCTGCAATTTCATCCATGCGCACGGAACGGATTTGCACTTCCACCCACTTTCCTGTGGGCGACATCACTGTAGTATGTAACGATTCGTACCCACTGCTTTTGGGAATGCTAATCCAGTCACGCAAGCGCTCCGGGCTGGGTTGATAGAAATCCGTTACTATTGAATAAACACGCCAGCAGTCGCTTTTCTCCGTCTCTGTATGTGTATCGAGAATGATGCGAATGGCGAAGACATCATATATTTCCTCAAACGGAACCCCCTTCTTCACAATCTTATTCCAGATGGAATAGATACTCTTGGTACGGCTCTTTATTTCATATGTCAATCCTGCTTTATCCAAGGCCCGACGAATGGGCAACGTGAACGCATTGATAAATCGCGTTCGCACCGCTTGTGTCTTCTGCAGCTTGCTGACGATCTCTTCGTACGTTTCTGAATCCTTGTACTTCAGCGCAAGGTCTTCCAACTCAGTTTTTATATTGTATAGCCCAAGTCTGTGCGCGAGTGGCGCATACATGAATAACGTTTCGCTGGCAATTTTCAACTGCTTTTCGCGCTTCATATGATCGAGCGTGCGCATGTTGTGCAGGCGGTCGGCAAGTTTTACCAATATCACCCTCACGTCATCGCTCAGTGTGAGCAACATCTTGCGAAAATTCTCCGCCTGGTCGCTTGCGTTTTCGTAATTACTAACGCCCGATATTTTGGTTAGGCCATCGATGATTGTCCGCTCACGCTTTCCGAAAAGATTCTGAATATCATCGAGCGTTATCTCTGTGTCTTCAACGGTATCGTGCAGCAGTGCGCATACTATACTCGTTGTATCGAGTCCTATTTCCTCTGCTGCAATTTTCGCAACGGCAATCGGATGATAGATGTATGGTTCACCGCTCTTGCGACGCATGTCTTTGTGCGCCTCGGCACTAAGCTCAAATGCTTTGCGAATGCGCATACGATCGGCTCTCGACTTGGAACGGTGACAAACACGAAGCAGTGCGCGGTATCGGCGCAGGATTTCTCTCTTCTCTTCTTCTAAATCAATGTCGGCAGGTATCATCGATTGCAAAATACCTCATCTGCCATTAGGATGATAGTCCGTTTTCGCAACATTTTCATAATGAAGCGTGGAAAAGATTGCAGCTTCAGCAATTCTCGATAGAACCGCGAATACACGAATAATTTGAATCAATTCGACACTGGCAATCCTGCAACGGCCTCGAGTTTGAACTACAGGAATAAACAAGGTCACGAATGCGCGAACAATTTAAATCCAGCGCATTTTTAGTAATCCTGCACCGGTTGGAGCATACCGCGGGTTTGAATACCGAGCATGAACCAGTTTTCGGTAGTCATTTGCGGACCCACTTTTTCTGCGCGCAAGTTGTGGCGAGCATACACTTCCCAGCGCGATGTTTCAGACAATGCTCTGCTTAGCGTGAAGCCATGAAAAACGGTCCTGTGCAATTCCCCTTGCAACATTTCATGCCCGAAACTTCCGCCGTATGGGTTGGCATAGGAGCGGGTAATGTTTCCACCAAAATTATCAATGACGCCATCGCCATCAGCGTCATAGTCGCGCCCGAAGCCCGCCGCATTCAATTGTTCCGTTACATTCCACAACTTCTTTACATAACGCACTCTCAGGCACGCCTCTACAAAATTGGAACCCAGCGGATGAGCCATCGATTGGTTGATGTGCGTCCATGCTTGAATAGAGCTGCCATGCGAATAAATGAATGGACGAGCTACGTTCATTTCTGCTAAAACTTCGAGACCTTTTCCCGGCATATTCCATCGCAAACCCAACTGTCCAGCAATCTTATTTCCCCACCAGTTATTGCTGCGCTTGTACAGTTTCATGTTGAACTCATCGAGTACAAATTGACCATAAAGCTGCAATGAACGGCTCACACTCCATCGCAGAGAAGCGGCCAACATTACATTGTCGGGCGAGCCCAAGCTGTATTCAACAGGCCTGTAGAAAATAAGCGGATTCAAATAATACAAATCCAAACCACGCTCGCTAAGCGTATCACGATTTTGCCACACCACCCATTCATAAAGCGTTGCATTCAATTTTGGTGTGATTTGATAAGACAGCGCATGCAGAGCACTGTATTTTACTCGTGCGTTCGATAAAGTTTGCCCCGAGGATATATCGCGCAAGTGCATCCACAAATTCATATATCTGAACTTGCCCAATGTCGTCGTCAGCTTGAAATAAGGTGCAGGCGAAGCATGATCACTAAGGATCATGGATCGATAACCATCGCCCCAGAAGTGTTTCGCCTTACCCAGCTCAAGAGACACATGTTTGCCGGCATTATAGTTCACATGACCGTATGTGTAATGCGTGTGGTAAAGATGGTTCATGGTATCGTCGACAGCATACCCCAGGCCCGACAAATACCCTTCGTTCTCCGCGCGTCGCTCCAAATAATTGGGTAAAAACCCACCGGCCAATGCATATCCGGCTTGTAGCGACCATCTTTTACCTGGGTTCCATTGCAATTGACTGCCAAACCAAGAAACTGAAATTGGACGTGCACCATAACCAGCAGATAAATTGGCAATGGTCTGAAATTGAAAACGCTCCTTTATTTCGAGCGAATCGCTCAAAATTGTGTTGGGTTGCAAAGGAAAAGTCGTTGTAACTGATGAGCCGGTTCGGTAATTTCCAAAACCAATGGCAGGCTCCTGCGCAGTAACATCCGTGCAGCATATGACCATGGCAGCCAGAATGAGCAATAGGTGTGGAATTAGAACTCGCATCGCGCCGCTAAAAGTAACAACACTTCAGAACTTACGCGAACGAATGATTTTGTGGTGGAACCGACACACTATCTTCGCGCCGCAATTTCACTCCTGTGCAAGCAGAATCACCAGCTACATCAAACCAGGTCAAATCATCGTTTGTTCGTGATGTGGCGATGCTGTTCAAGTTACGCCTCACCTTACTTGTCATCATCTCAGCCGTCTTGAGTTATTACATGGGGGCCGACGAAACGAACGTCACTACGCTTACTGCACTATGCCTCGGTGGCCTGCTGTTAACAGGCGGCAGCAATGGCCTCAACCAGGCGCTCGAACGCGAATGGGACAAGCTCATGTTACGCACTCAAAACAGACCCATCCCCACGGGACGCATGTCGTTGCGAACAGCAGTAGTTCTCTCTATGACCGCAGGCATACTAGGAATCCTTATATTATGGTATTACTGCGGAACTGCCTGCGGAATATTAGGCGCCTCTGCTTTTATTCTATATGTAGCTTTCTATACTCCTATGAAACGGGTGAGCAGTCTGGCCGTATTTATCGGTGCGTTTCCGGGAGCTATTCCACCCATGCTCGGATATGTGGCCGCTACACAAGAATTCGGGCTTGAAGCCGGATTGCTGTTCGCCATGCAGTTCATGTGGCAGTTTCCACACTTCTGGGCCATTGCCTGGGTAGCGCACGACGACTATATGCGTGGTGGTTACAAATTGCTACCATTCAATGAAGGCAGAAGCAAAGCCACCGCTTACCAGATTTTGCTCTACTCTCTTTTCCTAATCCCGGTTAGTTTATTACCATGGGCTCTGCCGCTGGAATCGCCCATGACAGGTAATATAGCTGCAATAATAACAGCGTTGGCAGGCGCAGTTATGTCCTATTATTCGTTCCTACTCGTAAAGTCGTGTGATACTGCGGATGCCAGAAAGGTAATGTTTGCCTCGTTTTTTTACCTGCCGATTGTGCAGCTCGCATACGTGCTCGACAAATTACCGGGCTAAGCTTCGCCCAAACTTTGAAGCCATTGTGTTGTTATAAACCCAAACACTCTCTTTTATGAGTCAAAACGCTCCAACTCCCGCTTCTAAAAAAATCGACGTTTTCGAAGGCCTGGATCCGGCTGTCAAAGTGCGCACGCGCAAAATGATGATGTGGTTTATCATCTTCGCCATCGTCATGCTATTTGCAGGAATTACGAGTGCACTCATTGTACTTTATGGAAAATTGATCTGGCTGCACATGACGCCACCAATCTATTTCTGGTTAAGCAACGCGTTCATTATAGCATCTTCCTTAACGCTCATTCTCGCCCTCCGCGCGTTGAAAAAAGGCAATCAGTCTTTGGGTATGACGCTTCACACCATCACACTCGCACTGGGTATCGCTTTCACAATTTCACAACACGCCGGTTGGAAGCACATGGCTTCACGAGGACTGGGCTTCACCATTACACAAAACGAACAGGGCCTTTCTGCCTATCGCTGGAACACACTCGGAAAACTCACCGGAGAGTATGGTTCAGACTATTGGTTTGAGATGAATAACGAGCGGTTGGTAAAGGAAGGGAGTGAATACTACAAACCCAGCGACCCCTCGCGACCTGTTACAAACACCGTGATGACTACCTTTAATGCATTTGGCGCTATGCTCAGCGTGGTTGTTTACGTGCACATCATACACCTAGCTTTCGGCCTCATTTACCTTATCGTGAATACGGTTCGCATCGCAAAACGACGCATCAACCAAGAAAATACGTTGAGCATATACATCAGCGGCATGTACTGGCATTTCCTGGGCGGATTGTGGCTTTACTTGTTCTACTTTCTTTTCTTCTTGTTTTAGCCTTATTTAGACACGATTTAAACTAGGCGTCTTCTTTAATGTTCACGGGGGTTTTAAGCCGTAACGGGCGCTTTCCCAACAGGGCTTGTCAATTTTTTTAACACGAGCGCCCAACTAAGGCGTTTTGATTAGTAAACTTGCGGCAAATTTTCAAATCGTATGGCAGGACAGGCACAAGCAGTCAGCAAGGACCAACTTTGGAGTGGCGGACAATCGCCATTTGGTATTAGCTACGGTAAAATGATGATGTGGTACTTCCTTGTATCGGATGCTCTGACATTCGGAGGATTGCTCACTGCATACGGCGTAATTCGCCACGGTTCGGCCGATTTATGGCCTGTCGGTGAACAAGTATTTGAGTCGCTACCCGGCCTTCATGGTAGCTATCCGCTCATTTACGTGGCACTCATGACCTTCATTCTGATTATCTCTTCTGTTACGATGGTACTCGCTGTAGAAGCGGGGCATCGTATGGACAAGAAAGGCGTTATCAAGTGGATGGGTTACACAGTTATCGGTGGCTTATTTTTCTTGGGCTCTCAGGTTTGGGAATGGTCTCACTTTATTCACGGCTCAGGCGGTGGCTTTCAGTTAAGCGCTCCAATGACTGTGGCAGCAACCGACGACCACAACCAGCCGATTGCTATGGAATTGACCGGTGGTTCTTGGGTTCATATGACATCTGACCTCGGACACGCATACGAACATGCAATGGAGCACGGCGACCACATTGAAATTTCAAACGGTAAACTCATTGTAACGCCTGCAGCTCATGGCGACCACGATGCACACGGTCACGATGCACATGCCGATGCTCATGCTGCCGCACCGCAAGAGTTTCCGCTCGAAATCGTTCTGAACAAATACACATTGGAACACAAAGACGGTAAAGACCTTCGCAAGTTGACTGTAACAGGTGAAGAGGCTGAAAAAATCATGAAGAACATGGCCTCGAATACACTTGTTTTCGGAGCAAACCTTTCGAAAAACGAATATGCCGTTCAACAGCAATACGCAAACTTCTTCTT
>Ga0315899_10001867_pt1 | contig 23777 bp, 13 predicted proteins | sample LakEriMetagenome_2_FD_203518 | JGI IMG/M metagenome (GOLD analysis project Ga0315899, IMG submission 203518) | Freshwater fungal communities from buoy surface, Lake Erie, Ohio, United States - Buoy 4 MA112 | ecosystem: Environmental > Aquatic > Freshwater > Lake | place: USA: Lake Erie, Ohio... | reverse complement strand
TGGTTCGAACTTGATCAGTCAACGAAGACAAATATTCGTGACGATCCACAAGGGCCGAAACTAAATCAGTAGCAACATCAAGAACTTCATTCACTTTTCCGGTGTCGGCGGGTAGATCTTTGGTTTGTAACTGATCCAGCCAACGAAGTAACGATTCTTCGTACATGCGGAATACTTCAGGAAGATCAAGTTGAATTGTGTCTAATTGCTCACAGGCTTTGTCGAGAATGGAAAGCCTTGCTTTGTCCGCCCACGACTTGGTACACGTTGCAAGATCGCGAATTGCGATGTATGAATTTCCTAGATCAACTTTTTGAAGTAGTGATTTGGCTTCTTTTTCAAGCTCTGCTAAGTCAACTCGAGTCAACTCGTTAGGTCGAAGCAGGCCAACAAGAGATGCAACACCTCGCGTGCGGTACACCTGGAACTTCAAGTCTTCCGATACTGGGCCTGCATGTACAAGTTTTTCAAACTGGCGAACAATGGAACGGCTTCGGAGTATCGCTCGCTCTGGTTGATTGTCAATTGTGTTCTTGACATCATCAATGAGGTTCTGGATGAGTTCCTCCGGCTCGAAGTCGCCCTGTAGTTCAAGAGCAATCAGGTCGGGATCGTCAATCTCTAAGTCGATTTCTGCGCGTCCTTTGCACATGTTGCGAATCTGGGACGCATGGTCATTCCCGTTGCGGTCAAACAGGATGAGGGTTTCAGAAGCGCGGGACGCAGCGACGCGGTACTGGTCTGCCAAGGTTCGTCCAAAATTCTCAAGACCGTTGTCAATGAGTTCGTCTAGGTCGTCGATTCTTTGACCCGCGTCAATAACGCCTACTAGGTCGTAATCAAGACCTTTAACTTCTTCAGAGGTATATATCACTGATTTCAATTCATCGTCATCAACTAATGAATCCGGAACACTAAACCCCGGGTACACCAATCGAGAATTCGGTAGTTGGTCAAACAACTCCACGACTGACTTGAATTGTTCGTCTGTCTCCAAAGCGCAATAACGAACACGCCCGATTCGTGCATCATTTACTTCGGTGTATGTCATGCCCGAAGGTCGGTCACCTTTCTCAAACTTGGAGTACTGCTGACGAGTTGCCTCAACAAACTTGGCAATCTGCAAAGGGGAGCGCATGTTTTGGCTAAGGGCAATATCGGAAATCTTGACTTCTTTCCCAAAAACCAGAGTAACTAAATCCTTCAACCACCCCCACTCAAAATCTGTGGGGCGAACAGTTTGAGATTCATCACCGGCTAACACTAGGCGAGGCATACGACCCTCATTTACTGCGATACGTGCAACAACGTTTATCAGTAGGAAGGCCTCTATGTACGTCAGGTCTTGAATCTCGTCTACAAGAATGCAGTTCGCACTCTTGAGACGAGTAGGAGGTGGCTCATTGACGTCTCGCACCAGGGATCGAGCACGTGCAAGATGAGGAAAATGTTTCTTAAATAGATCCTTCTCATGTGCTGCGTCAATAATTTTCGCCACCTCCACACTGAAGGGCACCTGGATGCTGTCAAGGCTTTCGACGTAGTTTTCGCTGTCTAATGCCAGATTGTCTGTGCCGGGGATGTTGCGAAAATCAATCGGAAGGGCGCGTCCCACGCAGTGTGCATGAATTTCTGCATACAACTCGTCTGCGCTCTTGTCCCAATCAATTGCGGTCTGCGATTTGCGCACAAGCGATGTGAATGCTTTTGTTTTCTGAAGCGCATCGAGAAAATTCTGAGCCTCCTGCACATTGGACGTTCGAGAAAAATCTTCTCGCTCTGAATTTTCAAGAACCGACAGAAGTGTGTTGAACGTTAAGACTTCAATATCGACGCCCTGTGGACGAAATGATGCAAAGTATTCAATTGCATCTCGGGCTAGCTTCTCGCTATATGTGATGTAGAGAACCTTGCCCGCAGCCGCATGCTCGCCCGCGAGCAAGAGAGATGTTGTCTTACCTGATCCTGGATAACCGCGAACGGTTTGCACTTCACCTTGAGTGCTGAGCGCAATGGAAATTTGTTGTTCTGTGTAACCAGTTTCATTTTCATCGGTTGACTGAATATCTGAAGGGGTAAGAACTTCGTATTCGTCACGATTTCCTGGATTCAGGGCAAGTCCATTGTCGTCGTGTGCACGAACAAGACGTACTGCAATTTCATGAGACTGCAGGCCTAATTCTTGCCCCATTGCGCTTGTATGAGTTGCGTACCACATGTATTTGGAATAGCCAGTACCACCGCCTAGACCCGCACGTAGCCAGCCTTTGCCGGGACCAACAAGTGCTTTGGTGCCCGTTACATACCCGTGCGAAAGGAGTTTGTTCAGAGAGAATCGGGCACGCTTGACATATTGCTTGTCACTCTCAGGTGAATAGAACCAGTCGATGAATTCTTGGTGCACGAGGATTGTTCGTGGAGCTTCGTTGCGAAACACTGGGTGAGGATTGGCGGCCATCGGCTGGTCGAGTCGTGCGGAGAGAGTGAGCTGCATCGCTAATCCTTAATTTTCTAAAACTGCTTCTGTAGGGCTGTTGATAACTTTTCCGTTAATCCAGGTGGTGTTTGAAAATATTGCGCCGGACAGGTCTGCCCATCGAAAATCTGCATTAGTGAGATTTGCTCCTGTGAAATCAGCTCTTTGCAAGTTGGTGTTTGAGAAACTTGTTCCGATACAGCAAGAATTGCGCAATGAGCTGCGAGAAAGATCTGCGTGGTCAAATCTTGCGTTGGAAAGATTTGCATTACTGAAATCAGACAGCGCGGCCTGTACGCGTGAGAACTCTCCGTCGGTGGCGTCTACGCCTTTGAGATTTGCCTGCACCAAGATCGAGAAACTCAGATCAACTTGGCGCATGTCTGATTTTTCAAATGAAAACTCTTTGAAGTTTTGGCGGGTCAATGTGATGCCTTGGTAGTTCACCGCTGGTGTCTGCTCAACCAACTCTTCTGTATTTTGTGGTGCAGCCGTCGTAGACGCGGGATTGACATTGTTTCTATTGAGCTCTTGAACAATGTCTTGCGAATTGAGCAAAGTTGCAATGCGAAGACCACCGTGCGGACTGACGTATCGCGTATGGCGAATAGGAATACCTTGTTCTGCGCAAAATTGAACCAATCGCGAATGTGGTACACCAAATGCAGAGGCAATGGCTTTGAGCTTTATTTCCCCACGATCATTGAAGTCTCTCGGCAAATTTGCCATTGCCTTTAACGCTGTTCTAATGGCTTGCTCATGCCGTACTTCTACTTTTTCAAATCGATCGTGAATAATGCGAATTTGAAGTGCATCAATTACATAGTGGAGAGTGTCTTCCTCGGTTTCAAGTTCGCGGGCCAGAACACTGATGCGTTTATTGACAGCGCGTTCAACGGGCGCGGATGAAGGTGCCATGGGGTTGGCACGTTTTGTCTCAATCACGGGAATGATGGTCTCTGGCGCATCGGTGAGTGATCCATTTAATTTTCTATTTGTCAGAATGATGGTGAGCTTTCGGCGATCAACTCTTGAGAAGGTGTGGTTACCGCCTGAGATCGTGATGTCGTTTTCTTCGCATATATTGCGAATGTCTTCCTCTGGAAGATTGAAGAAAGTTTCGAACTCCCTGATTGTTAGGGGGTCTTTCTCGTAGTTGTTCTTCTTCTTGGCCTTGATCACATTATTCTGTTGGCGACGGGTCTTCTTCTTTGGTTTCTTGTTAGATGGCTGTGATTCCTCTTCAGTCTCGCGCTCGGCGACGTGCTGAATAATCTTCGCGATTTGGATCGGTGAGAGGTCAATCGTGCCGTAATTGGGGTCGAATATTCCGAGCCCAACCTTGTGGGTGACTACCAACATTTCGGCTGGGCTGAGCCCGAGGCGAGAGGCGAGAGCGGTGAAGTTCTCGTATTCATCTGAGTTCTCGCTCATTTAGCCCCCTGCCAATTATGGCTAAGGCATGCGTCATGGCTCTTACTGACGTGGTTTCATAACAAAATCCGTTGATTTATTTGATTGAAAACGGAGGGGCTTCAGCTGCTGGCGTATTTGAAAAATTGCCGCAACCAACGGGAAATTCGCATGTACCCATAAATGCCAGCCAATTCTTGGGCTGAAGCAGCTCTCAACTCACAACGATCAGTTCACAAGGGCTATTGACTTAGGTCTAAAACCCTTTTTCGATTCACTTCTCGAAATCAAATTCTCCATGGTGAGCGGCTTCCCAAGCCCAACGTGCTTCCTCTGCTGGGTCAAATGAATCATCGTCATAAACGTATTCATCGGGCTCATTTATGCCATCGGGATCATTCATGAGCGCAATGTACAACACTCAGTTCAGATTTTCTAACGACCGGGGAATCAACCTAGAGAAGACCAACGATTGATTTGCCTTAGGTTTTCTGAATAAGCGGAATCGGTGGCTTACGCCGTGGGGGAGTCGGACTTTGCGCCGCGGCCAACAGGGAACTTGTAACTGCCCACAGAGGTCAACATCTCACCGTTCTCTACTGCAGAACTTCCCGATGTCACTACTTCAGTCATGCCGAACGGAGAGTCGTTGGGCGAGAGGCTGATGCGCGTGAACCACTTTGCATCGGGAGTGTCTGCAGTGGGACGGTAACGAAGCGATGAGATTTCCAATGAATTTGGCGTTGCTTGCACCGCAATCTGCGGGCCGCGGTATGTGGCAACAACGGTGGGTGCTCCGGTAGGAGAAGCGGCGATGACTTGAAGCTCATCGAACAAGTCGTACGGGTCGGCATTGGCAGCGGACAAGTGTTTATGAAGAACCAACACGGTGACACCATTAATGGTTGTGGTGAATGCATCGAGTTGAGCGCGGTTTGAGGTGTATTGCTTTTCAATGAGTCCGTCAAGAACACTGACTGCACGAGACATCTTGTTGTCGGTACGAAGTGAGAACAGAGTGACATTGAGTGGAACCCACACACTGCCTTCGGAATCTTGGTCTTCGGGATCCCAATAGCCTTCGGCACCCACCATCATGAATGCGTTATCGCCGGAGCCAACAACAGCGCACAGGTCGGGCGTAATGGTTTTCTCTACGGCGTCACACGAAAGTTCATCCATCTCGTAGTCGAATTGCTCTACGGCAAAGCCGTGGTCGAACCAGGAGAGAGCAGTTTCTGCAGGACGAGATCCGGGAATGTCGTTGATTGACGGAGCAGAGGGAGTGGTGGTTGACGTAGATGACGCGTTGGGGCCAGAGCCAAATGCAGCGGCGACAGATGCTCCGACGAGAGCGAGAAAAGTGAGTGTGGCGAGAGCGCGGTTTGTTCGCTTGGCTGGGCTGGTGCCCTTAGCCATGACGGCGTTGCGCTGCGGCACCGAACCAATAGCCGAGAGCACTCATGGAACCACCGGCAAACATGGCTACAACCGAGGGGTCACCCAGGAAGATAGACAGGAGCCCGCCTAGTACGAGTCCAGCGACCGCGATACCGACATGAATGGTGTGCTTTGGATTTGCCATATAGACAAGGGTAGTCCAGAAGAAGAGAAATCATAAGAACAATGGGTTGCATGATGAGAATTTGATTAACCCAAATAATGGCGTGGATCAATTCACTAGCATCATGTTATGACAACTACATCAATGGATGAATTGCTCGGTCTTATCAACGGGGCGTGGGCAGAGTGGAATAATCGGGGAACCGGCAACCCGAATTGGCAACCCGTGACTACGAAGCTAGCTGAAATCGTTGGATGCAAGCCCGAACATTTCGTCGTGAAAGTTGCACGACAAGGGAACGTAACAGTGCGGCTAAATGAAGCACTGTTGACTCAAGGGGTCATTTACCCAGTCTTGATTTGTGACTCAAGTGTGGATTTGGCAAGCGTCCAACTGATAAGTGGGCCAAACGCGCAAATTTCCTCGGGTGCTATTGAAGGCGTGTTGATATTCAGCGAGACGGGGAAAGGTCAGTTTGCTGTGCATAAGGTTGCATCGCTGGAAAAATCACCACTTCATTCAAAAATTGAATCGGTCTGGCCCGCAATTGAAAAAGAATTGGTTCCGAATCCACTTTCAATTAGGGCTTCGTTGATGCGTGTTGCAGAATTACAAACGCACTACGTGGCAAAAAACGATGATTCACGAATGAAAGAGCGGAGTGACTACTTGTCAAATTCTGCTTTATCTCTTGAAGCTAATTTGAATCGAAATCCAACCCAAACGCCGATAAAAGTAAAGGCAAGTTCAGGTATAGGGCTTCCAGCGAAAGTTCCGTACCTTCGAATTTTTGACAAAGACCAATCGCCCAATGCTTCAACCGGATTTTATGTGTGTGTATTTGTATCTGCTGATGGAGAAAACGTGATTCTTTCCGTTCAACAACCTGCTACCAGTGGCTCCTCAACCGACTTCAAATCTCTTGGACGAGAAGAACTTGAGCAAAAGTCAATACAGTTCCAAAAGGAAGCACGGGAGGAATCACGGCTTGCCAAGATTTTAGATGAGATCGGATCTTCTAAGCCATCGTTGCTTGGTCATGTAGATAAACAAACAAATGCGAAATCACGTGGTTATAGCGAATCAGATGTGGCATCTTGTTCATATCCGGTAATGGAATTACCAAGTGATACTGAGTTAACTCAGGCTATTAAGGACATGCTGCTTATCGCTCATTTTCTCAATAAGAAGTACCCATCTTTGTCGCCTATGGAGGGCCCACAAATCGGGTCCGTGTCTTCTGCCATAAATTGGTCTGAGGATCGACTGACGGAAGTGATGGAATCACTACTTGATTCATCACCGCAAATTGTCTTGGCTGGACCTCCCGGCACGGGAAAGACATTTGTGTCTCGGTGGATCGCATCTGAGATACTCGGAATTCCTGGTCAGATTAGTGATGAACGAATCAACATAATTCAGTTTCATCCAACTTATGGATATGAGGAATTTGTAGAGGGTCTGAGGCCAGTCGTAGAAGATGGGGTGATCGTTTTCCGAAACACTCCAGGACCACTGGTGCGTATCGCGAAGGAAATATCCAATGATGGTCAGGCAAGGGTATTGATTATTGACGAAATTAACAGAGCAAATATTGCCAGAGTTTTCGGCGAACTTATGTACTTACTTGAATACAGAGATAACAAGATAAAGCTGATGCTTCATGATGAATTTGAGCTCCCGAAAGAGCTTTTTATTATCGCCACGATGAATACAGCAGATAAGAGTACACGTGTGATGGATGCAGCACTGAGGCGACGATTTGACTTCTTCCAAATTGAACCTGATGCGCAGGTCTTGCGAAATCACTATGAAGTTAAGGAAAACATAAATGAACTTGGGGAAGAGCTGTACGTCGGTTTTGAGAAATTGAATTCAAGGTTGATGGATGATCTTGATCGCCATCGACTGATTGGGCATAGCTATTTCATGGCTAAAGAATTTTCTGTACAGAATTTAAGAGCAAGATGGGATCGTCAAATTTCTCCACTTTTGTCTGAATACTTCTATGAACGTCAAACTCAAGCCGAGAAATATGTTGTTGAAGAATTCTGGCCAAGTGCAAAATCGTGAGATAGCCCATATCACGGAGCAGACGCTTTGTAAAGTGCCTTCACTCAGTGAAGCTGAGGCTGGTCTCCTAGAGGCATTGGGGCGTGAGCTCCGCGGAATGAATAGATCGTGGGCAGGCAATGAAATTGAACCTGACACTTTGGACGGTCCAAGTCAGGAAGAAAATCTGCGAAGCGTAATCAGGGCGACTAGGCGGCCTGGGGAATCAACTTGGAGTGTGTTTGTAAACAATGCGATCGGGGTGATCGGAGTTAATGATTTACAAATAATTGTTGAACCAAAGATTCCTAATAGTCATTTTGACTATCTAGCTTCTTGGTCAATTGACCCGTCGCGGATGAGGCTGGCCGGAGGTGATTTTCAGCTTCAAGTAGGGTTCAATTTTTTGTCGTCTCTTTGGATTAGCTTCCTGGATGCGCTGGCCGTGACACTGAAGGCAGATCTTCATCATGATTATCTACCAGTATTTGAAGATCCACCATTTGTACGTGGAAGAATTGATTTGGCGCGAACCTATGTAAACCTCGGACGAGGAAAGTTTAGGTTTCCCTCAACGTACGATGAATTATCGGTTGACAATCCAGTTAATAGAATTCTGAAAGCTGCTTCTTTTTTTGTTAACAAGCAAGCAACAAATATTTACGAGACATTGATATCTGACGAAGCTCTGAGACAGCGTGTGGTCTATCGACTAATAGCTGATCGAGCTAGAGAGGCCCATTATCAACTCTCTGGTGCAGGTGAGGTTTTAGTTGGTGATCTTGAAGTTGATGTAACGCGTCTCGCCGTGCATCAACAACGTGCTTTTGAACTTGGTAAGCAGATATTGACAGGGATTGGCAGGTCACTTGAAGAAGGAGACATGAAAGTGTCTTGTTATCTTTATCCAACCCCACCAGTAATTGAATCAGGGATAAGAAATCTTTTGGCTTCAGAAATGAAGGGCAGTCTAAATGTGACCAAGAGATCGCGAACAACGGCTAAATTGAAATTCAATCCAGACTTAGTTCTTGAATCCAATGAAAAAGGTGTGTTAGATGTTTACGCAACTGGCGACGTCAAATACCGGATTCGGAAGGAAGATTGGCCCCGCGAAGTTCTAGAACAGGCAATAGTTTTTGCCGAGGTCTTTTGCGCTGATCACGGTTTCTTTGTTGATTTTTCTGGTTCAACATCAGTAGCGCCTTCAATCTCTGAGAAGATCAATTCTCGGTACTTCCACAGATTTTCTTGGCCTGCACACTCAAAACTTTCTCCCGAGTTTTCAGCAGAATATGTTGTGACTGAATGCCAAAATACCTTAGGTCTATGACCAAAAGAAAGTCTGTCAAAATTATTGCAATATGATTGGTAGCAGAAGATTAGATAATTCTCTGATCACTAGAGCGTTCACTGCGTTGCCAGCATGCTGGTATGCCACGTTGTCTCGGTCATGGTGCTGAAACTCATCTGGGAAACCTTGAAGTCGCATTACCTCTCGAACCGATGCTCTGCGTATTGTTCCCTTTCCATAATCTGCACCTGGACTGAATTCCGCTGAGTCTGTATTCGGCAGTCTCTCGCCCTTAGCTGGAAAATAGATTGGCAGGAACCTTGCCCACACTTTTGTCAGCGTAGGCACCATCCCATAAGCGTGATAGGCCTGTCCTACGTTTCCGCCTGCACAAAGATACGCCTGTCCTACACGTCGCATTCCCTCTTTGTATGACGGTGTCATTCCCTTTTTCATGAAGGAACGGATGTTCTGCTCTTGAGTTCTTGACAGTTTGAGACTCGTATCTGCTGATTCTTCTTGAATATTCATGAAGACTGATAGTGGATAATCAATAGATATTTCTGATAGGTCGGGGACCTCTCCAAGATCTGCACGGACGCCAATTATGTATACCCTTTTCCGAACTTGAGGCGATCCGAACTCACTGCTGTTGATTTCTAACCACTTAATGTTGTAGTTAGATTTCTTCTGGCGCGAACTTTGAAGTCCTTTCTTCATAGCCTGCTCAAGCATGTGCATGGTTAACCCAACGTGCTGATTTTTCTTTACGGCTAATTCCGATTGGAAGTTCTTTCCGCCATTTTTTGTGATGCCCGGAACATTCTCAAGAATGAAAGCTCTTGATTTAAACGCTTTGATTATTTCTTCAATTCGGTCGTAAAACTGACCTCGGGGATCGCTTAGGCCCAGCTTTCGGCCGGAATTAGAAAAAGGTTGGCAGGGGAATCCAGCCGTAAGAATGTCTGCCTCGTCCTTGGCAAATTTTCGGAGTGGAATCTCGTTTATGTCGCCTTGAATAGTGCTCGGATTCCCGTGATTGATCTCGTATACGTTACGGCATGAATCTTCAATCTCCGAGACGAGGAGAGTTTCAACTCCCATTCCGAGAGTCTTAGCTGCAGCCCCAATTCCGTAGTGAAAACCTCCGATTCCAGCAAAAAGATCAACGAGCGTGATATTCGAACGCTGATTTTTCAAATAGTCTTCAACATACGGTCTTGAAGAATTGACTACTGATTTTTCAATTTTCTTGGACATTTGATTCTCTATTGCATCAGAACTTTGTGATTTGAACTCTAGTTCTTGGGCAGCACAAAGTAATTGACAACTTGCACGGCAAGTCCATAAGAGAACTCATTGTTGGCAACAATTTGCACGCCATTAACCAAAGACTTTGAAGAGCGGTTTGTTGCGTCCTCAATTGACAGGCTTCAGATTGGATAATGCTTTCAAGTTCGAACGGCAGAGCTCCAGTTGGCTTGATTAGTTACTTCATCAACGCAGAATCTTCCGACACCTTTGATTAGGTCGTGGCCTAGTCAGTACTTGGCGCAATGTAGACACTCTTTGAGCTTTACATAGGTGTCTGCTGAACATCGCTACCGGTGCTCAGCGCGGGCCATTTTTTGATAGGCCAAATTGCTAGTTGGATGTTCGCGCATGAATGGAGCGATGTGTGGGCCCTTTTAGATCAACCATTCAGGGAGCGAAGAGACCCGCGGCTCTTGAAGTTTTTGATCCTATTGGCTCGAGGCGGCTGACCATTTCTTGCATGTAAGTAGAATATTCGTGGTGTATAGGGAAAATATAACTGATATGTGTATGATGTGGTATATGTCAGTAGATAAACCTCACAACAGTCGGGATAGACGTGAACGATTCGTATCTCTCGCAGAGGCCAGAACCAGCAAGGCGATGCTGGCGATTCGACTGATAGGGAACCTCTCAAACAAGTCGAACTATCAGTACACCGAACAAGATGTCAACCGAATTATTAGAGCGCTTAATCAAGAGATTTCTGACTTAAGACGGCGATTCAAGTCCGATGATCCTGGTAAAGGTCCAATTTTCAAAATTCAATAGTCAAATCAGCACGAGCACTACAGAAAACTAGGAGTACAAAGAATGACAACAAAAAATCCATGGTTTTGGGAGTTGCGCGGAGACGGAGAGTTTCTGCCCCCAAACATTGTGTCAATCGGTGATGGCTGGGCTGATTGGGACGGCCCATTGAAGGCCTCACCGTCGTTGGCCGCAGAAATTTTTGTTCGAGAACTTATTCAGAACTTCGTAGATGCAGCGCGAGAGCAAAAAGAGTTGTCCGGTTCGCAGGAGCCGCCAACGCTTGATTTTCATTTTGTCGAGGTATCAGGAACTGACGCGGAACGCCTTGTTGAAAAGCTTGGTTTAGCAGAACACGTTGCTCGATTTAGTTCAATGCCCGATAGTGATCGTAAAAGTATTCGCCTCGGTGCAAGCACAATTCTTAATGGCAATTTGCAGAAGTTACGTTTTTTGGTTGTCGTTGAAGGACGAACAACAGGAATGTACGGGCCATGGGAGATGAACGCAAAAAAGATGACACGCAAGATGCGTAGTGCACTTCTCTCAACCGTAGGAGACAAAACAGGAAATGGTTTGGGTGCGTACGGAGAAGGAAAACGTGCGGTTATCGCAGCCTCCATCCCGCGAACCATGTTTGTTTACACGAGGTTCGCTAACCGCGCCGACAGCGGAGATGTCAATCGCAGGCTCCTGGGAGTTACGTACTGGAGAACCCACTCTGAAGGCGATCTTGAAGCGACTGGATTAGGGCTTCTCGGAGACAATGCAGATTTCAGTAATCGAGGGATGGAGGGCCGCCCAACTCCGTTTGCAAATGAAGATGCTGATCAATTTCTCACCGAGTTAGGAATTCCATACTTTGTACCGCGCGCAGCTGGCGAAGAAAAAGAGCTGGGCACCACGCACCTATTTCTTGAGCCTGTATTTGATGCTCATGAAGTGTGCTGGGCAATAGAACGCAACTGGTGGCCATTGCTGCTTGAAAATGGTGCGCAGTTCAGGGTGTTTGATTTTGATGGGTCCGAGATCCATATCGATCCTCGGAAAAGAACTGAACTTGCACCTTTTATTGAGTGCTACGAAGTCTCACATCAAGATGACGCGCAGATTGACCTACAACATGAGCATCGGGAAAACGTAGTAATTGCAAAAAACACAAGCGCAGGAGTCTTGGCGCTTAAGGCGGACGTCAGCGAAGGTGGATGGTCGTGGGCTGATCGCGAAACCAACGTAAATCTTGTAGCTCTAATTCGAGATGGAATGATCATTGAGTATGAGAGGTTTCCGCGAGTGATGAAAACTGCACCTCCATTTGTCCGAGGTGTTTTCCGCACTGACCATGCGAACTTTAAGGAGGTAGCGGAACAACTTCGCATGGTGGAGCCACCACTTCACAACTGTTTTATGGAGAAAGGCGCGGGCTACGAGCCGGCATATATGCAAACCGCCGGAAAACTTTATTCGTACATTGCTGAAGGGGTGAAGGTGTTTAGAAACAAGTTCAAAACAACACCGCCGCCCAACGAAGACGAGTACGAGGACTTTGGACAGGTTTTTGATACTCCAGATGAGCCAAAGCCCCCGGTAAAGAAACCCGAGAAACCGATTCGGAAGCCGCGAAAGAAGCCTGTGGTTACCAAAGATCCTTGGACAAATGAAGACGTGTCAGCGGATCTTGATGTCGCTAACGACGGAAGTGGACAGATTTACGCAAATGCGACTCGCAAGATTTCACTCAAGAATGAATGGAATGAAGACTCTTTAGATGTCTATGTTCAGGTTGGATGGCAGATCCTTGGTGATAGGGGTGTCTGGGCGGCCGCACCAGAACTTGATGACTATGCGAACATCAAATGTCCGGCTGGATTCAAGGTTGATGCTGTGGGTCGCCTAGTCGGAAAACTCACAACTTCTGAAATCATCGTCACGTGGACATCGCTTCCATACGACCCTCTGTGGACCGTTCGCCCTTATCTAGAAATCAGTCAGGTTGGTATTTGAGATGGTGGTCATGAAAAGCCGAAGCCGAGCAGAAGGTCGTACTCTGCGCCCATTCAAGGGCCTGGACGGATTTGAGGACTTACTCTTGAGTTTAAGAATCATTCACTCTACGTCTGCGGGTGAAGACACGATGCAGGTGGGCGAACGACACGTCATCTCGTCAAGCCTGTTGGCAACTAGCGGTTATCGAATTGGGTTATCGGCGGAAGCTAAAGAAGTCGCAAGAGTTGCGCGAGAAGCCTCAATCTCTTCCGATGATGTCGATCTTGTAGTTTTTTCTCGTGACACCGGAGGAAGTCCGCTGAGTGAAACCGTTCTGATTAAGCGAATATCACTTAATGAGCTAGATGCAGAAGTTTCATTATTCAAACGCGAACAACAGAAGCCTCGTCCAATGTTTAACAAGACCGATGGGTTTGATTTTCAACTGGTTTTGATACTCAACAAAGATCTTGAACCTCAGCCTTTGCGGCCTCATCAAAAGGGCACAATTCTTGCGAGCGGGTCAATTGGAATTCAGGTGAGAAGTCCTCTGGGCGACTTGCAGCCAACAAAACTTACGGAGACGGTTCGTAAGGATGAGGAGTTGGATAGCTCAGCGTGGATTTATGTCAAATCTGAAGATGAGTACATTGATGCAACGTCCTTAGCGAGTGTCTTGAATGTTTATGTGGATGAAGAAATCTTGAGATTGACAAGTTTTCTACCTAAAGACACCCGTCGAATGGCCGAGTATCTCTTTACTATGCCGGCATTGGTGCAAGTTGTATATACAGCTTCAATTGAATTGATCAAATCAGATTATGACCCTGCATTGTTTCAAGAGTCTGGTAACGCAGTTCTCAACTTCATTTTTCAAAAAGTGAGAATTAGTGAACCTGATTTAACTCGTGAGCAATTCATCGTGAATCTGAAATCAGAACCTGAAAAAATCACCGCAGCTGTACTTGCAGCGGGTGACATCCGCAAAAAAACCACTAATGCGATGAAAACAATAATGGGAGATATTGACGATGTATCCAATAGTTGAAGTAAATGACGGACGCAAAATTCGCGATGAGATTGTCGCCTTGTTTGAAAAAAGCAAGAAATCTCCATACCCCGCAAAGGCTCTTGCCAAAGATTTCAAGGGCTTGTCATCATTCATTGCTTTTGCATCGTGTGCTGAAGACGTAGAAGTTGGAGACCTTTATGAGGAATCAGAAGCAATTCGAAATGAGTTAATTGAAGGAAACGTGCTTGATGCCTTTATGGCAGGTGCTGTTGAAAAGCAAGCCAATCCAGGCGAGTATGTGGAGGAACTGTTGGCTCCAAGATTGTATGCATTGCTTGATTCGCTGCCGACAGAAGCACTACATGATCCGCGCTTTTGGCGGTATCTCGCTCTGTTTCCATTTCGGTGGGCTATGTTCATGCGCGAGCCAGAATTCAAAGACGACGATTTTGGCGGCACAAACAGCAAACGGAACTATTGGCTCTTAGTACGCGCGTACCAGTGGGGACGCAAGTGCGCAGCTGCAGGTCTACCAACTGCGGCGCATGACGTTCGATCTGCTCGACGCAAGAATGGACTGTCCGAGGGATACGTGATTGATGCCCACCACAGCCATATTGTGCGGCCGCGGTGGTGCGATACATCAACTGTTGCTCGAGCCTTTATTAAGTCAATTACCGAACCGAACGAGCTGTTTGACACTGGAAGCACGGAAGATTCAAGACCGGTTGCCGCTTTGGCTAAACGAATTGCGCAAGTAAATAACAACATCTGTCTGAATGCGCTTTCTTCTGACGAAGTCAAAAATGTAATTGATATCGAAAAAAATAAAGTCCTAAACAGTCGTTGGTAACAGTTCGTTTCTTTTCCACTTTTGTGGCAGAACTATGATGTTTTCTAATTCATTCATTTGTGTCTAAAACTTGGGTTAATCATGATTTGAGACGCGCCCAACAGTTTCCATGGGCCCAGCAAATTTTCAAAAGATAACACCTGGCATTGTGGAACATGATGACTTCTTTACATCGGAGAGTGAAGATGTCCTCAGGCCCGGTTAATCAAACTTCTTGCCTATATTGGAGAACTGCCGAAAATAGAAACTAGCTGGCACCAGACCAACCCGTCACTCAACAAGATGGAATCATGGATAATGGTCTCGTCAAGAGCATCTAAAGGATCACTTTAGACGTTGTATTTACTTGTCCCGTTCCTAATTGGCTCTACCTGGAAGGCTAGATCTGCTCGGTGTTTCCTCTACCCCGGGCAGCCGCCGCCATATCTCCGTAGGAAGTCCGCGAATTGCGAAAAGTAAACCAATGATTCGTAAAGGGATGTCGTTTTTAAACGTACTTTGTCATACATCGCGTGCAGGCAGGATGTTTTTCTTGGGATTGCCCTAATCCTGGGTTTCATAGGTGAATTTGCCACAAAGCTGATTATTGGACGCTTGGCATCAATTGTGCTGTAGGTGCAGTGTTTTGTTGGCAGAATATGTTGATGGCAAATTCAGGTGATTCCAGACCCAATTCAAGTGGGCCCGATATCGCAAAGGGTCCGGGCATCGACGACATGCTTGAGAAGGCTGGATTGACAAAGACTGTTGCCAAAACAAGCGGGGCAGAGCCGCTAATCATTGGCGAGAAGCAGAACGAGTCAAATGTTGGGCCTGCGAGCAAGAACGCAGAATCTGCTGATAAAGCGAAGAAGAGCGCAAAGATTGTTAGCGCATTGAGTTTGCTTGAGAAACTCTCTACAAAGCCAACCGATGAAGTTCTCAAGAAGTCCATTGAAGAGCAATTAAAGGACATTGAACTCACACCTTTTGAACACGCCATTGCCCAGCAAATGGAGGTCGCCGCTGGCTTAATTGATCGTTCGCAGTTTGTTCTTGAGTCCTTCGCCAGCAAGAAGCTTCTGTCTTACGCAATTAAATCTGTGCCTCCGTTACTGGAGTTGAGTGCACTTGTTGGAATGTCGGCAGATGCGAAATTCAAGACTCAACATGCAGCGATTGTCAAAGCCCTCAAAGTAGCTAAAGAGACTCATTCAGTCGATGTTGATGGTGCAGTTCTAGAGACTCTCCGATCCTTGCTCGGCGGTGAGAGTGACAAGTCCATTTCGACATGGATTGAAAAGTCGGTGTTGCCACTCGCGATAACTCTGTCGCCAGCGGACGGGGGTGCCTTGCTCGCCGCTATGTATGGTCGAATTGAACCCAATAAGGGCGCAGCAAGCACTCTGAAGGAACTGTTTGATCACTCAATAACGTGGTTGACTCAGCCGCAGAACTTGCCGAATTTAGACGAAGCAATTTCTCAGGCATCAGGAATGGGGGGTGGTTCTTTTGCAACAATCCTTCACGAAACAAGAAAAATGCCATTTGAGATCGGATCACCCCGGTACCACTTGGTGATGTCGCTACTTAAGCCGCGTGAGAGGAAGACTGTCACTTTCATCTCGCAGTCGGGAATCCTTAAGGACTTCAGTATTGAGGCCCTTGGCCTATTGGCTCAGAACGAGAACTCGTACTCGCTTATTTCAGACAATGAGTCTGCTTTGTCTGCAATCAAAGATGAGTGTCGACGCCGGTTGAAGTCCGAAGAGCTTCCTCTGATTCATTATTGGCTTCTGAAATTTCCGAACGTAAGACATTGGCTAACAGATTCGTTAATTCTGCAACGGCTACGGCCTCAACATGATTACCTCTCGCAGCTCGTTTTTGATGAGGGTCGTGTTTCGGGAGAGCATCAAGCGCAGGAGCGAGGTGCAGTTGAAGTTGAATCTTTAAAGAATGAGATAAGGGTTCTCTCGGCTTCCGAGGCACGTTTGGTTACGGAGTTGTCCGGGCTGGAGGGTCGTTACAAAGAGCTAGAGGAACGGCTTCGAAATATTGCCAATTCGGCAAACTCATCTAGGGACGATCAGATTCGACAAGCCCAGATTGATTCCATCAAAGTTCTTATTGAATTCATGAATGCTGTGGAGATTTCAAACTCTAAAGATGAAGGCATGAGGTCCGTGCTTGAGTCAACCCGCGCAAAGCTAAAGGGCTTCGGAGTTGCTTGGCGATACGAAGTGGGTTCGGTTGTGCCATTCGTTGCCGCTGACCACCTTGCATCGGGTCTCGCAGATGGGGCAAAGGTGCAAGTGCTTACGCCTTGTTATTACATGGCCAATACACAGTCTCAGATTGCCCTAGTGAAGGCTAGAGTTTTACCCCAATAACACTTCGCGGTTTGGGGGGAAAATGACCGTCTCGGTTGGCATTGACTTTGGTACATCTACAACACTGATTGCTGTTCGTCAGGACGGCCTCCTTCCTGAAGTGATCGCTATCGGAGAGAACACGTCGTGGATGCCATCGGTGGTCGGGTTAACCGACTCCGGCGAACTTGTCATCGGTGAGGCCGCAGAACTCACCAAGAACCCTTTTCGGTCTGTAAAGAGCGTTATCACTAATGATGACAGCGAGAGAGCGAAGGCCTTTGGTCTTTCTCCTAAGGAACTGATTGAGAAGATTCTGCACGAGGCCATGAGTCGCGCAGCTGCTGCGCGTCGTGAGATCAACGAGGCAGTTGACTACTTTGTGGGGTGTCCTGCTGGTTGGGACGGCAATCAACGCCGCGCGATCTCAGACGTCGCGTCATCTCTTGGAATCGATGTTGATATCGCGGAAGTGATTGACGAACCCGTTGCAGCTGGTCTCTCGTGGGTGGAATCCAAGTGGTTTAGTGGTGACTCTAAGCCAACGGGTCGCGTTCTCGTTTTTGACGCTGGAGGCGGAACGCTGGACGTTGCCGTAATGGAAGTTGAGGAAACCGATCGGGGGAATAACCGGATTGTTGTCTTGGCTGCGGGGTCATTGGCAAAATCTGGCGATGCCGTTGACCTATCAATTGCACAACACATTGCGCTTGAGAACGGACATGATGCCGCGAGCGTCGAAGGCAACGTTGCCATCCTTAAGGATGCTAGGGACATAAAAGAAGCTCTCGCCAGCAATGATTCCGTGACGAACAACAATGTGTTCATTGGTTCGCAGCGATGTTCTGTCACCATGACTCAAGAAATCTTGAATGGAATTATTCAGGACCAACTTTCTCAGTCGCTCACCCTTGTTGAACTGCAGTTGAGATTGGCCGAATTGCGCGGAGCAAATGCAGTAAAGCCACAGGATCTCGGAAAACTAGATATCACTGACTTGTGCAACAAAGTCAACCACGTCGTTTTGGTTGGCGGACTCACAAAACTACCTGTCTTTTCTCAGACACTTCGCTCAATGTTTTCTGCCGCCATAGCTCATGAAGTTGGCAACCCACAGGAACTCGTCGCGATGGGTTTGACATTTGGTGAACGTCTACAGAGTCTCAACTTGCCACGCCCACCCGTGAACTTCGTCATTGAATCGGGTGCCGAACGTGAAGTCCTCTATCAAGCGTTTACCCCTCTGTACACCTCAATCAATCCCATGTACAACGAGTTATATAAGCAGGAGTATTTCCCTGGATTCGTTGAACGCGGGACACCGTTACTGATTTGTCAATCACCAACGCGGGATCATCGCCGTTTGCAGATGGTTATAGCAGTGAAACACGACACGGGAACCAATGCCCCCGATTGGTGGACCCAGTATGAGGGTTCAGACTGGAAGAAGATAGACAAAAGCGAGTTGCCATCGGCTCTTGACTTTGTCGCAGAGATTGATTATCGAAAAGAAAATGTTGTTTATGACGAACCACATTTCATTGATGCAACGACGTATGTGAATCGACTTGTTGATGATGGATCGTTTGAAACCACTTTCTTTGTTGGCACTGCGATCTTCTTGAAGGGCGGCCATCCATCTGGATACATCATGATCAATGTTGATGGTTCGGTTGTCTTGCACACTCGTGGCGGCGCGCAGCCCGGGAAACATGAACTAAAGATGAAGGTCCTTTTCTGGCCATTGAAGTCAGAAGAACGTGAAACCAACTATCAAAAAGGACGGTTTATTCCGGCTCCAAAGACGGACGATGACGTAGAGGTTTCCACTGATGAAGAGGAGGTCATCTCTGTTGGAGACGCTGACTCACCACCCGATACAGAAATAGATGAAGAGAGCGAGGGCATCACCTTTGATCCAATTGGTATCGGAGACGATGTCGCTTGTGCTGATGATTTTGTTACCGAGATTGAGCGAGTGAAGGTTTTCTATGAAGGCGACGCACAATCTGGGCTGCTCTCAATAGGCCACGTTGGAATATCGCTCATCATGTCGGATTATGACCTGACCGATGAAGACGTTTCGGATGAGATTCACGAGAATTCCAACAGTCAAGCCCCAGAAATCTTTATGGTGACCGAGGATGATGTTCCTAAGGTTGTTCTGTTTCGGTTGGTGCCCGGAGCGCTGAGTAAACGCGATCAAAGACGCCACCTGACCGACATGACGTACCACATGGATTTGTTGCGTCAACGCACCACCGTACGTGGCTTAACAGATTCCACGCTCAAAGCAAGATTTGCAGACATCAAGCGCATAAAGCGTCTTGATCCCGAATTTCATTTCCATTTGATTACTCCCGATACTTCAACTGAGGATTTGATTGATATTGACGTTCTCGAATTTGATGGAGTGAGAAGCGGAGTTGACCAGGTATCAATCCACAACGGTGCATCACTGTTACATCTCTTCTGCAGTGAGGGGGCTCCACAGGAATCAACTGCCGTATTCAGTATTGACTCTGATAAATATTTTGCTTTTGACGGCAACAGTGGAAAACGATTGGTGCAAGTCCTAATGACGGCCGAAGAATACGTGAAGGGGACGTATCCAATTGGTGTTGATTTGTTCAGGTTGAACCCGCGTCTCTTCCTCTCAAAGTCAGCCGGTCCGAACAAGGGAATGAAGGCGACTTTGGAGTCAACCGAGTCTGAATTGTTTCACTTGTTGAATAATGGAATCACTGGAGTTTGTGAATCTCTTCAAGTAGACAGCGTTGGTGGCCAAGTAAAAGTCACGGCTGTGAACCTTCAGATTGTTAACGGATGTCAAACCACGGAAACGATCTGGGCGTGGGCGAGAAAAGTCGCCGACCGAAGCAAGGTGATGGTTCCGCTTCGATTGGTTCAAGCTGGGTCGGACGAAGTACTTTCCCGACGTATCAGCATGACGACAAACTCACAATCTGCAATTGCGGCTGCAGATTTAGTTGCCAATGACGACATTCAGAAGCGGGTCAAGAATGCGCTAGCTGATTTCGACGTCTTCTATGAATCCCGTCGTGGCGAATGGCGAAAGCTTTCTCTTGGCGAACGTAATCAATTGAAAAAGCATTCATACGACTGGTCGACGGATGAGATTCTTAAAATCAATTTGCGAGAGCTTGGTCAGGCAATGTTGTCTGTGACCGGCAGACCGAATCAAGCAAAAGAGCAAATTGCAGGATTGTTTAAGGAACAGAACAGAAGTACCTATAGAGAGGTGTTCGGAGAGTCATGGGATAATTCCTCCCAAATCTCTATCGTCGCTTTGCTCTACATCTACTTGAAAGATGTAGACAATTGGGTTCCTGCAACCGCAAGTAAGGAATACAGAACATTGGCCGGCTTAGGTCGCTTTTATGTGATGTATCTGTTGTATGAATACTGGAGAAAGACAGATGGCGCATTTGTTGGCACTGCTTCAGAAAGGGCTGAAGGTCAAGAATTCTTAGTCGATGATGAGTACTCATCTGACTGGATTGAATCTTTTGATCCTGAGGAAATAGGTCAAATTGCAAATCTTGCAGTCAAAGCTCTTGCTTATGTCTTGAAAACTTCAAACGGAGCAATTGATGGAAACCGAGCGTTGTTGCGTCAAAGTGTTCATAAGGTTGCCATTGAAGATCGCTTCCGTACTTTATTGGATGCTGCGGGGCTGTAAATCACCGTCTGTAGTGGACTAGTAAGAGCATTCGGAATGCCACCGATTTTTCATCCTCCTCTTGAGGAACATGACAAGTTTTCAACGCCAATGAACGATGGCGAGAAGCGAATTAGAGAATTACTTCTTGAAAGCCTTGATGAGGGATGGCACGTATTTGTTCAGCCACACCTTCTGAATCAGCAGCCAGATTTTATGTTGGTATCTGCGGAACATGGAATCACCATCGTTGAGGTAAAAGATTGGCAAGAAGGTGGACACAAATGTGATTCTCCCGGTGTTCTTGAAGTACGTGATTCACGTGGTGATTGGGTCAGAACAGGAGAGGATCCAGTTCTGCAGGTGTACAACTACAAGAAAGGAATTGCTGAACGCTTTCTGATTCCGCCGGGCGCAAATGATGAGGAAGTGAACAATCTCTTTAATCGCGTTAAGGCCGTCGTGGTGCTTCCGCGATGCCCAGGCCCTAGGTCGCAAGTGATTTTGAAGAAGGCGACTCGACTGAATGAGAAATACCAGAGGTCAGTCAAAGTTGTGGGTTTGGAGGTCTTTGCGGATGCAAGAGCTCTTGAGAATCTTCTTCACGGAACTGGCCGCCCCAATCAAGGGATTGAGGATCAATTTCTTCAGAGATTCTTGAATCGTGTGTCTGAACCAGAAGCCGTTGCTGATCAAAGGCGGCCATTAAAATTGAGCGCTGAAGCTCGCCGCATAGTCAATAATCCGGATGGATCTATTGTACGTCGGGTAAGGGGGCCAGCAGGTTCGGGGAAAACTCTCGCGCTTGCCTCTCGCGCCGCTTTGTTGGCGGGTGATGGTAAACGCGTGCTGATATTGACATTTAACATTACTTTGGCCCACTACATTTCTGACTTGGTGGGTCGACGGTCACGTGAACTAGGTGTTGACAGACGAAATGTTGACCTTATTCATATCCATGGGTTCTGTTTAGACATCATGCAAGACTTTGGAACACAGCGCGATTGGGAAAACGCGAATAATTTAGACGACTCCGCCGACGCTTTGATTCACGGTGCGGAAGCGCTCTATAGATCTAAAGATCCGCAGCTTCCTCACTACGACGCAATTTTCGTTGATGAAGGGCAGGACTACAAACCAGAATGGTGGAACTTCATTCGGCATCACTTGCGGAAGAACGACACTGGAGAACTCATTCTTGCAGCTGATGTTTCCCAAGATTTATACGGGAGACGAGCATGGACAGATGAAGAGAAGATGAAAAACGCTGGATTCAGTGGACAATGGGCCCAACTTCAAGGGAGTTATCGCTTGCCAGTTGATTACGTCCCCATTGCAATCGACTTCGCAAATCACTTCATTAATGGAGAGGTTGACCTACCAAGTATTCCTTCTGATCACGATGGACGAGCAGCATCACCCACTATTCGGAACTGGATTAATGCAGTGGGAGTAAATGACGAAATAGTCGGAGAAATAGTTGCTCAAGAGGTCGCGCGACTTAACTCTCTTGAGAACGGACCGCATTTAGCTGACATTGTTGTAATGACTGAGACCCATGCACTCGGTGTGACGATTATGGGAGAAATTGAAAGATCAGGAGTTAGAACAGAACATATTTTTACGCCAAGTGATGGGAAAGATCGCCGTCGTAAGAAGAAGCGTTTTTACCCCGGTGTAGCACTGTTGAAAGGGTCAACAGTTCATAGTTTCAAGGGATGGGAAAGCAGAGCAATAATTTTTGTCCTCGATGAGTCAAACATGAATGGTGACATGGGGCGACTTTCGTACACTGCTATAACTCGCGTTAAGGGAGATCCGTCACAACGATCTGCCTACATCACGATTGTCAATCGATTGCCAGCAATTACCGACTACAAAGACAAGTTTGAGCGGGAAGTGACATCGGCAGAAGTGCCTCAGCTCTCAGGCGCAGTTGAATTTGACTTCTGATTTAGAAATCTATGTCTGAAATTCCTAGCAAGCCACAAATCCGTGAGTAGAGCTTCTGAAGCTCTGGATGCCAGGTGAAATCAGGGTCGCTTAAGGCTTTCTCAATTCTTGAACGGTCGATTTTGTGAACCTTTTTGAATGCCTCACCAGTAAGGCGTTTTTCTTTTGCAGCTGCGTGTGCCGATTCCCACGTACTTACATTTCTGAAGAACCTAGGCTCTAGACAATCCACGATGTCGGGTACATCAATGCCGTGAACAAGTAGTCGGCTTGCTCCATCATGGTCAATGACTTCCTTCATTAGTGTCAGCATTTTGCTTAGTTCATGATGTCCATCAGGAGGAGCCAATCCATCTCGTTGTGCCTGCTTTTTGGCTTCTTGAAGTTCGTCTGCAAGTTGTTGCAAACCACATGCAGTCCATGGATCATCGGCGTGTTGCAGTTGATGAAGTTGACGGATGCATTGTTCAAGGCGTTCATTTTTTTTGTCGTAAATCATCAATACCGGCATTGAAAAGAGACGAAGACTCATTTGCCACGCGAGGGAGTAATTGTTTATGCCATTTGCAGTCATAAACCAAATGGCATCGGAAATCTTGCTGTTGGATGCAAAAAGTTTGCCAAGTATGAGGTCTTCGTGCATTCCTTCCCCGAGAACTATGAGGTTCTTCAGGCGGTAAGCATCTAATTCATCAACGCCCATCTCCTGAGAAGCAACGGATGGGTCGCCAAGCGATGAACTGATGGTGAAGTTCCCGAGTGCATCACGAGACGAATACCAATTTGCATTGTCAATTGAGGTTGTGAGACTGGGGTTATGGGTGGAAAGTATTCCGATTCCTTCAGATCGTTGCAGAAGTATGTCAATAAGACCTGCGAGTGCTTTGGCTGCAGTGGGGTGGAGACCACGGTCAAATTCATCAATTATGAGCAATCCATTTGCGCTTTCATCTTGGGCACTGAGAGCAAGAATGGTTGACATGATGACCTTTTGGCCGTCGGAAGCTTCAATGAGCGGACGAAGTTTTCCGTCGATGGCGTCTTTCCATTTGATAGATACTTCAATTGGAAACTCAA
>Ga0315899_10001865_pt1 | contig 23780 bp, 19 predicted proteins | sample LakEriMetagenome_2_FD_203518 | JGI IMG/M metagenome (GOLD analysis project Ga0315899, IMG submission 203518) | Freshwater fungal communities from buoy surface, Lake Erie, Ohio, United States - Buoy 4 MA112 | ecosystem: Environmental > Aquatic > Freshwater > Lake | place: USA: Lake Erie, Ohio... | reverse complement strand
CCGGACTGTTCGTCGCCCAGAAGATTGCCGGAGCCGCGAATGTCGAGGTCGTGGCTGGCGAGCTGGAAGCCGGCGCCAAGCGTGTCGAGCGATTGGAGAACCTTGAGTCTCTTCTCCGCCTGCGCTGTCAATGTGCGGTTGACCGGTAGCGTGAAGAGCGCATAGGCGCGCGTCTTGGAGCGTCCGACGCGCCCGCGCAATTGATAGAGCTGGGCGAGGCCGAACATGTCGGCGCGATGGACGATGAGCGTGTTCGCCGTGGGAATGTCGAGCCCGGACTCAACGATCGCCGTGGCCACCAGCACGTCATACTTGCCGTCGTAGAAGGCGGACATGCGGTCCTCAAGCTCGGTGGCCGACATCTGCCCGTGCGCCGTGATGAACTTCGCCTCCGGCACGCTCGCGCGCAGGAAGGCCGTCGCCTCCTCCAGATCCTCGATGCGCGGACAAACGAAAAAGCTCTGGCCGCCGCGATAGCGTTCGCGCAGGAGCGCCTCGCGCACGAGCAATTCATCGAAGGGAATGACGGAGGTGCGAACCGCGAGCCGGTCCACAGGCGGGGTCGCGATGATGGAGAGTTCGCGCACGCCCGAGAGCGCAAGCTGCAAAGTGCGCGGAATGGGCGTCGCGGACAAAGTGAGCATGTGCACTTCCGCGCGCAATTCCTTCAGTCGCTCCTTGTGCGCGACGCCGAAATGCTGCTCCTCGTCGATGACGACGAGGCCGAGATCCTTGAAGCTCACCGCCTTGCCGAGCACGGCGTGGGTGCCGACCACAATGTCGACGACGCCCTCGGCGAGGCCCTTCTTCGTCTCGCGCTGTTCGGCGGCGGGGACCATGCGCGACAATTGCGCGACGCGCACGGGCAGGCCCGCGAAACGCTGCGCAAACGTGCGGTAATGCTGGCGCGCAAGCAGGGTCGTGGGCACGACCACCGCCACCTGCTTGCCGTTGATCGCCGCGACGAAAGCCGCGCGCAGCGCCATTTCCGTCTTGCCGAATCCGACGTCGCCGCACACGAGCCGATCCATCGGCCGGCCGGCGGCGAGATCGTCGAGCGTCGCGTTGATGGAATTGAGCTGGTCGTCCGTCTCGTCGTAGGGGAAGCGCGCGCAGAATTCGTCGTAGAGCCCGTCCGGCGGGATGAGGCGCGGCGCCTCGCGCAATTGACGCGCGGCGGCGATGCGGATGAGCTCATGCGCCATCTCGCGGATGCGCTTCTTCATCTTCGCCTTGCGCGTCTGCCAGCCAAGTCCGCCGAGCTTGTCGAGCGCGACCTCCGTATCCTCCGAGCCGTAGCGCGTCAGAAGCTCAATGTTCTCCACCGGCAGAAAGAGCTTGTCGCCGCCCGCATAATGAATCTCAAGGCAATCATGCGGCGCGCCGGCCGCCTCGATCGCCTGCAAGCCGACGAAGCGGCCGATGCCGTGATCGACATGGACGACGAGATCGCCGGCGGCGAGCGCGCCCACTTCGCTCAAAACGTCCTGCGCCCGTTTCGTCTTGCGGCGATTGCGGATGAGCCGGTCGCCCAAAACGTCCTGCTCGCCGATGACGGCGAGATCGCCCGCCTCGAACCCCTGCTCCACGCCCATGACGGCGAAACAGGTCTCGTTGCGGGGAACGGCCTGCGCGAAGGCGAGATCGTTGGCGTAATGGGTCTTGGCGAGCCCGTGTTCGCGCAACACGGTGGACAGGCGCTCGCGCGAGCCTTCCGAAAAGCCTGCGACGATCACGCGTTTGCCTGCGCCCTGAAGCTCGCGGACATGCGCGACGACCGCCTCGAACACGTTGAGGTTTTCATCCGCCCGCTCAGGCGCAAAATTACGACCCATCCGGCCGCCGCAATCAACAGCGGCGGAATCATCTTGCGCCGGCGCGAAGGGCGAAACCCGCAGGACGGCGCGCGCATCGAGAAGCCGGCGCCATTCGTCGGGCGCGAGATAGAGCGCGTCGGGCGGCAGCGGCTTATAGGCGGGCGCGTTGGGATCAAGCTCCTGCCGTTCCTTGCGCGCGAGATAATAATCGTTGATCTCGCCCAGCCGTTCGCCGGCCGCGTCTTCGGCCAGCGCGTCGAGCAAGAGCGGCGCGTCGCCCAGAAATGCGAACAAGGTGTCGGCGCCGCCGTAGAACAGCGGCAGCCAGTGCTCCATGCCCGGATGGCGGCGGCCTTCGCTCACCGCCTCATAGAGCGCGTCTCCGCGCGTCTGCGCGCCGAAGGCGGCGACATAGCCCTGCCGAAAATTGCGGATGGTGGCTGTGGTGAGCTGCGCCTCGCTCATCGGCACGAGATCAAGCGCGCGCAATTGCGCCGTGGTGCGCTGGGTCTCGGGATCGAAGGCGCGGATGGATTCCAGCGTGTCGCCGAAGAAATCGAGCCGCAGCGGCGCGGGCATGCCCGGCGGATAGAGATCGAGAATGCCGCCGCGCACGGCGTATTCACCCGTCTCGCGCACGGTTGAAGAGCGCAGGAAGCCGTTCGCCTCCAGCCATTGCGCAAGCTCCTTCATGTCCACCGCATTACCCGGCGCAGCCGACAGGCTTTCGGTTTCGATGAAGGCGCGCGGCGGCGTGCGCTGGAGGATGGCGTCGATCGTGGTGCACAGAATGCGCGGGCGCTCCGCAGAAGAGCGCGTGCGCGCAAGGCGCGCGAGCGCCGTCATGCGCCGCGCGGCGATGGGCGCGTTGGGCGAGGCGCGGTCATAGGGCTGGCAATCCCATGCAGGAAAGTCGAGCGCCTCCACCTGCGGGGCGGCGAAGGCCAGCGCCTCCTGAAAGGCGCGCGAGCGCTGCGCGTCACGGGCCACATGCACCAGCGCGGCCGACCCCTGGGCGCCCGCCGCCGCCCGCGCGCGGGCAAGATCGGCGGCGATGAACGCGTCGAAACCGTCGGGCGCATTGGCGAGCGTGATCGCTCCGCCCCCGCCCGCAACAGCCTTGTCGAGTTCGGCGAGCGCGCGCTTGAATGGGGTCACGTCAGGCTCCTCGCGCCGGGGCGCGCAAACGAAAGCGCCGCCGGCGGGTTTTCCGCCGACGTGCGCGAATGGTCGTCCATATAGAGCCGCGCGGACCGCGAATAAAGAGCGGCGCGCGACTCAGACGTGAATGGGGCCCGAATGGGCGTGGTGCGCCTTCAGCGCGCGGAACACCGACGTGTCGAACTCCGCCGGCAGGGGCGCCGCGCCCGTCAGCCATTTGAACAATTCGGGATCGGGCGCCTCGAGCAGCGCCTCAAAAGCGTCGAGCTCGGACTCGGGCATGTTCGGCAATGCGGAATCCGCGAACTGGCCCATCAGAATGTCCATCTCGCGCATGCCGCGATGCCAGGCGCGAAACAGCATGCGCCGGCGGCGCGGGTCGAGATCGGCGCTGGAGATCGTGGTTCCCGTCAAGGCTTCACCCTGCGATTGGTTTACACAGGGGCGAGCCTATAGCCGATTTCGCGCCGCGCGTCTCGCCGGCGCACGCCGCGCTCAGGCGGCGGCGGCGCGCAGGGCCTCGATCACCTGCGCGTCGCAGACGAGGTCGAGCTCGGCGAACAGGCCCTGCGCAGGCGCGGGCGCGAAGACCCCGCGGCAAACGCCCCCGGTGCGGTGAGCGGGCCCGCTGCCCCAGTTGCGCGCAAGGCAGGTCCAGTCGAAGGCGAAAGCGTCGCCCGCCCAGCGCGACTCGCCCACACGCAGGTCCTCCACCTGCACGTTTTCATGAAGCAGCCGCGCGAAAGTCGCCGCCTCCGCAAGCCCGCGCACGCAAAAAACGACTCGCCCCTGCTGATCGAGCACGCGCAGCCGGCCCTCCGCGGCCAGACACAGGGCGAGCCCTTCGGCATTGCGGGAAACGAGCTGAAAAACGAGGTCCATCACCGCGCCCTCGCGGGCCAGCGCCCCGAGACGCGAACGATCAAGTTTGAAACCGGTATTCACAAAAGGCTCCTTCAATATCGCGCAAGGCCATCATGACCTTTGCTTTACTCTAGACCTGAACCATTGAATCTATGCAAGGCCCAGCTTGGGAAAACCATGGGCTTGAGTAAAAAAACCGCCCCATTCCGATGGGTTATCCACAAGCTTGAGCGTTTGGCGCGGCGTTGGCAGCGGGCCTCCGGGGCCTTGGCGCGCGGGCGCGGCCCGGCTATCACGGCGCATGCGTCCCGCAGCCCTCAATCCGCTGTTTGCGCCGCTGCGGGCCCTGCCGGGCGTGGGGCCCAAGACGGGCAAGGCCTTCGACCGTCTGCTCGGCCAGAACGGGGCGGAGGCGCGTTGCCTCGACGCCCTCTTTCATCTCCCCCATGGCGCCGTCGACCGGCGCGCGCGGCCCAAACTCGCCGAGGCGCAGCGCGATTGCGTCGTGACGATCGAGGTGCGCGTCGTAGAGCATCGCCCACCCGCCGGGCGCGGCGGGCGCGGACCCTATCGCGTGCTCGTGGAGGACGACACAGGCGATGCGCAGCTTGTCTTCTTCAAAGCCAACCACGAGTGGATCGAGAAAATGCTCCCGCTTGGCGCACGCCGCTGGGTGTCGGGCCGGCTCGAACTCTGGGACGGCCATTTGCAAATGGTCCATCCCGACCGCGTGCTGGATGAAGAGGGCCTGAGCAAACTCCCGCCCGTGGAGCCGCAATACGGCCTCACGGAAGGGCTCTATCAACGCAACGTTCAACGCGCCGTTGAAACCGCCCTCGCCCGCGCGCCCGACCTGCCCGACTGGCTCGACCCCGCCTTCGCGCACAAACGCAAATGGCCGGGCTTTCTGGAAGCCCTGCGGGCTCTGCATCGCCCCGCCGATCCGCAGGCGCTTGATCCCCGCGCGCCGGCGCGCCAGCGCCTCGCCTATGACGAATTGCTCGCCAGCCAGCTCGCCCTTATGATGGTGCGCGCGCGCATGAAGAAACTGGGCGGGCGCGCGACGAAAGCCGCAGGCGCGCTGGCGCAGAAGATCGAAGCCGCTTTGCCCTTCACGCTCACGGGCGCGCAAGCTGCGGCCGTCGCCGAGATCCGCGCCGATCTTGAGAGCGAGCAGCGCATGTTGCGCCTCGTTCAGGGCGACGTCGGCTCCGGCAAGACGCTCGTGGCTTTGCTCGCCATGGCCCATGTGGTGGAGGCGGGCCGACAGGCCGCCATGATGGCGCCGACAGAAATCCTCGCGCGCCAGCATTACGAAAGGCTCGCGCCCCTGTGCGCGCAGGCTGGCGTGCGCATCGGCCTCATCACCGGGCGCGACAAGGCGGCCGAGCGCAAGGCGAGCCTCGCGGCGCTCGCCGAAGGCGCGCTCCACATCGTTGTGGGCACCCACGCGCTGTTTCAGGAGACGGTGGCCTTCCGCGACCTAGCGCTCGCCGTCGTCGACGAGCAGCATCGCTTCGGCGTGCACCAGCGCCTTGCGCTGGGCGAAAAGGGCGAAGCGGTCGACGTTCTGGTGATGACGGCGACGCCCATTCCGCGCACGCTGGTGCTGACGTACTTCGGCGACATGGACGTCTCGACGCTGCGCGAAAAGCCAGCAGGCCGCTCCCCCATCGACACGCGCGCCACCCCGCTGGAGCGGCTGGAGGAGGTCGTGCAGGGCGTCGGCCGCGCGCTTGCGGCGGGCCGGCGCGTCTATTGGGTCTGCCCGCTCGTAGAGGAGAACGAAGACCTCGACCTCGCCGCGGCGCAGGAGCGTTTCGACATGCTGCGCCAGTTCTTCGGCGATCGCGTCGGCCTCGTCCACGGCCAGATGAAGGGGCGCGACAAGGACGCGGCCATGGAGGCCTTTCAGCGCGGCGACACGCAGATCCTCGTCGCCACCACGGTGATCGAAGTGGGCGTGGACGTGCCGGAAGCCTCCATCATGGTCATCGAACATGCGGAGCGTTTCGGCCTCGCGCAATTGCACCAGTTGCGCGGACGCGTGGGGCGCGGCGCGGCGAAATCCTCCTGCCTTCTGCTCTACCGGGCGCCGCTGGGCGAAGTCGCCAAGGCGCGGCTTGAGATCATGCGCGACACGGAGGACGGCTTCCGCATCGCGGAGGAAGACCTGCGCCTGCGCGGCGAGGGCGAGGTTCTCGGCGCGCGCCAGTCGGGCACGCCGGGGTTCCGGCTTGCGCAGATCGAGGCCCATGCGGAATTGCTCGCAGCCGCGCGCGACGACGCGCAGCTTATTTTCGCGCGCGACCCGACCCTCACCAGCGAGCGCGGGCAGGCGCTGCGCGCCCTGCTCTATCTCTTCGGCCGCGACGAGGCCGCGAAACTTCTGCGCGCAGGCTGATGTTTTTTGCGCTGCGTGAGACGCGCCGTCGCTGGACCGCGCGCGTCCCCGCGCGCAGTGACGCGCAGATCTTGCGGAAAAGGCGCCCTCCCTCCCCTGCAGGGGAGGGTCGCTTGCGAAGCAAGCGGGGTGGGGTATGCCTCACGCTCTCAGATTAAAATGCGCGCGAGGACGCGCGCGGTCCGGTGCACGCCTTCTTGGACCGCGCGCGTCCCCGCGCGCAGCGAAGCGCTGAATGATCGGGAAGCGCCCTATTCCTCGAACCGCTCCGCGCCGCCAAGCGGCTTCATCGGCGATAGACTTGCATCGGGCGCGCGCACGGCGCCGCCGGGATCGCGGAAGCGATTGACGATGGGATAGCGCCGGTCGCGACCGAAGTTCTTGCGCGTCACCTTCACCCCCGGTGCCGACTGACGGCGCTTGTATTCGGCGAGATAAAGCAGACGCTCGACCTTCTTCACCGTCTCAAGGTCATGGCCGCGCGCGACGATGTCGAACACGCGCATCTCGCGCTCGACCAGACATTCGAGAATGTCGTCGAGCGTCTCATAAGGCGGCAGCGAATCCTGATCCGTCTGGTTCTCGCGCAGTTCGGCCGACGGCGGCTTGACGATGACGTTATGCGGGACGACCTCGCCGTCAGGCCCCTTGGCGAAGGCGGGCTTCCAGCGGTTGCGCAAGGCGCACAGGCGGAAGACCTGCATCTTGTAGAGATCCTTGATGGGATTGAACCCGCCGTTCATGTCGCCATAGATCGTCGCGTAGCCCACCGACATTTCCGACTTGTTGCCGGTGGTCACGAGCATGGGGCCGAACTTGTTGGAGATCGACATCAGCAACAGCCCGCGCACGCGGCTTTGCAGATTCTCCTCCGTCACGTCGCGCGCGCGGCCTGCGAACAGATCAGCGAGCGCGCCCTCCGCGCCCTCAACGGCTGACGCGATGGGCAGAACGTCGTAGCGCACGCCAAGCGCCTGCGCGCAGGCCTTCGCGTCAGCGAGCGAGTCCGCCGAGGTGAAGCGATAGGGCAGCATCACGCAATGCACGCGCTCAGGACCCAGAGCGTCCACCGCCATAGCGGCGCAGAGCGCGGAATCGACGCCGCCCGAAAGCCCCATCACGACGCCGGGGAACCCGTTCTTCGCCACATAGTCGCGCAGGCCCAGCACGCAGGCCGCGTAATCCGCCTCGTCGCCCTCCAGCGCGAGGCCGCGCGGCCCCTCGATCACCCAGACGCCCGCGCGCTTCTCAAGAGCGACGCAGGCGACCGTCTCCTCAAAGGCGGGCAATTGCGCGGCCAGCGAACGATCCGCATTGAGCGCGAAGGAGGCGCCGTCGAACACGAGTTCGTCCTGTCCGCCGATCTGATTGAGATAGACGAGCGGCAGGCCGCTCTCCACCACGCGCGCGACCGCGACCGACATGCGCTCATCATGCTTGCCGCGCCAATAGGGCGAGCCGTTGGGCGACAGCAAAATCTCCGCGCCCGTCTCCGCCAGCGTCTCGACGATGTCCGCGCTCCAGATGTCCTCGCAAATCGGCAGGCCGATCCGCACGCCGCGAAAGGGCACAGGCCCCGGCGCAGGCCCGGGCGAGAACACGCGCTTCTCGTCAAACACGCCGTAGTTCGGCAGGTCCGCCTTAAAACGCACGGCCTCGATGCGCCCGCCGTCGAGCAGCGCATAGGCGTTGTAGCGCACCCCCTCCTCCGCCCATGGCAAGCCCACGAGCACAGCCGGCCCGCCGTCCGCCGTCTCGCGCGCCAGCTCTTCGAGCGCGCTGCGGCAGGCTTCAAGAAAGGCGGGCTTGAGGACGAGATCCTCCGGCGGATAGCCAGCAAGGAAAAGCTCGGAGAACATCACAAGATCGGCGCCCTGCGCGCGAGCGCTTTCGCGCGCGGCGCGGATGCGCGCGCAATTGCCGGCCACGTCGCCGACGGTGCAATCGATCTGGGCGAGCGCCAGCACGAGCCGGCTGGCGGGCGTCTGCGAAAGGCTCATGGGTGGGGATGTAGCCCGCGCCCGCGCCTGCGGCAATGGCCCCGCCCCGGCGCGGGCTAGACTGGCAGGGCTAGACTGGCAGACCCAGCGCGGCGAGCCGCCCCTCAAGCCGGTCGGGATCGTCGAACAGGACGGCGTGGAAGCCCAGAGCCGCCGCGCTCGCCACATTGGCTGCGGAATCGTCGATGAAGACGCAATCCCCCGCCGCAAGGCCGAACCGGTCGAGGAACAGGCGGAAGATCGCGGGATCGGGCTTCGTCACCTTCTCGCGACCGGAGACGATCACGCCCTCGAACCCCTGAAGAAAGGGATGGAGCGCGCAGGTCTCCTCGAATTTCTCGGCCGGAAAATTCGTGATCGCATAGGTGGGCGCGCCCGCCGCGCGCAGGCGCTCCAGCAGGCGCACGCTCTGATGAATGGGCCCGACGATCGTCTCCTGCCAGCGCGGATCATAGGCGCGGATGATCGCCTCATAATGCGGATAGAGGGCGACGCGCGCGGCGATGGCGTCGGCGTAAAGCGCGCCCGCGTCAAGCGTCGCGTGCCAGGACACGGGGCAGACGTCGCGCAGAAAAACGTCAAGCTCCTGCCCATCGTCGATCAATGTCGCAAACAGCGCGCGCATGTCCCAGCGCAACAGAACGTTGCCGATATCGAAAACGACGATGGTGGGCTTCATGCGCGCGCAGCGTCAGTGAAAGAGAAAGGCGTCCATGGCGAGCAGGCCATATTCATAGCTCGCATGGATGCGCTGCCCCTTCCCGCCGCCGCCCGCGCCCATGGCGAATGGCAGGGGCAGGAAATGCTCGTCGCGCGGATGGTTTTCGCGCGCGAAAGGCGCGCGGTCGCGATAATGCGCGATGTCGTCCGCCGCGCCCGTCTCGACCTTGCCGGCCACCCATTCCGTGAAGGCGACGACCCAGTCGCGCACCGGCGCGTCGAACTGACGGCCCGAGCGCGACAGCTCATAAAGATTATGCGTCAGGCTGCCAGAGCCGATCACCAGCACGCCCTCCTCGCGCAAAGGCGCGAGCGCGCGCCCCAGTTCGAGATGATGGGCGGGCCCAAGGTCGGGCTGCACGGAAATCTGCACCACGGGAATGTCTGCGTCCGGATACATGAGGCAAAGCGGCGCCCATGTTCCATGATCGAAGCCGCGATCCGTCACGCCGAACACGTCATGGCCCGCGCTCGTGAGCAGGCTTGCGGCGCGATGGGCGAGCGCCGGCGAACCGGGCGCGGCATAGACGATCTCGGAGAGCTCCTTCGGAAAGCCCGCGAAGTCGTAGATCATCGCCGGCTTCTCATCGAGCGAGAGCAAGGGAACGCGGCCCTCGAAATGGGCGGTGGCGATGAGGATCGCCTCAGGGCGCGGCAGATCCTTCGCGACGGTGAGGAAGAAATCGCGCGCCGCGCTCGGCTGGATCGCCGTCATCGGCGAGCCGTGGGAGACGAACAGCGAGGGCATGGCGGCCATGATCTGCTCCGGCGAAAACGTTCAACAAGCGATGCGCGCAAGATAATCACCCGCGCGCCCGGGCGCCATGGGGCGCGCGCTTCAGGCGAAGCCGAAGCGCTCCGCCAGCGCGGCGAGCCAGACGAGACCGGCGAGCGCAAGCGCGCACAGCACGCCGGCCGAGGCCAGGTCTTTCACGATCCCGATCTGGGGATGCAGCTCGGGCGTGACGTGATCGGCGAGCTTCTCGATGGCGGTGTTGAGCAGTTCAGCGACGAGCACGAGAAGCACGACGCCCACCAGCGCCACGCGCTGCCACAAGCCGACGCCGACGATCAGCGACAGTGGCAGAGCGGCGAGAAGCGCGACCGCCTCCTGCCGCACGGCGCGCTCGGCGCGCAATGCGTGCGACAGACCCGCGCATGAATTGCGGAACGCGCCGACGAGCGCCGCAATCCCGCTTCTGCCCGCTTGCGCCATTCTCTCCCTCCGGCGCGCCTATTCGGCGGCGCGCGCCTCTTGCGGCAGGGCGCCGCGCTCGGCCTTCAGCAATTCGGCGACGAGGAAGGCCACTTCGATGGATTGCTCCGCATTGAGGCGCGGATCGCAGGTCGTGTCGTAGCTCGATCCCAGATCGCCTTCGGAAATCGCGCGCGCGCCGCCGGTGCATTCGGTGACGTTCTTGCCCGTCATCTCCAGATGCACGCCGCCAGCATATGTGCCTTCCGACTGATGGATGGCGAAGAAGGTGCGGATCTCGCTCATCACCCGGTCGAAGGGCCGCGTCTTGAAGCCGCCCGCCGTGATCGTGTTGCCGTGCATGGGATCGCAGGACCACACGACCTTGCGGCCCTCGCGCTTCACGGCGCGGATGAGCGCGGGCAGATGATCGACGATCTTGTCGGAGCCGAAGCGGCAGATGAGCGTGAGGCGGCCCGCTTCGTCGTCAGGGTTCAGCGCGTCGATGAGGCGCAGCAGATCGTCCGCCTTGAGCGAAGGCCCGCACTTGATCCCGATGGGATTGCGCACGCCGCGGCAATATTCCACATGGGCGTGATCGAGCTGGCGCGTGCGGTCGCCGATCCAGAGCATGTGCCCGGAGGTCGCGTAGGGATCGCCCGTGGTGGAATCGATGCGCGTGAGCGATTGCTCATAGCCCAGCAGCAAGGCCTCATGCGAGGTGTAGACATCCGTGGCGCGCAATTCCTGATGACGCTCGGGATCAAGGCCGATGGCGCGCATGAAGGCGAGCGTCTCGGTGATCCGGTCCGCCAGCTCCTGATAGCGATGGGACTGCGGGGAATCCTTCACGAAGCCCAGCATCCAGCGATGCGCGTTCTCCAGATTGGCGTAGCCGCCGGTGGCGAAGGCGCGCAACAGATTGAGCGTCGCGGCCGACTGGCGATAGGCCTCGAGCAGGCGGCGCGGATCAGGCGTGCGCGCTTCCGCCGTGAAGTCGATGTCGTTGACGATGTCGCCGCGATAGCTCGGCAGCTCCACGTCGCCGCGCTTTTCGGTGGGCGCGGAGCGCGGTTTGGCGAACTGGCCGGCGATGCGGCCCACTTTCACCACGGGCGACGAGCCGGCGAAGGTGAGGACGACCGCCATTTGCAGGAAGACGCGGAAGAAGTCACGAATGTTGTCGGCGGAATGTTCCGCGAAGCTCTCGGCGCAATCGCCCCCCTGCAACAGGAAGGAGCGGCCCAGCGCGACGTCGCCCAGCTCCTTCTTCAGCTTGCGCGCTTCGCCGGCGAAGACGAGCGGGGGAAAGCCCGCGAGCGTGCGCTCCACATCGGCGAGCGCCGCCGCGTCAGGATAGGTCGGCGTCTGCTGAATGGGCTTTCCCCGCCAGCTCTCGATCGACCAACGCTCGGTTCCACGCTCCATCGCGCCGCGCTCAGACATATCCAAAACTCCGAAAGGGCCGGAGGGCCCCTGCCCGCCGACCTCTCCCCCAGCGGGGCGCTTATACACGAGGCCGTTCCGCGTGGCGATACGCAGAAAGGGGGGCTCCGATTGATGCAGATCATGTTCGCGCCGGACGGCGCGGAGGTTAACGCTCGTAGCGGGCGGAGCGGGCGCGCATGGTCACCAGCTCCTCGGCGGCCGTGGGATGAACCGCCATGGTGGCGTCGAGATCCGCCTTTTTCGCCCGCATCTTGATGGCGATGGCGATGAGCTGCGCCATTTCGCCCGCCTCATGCCCGAGGATATGGGCGCCAAGCAGGCGATCCGTCTCCCCATCCACGACGAGCTTCATGAACACGCGCTCCTGGCGCCCCGACAGGGTGGCGCGCATGGGGCGGAAGCCGGTCTTGTAGATGTCGACGACGCGATAGGCCTCCCGCGCCGCCTCCTCGCTCAGGCCCACCGTGCCGATCTCCGGCGTGGTGAACACGCCCGTGGCGACGTCGGCATGGTCGCAGGTCACATTTTTACCCCCGAACAGGCGGTCGGCGAGCGTGTGGCCCTCGCGGATCGCGACCGGCGTGAGGTTGATGTGGTCCGTCACGTCGCCCACCGCGAAGACGGAGGGCGCGCTGGTGCGCGACAGCGCGTCCACCTTCACCGCGCCGTTGGCGGCGAGCTCCACCCCGGCGGTCTCCAGGCCAAGGCCTTTGGTGTGCGGATCGCGCCCCGTCGCGACGAGAACCTCATCCGCCTCCACGACCGCGCCGGTCGTGAGAGTCACGCGCAGGCCGGCCGCCGTCTTCTCGATGGACTGCGGCAGCGCGCCGAAATGAAAGCCGACGCCGGCATGGATCATGGCCTCGCGCAGACCGTCGCGGATCTCGCCGTCGAAGCCGCGCAGCACGTTGTCGGCGCGCATGCACATGGCGACCTGAGCCCCAAGCCGCGCGAAAACGCTGGCGAACTCCACGCCGATATAGCCGCCGCCCACGACAAGCAGGCGTGCGGGAAAACGCGGCAGATCAAAAATCTCATCAGAGGTGATCGCGTGTTCGATCCCCGGCGCGGCGGGCTGTTTCACCGGCGCGCCGCCTGTGGCGACGAGAATATGCTTCGCGCTCACGCGCCGCCCGTCGGCGAGCAGGCGCACATGGTGCGGGCCCTCGACGACGGCGCGGCTTTCCACCACGCTCACGCCGGCGGAGTCGAGCCCCTTGCGATAGAGGCCGGACAGGCGCGTGATCTCATTTTCCTTGGCGGCCACGAGCGTCGGCCAGTCGAAGACGGGAGCCTGCGGTATCGTCCAGCCGAAACCTGCGGCGTCAGCGAAATCATCGGCGAAGCGGCTGGCGTAGACATAGAGCTTCTTGGGCACGCAGCCGCGGATCACGCAGGTGCCGCCAATGCGATGCTCCTCCGCGACCATCACGCGCGCGCCATAGCCGGCCGCGATGCGCGCGCAGCGCACCCCGCCGGACCCAGCGCCGATCACGAACAGGTCGACATCGAACTCGCTCATCGCTTCACGCCCCGCTGGTCGTCAGATCAGATCGTGTGGCCCTTCTTGCGCAATTCCTCGCGCACGCGCGTCATCAGATCGATGGAGGTCTGCCGGTTCCATGCGTCGAGGGAGACGACCATCTGATCGATCACCATGGGCTGCATGCGCACATAGGCCTGACCCGCGGCGCTCTTGAAGAAGGCGGCCGTGTCCTTCAGCTCCTGCTCGCTCATCACGCCGGCGAAAGCGCGCGCGGTGGAATCGACCATCACGGAGCTGCGCTTCTCGAACTCGGGGCGAATGGCGTTCAGAGTCTCGATGAGGTCATTGCGCAATTCCGGCCGCGTGCGCGTGATCGTCACGAGCGTCTGCTCGGCGAGCTGGGGCACGACGACATTGAAGGTGCGGCCAATGCCCGAAAGCTGCACGACCTCGCGCGCAGCGTCGAGATGGGAGGCGGACACGGGCGCAGGCGCAGCGACCGGAGCCTGCGGCGCCGCAGGCTGCTGGGCGAAGGCGAGCGGAGCCGCGCTGACGAACAGGGCGAGAAATGCGAAGGCGCGAAACGTCGTCAATGTCATTCTCCTTCAATCGGGGCGCGCGGCGGGATCGCCGACGATGGTCACGCCGGCGGCGCCGGCCACGATCACCGCATTCGCCATGTTCAGGAACAAGCCGTGCTCCATCACGCCGGGAATGCGCACGAGCCCGTCGGCGAGCGCCTGCGCATCCGGAATGACGCCGAGCTTGCAATCAAAGATGAAATGCCCGCCGTCCGTGACGAAAACATGTCCATCCGGTTTGTGGCGCAGCACGATGTCGCCGGCGCAGCCGCAGGCGGCGAGCGCGCGCGCGATGGCCCGGCGCGTCGCCTCCAGGCCAAAGGGCGTCACCTCCACCGGCAGGGGGAAGCGGCCAAGACGCGCCACGCGCTTGCTCTCATCCGTGATGACGACCATGCGCGCGGAGGCCGCGGCGACGATCTTCTCGCGCAGCAGCGCCCCGCCTCCGCCCTTCACAAGCCGCAGATCGGCGTCGAATTCATCCGCGCCGTCGATGGTGAGATCAAGTTCAGGCGTCTCATCCAGCGTGGTCAGGGGCACGCCAAGGCTCTCGGCCTGCGCGCGGGTGGCTTCAGACGTCGGCACGCCGACGACCTTCAGGCCCTGCCGCACGCGCTGCGCGAGCAGATCGACGAAATGTTTGGCGGTGGAGCCGGTGCCCAAGCCCAGCCTCATGCCGTCCTCGACCAGACGGACCGCCTCTGCGGCGGCCTGGCGTTTCAGATCCTCGGCGGACATGGCGTTCCCTTGCAGCGGACTGCCCTTGCGGCGGACCGCCCCTGTGGCGGACTGGGCCGGATAGCCCGAACGGGCGCCCGTGGCAATCGCGCCGGCGGGCGAACGCAGCCCTATTTGGCCGGGGGCGTGCAGACCACCTCCCCTTTCAGCACATAGCAGATGGACATGACGCCGGTGCGCAGATCCACCCGGAAAACCCCGCCCTCGCGCTCATGTCTGGACGCCACCAGCGCATAGACCGAGGGGGGCTGGCCCTTGGCCCCCTCGCCCGGCGGATAACAGAGGGTCACGCCGATCGTGCCTTCCTTGTCGCCATACTGGCAGGCGCCGATCTCCCCCGTGAGCTTGTCCAGCCGATAGACCCGGTTCAGCTCGATCTCCGGGGCGGCGAGAAAGTCGAAATTGTTCGCTATCGCCGGGGCGGCGCCGACGCCGGCGAGCGCAAGGCCCGGGATCAGGCGGCGAAGCACGGGCGACAGACGGGAAACAGGGGGGACCATGGGCGGCTCCGGGGGCGGCTGCGACGAATCATCCGCATGAGCATAACCGATCCCGCCCGCACGGCCGGAGGCGCTTGCGCGCAAGCCCGGATCATGGTTCAGCTCAAGCCTGAACATCCGGCGTCCGGCGGAGAGCAAGTCCGTGCGATCCACCTTCAGAAAACCCACCGTCGCGAGCCTGCTGGGGCTTGCGACACTGTTCGCCGGCGGAGAGGTGTTCGCCCGCTTCGTCCTTGGCCTGGGAGACCCGCCGCTGAGCGTCGCCCATCCCACGATCGAATATATGTTTAAGGCGCAGGACGCGCAGCGGTTCGGCAACCGCTTCCTCGTCAACGAATACGGCATGCGCAATGAGGCGTTGAGCCCCGCGCCGGCCCGCGACGAGACCCGCGTGCTCGTCTATGGCGACAGCGTCGTGAACGGCGGCGCCCTCACCGATCACAAGGATCTCGCCACGACGGATGCGACCTACTGGAGTTCACGCCGCAACGCCCGGCCCTTCGTCTATCTCAACGTCTCGGCGGAAAGCTGGGGCCCCGGCAACCAGCTCGCCCATATGAAAACCTACGGTTTCTTCGGCGCCAGCGCGGCGATCCTCGTGCTCTCCTCCCACGACGCCAATGACGAGCCCACATTCGCCCCGCTTGACCCTTCCACCCATCCCACCAAGGCGCCCTTCTCCGCGCTGACGGAGGGCGCAAGCCGCTATCTGCCGCGCGTTGCGCAATGGGCCGGGTTCGCAGCCGCGCGCCCGCAGACCGATGCGTCGCCGACCGTCGGCGTCTTCGCTTCTGAAAACGCATTGCAGGAGATTTTTGACCTGATGGCGGCGCAACGCCTGCCAGCCTGTGTTTTCATGCATCCAACGCGACAGGAGATCGCGAGCGCGCCCGCAGAAGGCCACGGACTCATCAGCCGTCTTGCTGTCGAACGGGGCGTTCCCGTCTTCAATCTGGCGGAGACTTATAAAGGCACGACCATCCCCGAACGCGTCTATCGCGACGACATTCACATCACCAAATTCGGGCACGCCGCGCTCTCGAAGACCTTACGCGACGTCATGGACCTGAACTTGTGCCGCCCGCCGCGCGCGAGGGGCGGATAAAGCCTTCGCGCAAGCCTTCGCGCAAGCCTTCGCACAAGCCTTCGCACAAGCCTTCGCTCCTGCGGGCGATTCATGCTAAGCGCCGCGCAAGCCTTGCTGCGCCCCGCCGGAGAGACGCTCCCCATGACCGCCCCCATTCTCGTTCTTGACCTCGACGGCACCCTCGCCGACACGGCCGCCGACCTCATCGGCACGCTCAACGTGATCCTGATCCGCGAGGGCCATGAACCCCTGCCGGTGGAGAGCGCGCGGGAGCTTGTGGGCGCCGGCGCCAAGGTCATGCTCGAGCGAGGCTTCAAGGCCTCCGCCGCCAGCCTCACCCCCCAGCGCGTGCAGAGCCTGTTTGAGGAGTTCCTCGACATTTACGAGGAACGCATCGCGCAGGAGACGACGCTTTATCCGGGCGTCGTGGACACGCTCGACCGTTTTCAGAGCGCGGGCTGGAAACTGGCTGTTTGCACGAACAAGATCGAACGCCCCTCCGTCAAACTGCTGCAGGCGTTGGGCGTGGCCGAGCGGTTCGCGGCCATTTGCGGGCAGAACACATTCACCATCGACGGCGCGCCCGTGTGCAAGCCGGATGGACGCGCGCTGCTGATGACGATTGAGCGCGCCGGCGCGAACGCGCGCGAGGCGATCATGGTGGGCGACTCCGCGACTGACATCAAAACGGCGCAAAACGCCGGCGTGCCTGTGGTGGCGGTCGATTTCGGCTATACCGACATTCCCGTGCGCGACCTCGGACCTGATCGCGTCATCTCCCATTTCGACGCTCTTTGGGACGCGGCGCAAAGCCTGCGCGCACGCTAAGCCGACAAGGCTTATTCAAAAAAGCAGCGCTCTCGTTCCTTTGAACGAGCGAAGCCGCATCAAAATACGCGTGAGCGTGCGGCTTGACGCGCGCCTCTCGTCCAATAAGCTCACCTGAAAAGCCGGCGAACGTCCGGGCCAATTCAGGGAGGACGAGCGTGCTGCGCAAGGAAGAAAACGACCTTCTCACGCGCGTGGGGCCGGGCGCGCCCTGCGGCGATCTGCTGCGCCGCTATTGGTGGCCGGTGACGTGCAGCGATTATCTCGGCAAGCGGCCGATGCGGATCAGGCTTCTGGGCGAAGACTTCGTGCTTTTCCGCAAGCCCGACGGCGTGCTGGGCTTCCTCGACCTGCATTGCACGCACCGCGGCGCCTCGCTCGAATTCGGCCGCGTGGAGGCGCAGGGCCTGCGCTGCTGCTACCACGGCTGGCTATATGACGAACGCGGCCGTTGTCAGGACCAGATGTGCGAGCCCAATGGCGGCGAGCATCGCGAGAACTATCGACAGGGCGCCTATCCCGTCCTCGAAAAATCCGGGCTGATCTTCGTCTATATCGGCCCCGGCGAGGTCCCGCCCTTCCCCAAATGGGACGTGCTGTTCAATGATAAATGCAGCAAGGTCGTGCAGGGTCGCGACGCCCATGGCAATTGGCTGCAACGCGCCGAAAACATGCTCGACGCGCTGCATGTGATGTGCCTCCACGCAAGCCTTTATCCCGAACTCGCCGCACAGCGGCCAGACAAACTCGAATTCAACGAGACCTGGTACGGCATCGAGATGAAGCTCGATTATCCCGGCGGCGTGCGCGACAAGCATCATTACATGTTTCCGGCGATGAACCGCATTCAGGTCTGCCGCGTAGGCCAGCGTCCCCACCAGTTCATCCAATGGGTCGTGCCCCACGACGACGAACATTGCACCACGTTCCAGATCTGGGCGACGGAGGGCGACGACCCGCCCTACACGACAACCACCGGCGCATTCCAGAAAACGACGCCCGGCGATTTCCGCCGCGTTGAGGACGAATGGTGGGGCCTGTGGGAGCGCGATCAGGACGATGCGGCCATTGAGAGTCAGGGCGTCATCGCCGATCGCACGCGCGAACATCTGGCGACGTGCGATCTCGGCATCGTCAAAATGCGACGCATGTTGTTGCGCTCCATCGACGCCGTGACGAAAGGCGAAGAGCCCGCTGCGCGCATCCCGCCGAACGACGATGTGATCGAACTTGAAACCTACAAGACCATGGTCGGCGACACGCCTCACGCGGTGCGCCAGCCTCAGGAAGGGGAACGCCTGCAGATCATCGCGCCCTACGACCTTTAAAAAAAGACAGACAGGGGAGGACCACATGAACATGCAACGTCGCGCGCTGCTGGGCGGCGCATTCGCAGCCATGGCCGGCGCCCTCGCCGCGGCCCCGGCCCACGCGCAACAGGATTATCCCAATCGTGCGATCCGCGTAATCCACGGCTACCCTGTGGGCGGCGGCGCCGACATCCTCGGCCGCAAGTTCATCGCCAAAATGCAGGACGCCTCCGGCAAGACCTTCATCATCGACAACAAGCCCGGCAACGCAGGAAATATCGCCGTGGGACTTGGCGCCGCAGCCAAGCCCGACGGCTATACGCTGCTGATCGGTTCAAGCTCCAACATGGTCGGCGCCAAATATTTCTATAAAGACGTGAACTTTGATCCTGTGAAGGACTTCACGCCCATCGGCTCCTTCCTTGAAGGCTCGTTCGTGCTTGTGGTGAGCGCGCAGGCGCCGTTCAACGACCTGAAAGGCTTCACTGCGTGGATGAAGGCCCGCCCGCGCGCGAAATTCGCCTATTCCAACCAGCTCGGCCAACTGGCCGGCGAATATCTGAAAGCGCGCCTCGGCGTCGCCGCCGAACAGGTCGCCTATAAATCCGCGCCCGAAGCCTATCCAGACGTGCAAAGCGGACTTGTGGACTTCATGGTCGCCGACGGCACGACCTCCGCCAAACTCGTGCAGAACGGAGCCCTGAAGGCCGTCGCCATGATGACTGGCCAGCGGCACCCCGCCTTCGCGCAAACGCCCACAATGAAAGAGCTTGGATATGAGGACGCGGACTTCTCCACATGGTGGGCGCTTTATGCGCCGGCCGGCGTCGATCCCGCCATCCGCGCCAAGCTGGAAGGCTGGCTGAAACAGGCCGCAAACGATCCTGAAGTGGCGGAGTTTTACCACAGCACCGGTAATATGGTGCTCTTCGATCAGCCCCAGGCCGTGCGCGCGCGCATCGAGCGCGAGATTGCGCGCTGGGCGCCGCTCGTAAAAGCGGCGGGCATCACGCCGCAATAGGCGCCGCAGCGCCACGCCATCCATGAGAGCAAACACGAGACCACACCGCATGATCTGAACGCGAAAAGCTGCGCCGAAAAACGGCCGCACAGGGAGGAACGCCATGAGGTCAACGCCATTGCGTGCGCGCGCCCGCATCATCTTCGCAGGGCTAACCTTCGCAAGCCTCGCGCTCCCGACTGGCCTCGCCCAAGCGCAAGGCGTCTCGGATTTCTATCGCGGGCGCACGATGACCATGGTGATAGCCACCTCGCCCGGCGGCGATTACGACCAGCGCGGACGCCTTGTCGCGCGTCACATGAACCGACACATTCCCGGCGAACCGACCATCGCGCCGCAGAACATGCCCGGCGGCGTCGGACTGGCCGCCGCAAACTGGCTCGCCTCCGTCGCGCCGCGCGACGGCAGCGTGCTGCATATGATCATGCAGAACATGCCTGCCCATCAGGCCATCGGCGGCTCAGGCGCGCGCTTCGACGTGCGCAAGTTCGGCTTCGTCGGCAATACGACGAACAGCCCGAACCTCATCACCGCATGGCATACGACGGGCGTGCGCACCATCAAGGACGCGATGGAGCGCGAACTTGTCGTCGGCGCCTCGGGCACGGCGACCGCCTCCTCCTATTATCCAAGCGCGCTCAACGCGCTCATCGGCACGAAATTCCGCATTGTGAACGGCTACCCCGGCGGCAATGACGTGAATCTGGCCATGGAGAAAGGCGAGGTCGGCGGGCGCGGCTCCAACTCCCTCGCCTCCTGGCGCAGCGGACACCCCCACTGGATCGCGCAAGGCAAGATCCATTTCCTCGCGCAGATCGCACTTGAACGCCACCCTGACCTTGCCGACGTGCCCCTCATCTGGGAGCTGGCGAAGAGCGATGAAGACCGGGAGGTTTTGCGCTTCATCTGCGCTGACGTCGCGATCGCCCGTGCTCTGGTGACGACGCCGGAGACCCCGCCAGCGCGACTTGAAGCGCTGCGCCGCGCCTTCGACGCCACGATGAAGGATCCCGATTTCCTCGCCGAAGCGGGGAAGATGAAAATGGACATCAGCCCGACGCGCGGCGAAGAGGCGCAAAAAGTGGCGGAAGCCATCGTCGCCGCTTCCCCCGCAGTGCTCGCGCGCGCGAAAGTCATTCTGGAAGGCACAGGCAAATAACGGCGCGAAACAGGGGCGCGAGAAATCGGGGCGAGGAGATCAAAATGCGCGACATCCGACACGGAAGCCTGATCGCAAGCCTGTGCGCCGCTCTCCTCGCCATCCCCTTGTCGCCTCAGCCCACAAGGGCGCAGGGTGCGCAGCCATTCTATAAGGACAAACAGGTTCAGGTCGTCGTCGGAACGAACGCCGGCGTCGGCTATGATCTTTACGCGCGATTGCTCATCGCCCATCTCGGCCGCCACATACCAGGCGAGCCGAGCTTCGTCGTGCGCAACATGATTGGCGCCGGCGGCCTGCGCGCCGCGGAATACGTCGCCCGCATCGCACCGCAAGACGGACTCTCAATCGGCTCCATCGGACGGGGCCTGCCCTTCGAGTCCATGCTGGGCCAGAATGAGATCAACATCGATCCGGCCAAATTCGCCTGGCTCGGGAGCATGAACCGCGAAATCGCGGTCGCCTTCTCATGGCATACGTCCAAGGTGAAAACCTTCGCCGACCTGCAGAAGACTGAATTGCTGACGCCGGGAACGGGCGCGGGCGCGGATTCGGAAATCATGCCGCTCGCCTTCAACAGTCTCGCGGGCGCCCGCTTCATGCTCATCAAAGGCTACAAGGGCACGTCGGAGGCCGCGCTCGCCGTGGAGCGCGGCGAACTGGACGGAATCGCCTATTGGTCTCTCGGCTCCCTCGCAACGCTGCACCAGCACTGGATCGACAAGAAGCTCATCAACATTCTCTTTCACACGGGCGTAGGGCCGCAAGCCGCCCTGCCCGGCGCGCCCAGCATCCGCGACCTCACCCACGATGGCGTCGACCGCGAGGCGCTCGATTTCATTCTCGCGCGGGAGGCGCTCGGCCGCCCGTTCTTCACTGCTCCGGCGACGCCGACGGATCGCGTCTCCATCCTCCGCAAGGGATTCGCGGACGCCATGCGAGATCCCGACCTCATCAAGGACGCCGCCTTGCGCAAGCTCGAGATCAGCCTCGTCACGGGCGGTGAAGTTGAAGAGTTGCTGACCCGCGCAAGCCGCGCCGAGCCTGCGACAATTGCGCGCGTGATGCGTGCGCTCGGCCGGTAAACGCACGCAAATGGCCTGTACGCTGTGCTTTCTCGGGTCTGCATTAATGGACAAAGGCGGAAAAGCTGCTAGGCTGCTGCTTCAATGATCGTCGGGGGGCGACATGAGCACGCAGCCCAAACGACAATATCAAGCTTTCGAGCGTGTCCTTGCTCCGCAGGACGATCCGCGCCATCCCAGTCTTGATGATCCGCACATCAATCGCACGCTCACGCGTTTCGTTTCGCGCAAGCTCATCCCGCGTCTGGCGGAGAATACGGCGCGCGCGCGGCGTCGCGCGTTCCGAGCGCGCAATGTCGACCTCGCAGCCATGTGCGCGCTCGTTCTGCGGAACGGAACTGAAACCGCTGCTGCCGACGCAAAGAGCCGCGCTGATCTGTCGCACGCCCCCAATCTCCCCGACCTTCTTGGGCGCATCGCCCTGCGTCTGGGCGAGTATTGGGCCGACGACCGCTGCACCTTTCTGGAGATGGGGCTCGCCCTCTCCCGACTGCACGACATTCTCGACGGCCAGTCCCACGCTGGCGACCGCAGCCTGCGCGGAGAAGACTACAAGATCGCTCTTCTCGGCCTGCCCGGAGACCAGCATCTGCTCGGCTTATCCATGGTGGAGCGCGCATTCACCTCCCATGGGTGGGATGCGCGCGCGATCAGCTGCGGCCATTTGAGCGACATTGAACGCTATCTCGGCGACACCTGGTTCGCAGGCGTCGGGCTGAGCGTGAACATGAACAGGCAGATTGATCAGGCGCAGGACGCGATTCAGTCGATCCGCGCCGCCTCGCGTAATCCAGACATCTGGATCCTTGTCGGCGGAGCCATCATTTCCTCTGACGAGACGCTCGCCGACCGCATCGATGCGGACGCCTTCTCCCAGAATGCGCAGGAGGCGTTGCAAATGGCGGAAGGGTTGATGAACTTGCGCGCGCGCTGCGGAGTCTGAGCTCAGGCGCTGAATTGCTCGCAGACCTACCCCCGAGGCGAGACATCCCTACGCAACGCCGACGATCTGCACCACGAATTGTGAGGCGTCGTCCACAAGCGCATCCACTTCAAGGTCGATCAGATCAATAGCCTGCTGAAGCGATTGCGCCGTCTGATCAACAAGGTTCATAACTTCTTGCGCAAGGTCAGCATCCGATAGGCCGGCGGCGAAGGAAAACCGAGCGCCCGCAATAGACCGATTGATCACATATTGCGCATCATTAGGATCGCAATGCCATAAGGCCGCCGTGATAAAGCTTATCAAGAACGCCTCTGGGCTGAGTTCGCGGGACGCAAGCGCGTCCACCCAGAAGCGATAGCCTTCCGGGTCCGGCTCGCGTCCCAGCACGTTCTCATAGGTGCGCGCGACAAAGGCCTCGGTGGACGAGGTTGAACCATAAAGCGCGAAAAACTCCGGCGAACCGAAGAAGGCCCGCACTATCTCCTCCATGCCCACGCCTTCGTCAAAACGCGTGGCCCAATAGGCGATTCCATGAATGTCGGGGGCCCGGTTGAAACAAGCGACATAGAGCTGCACCAGAGCTGCGAGGACTGACGGATCTTGATCCAACAACCTTATGTAGGGGCCGAGATCAACCTCCAGATCCGCAAACCCCACACGCTCAATCCCCATGAGCAGATCGACGCCCTCAGCTCCGGTTCGATCCTGAACGCGCACCTCCTCCGGGCTGATGATGACGCTAAAATTACCGGCAGGACTGGAATAATCTGCGATCACTCCCGGTGCGAGCCCAGTCAGACGATCATCCCCGGCGCCGCCGAACACAACAGCGCCGACTCCTCCAAGCAAATCGTCATCAAACCGCGTGCCGCCATAGGTGTGCTCGGGATACCAGGAGGGAAGCACGACTTCCGACTCGCCCTCATCATCAACGATCACAAGCCGCAGGGGTGGACCAAGATCGGACGGAAGGCCGGGCGTCGCAAAGCGGGCGAACCCGTCATCCCCGGCGACGATCTCGTCCAGAAACTGAGTCCCCAGAAAGACGCCGATCTTGGCGCCCGGACTGAAGGCCCCAACGACGGAGATCGATCCGTCTTCGAGCGCGACGAGTCCCACACGCGCGGGGCCGTCGTCGTCTCTCACCTTTTGAACGATGATCCGGATGCGCACGGGGACATCGTCTTCACCATCGCTGACGAGCACGTGAGATTCATAGATATTGTTCCGATCCGCGTCGGCGGGCGCATCAAAGCGCACTGGCGTTCGGAAAAAGAGCTCGCCGCTTAACTCATCAAGCCAGAAATGTTTCTCATCATGCTCACTTTCGGCGAAAAGAAAGAAGAGTCGATCGCCATCGCGGTCGGCAGCGCGCAGTCGCAGGATCGGGTCTGCGACAATCGCATCTTCCCGGACGTATTTGACGATG
>Ga0315899_10001864_pt1 | contig 23784 bp, 21 predicted proteins | sample LakEriMetagenome_2_FD_203518 | JGI IMG/M metagenome (GOLD analysis project Ga0315899, IMG submission 203518) | Freshwater fungal communities from buoy surface, Lake Erie, Ohio, United States - Buoy 4 MA112 | ecosystem: Environmental > Aquatic > Freshwater > Lake | place: USA: Lake Erie, Ohio... | reverse complement strand
GCCCGCGGACACGTCGCAGGGCGGCGTGCAGGTTCGTGACGTGATGCGCATTGTCTCTGGTTGCCTCTCGATGGCCGATCCGTCGGTGCTCTCTTCGGCCGATACGCGTATCGGGCGTATCTCGCGCTGCATGGACGGAAGTGCCGTGATAGACATCAGCCCTAAGGGCGCTGAGTTCCTGACGGCCACACTGCAGAAGTACGAAGGCTCCAGGTTCTTCTCGGATAGAAAACATATATATAAATATAATTAAAGATGTAATAAGTAAATTTACAGGAAATGCAATTAATTTTTTTTACATGATTTAAAAACAATAGGTTCTACTCTGGGGGCGCCTTCCTCTTGCCCGAGGTGCTTCCGGATATGGAGGAGGCAACTACGCGTGGCAGCGGCGGCGGCGGTGGTGGTGGTGGCGGCGGGGGCGGGTACCGTGGGCGTGGCGGCGGTGGATGTAAGTGTTTTTTGCACTTCTTTTCGTGCCTTATTGCCTTTGATTATTTGCCTTTTATCGATCGGATTGGAGCGAGATGCTCACAAGGAGGTTGGTTACTGACTCTGGTCCATCTTACCCCAGACCGCGGCGAGACGGGTTACAGCCGACGCGGAGGGGGAGGTGGCTACCGAGGTGGTAAGAAAGTGCCCACACTTTCCCCAATTTCGCACAGTAGTACTTCTGATAGTGATGCGCAAGACGGACAACGCTGACTCTGAAGTTCGGACTACAGGCGGCGGCGGTGGTGGTGGGTATGGCCAGCGTGATGGTGGTGGTGGTGGGTACGGCAGAGACTTTGGCGGCGGCGGCGGCGGCGGGTACAGGGGAGGGGGTGGTGGTGGTGGAGGGCGTAGTGGCATGACCGTGGTGAAGAGAGGAGACTATGCAGGGGGCATGGACTTCGGCGGCGGCGCATCTAGCGGCGGCGGTCGACGTGATAGTTGGTAAGTTGCTAGGGTAAGTCGCCAGGGCCGAATTTGTCGTTTGGTCTGGGCTACGTACGAGGACCTTATCCGCAATGCGCATGGCTCTTGCCGATGGCTCATTCCAACGCGGATATTGTGCAGGGGAGGCAGTGTTGCAGAGCGTGGATATTCCCGCAAGGAGGAGCGCTGGAATTAATATCGTGGCCCCGAGTCTCCGCGTCTCGCTCGCTTTTCCGCACTTGCACCAGCACCCATGATGAATAATTTTCCATGTATTTTCATATTCATTTCAAGACGTGTAGGTTGCAGGGCCTTCAGCAGTAGTGTGTCATTCTGTGTTTCTGATGATCTGAATAAAGATAGTGTGATCCGTGTTGTTGCTCAAGATCTGAATAAAGCAATTCACGCCCTACTACTTAGAATACATACTACTTACCACTAAGTGCAAGTGCACGTGCACGGGTGCGTGCGTGTGCTGGGTTTCAATGGACTCATCGCGAACATGCAAAACATAGCCCCCACTCTTAGTCTATTCGCACAAAAATAAGGCCGGCCGGCCTACATCTACTAAATAATATACTACAGAATCAGCCCTCGTCGACACTGGAATGTCCTAGCTCCTCATCGCTGTCATCACCAGGAGGTGCAACGCGCCGACGGCCGGCTTGTGACCCCAACCTCCCATCATCATCATCCACAGGTTCCTCCCAGTCTGCTACCTCCTCCTCCTCCACTCCTCCGCCCCTCCCACTGTCCTGACCACCATCATCATCACGCTCGCCCTTCACCGCTGCATCCCGTCCCGTTATCGTCGCCTCACCCGGAGCGTCATGTGCAGCTTCGTGGTCATCATCACTGTATTTCTCATCAAGCGCACCCTCTCTCTCCCCCCCCCCCTCGGCAGGCACGGGGGGAGCCTGCTTCATTTGTGTTTGGAGCTCATCCACCTTTTTCTTGAGCACCTTGGTCATGAGGTTTGGGTGGCGCTTGGCGAGTGTCCCCACTAGAGGGAGGGAGGGAGGGAGTGAGTGAGTGAGTGAGGGAGGGAGGGCGGGCGGGCGGAGGGAGAGAGGGCAAAAAAAAGGGTGTTTAAAAAAAAGGGGGGGCAAGTTGGGGGAAGTGAGATAAGGCGAGCGAGGAATTGAGGGAGGCGAGCGATTGCATGACAGTAGTGCGTAGCAAACGCGCGGGGTACAGGGCGTAATTGTGTACTGCTACACACACACACACACACCCACACACCCACACGCACATACACACACATGTACATACATACATACATACATACATTCACACATACACGCACACACGCACACACACAAACATGTAATATATATATATATATATATATATATATATATATATACATACACACATGCGAGCACCTTGGGCACCAAGCGTTAGGAGTTGGTCAGCGCGCTCAACATCAGACTCGTCCTCCTCCTCAGGCAAGCCTCGTGCGCTGGTGCCGGGTGCGGGCTTGAAGAGGCTATCCCTCGCTTGAGTCTCAAAGGCCTTGAGCGCACTCACCTGCTCATGGGGGCGGAAAGGCCCGTTTGGGTTATATGTATGCATGTATGTATGTATGTATGTATGTATGTATACGTATGTATGTATATACGTATGTATGTATGTATATACGTATGTATGTATGTATGTATGTATGTATGTATACACGTATGTATGTATGTATGTATCATACGTATGTATGTATGTATGACAGTAGGACACACACTACTCAAAGATGATGATGTGACACTGTGTATGATGATGTGACACTGTGTATGATGATGTGACACTATGTATGGCAGTAAGACACACACTACCCAAACTCTGATCTCTAAAACTAAGGAAAGGACACACAATAATCCGCAACCTGGTCCAGCTCCTCTTCCAACAACGCCGTGAGAGCGTAATCTAACCCTAGACCCTAGACCCTAGACCTGGTCCAGCTCCTCTTTCAACAACGCCGTGAGAGTGTCGCACTCGAGCAGCACGGTAACAAAGTCGCCTTTGCACTCTTTGTGCTCAGAACCGAAGCTGCGCGCTTGATCAACCAAGTTCTCTGTCATGGCGGCCTCCTCTTTGAACTTGGCTTGGATATCAACGAGGCTGTGTAAAGGTGGAGAGGCAAAGGCGGGAGAGGGCATGCAGAGTTTGTGCGCGAAAAAAAAACTCAACAGACAGCGCTCATTCACATATGCATATTTCAACATCTCTACTTATACCCACACATCGATACCTACACATCTACAAGTATCCATGTCTACGAGGAGGCGCACGCTATATACTCCGCCAAAGGATCCCTATATTCCGCCAAAAGAGCCCTATATTCCGCGACCTTTCAAGGACTTCTGGAGTGGGCAGACCAGGAGCTTCAAGCAGCATCGCTGCGTCGTGCAGGAAGACACGCAGGACCTGTAGGAAATTATATTTACATAGGAAATTATTATTTACAAACCAGCATCGCTGCGTCGTGCAGCAGGACACGCAGGACCTGCAACTACCTGCAACTGGCTTTTAGCTTGTTCAATGAGCTTGAAGGCTGCCGCCAACTGCTCAAAAAAAAAACATTATTTCACCGCACGTCCACCCTTGCGTTTACATGGCATACACACACACACACACACACACACACACACACTTTTACGTGGCATACGCGAGCGGCAAGCAAACTACAGGAGGCCACACACACATACACACACACACACACTCACTCACTCACTCACTCACACACTCACATACACACACGCACACACGCACACAAACGCAAAGCAGGAAGGACCTGGTCAAGGACCTGTTGCGTCTGGGCTTGCAGCCTAAACCCTAAGCCCTAAATCCTTATCACCTGACCAAGGACTTTTTGCATCTCTTCTTGCAGCTTATCGACTTCCGGATGAAAGTCTTGAATGCCAGGCATGCTGTTTTGCAACTGTGGGAAAAGCTTGACGAAGCTGTCGAATAACCTGAGCATACTCCTCATCTCGTCCAGCATCCGCTCCACCGGCCAACCGCGGCGGTCAATAATGCCCTGCTCCAAGTGACTTGCAACAGTTGCCTTCAGATGAGTGCCCCGAATCATGGCCGCTCTCACCAACCGCTCAGATTCGTCCAAGAACTTTTTCTTCCAAAACTCGCCCACAAGAGATTCGTTAATATGCTCGAAGGCGTCGTCCAGACAATCAAGCGCGTCTGCAAAATTGTGCGCTTTCACCTTTGTGTGCAGTGTCCCAAAAATCTTTTGCAGCGCAGAATCTTTGTGCTCTTGGACTCTATGCTCTTCATTCCCATCGGCAGCATGCATATAACTGCCCTTTGGAATAGACACTTCCCATTGCAAGATAACGAGCTTATCGCCGCATGTTATCAGGCCGTCGTTGTTACATGAGTATGCCAGCCCACGCACAGGCGCAGAGTGCCCGAAATAGGGTCGACCTAGAGACCGGATGCTCAGACATGGCCGCGAGAAAAGGAGTACGACACCATCAACACACCCACAAGCCATATGCCGCTGCTCTACCGACGGTGGGCTGGCGAGACACGGCACATGTGCACTTGGTCTAAACTCTGATCTAAACTCTGATGCCGGCCCCACTCCCTGCCCCTGTATCAGCCCCTGCGACAGCCAGGACACACGGCACAGCTCCTTATGCCAAATGCAGTGAGATATCTCCTTCATGCGCCGCACTTGCTTGGCTTCCTCTGCGCTGGTCGCCACTTTCCAGAATATCAGATCCTCTGGCTCGTAAGAATTTGAGCGGAGGTAGCAAAAATCGTCGCCACTCCGCATGCTCGCCCAGTCCAGGGCACAGCAAGGGCCCGGATGCGCACTGAAACTCTTGATCAGCTCAAAAGCCCCCGGGCCAGTACTTTTAAAAAGATCTAAACGCCCGTTGCGACGGCCCACCGCCAAAAAATTGGCATCGGGCGAGAAGCGAACGGCTGCACCACACCCCTTGCCGGTAATGACGTTGACGTTCTTCAAATCGTTGTTTCCATGCACTTGAAGTACGTCGATGCTGCCCGACTTTAAGATGACCGCCACCCAGCCGTCAGCATCGCTCCAATCCATTGCCATGGGGGTGGAAACCAAGCTCAAGCGCTTGATGGCCTTGCGACCATTCTGGTCTAGTCGCATATCCCACAGAACCACAGTATCGTCGGACCCGCCCGTCGCAAAGAGGTACTGGTCGGGGCTGCAGCAGACGCAGTTGACCCGACCCTCCTTATGTTGGCCTTCCGCATGGCCCGCCAGGACCTCCCGCTTGTCTCCCTCGACTTGCAGGGTATTTGATGCTGTATCGATGGAGAAGAGGTACAGCTTGTTGTGGGCAGTGCCGATAGCAAAGTGGGCTTGCATGATGAACACGCTGCGAATGCAGCAGTTGGAAGGCGCTACTTGATAAAGTTTGCTGACCACCACCTTCTCCTTACCAGTCTTTTCAAACTTCCACAGAATGGCTTTGCCATCTGCACCGCCAGTCAACACATGATATACCAGCGCCTGCGGTGCCACGTCACCATCATCATCATCAGCTTGAGATGTCATGACTGCCGGGCGTACACATATGTCGAAGATTTCTTGCGAGTGTGCTTGCGCCTTGGGCACAATATGAACCAATACTCCTCCCGCATTCCATACATAAATACTGCCTTCTTGCGTGCCAGTCACGATGATGTGAGAATCGAGAAACTTGGAGCATAAAAACACTTGTTGACGCCCAGGTTTCGACCCAAACGTTCCGGTTTCGTGGACAAACGACCTACCCACCAAGGTCCTGCAGAAAGGAAGGCGAGAGTCAGAAAGTTCAATCATGCAGAACAGTCTCTGAAGACGCGGGAAAAGGGAGGGAGCGAGGCCCAACCTCCCTGCAAGAGCAAGCATTGACCCAAAGACTTGCACGCACGCACGCGCGCACGCACGCACGCACGCACATACACGCGCGCACAACACGTTGCTACCAGAACTTGATGTGGTCAATACCACTGGTAACAAACTGATGTCTGCCGTCGCTGCACAAGGACAGCAGACTTCGACTCGGCTCCACCTCTGTCTTGCTCTCAGTGAGCTTCGTACCCAGCCTCCAGTTGTAGATAACAAGTCTTGCATCTATTCCAAGACATGCAAGCTTCGAGCCCTCAGCAGTCATGTCGCAGAAAGTCATCGCCGCGACACCACCCACAAAATCTCCCTGGGAAAGCAGCAAGAGGGAGGAGGAAGACAAGAGGGGCCCACACCGATCAGAGGGGCACACACCGATCAACCAGTTGCACGATATCGTTTTGAGGGACGCGAATGTTCTTCTAGCATTCTCACATGCAAGCTCCTGTGTGTGTGTGCACACACAACACCCCAGAGATTACGCGCCACAAAAACAAACGTGGGGTGTATCAAACCTTGAGCTGCACGGAAACTTCAGGCTCCCATTCATTGGAAGCGGTTGAGTATTTCAGTTGAGCACCCGCACTCCATACCCATACACTAGAGCTTACTGCCATGTCGCCAGTCGCTACAAGATCCTGCGTGATTGCGAGTCTGTGAGTTTGCCCTGCGCATCACGTGCTTGCGCGACCGGTCACAGAGCAGACACAGACATGCTCGTATAATTATACCCGTGTGGGATGCACAGCAATGCAGCTAATCTCAGCACGATGCCGCGTGAAAAACTGCTGCGAGTTTTGCTCAACGTTGTGCACGACTCCAACACCTAGCCATTGCGTAATTTGACACGGTCAGTCGCATGACTTTGGTCTGTGTTCAGGAACAGACAATAAGACTTTGGTCTGTGTTCAGGAACAGACAAGAACGTGGAAAGTCGACACTGCATACACACCAGCGCAAAAATAGACGAGGCTCCCAGCATGTTGCAGCATTCCCAAATTGCCGCGAGAATCGAACCCGTGGTACGAGTGACAATGGGTCAACTTCAAGTGCTCCTTCGGCAAGCTGCCAAAGCCATCTACCGCTTTCGCCATTTTCTGATCCGGTGGGCAAACAAGTCCCACAAAGTAATCGGGAACTGCGTCAAGCACCTCTTCTTCCGCAGGGCCCTGCAAGATGGCCGCAGGCTGGTGTTCTGCATGGTCGCGTTTGTATTTGTGCAAAACGCTCTGCAAGTCCTCTGAAAAGCCTGCCGACTCTTCTGGGATCAGAATGGCGCGCCAGAGCAAAAGACAAAGATCGTTTGCGCCCACGCTAACCACAAACTTCCCGTCACATGAAATGCCGATGCTGCCGACTGGCCCGTCGTGCGCCGTTCTACGATCGCATCCGATCGATGCCACCTCCATTTGGCACGGGAAAAGTGAGAGGCTTACTTTCCCGAAATCATCCCCAAAAGCTGCAAACATTCTCTCAAACGGTCAATCGCGTATAATGCGACGAGTGCGTGTCGCATGGCCGAGCACACTTTATAGGGACCCAATTTTTCGTGTGTGTGTGTGTGTGTGCTTGTGTGTGTGTGTGCTTGTGTGTGTGTGTGTGTGTGAGTGAGCGTAATGCGACGAGTGCGTTTCGCATGACCTAGCACGACCCCGTCTGTCGCATTTCCCGGAGAATGCAAATGCGGGGGCACAATTTTTGGACCAAGGGCCACTTGATCTTTATGCTGTGGCATTAAGGCGCGAGCAATGTGTTTTTTCTATACACGAGTTGAGTAATAGTGTGTGTTTTCTATACAAAAGTTGAGGAATTACTCAAATCGTTAGCGCTCGCTAAAAAAAGCCGAGAATGCTGCATAAAGGCGCGAGAGGTATGAGTCCACTCACCCACAATCTTGCCCCTGATCTCATCCTGAAGTTCTTTGCTATTTGGAAACCGTTGGGCACAGGTTAGAGCACTTGCATCGCCGTCTTCAGCATGAAGACCGCAAACAGCGTCTCCAGCAGTGCTACTCCACGAGTGCAAGTGCTCTTGCAAATTCAAACCGTCCTCGCAGGCAACCACCTTGACAGAATTATTACAATGTATTATTATTATTTAATTATCATTATTCATGTACACGCATATATACCGCCTTAACAGAACCGCACTCCATTATTACAATGTATTACAAATTCAAACCGTCCTTGCTGGCCACCACCTTGACAGAAGCAACACCATTATTACAATTATTTATTATCATTATCATTATTTATTATCATTATCATTATCATTATCATTATTCATGTACATATATATATACCACCTTGACAGAACCGCCCTCCACATTGAAGGCGTTTGGGGAGCAGGCGGCGCTCGTCATCAGCACGTGTGCATCGTGCGTCCAGTCCAGCGACGGCACACCGACATCAGCAGCGTATTTTACATGAGACACAACCTTGCGGTTTCGGAAATCGACGAGGTCTATCGTGCCGTTCTCACCTGCCACGGCCAGTAAAAGAATACTCCCCCGCAAGACGGGGGCAAACTTGATTCCACGAACCCGCCCCCGGGATCCCTTGGCCACCTCTTTCTCATCAAGTTGCAGGCGTTCGGAATCTACAATTACCACAGTTCCGTCGTTAAGTCCAACCGCTAGATGTGCTCCATCAGGAGTGTAATCTGCGCAAAGGCAATCCTGCGGGTCGTGAGGCCCACTCTTGAGGCAGAGTGCGGCAAGCAAACTGCACGGCGCTCTTCGTTTCTGGTTATCTGGATCGATATCCCATCGTCTCACACACCCCCCAGTTGCCGTTGTGACACACTCGAGCTTGGTCGGGTGGCATACCACAGATACCACACTGCCCCCAGGCAAGAGGCCACACGCTGCTGTGCGAGGTTTGATTTCAGGCTCTGGGTGCAGTCCGTACTCGTCGTGCTCCAACTCCAGCCTGTGGAACTCAAGCTCGAATATCTCGTTAGCACCTGTACCCACGTAGATAGAATCCCCAAAGGACCGAACATTGCGAAGGCTCCAAGCAAAATCTCCGGCACGAGACGAGGGAGCAAGTTTTCCGTGCTTGTCGCCGTTGACGAGGTTCTTGATGCTAAATTCTGCCAACATTCGCTCATCAGCTAACATGACCTGCGGGGCCGCAGTCTGGTCTGCCACATTCCACATTCTGACATGCCCATCCTGTCCGGCGGTGAGCACAATAGAGTCGTTCAAGTCTGGAACATACAAATCAAATATAGGTCCAGCATGCGCCATGTTGACAATCTTTTTCAAAAGGTCATGCTCCCAGATGTAGATATACCCGTCCGCCGAGCCTGTCAGGGTCACAACCCCGCCGGGACAACCTTCAGCCCAAACCTCGCCACCATATCCTTGATAAGACAGATAGCTGAAATCGACGCACAGGAAGGTCTGCTGCCTTCCCAGGACACCGAATCTGGGCTTATCTGCCCTCAGCTTGGTCCCGGAGACCCTCCAAAACATGAGATGATCCACTCCGCAGGTAACAAAGGCATCTTCGTTTGGATGCGCAGCGATAGCAAGGATTTTCTCGCGTCCAGCTTCTGCCCGCTGAGTGACCTGACCACTCGCGGTATCATACACCACAATTGTGTGGGTGTCATTAGCGCTGACACTGACAAGCCTCCGCCCCCAGTCCAGACGAGTGAAAGCTAGGGCCGCAATGCCTCCGGACTGCTGGTGTCTGTAGGTCGGCTGATACGTGAGCACGACCGCTCCGTTGTTGTGAATGCCTGCTAGAGTGCCTTGGCATGCACGTTTGACCACAAGAATGTTACCATCCACTTGCTCGACACTCATGATCTCTTTGTCAATTTTGAGGAAGACTCCTTTCACGATCCCGGCGTCTCTGGCTTCTTCTACAAAGAGTCTCGCTGCGACATACTCCATCCTGGTCACAGCACCATACGCTGGCAGCGCTCGGATCGGACCGGCAAGGTACGTCTTGCCGATACTGTCGTTGTCGGTCGGCTGAATCTCCAAGCTCTCATGGGAAAACCGTCTGATCTCCGACAACGTGTCCGAATGCCACACGATAATGGTAGGCTCCGCACCAGCATCCGCAGATGCTGCAACATATCCGTTTGGGTGCACTGCGATGCATGAAATGTCATCCTCATGCTGTTGGAAGAAGCGCTGCGTCGGCCTCTTGCCGGTGGTGCAGTCTTCCATCACCACTAGATTTCCACTTGTGTACATCATTTGTACTCGGTCCCTTTGGACAACAGTTCTTCTTGGTTCTCCATCCACCTGCTCCTCAACCTCCTCGTCATAGTAGGCTGTCAGCAGTTGCAGATTGCAACACGTTCGACCACCATTATACCCCAAAGCTCGTTCGATCTCGAGTCGGATGGGGATGCCTTTTTTCTCCACCTCCACCGCACTGAAAGCAACACTCTTTACTGCCTTGGTCTTGGCACCCTTCCTGAGTATGCTGTTCGTGTCTTTCATCTGCTGATTCAACTCCTCCAGCACCACACTGGACAGGTCCTCGCATCCTGGGTTTTCCTGATCTGGATCATTGATGAATTTCATCTCGACTATCAGTGCATCTCTCTCCTTGTGCACAGATACGACGTGGAAAAATCGTTCAAGGCTTTCATCACAAGCACGGGCCTTGAGCTTTTGATTATTTGCAGCAGCTCTCGCAATGTCCAGCTTGACTTCACTGCCGAATACTCCTGGAAGCTCCACCTCGTGCCAGTCCGTGTCTAGTTTGATGGTGACCCAAGACACTCCAGCTTCCGACGCCTCCTTTTTCTTGTATTGTATCAATTTGGATTTCAAGTTGCCACCTGCATCGTCAAGCTGTGAATCGGCGAGTAACGATGCAGAGGTGATTTTGTTGAGCAAGAGGTACTTTTGTGATGGTCCGTGCACAAGGGACTCTTGTACGAATTTCATGAGCTCCAATGTATAGTGTGACGACGTGACGAAATCAGCGCCACTGCCGCTCACCGCAAAAGTGACATCGGCTATGATGACAGGTCCAGGTATGAAGTCGACATGAACGCGGTCCTGAGTTGCACCTAGCATGTCTGCTAGTTCCACTCGCATCTGTTGCTTGAGAAATTGTGCTTGGCTGGACGCCTCGTGCGAGTCGCCAGAGAGAATCAGGCGAAGGGCAACAGCCGATTCTTTTGCGTACATCCTGTGTTTCAGCTGCAGTTCAAATCGTGAGGACTTGTGTGCGACGGCTATCAGATCAGGATCGTTTTTGTCTGTCGGCAGCCTATCAGGGTATTTCGGGATGTAGCGCCATTGAAATATGCTACAGTCGTGGCCACCAAGCGAAATAATATACCTGTTATCCTGCGTGAAGGTAAGATTTTTGACATGCGAGGCGTGGCCAATGTAGGACTTGAACTTTGCTTGAGCTCCAACACATGGATATCTGAACAACTTGAGGTGTCCCAAAATGTCCCCTGTAGCACAAACTTTCACAGCTCCATGGCCCCTGGACACGTCAACCGAATTCACAAACGAACCATCGCTCTCCACAGGCCATATCCCCTGAACGGGCCACCCGAAATTAACCGTGTCCGTAGCCCATTCCACATCTCGGAATTCGTCGGGTCGGGGATTCTGCGATCCTCGAGGGGCATCCCAAAAGAGTAGTTCCCAGGAGTCAGAGGTGCTTCGAAGCAAACGGCAGTCAAGAGACCAATCACAGTGCGTGACCGCCGTACCATGGCCATTGCATTGTCCAAGTTTCCGTACTTCGCCTCGAATTCCTCGAAGACGGATTTCCCCCGGTGTCACCCCGTTGGAGCTCAGTTTTCCAGATTTCCCAGTCACTCTGCGTGCAGCTGAGTGCTCAATCCTCTCTTGAGCCTTGCATAACGCGTCTTCGCCGTCCTCAGGCAAAAACGATCGACTATCCATTTTCGCATGCCTGAGGTTTAGCTCTGTTATGGGGAGCCACAGGTCTAAGCCATCCTTGCTCTTTACTTCAAGACTCTTGAGGGAGAAAATGTCCATCTTGCCGTCACGCGCAGCAACGACGAGCCAAAAGCCGTTGGGCGCGAACTTGACGACAGAGATGGGAGTGGAGCTTGCAAAGTCATTTCTAGTGGCAATCGATTCCCTCAGTCGATCAATTTCGTTTGTGATTGCATGCCTGGCGTCGGAATGCTGTGCGTGGAACGGATCTGCCTTCACAGCGGCCAACCGTTTCTCCAGTACGTTCAGTTCTGCAATCCGAGCCTCTCTTTCCGATGTATCAGTGATATACAACTGTCGCCAACCATTTTGGATTTGGTATCCTTGTGGATCCGGCGTTTTTCGATCAACACACTTGGACGCTCCCTCAAATTTAGCGATATCCATGTAGACACACCATCCTCCACCCATGAATCCAAGCACAACCAAGAGCCCATTCGCTGAAATATCAATGCACGTTGGCGTCTGAAACTTAACACACCCAGTGGATGGGCGCTCAAACTCAACTCCGCACTCAAATTCTGGCCGTCGAGTCCGCGTATTCCACAACCGCCACGTCAGGTCTGGGCCGCATGTGGCAAAATATTCCTTCCTTTCAGCGCCACGAGTCCTTTTCTTGCTGCTTGCTTGACCTTGTTCCACACCACAGACCGGGTAAGTGGCCAAGCCGGCAAGTGAATCCGAGTCCTGCTTCCTGAAATGCGAATCCAGTAGCACGTGAACAAAATCCCTCGGATTCTCCACTTCCCGTGCTGCGTTGACAGCCCAGGCTGTCACTGGCTTGACCGTAAATATCTGAGCCGATGTTGTGCCAAGTAGAATCTGGCCATTTGGCAGCACATCAATCGACTTGGGGATCACAAAGTTGGAAATTTCACCTTTCGGACTGCACGCAAAAAGCTTCAAATCAAGAATCTTGCACGGCGAATCTTCGAGCTGGTTCTTGTTCCGCTGCCAGAGCTTGAGCTTGCAGTCCACGCCACCTGTAAGCAGCCCACCCGCCGTCCATACGACCTGGGTGACTCCCGTCACCGTCACCCTCATCTCTCTCACCACGTGCGCATTGGCCACAGAGTACTGCTCCTGACTGCCAACCCAATTCTTGATACTACCGTCTTGGTGCCCCGTGAAGAGTTCGGTAGTCTCGCCGTTGGCGGACATGGCAAAGCACACGCACAGCGGGTTGTCATCACAAAGCTTTTTCGTCATGACCCACTCCCCACGTGGGAACTGAGGGGTGGGGTCTTTCACTGTCCAGAAGCCTACATGCTTTGCACCGGTAGTAACCGCCAAAATATTTGCATTCGGAAGCTCTGACCACCTTGTGCACGAATTGCCTGCAAACATTCAAACGTCAAAGCCGACCAATGCAGAGAAAACACGCATGTAGTGCGCGCGATGCCTGGGAAAGGCGTTACAAGCGCGCGTCTACAAGCACCGCGGGACAGCTCCATTTCCTTCCGCCCATGAGGGCAATCCTAGTGTCTAAACTTGGGTCGGCGAGGCACAGGCGCGGCTCAAGGGGCGGGCACCCACCGTCACAGCCCCCGCTGTCTGCCCACCCGTGAATTGAGCGTACGAGGTAGACGGGTGTCCCGCCCGCAAAACCTTTGAAAATGGAGTGCCCCGTCGCCAAATCCCACACCAGGAAGGCGTTTTTGTCGTCACCTCCAATTGCTGCCAGCGTCTCCTCATTGATAAAGTGGAGGGACGTGACCTGTGATTCGGGATCGGGCGTTGGTGGTGAGGGGTTAGGGGTTAGGCTTTAGGGGTTGGGGTGCAGGTCGTAGGATGTAGGGTTTGGGGTTTAGGGTTTAGGGTTCAGGGTTTAGAGTTCAGGGTTTTGGGTTTAGGAGTGATGAGACTGTGGCAACGGCATGGCAAACCCAGTTTAGGGTTTAGGTTTCAGGGTTTAGGGTTTAGGGTTTAGGGTTTAGGGTTTAGGGTTTAGGGTTTAGGGTTGGGAGTGACATGCCCTGTGTGGTAGGGTTTAGGGTTTAGGTGTGTGCACCGTCATGGCACACCCAGTCAGACAACTGAACTAAACCCTAAACCGGAAACCGGCTCTTTTGTTCACACGCACGCTAGACTGTGGCACAATTGCCGCGCGCGACGGCAGCGCAAGGCCTGACACTCCAAAGCGTGACTATGCGCATGCGACGTACCCTGAGTCTCTCTCTCTCTCTCTCTCTCTCTGTCTCTGTCTCTCTCTCTCCGTCTCTCGCTGTCTCTCTATGCGACGTACCTTGTGATCAACTAGGCGAGCGGTAGGTAGCAGAAGAGACCTACTAAAGAGCAAAAGAGACCTACTAAGGAGCAAAAGAGACCTACTAAGGAGCAAAAGAGACCCAGTCTGACAATACCTTAGCCTTACCTTTTGATCAACTAGGCGAGCGGGCGGCACTTCTTCCATGCAGTAAATGGCGGGAATGTCCTTGTGCAGAATGCGCCTCGCCTGCTCTTCATGTAATACACACACACCCACACACTCAATTCTCTCTCTCTCTCTCTCTCTGCACACACGCACAAACACACACACACACACACACACACACACACACACACACACACACACACACACACACACGTATAGAATGCGCCTCGCCTGCTCTTTGAAGGGCGAGTCATTGGGGTCCGGACTGGAGACTGGGTTCCATACAAACACCTTGGGGAACATTCTCATCTGTTAGCAACACATTAGCAACACATTCGCAACACATTGGCAACACGAACTTCAAACACCTTGGGGAACATTCCCATCTGCCCCGTAGCCACCAGACTCCGCGAGGGGGACAACGCAAGACACCTGCCCAAGATCCACGGCCATCAGCGCTCTGCATACATAGCAACAGCGCCCCTACATACATTGCAAGCGCTCTTCACGCAATGCAAAAGAGCCCTGCATACATTCCCCCGTGCGGGCGCGCAAGCACGTACGTGATGGCGTCGTCGTGGCCGAAGAAGAAGCGTTGTTTGTGGTGGGTGATGTCGTAGACAACTGCGGTGGCAGCAGTGAAATAGACGATGCGCTTCTCATCCAGCCATCTAAGGTTGTCCTGCGCGTCACTCCCCATCTTGACACCAGATTCGGTGGAAGGTGCGCCGACAATAGCGCCTGCGTTGTAGCCATAGATGAACTCGAGTTCCAGACGCGCATCGGGGAGGGCGTTGGCCTCGCCGGTGCGGGAGTAGTCGCCCTTGTTGCTGGGAGCATGCACAAACGACCGGCACGGATAGTAGCGCTGCCCTCCGAGTCTGCCAACTTGGTCCTTTATCAGCGGCGCCATGAGTCCGGGGGTGGTTTTCTCAGTGGGCCCCCTCTCCCACCAAGGCAGTTTTTTGTATTTGAGCGTCCTAGCTTCCGAGCGGTTTTCTCCTCCCTCCCAGCCGCCCGACTGGTCACGGCTTTTGCCCTCGTGCCCCTGAATCCAGCCAAACGGCCTTGCGGTCAGCCTGTTGAACAGACGCCCAACGGGATGGTCGCAGTCGCACCCCCCTTTCTTCCGTGCCTCGATGTCCAATTGGTGGCATCTTGCAATAGCGTCCTTGTACGCTTCGGGGTCACTTGGCCCGCGCGGGTCCAGCGCCGCCACTTTGCGCACTCGGCAGTTGAAGCACTTTCGGTTTGCCAGGTCGGATGCCACCGCCGGATCGGGCCCATACCCGAAGGTCTTTCCGCACTGGCAGGATGCTGTGCTGCCGGCCACAATCGGTCTCGACGGGCGCGGGACAAAGGGCTTGGGACCACCCTGTCACAGAGGAACAGATCGTCACTGCGCGCACACGGCCATCCTCTCGCGCATGGCACGCCCAACACCAGGAACCACGACGGCGGCGCGAAATGCGTTACGCCATCAGTCGCAGCGCGTGCACGTCAGCCCACCGCAGTGTCGAATCGCCAGGCAGCGCCCGGCAGTAGGTGGTTCCCATTCTCCGTCAAGAGCTGGCGCGGAGTAGCCGCCGCAGAGCGCCCCTCAAGGGTGGCGGGTCTTGACGCGACGACGCGGCTCTCGCCCAGCGTATCGGCGCGCGGCAGCGAGCCGCTGCCCTCAGGCCCTGTCAACCTCCGGCTCATCTCTCCGCCTTCCTCATCCGCGGGTCCTCGCCTCCGGTCTGTGCACGCGAGTGTGCAAGTGTGCAGGTGTGAATGCGTGTATGTGTGCATGTGTACATGCGCGCATTGTGCATGTGTGCATGTGTGCATGTGTGCATTTCCGCATGTGTTTTTCCTTCCGCGCGCTTGGGCCCTTCACCTCCGGCGTCTCTATAGATCTGGTGTCTTATTCTAGCTGTAAATTTTTTTTTACGGTTTCGTCGCAATGCCCCCCCCGTCACCGTCACGATACGTGACGGGGGGGGCGCCGCAGGCGCCATCCGGAAGCAGCACGGCGTTTGTGCGGCCTCATGCCCTGTGCGTCAGCAAGCGACAGCTCGAGCAGACGGAGTTCCACAATCGGCACGTGGGCGAATTTGTCTCGTGAGTTGCGCGCTCCCACGCACGCAGAATGCTGGCGCCTCCGCAGTTCGCATTTGCGCTGCCCGTTCCCCTGCATCGGCAGGCGTGTATGCCGAAACTACGCGCCCCACCCGCTTCTTACCCGTTGCGCCCTCCAGGTTCTGGTCGCAGAGAGCGGTGGAGGCAGCAAATATGCCTGATGATCGCGTGCGGGCACTGGAGCTGCGCCCGCGCGCAGTCAAACGGGTATTGCTCCTCTGTGCCCTCGCTTTTTCCGCGCCTCTCCTGTTCCTCATCGTATGCGCAGTCCAGTGAATGTTTGGCCCCGTTTCCTCACTCTGTGAATGGGCCCCATCAGATTATGCGAGCAGCCGTGGAGGAAACCGTGAGCGAGCACAGGAAAGACCTGTTGCAGGGCGACGCAGCCGCGCGGGGATCAGTGGTCCATCATGGCGCCCCGTCATCGTTTTCGCGAGCAAGGGGAGAGGGTGCTGCAGGCAGCAGTTTGCATCCAGGCAGGGATGGCTCCGGTACATTGTTGCGGGCAGCGAACGTCCGCGTGCAGGAAGGCATGGACAGTAGGACAGGTGAAGCGGAGCAGCAGCGCATCCGCAACCAGGGCGTTGACACCAGCGGGGAAGCGTTTCTGATCAAAGACGAGGCCTGCTTTGTCATGGCGCGCGCATGCGAATTGTTTGCAATGGACGTGGCAAAACGCAGGTCACAGCGCGCGCACGTGAATTTTGAACAAACTTTGGCATGGTGCGCGCATTTGCATTGCTTTTTTCATGGCGCGCGCATGTGAATTGTTCGCAATGGACGTGGAAAACCGCAGTGAGCTTGTCATGGAGGATCGAGGAGTTACCAAAGGCGAAACCTTCAAGCACAAGAGGTACATGTCACCCCACCTCACTGATTGCAGAAGTTCTCTAGCAGGAAGCAGGAGTTCAGAGCGGTTAGAGGCGTCTGCTTTATGTGCGTGTGCTCAAATACCGGTGTTGACACTGCTCCTTGCGTGTGGTAGAGGGGAGAAACGCGGTTTCAAACATTCGCAGCTCAGACCACATGACGTGCAAACTGCCATAGACAGCACAGACTACTGCGACTTTCTTATCGACCTAGTGCATCCGCCTACTTCTGAAGCCTGATTGAAGACACTGCAGACGCTCATTGGTTGATCGCGGACAATGTACGGTTTGGGATTTACCAATACACGTGGTTCGAGTGTTTCAGTTTTGCTAAATGAGTTCAATTGGAACCCGGTGTTTGAGAGCCTCGCAACCCGCAGCTTGCAGGGGCATGTCCTCCTCTCCAGAAAGAGAGATTCCGAGCAACCGTGTCCTCAAAACGACGGAGCCTAAGCAGGCCCGATGCTTTCATACAGATAGATGTAGCCGAGGTCGAAGGGCGGCTCCTCCGAAACTGCCACCTTGCGGTCGTTGAAAATGGTCCATTTGTCTGGGCATTGCGAATGTATCATACCATGATTAGAAGCGCATAGGGTCTGCGCAAGTGGCTGCATTGCGCAGCAAAACACATGTCTGGCGCAAGCCAGCCGCTACCCTCACAAGGGCTCTCGGTCTGAGCCCTGTCACAGGCACACTCGCACACTCACTGCTAGTCCAGTATACGCGTGTTCCCTTCTTACCGTCTTTCTTGATGTGGCACACGTAGTGGCCGCATGCAGTGGAGCTGCCAACATGGCTGATGAAGCCCCGCAGCCTGTACTGCGGCTTGTAGTTGGGCGCAGCAGGCTCTGCCCCCGCTTCTGCCGGAGCGTCGTCGAAGTCCATCGCATCTAGAGAGTCCATCCTCGACATCAGCCAGTCCCCGGCCCTCTCCAGGTTCCCGGTACACTCCTTGAGCGCCTTCTCGGCGTGCTTCTTTTGGAAACCCATAGCCATGAGCATTTCGACTGATTCGGAAGACAATGCCGCGCCGCCGCCGCTGGGGGCCGCCTGCTCAATGGGGTCGTTGAAGTTGGCGTCTTCCATGTGCTGGAAAACCCACTCTGTTGCAGCTTCCATGGAGGCATTGTTGACGGCAAGCGCCGCTCTCCTGCTGCCGTTCTCAGAGAACCCCATGCCCACAAGCTGGGCCACGAGCATCTCATCCGCAACAGGACCAGATGCTGCTGCTGCAGCGGGCGCATCCTCCGGCAGCAAGTCTTCGCCTGGCTGGGGCCCGGGGCTGCGGAGGCGTTCGAGATCCAGCGTTTCTGGAGCCTTCACCTGCACGTCCAGCTTCTTCGGCCGCCAGTCATCCCCAACGATGTACCTTAGCATATGCACGCAGAGGTACTTCGGATACTTCTTGATCTTGGTGGTCATGATCGCAGCCCCCGGCACACCGGTGACCGGCGACCTGTAGTCCGTTATGATCTTTTCGCTGAAAAAGCCATCGACGCACGCCTCGAATGGGATCTGCGCTTTGACAGGCGTCTCTTTATCATCATTCCCTTCGCTCTTTTGCCTCTTCCCTGCTCGCTCTTCATAATCCTTGACCTCCGCTGCATTGACGGCAGCGTTGAGCGGAATCCCCAATGACAACAGCGTCCCCTTGGATTCAGTGTACTTGACCTTGTTTGATTGAGTGCACAGCAGGCGCTGCTCGGACGTGTACTCGAAGAGCTTCGTGGTCAGCAGGTCGCCATCCTTTTTGGCGCGCTCGGCTCTGTCGAACTTGTCGAACAGGTGCTGCAGATATTCCTGCGCGTCCTGCTGGTTGCCAGTGCTGAATTCACCGTGCCCCTTGCCGACGAGAAACTTGAACATCTTCGGGAGAACGTACGCGCCCTCCGCACCCTCCTCGGGCGTGCTGTACTTGTCGGTCAAGAGGGCAGTCGCAAGCTTGCTCATCTGGCAATTGAAGTCATCAGCACTGTTGGTCGCGGGGGTTGTCTGGAAGACTTCCTCTGCTTTGTCGACATACCGCTGCTTGATTTCGGGCAGCGTGCACAGCACCTGCACGACGCTGTTTATGTAGCAGGTGTTACCCATGTTCTTGAGCCCCACATAGCCTGGGCCCGAGCGTGTCTGCAGCGCCTTGCCCGACTCGCAAACCTTGTCGAAGTCAAACTTCATGTTCATGTCAATCTGCAGCTCAGCCATGGTTTTTTCCGTCTTTTCCATATGCATCATGTTGATGCCCCAATGCGCAAGATGCTCCGCCAACTTTGGATTCTCCACCAGGTCATCCTCATCAGCAGCATAGCTGTAGACGTCGGCGCCTTTCGGCGTGATTGTGCCGAGCTTGACCGCGAGCGGGAAGTTGTTGCCCTTCTCCTTCTCCGCCTTGTAGTGTCTCAGTGCTGCGCCACTTCCTCCACCCAGGGTGCCGTCAGCTTGGATTTGCGAACGCCCCCCGCCAATGTACCCGTCCGACAGGTTAAGCCACAGCGATTCCTTGGACCCGGTCTCCTCGCACGCCCACGTGGAGGGGTCCGGGTTGATCTTTTTGCCGTTGTTGAGCTGCACGAGACCGTCACAGTACTTTGACACCTGACGCTTCTCTTCCCATGCCAAGACCTGCGCCTCGTCTTCGCTGAGGTCGCTGGCCTTCATGATGCCGTCCACCACCATGGAAATGAGCTCGGGCAGTTCCTGCTGGGGAAGCGGGATACGAATCTTGTCCGGCATCAGCGCCAAGAAGGAGCTCTTCTCGTACTCGAACTTCTCCTCGCCCGTGTCGAAGCCACCTTCGACGCCGATGGCAAGTTTCGTAGGATCTGCCTTCTCCGCCTCCGGCTTCTCCGGCTTCTGAATCTTCTTCCACTTCATATTGAGGTACAGGGAGTTTCCGGTGCGCGCAAATTCCATGCCCACATAGGCGTCAGAGAGGCCCTGGAAGTTGCTCATGCTTACGAACAGCCCCTCAGGCGACTCGGGCGTGTCAAAGCTGTATACGCATTCCACCTTGCGCACCCGATCGCCGTGCCCCGGCACCTGCCCCCGCCAAAGCACATTCTTCTCACTCTTGCCACCGGGACACAGGCTCAAGGGAAGCACACCAAAAAATTTCCAATCCGCAAGGAAGTGCGCCGACAAAGGCACCTCTCGCAAATCCCGGCGGCATGCGTGTAAGGGCCGCGCGGAGTGCACTGCATAGGGGCGCCCGGGTCGCGCAGCGCTGGATGGGGCACCATGCGCGCATTTTTACCCGCACCTTGATCTTCCCAAGGCCTTTACGGATCTTGCCGAGCAGGCTCTCGTCCGGAACTTGGACCACCGTCCACGACGCCTGCAGGCCGGCACACCCTCAGCATACAGCAACCAGTACCATGGAGTGCGTGCGTGCGTGCGTGCGTGCGTGCGCGCCGGTCTCGCTCTCTAAAGCGTTTGAAGATGAAACTCTGAAATTTCCGTCCGCAGGTCGCCGATGATGCACAGCGACTCGCGCACACAGCGGGTCCCGGCGGCACGCTCTCGCCATGACATGCACGCCGGTTGCGCGCAATAGCCGCACGCAGTGCATTACGTACCATCTCTCGCGGAGATCCGCTGCGCTGTTCGCTTTCTTCACAATCAGCAGAGCCAGCTGTCCAGCTGGAATTCGGATTCGTGAAAGTTCGTGATTCGTGACAGACGGTGAGTTACATGGAGAAGGAGAAGGAGGAGCCCTATTCGCCAAATATTCCTCGGTAGGGGGATTACCTACGTGTGAGAGGCTCGGACGAGTCGATAGGACGAGTCCGTGTCCCGGGGCATTCAGGCCCGGACGAGCCCAGCCAGCCCAGCCAAGCTCGTCCTTCTCACTATTGTTGCATTTTTGTGATCAGGGGGATGTTGGGCGGGAGATGTACCACAGTTTCGCCTCGTCTGCCCTCCTTCCTCCTCCCTCCCTCTTGCGCTTGCTGGGCCCTTCTCCCCCCCGAAGCCGCGCCACTCGCCCTGTCCCACGCGCTGCTTCTGCCTGCACAATCGGCAGGAGCCGCGCCTCTCTCCATTTCCCTGGCGCAGCTCCAGCCGGCACACGCTGAATCACTGCGCAGCCGGAGCGGTCCCAACACGGGAACGGCCGTGCCGTGCTCCTGCATGCCCCCGAAGGCGCATGCGCTCAAGCACACGTACGCGCATGGGCACGGTTCTGGCGGCGGCATACCTGATTCACTACCGCGCCCGCGGCCCTGTGCACCCGCGCCCCTGGGCGCCCCATCCCAGTGCGCATCCCTGCAAGCGCCGGTGGTGGGCCCGCCGCGGTGCCCGGCACCTCAGTCAGTTAGAAAAGCGTTTCTCTGCGATGCAGAGTCTGCCGCAGATGCGCCGCGGACCCACACACCGCTCACCGGCACGGTGCGACTGACGATGGTCCATCACGGTGCAGCTGACACCACCCCCGGCCTTCCCCCAGCCCGCGCCACTCGCCCGCAACGCAGGCGTACACTAGAGCCGCGATTGGAGGCAAACGAGCCATTAGCCCGTCGGCTAGTTCGTAAATTGTGCATTAGTCTGCCGCAATGCGAAGGAGGGCGCGGTTGCTGCTGCCGGCCTGCCTATTGGCGGTGGCACGGTTCGCAGGCTCAGAGCTTCTGCGGGCGTGCACCTCTCCGAATCCTGCGCCGCGCTGCGCCGCAGCCGGCACCTCCATCCCGCCCGGCGTTCTCCGCCTGCGTGGGGCCGGCAACTTGATGGACGCGCCAGTTATCGACACGAGGCCGCCCGCGTGGCGGTGCGGGCCCGCTCGCACTCGCCCGCGTCCTTATGCTGCCGCCACTGCCCATGGCGGGCGGTCGTATGTGCGTCCTACCATGCTGATGCCAGCTTGGCCCTGGCAGGCCGCCTGCTGATTTTGAAGACCACATGGCGAGCCCGGCCGGCGAGGAAGCAATGGCTGCTGCTGAGCAGGTGGGTGATGCTCCGCGCGGGCCCCAGGGGCGCCTTGCAGGCCGCCGAGCCAGGCTGGAAGCGCCCCCGGGTGCCACCGCTCCCCTCTGTGCCTGACGTGTCGAATGGTGATTGCGCAGGCGCTCGCTGAGAAAAGGTTCGACGATGCTCGGCACCTGCAGCAGAATGCGGCGGCAGCATGCTCGCAGGATTTGTGCACGTCCAAGTACTATGACACCCTATGGGATCTTGATGCACGCATTGATGAAGCCGAGCGGCTATTCGCAGAAGCTCAGCTGGCCCAAAACGCGCCGCCGCCTCCCTATTGGAGCGTGTCGCCCCACCTCAATCTGACCAAAGAGCAAGTCGACGCTGTCGAGCAGTGGGTAGGCCGTCTGCTCCGGCCCGAAAAGGTTTTGTATCTGGCCTCTGCACACGGCTTTGAGTCTCGGGCCTTCCACCACCGGTGCAACAACCGGGGCCCGACTATCACACTGGTGCGGACGAAAACCGGGCACATTTTCGGAGGTTATGCCTCCGTGTCCTGGAGCAGAGGCGAGCTCAAGACCAAACCACCACGGTGGATTCCGACGTACACGCAGGATCCCCAAGCATTCGTCTTTCGGCTGTGCGCCCCTGCGAACTGGACCGGCAAGACATTCTCTTTGGCTTTACTTAGTATATATATGTCCACTTATAGTGGCTTCTCATAGCATACATACCTGCGTCCCTGCGAACTGGACTGGCAAGACATTCTCAAAAGTCCTTTTACAGTGGTTTTACATAGTATATAGACCAGGGCACTGACTTTTGAGAGTTCGTGTCAGGCAAGACTTACGACGAAGTGTTTGAGGCAAACTACAACGTCGACATGGTCGAGCCCCATTTGAAATTCCTGCGGGACCAGGAGCGCAAGGCTGCCAAGCTGCATGCCGCAGGGCACGCGGACAATGCAACGTCAGAGGCTAAGGAGACGCTGTTGGGCTCCCTCTACGAAAACTACACAGCGGGCATGTTCTGGTCCCAGCAGAACGAGGACGATTTCAATGAAGCGCCAGGCACTTGGACCCATGCTGCTGCCACTGCTGCTGCCACTGCTGCTGCCACTGCTGCTGCCACTGCTGCTGCCACTGCTGCTGCCACTGCCGCCGCCGCCGCCGTCGCCGCCGCTCCGGCGCAGGACCGCGAGACAGAGAGTGAGATGATGACGGATGGCCCCAGCGTCGATCTGAAGCAGCCGGCGCGGTGGGGGCTGGACGTCAAGGTTGAGGGGATCTCAAATGTCACGGGCCTCGGGGATGTCATGGCCATTGACCAAGACAGCACGCCGCAAGGCGAGCTGGGCAGCCCCAGTGTTGGTGGCGGTGCGAACTCGGCTCTGGTGCAGGAATGGCTGCCGCCCGTGCGCTTGGGACAAGAGGACCGTGTGGGGTTGGGGGACGTGCCCCCGCTGCGGCATGTGTGGAATATGGTAAGTGCGCTTTTTTTTCCGTGTGAGGTTGGGGGATGTGCACCCGCTGCGGCATGGGTGGAATATGGTGAGTGCGTTTGGTATCGTTTTGGGGGCTTCTAGTGGGGGCTTCTAGCTTTGGGGGTATGTCATACACACAGACACACGTCATAAACACAGACACACGTCAAGCTTGTTACTCCAGCTCTGGGATCAGCAGTGCATTTACAAAAAAAAACGAAAAAAACTGCGCGCATACACATACAACATGCCGCCCCGGCAAATAGTGTGGGAACCCCA
>Ga0315899_10001862_pt1 | contig 23797 bp, 23 predicted proteins | sample LakEriMetagenome_2_FD_203518 | JGI IMG/M metagenome (GOLD analysis project Ga0315899, IMG submission 203518) | Freshwater fungal communities from buoy surface, Lake Erie, Ohio, United States - Buoy 4 MA112 | ecosystem: Environmental > Aquatic > Freshwater > Lake | place: USA: Lake Erie, Ohio... | reverse complement strand
AGAGGCTGCGGCCCCTCGATCATTCCCCTCGCCTGGAGCAATACCGTGAAGAAGACCCTCTGCGCTGCATGCGTCGCGAGCCTGTTCACCCTCGCCGGTGCGGCTCACGCCAATGTGATCGTGAACGGCTCCTTCGAGCAGGGCACCTTCAGCCCCGTGATCGCCGACCACTTCGTTGACCTCAATCCGGGCGATACGAAGCTGACCGGCTGGGGCATCCTCCCGGGCCGCAAGGCCAACTGGCACCGGGCGGAAACGTTCAACGTGAGTCCCGCTCAGGACGGCATGTACATGGTCGACCTGAACGACACGAGCGGGGGGCCGACCGCGGGCCTGTTCCAGGATTTCGCCACCATGAACGGCGGGACCTACCTCCTCAGCTTCTGGCTGGCCGGTCCCCAGGTCTCCTTCGGGAATCCGCGCGGCGTGCGCGTCTCCGTCGGCAACCAATCCAACGTGCTGTTCACCGCCCCGGCGTCGGACCCGGTCAACAACATCACGTGGTACCAGCAGACGCTCGGCTTCACCGCGACGGGGTCGTCGACCAACCTGCTCTTCGACGGATTCGATGCGAACAGCAGGAACTACTGGGGCGCCTTCATCGACAATGTCTGCGTCGTCTCGACGCAGGGCCCCAACGATTGCCCCACGGGCACGGTGCCCGGGCCCGCGACCCTGCTGCTGCTCGGGGCCGGCCTGCTGGGTCTTCGCGTCGTGCGCCGCACGAAGTGAGCTGATCGGACCGGAGCCGCCTCGGGCTCCGGCATCCCGCGCCGCCGGTCGACCGGCGGCGCGGCCTCGACGCCTCGCGGATCCGGATAGCCTACCGCGACGATCTCCAGCTCGATGCGACCTGCCGGCGTCGTCAGCGACACGGTGTCTCCTTCGCGCGCCTTCAGCAGCGCCTTCGCCACCGGCGACACCCAGCCGATCCGCCCGCTCAACGGATCGACCTCGTCGACCCCGACGATCGTCACCGTCCGTTCGACGCCATCGGACCGCAGGTACGTCACCGTCGTCCCGAAGAACACCTGGTCGTTGCCCGAGTGCGGGCTGGGGTCGACGACCTCCGCGCGATCGAGCCGCTTCGTGAGGAAGCGGATCCGCCGGTCGATCTCGCGCAGGCGCTTCTTGCCGTACAGGGAGTCGTCGTTTTAGGACCGGTCGCCGTTGGAGGCGGCCCAGGACACGACGCGGACCACATCCGGCCGCCCGACGTCGAGCAGCCGCGCCAGCTCCGCCTTCATGCGCGCGTGCCCCTCGGGCGTGATGTGGTTCCGCGGCGCCGCCGCGTCGCCCTCGGCCGGCTCCGGCGGATGATCGTCGACGTGTCGGGGTCGATCGACGACGCGCTGCTCGCGCGCTTCTCGCACGAGCTCGACGCGATCACGCGGCGCGCCGAGGCCGGCGTGGTGCCGGTGGCGGGCGAGGACCGCGTGCGCCGCGTCGAGACGCTGCCGCCCGGCGACGCCGGCCTGCGCGGCCTCGCGTCCCAGGGCCGCGGCGGCACCGACTTCACGCCGCTGCTGCGCGAGGCCGACGCCCACGCGCCCGACATCGCCGTCGTGCTGACCGACCTCGACGGACCCGCCGACTTCCGGCCGCGCTGGGCGGTGCCCGCGCAGGCCGCGGACGGGGTCCGGGTCGTCGCCGCCCCCCGCGGCCGCGGCGCACCCCCGAACCGACGACCTGAAGCTCGCGGCGGCCCGGCATCAGCGCCGCGCGTCGAGGAACGCACGGACGGCATCGCGGGCCCGGTCGCTGTCGAACAGCGCCGAATGGCCGAAGCCGGGCAGCTCGAGGACCTCGACGCCGCGGCAGTTCGTGCAGGCGCGGACCTGCTGCCTGAATCCCGGCCAGGACGCCATGTGGACGACGCCCCGGTCGGCGAGGCCCTGCACGAACAGCACGTCGGACAGGTAGCCGGTCGCGAAGCTGCGCAGCGAACGCGCCAGATAGGCCTCGGGATGGGCGTGCGGACTCCCGAAGGCGTCGCGCAGGCGACGGCAATGCTCGCCCGCGGCGATCCGGCCGTCGGCCTCCAGCCCGCACCGGTAGACCAGATCGATCGGACCGGGCGCGTTCGCGATGACGCCGCGCGTCGGATGCAGCGTGTTGAGCCGGGTGACCAGGTAGCCGCCCTGCGAGTGCCCGCCGAGGAAGACGTGACGGACCCTCACGCCCAGCTCGCTCGCGGCTCGGTCCCGGACCCACAGCAGCGCGGCCTCGGCGTGCGCGAGGTTGTCGCCGAGCAGCAGGTTCTCCCCGGGGTAGGCGACGCTCACCACCATCATCGACGGGTCGTCGATCAGGCGGCGAAAGCGATCGAGCGTCTCCTGGGCGGCCTTCATCACGCGATCGTCCCGCATCACCGTGCCGTGATAGACGACCAGCACATCGAACGCGTCGCCCTGGGGCTTGTCGATCACGACATCGACGCCGACGCCCTGGTGCATGACCTTCATCGACCCGCGCCAGGCGGCCGACGGCGGCGGCGGGGTCGATGCGGCGACGTCGCCTCCGCAGGCGGTCAAGGTCAGGGCGAGGGCTGCGAGCATCGAAGCCAGCCATCGGTGGTTCATCGCGGACCTCCACGAGTCGTCGTTCCCAGACGCCATGCTCCGCCCGGCGCCGCTTGCAGCCCAGCCCATCGACGTAACCGGTGTAACGAGTGTGTCGCCGCGGCGGATCCGCATCGACGGCGCCGGACCGTTCGTGTGACAGTGCCCCGACGAACGCAAGGGGGTCCGACATGAAGCGATGGCAAGTCCTGGCGGTGTACGTCGTGCTGGGTCCGCCGCTGGGCGGACTGGTGTTCTGGCTGGAATTGGCGGTCGGCGCGACGCTGGAGTCAGCGCCACCGACGGTGGGCGCCGCCTTCGAGTCGCTGGTGCCGTCGATGAACTGGCTTCTGGCGCTCCTCTACATCATGCTCGCGTCCTTCGTGTTCGGCTTGCCGGCCGCGTTCGCAGCCGGTCTCACCCATGCGCTGCTGTTCCGGCGCGTGTCGCCGGCGATCCTCATCGGGCTCGTCTGCCTGGCCGGTCTCGGCGCTCAACTCGTCCCGGCGCTGCTGCCGACACCGGACGGGACGGGCTGGCCATGGATGGACATCGTCGTCACCGCCGCGCTCCCGCCACTGGTCAGTGCAGCGATCCTGTCGACGAGCCTCGCGCGCCGGGCGGGACCCCGACGCCGAGCCGGCGACGGGCGCGAGCCGGGACGCGATTGACCCGCCTCGTGGCCCGGCGCCACGCGCCGGCCTGCAGTGCCCGTGCAGACGAAGGGGCTTCGATGGAGCGACCGCCGCTGATCCGCAGGACCGCCGCCGACCTGCGCGTGCGGCCGGTCCGATGCGCGACCGCACGGCGCTGGGCTTCGTCGCGCGCGGCGTACCGGCCCGCGACCTCGGCCACGGCGAACTCGACGCGCTGACGGCACGCTTCGCCAGCGGGTCCACCTCAGTCGGCATCGGCCGCGGCCATCGCCATGACCACCGGCAGCCCGCCGTTCTGTCCGGCCGACAGCACCATGCCGCGGCTCGCGAAGAAGAACGCCTCGGGCACGCCCTCGCGCTTGGCGGTGCAGTCGGCGGCGGCGGGCAGCGTCGTGCCGTCCGCGGCCGCGAGCCCCGGCGACACGCGGACGCGAAACGTCCGAAATGATCAAGTTTTCAGGGGCGAGGTCAGCAGGGGCCGGCGATGCTCGCGCGGCTGCGCGAGGTGGTGATCGCCGACGGCAACGTGTTCGAGGTGGGCGGGCAGTACCGGCGCAACATGCAGCGCGATCAGCCGACCACAGCTCGGCTGCCCCGTGCGCGAGGCGGATCGCCGCGCAGGCCCCTCAGCCCAGGCCGGCGACCCAGTTCTCCGTCAGCAGCCCGGGCACCCGGTCGAACTCGGCGAGGTTGTTGGTGACGAGCACGAGGCCTTCGCTGCGCGCGTGGGCGGCGATGTACAGATCGTTGACGCCGATCGGGCGCCCGACCTTCTCGAGGTGCGCGCGGATCGAGCCGTAATGCGCGCAGGCCTTGGCGGGGTAGGGCAGCACCTCCAGCAGGCTGGAGAACTCGTCGATCACAGCGAGGTTCTGCGATACCCGGGCGCTCTTCTCGGCCCCGTGACAGAGCTCGCTCAGGGTGATGGCCGAGATCGCCATGCGGCCGGCGTTCTCGTTGAAGACACCCATGACCTCGATCGGCCGCCGCTTGATGACGTAGATCGCAATGTTGGTGTCGAGCAGGTACTTCAACATCGCCTGTCGGGCTTCAGATGGGCTCGCGCTCGCCCTGCTCCTGGCCGGCGCGCTCGACCATGAAGTCGTCGGACGCGCGCGGCCCGTTCAGGAAGAACTCGTCCCAGGTGTGGCCGACCGGCGAGATGATCCGGTCCACGCCGCGGGCCCGCACCCGCACCTTCTTGACCCCGTCGGGCAGGCGCACATCCGCGGGCAGGCGTACGGCCTGGGTCCGGTTGTTGGTGAATACGGTGGTGATGGTCATTGCACGCCTCGGCGCGGGATATACTATGAGTATATACGACTCGAGACGGTCTCGATCGGTCTGCTGAACGAACCGTGACGTCGACGCTGTCGTCGCCCGCTACGTCGGCGAGGACGCCGTGTCGGGGGCGATGGGCTTCGGCAGGCCGCGCCTGCGATGTTGCGCCGGCTGCGGGACACCGTGCGCTCGGCCGGATCACGAGCCCCGCAACCCCGCCGCCACCTGCCTGTTCAGCGCCTCCACGCGGTCGACGAAGCCCGCCACCAGCAGCGGCGCGATCGGCGATCCGGCGCGGCTCGCGGGCTCGATGGCCAGCAGCTCGAGGCTCAGCGATGGCGATCGGATCGGGCGCACGCACAGGCCCGCGTCCTCGATCTCGGGGGTCAGCATGATGGCCGGCAGGATCGTCGCGTAGTCGCTGTGCTCGATGAACTCCAGCGTGCCGAACATCGAATCGAGGTCGAGCACGTCGGTGACCGTGACCTGCGCGGCCTTGAGGCGTGCCAGGATCGCATCGCGCCGCAGGTTGCCCGGCGAGGGCAGCACGAGGCGCAGCGGCGGCAACGCCGCCAGCGCGATCTCGCGCATGTGGTCCGGGTGATCGCGTCCGCGCAGGACGAGGACCTCGCGGGTCTGTCCGATGGGCGCCACGCGAAGCGCATCCGGCGCGTTGAAGGCCGGCACGATGCCCAGGTCGATCCGTCCGGCGACGACGGCGTCGATGACCTCGGAGCTCATCATCTCCGTCACGACGATCCGCACGTTCGGGTGCCCCGACATCAGGCGTCGCTGCACCGGACCCGAGACGCTGCGGGTGATCGCGGGCATCAGGCCGACGTGGATCGACCCGGACACGCCTTTCCGGTAGGTGCGCAGGGTCGCCTCGGTGGCCTCGATCTCCCTGAGGATCCGGACCGCCTGGCCGTAGAGCGTGCGCCCGGCCGGTGTCTGGCTCACTCCGTGCGGGCTGCGGATCAGCAGGCGGACGCCGAGGCCGCGCTCCAGTCGGGCGATCTGCTGGGACACGCCCGATTGCGTCGCATGCAGGCGCGCCGCCGCCGCGGTGAAACCGCCTTCTTCGACCACCGCCGCGAAGGCGCGCAGGTTGGAGGGCGTCAGCATCGGCATCACACGCTGTGATCGGATGCATCAGACAATATCATTTCAGGTCATGGCCCGCCCGCGGCAAGATCGTCGTCGTCCAAGGAGGAGACCGATGACGACGACGACCGGCGAGGGCGTGTCCCTCGGAAGGCTCCAGGTGCACGCGCGCCATCCCCTGATCGGCGCGGAGGTCCGCGGGCTCGACCTCGGCGAGCCCCTCGATCCGCAGACGTTCGACGCGCTGCATGCGCTGTGGATGCAGCACAAGCTGCTGATCTTTCCCGGGCAGTCCATCACCGACGAGGCGCACATCGCGTTCGGGCGCCGCTTCGGCGAGCTCGAGATCCATCCTTCGCTCGCGCACCGCTCGTCGAGGAACCGGGAAATCTATCGCGTCTCCAACGTCGACGAGGCCGGCAACATCATCCCGCCCAGGGAGAGCGCCTGGCAGTACATCAACCTGTCGTGGCTGTGGCACACCGACAGCTCGTTCCGGGAGATCCCCAGCAAGGGGTCCATCCTGCACGGCATCGAGACCACCAACGAGGGCGGCAACACGCTGTTCGCCAACATGGTCGCGGCCTACGAGGATCTCGACGAGGCCCTGCGCAGGCGGCTCGAGGGGCTGCGCGTGGTGCACGACCACGACTTCATCATCAAGCAGTCGAAGGAGCTCTCCGCCAGGACCGACAAGGGGCGGTACGACGCCCTGCCGCCGGTGGTCCATCCGCTGGTGCAGGTGCATCCGGTCACCCGGCGGCGCAGCCTGTTCCTGTCGCCGCACACCATGGTGGGCATCGAGGGCGTGCCCCACGACGCGGGCCGGGCGCTGCTCGACGAGCTGATCGCGCACGCGATCCAGCCCCGGTACGTCTACCGGCACGTCTGGTCCGACGACGACGTGATCATGTGGGACAACCGCTGCACGATGCACTCGGTCGAGCCCTTCGACAACGTGAAGGTGCGGCGGGTCATGCATCGCGTGACCCTGGTCGGCGAGGGGCCGCCGATCGCAGCCTGAAGCGCTGTCGGCTCGACGTCGTCCCGGGCGCGCACGTCCAGGTGCGGCAGGACGAGGTGCATCGTCGCCCGGGCATGGGCGGGCAGCTCGAGGCTGATCCTCGATCGTCTTCCGGGCCTTCGACGAGCCGTCCGTCGCCGCGGGCAGCGCGCTCGTGATCGAAGGCGGCATGAGCGCCACCTGCGACGGCGCTGCACGCGCACGTATCGCCGATCAGCCTCCGGGGCTGTCGTTCATGATGTAGCGAGTGAGCTCGCCCACGTTGAGCTCCAGCTCCCGGATGACGTCCTTGACGACGTCGCCGATCGAGATCACGCCCATCACCTTGCCGGCGTCGAGCACGGGCAGGTGCCGGAAGCCTCGCGAGGCCATCATGGTCATGCAACCCTCGAGCGGGTCGGCCGGCTTGACCGTGACCGGGTTCCGCGTCATCACCTGGTTCACCGGCGTCTGCTTCGCGTCGAGCCCCGGCAGCAGCACCCTGATGGCGCAGTCGCCCTGGGTCACGATGCCCACCAGCACATCGTCGTCGATGACCAGCACCGACCGGACGCGGTTGTCACGCATCCTGAGCAGGGCCTCGACAACCATGTCACTGGAGCGGACGTGGATCAGCGTGCCGCCCTTGTGAGCCAGCGCACTCTTGACCGTTCTCATCGTTTCCTGCCCTCCGACTGCACGTTGGGACCCGAAGTGTGCACGAATCGGGATCGCCTGGCGCCGCGTCGGCTCACGATTGGTGAATTCGAGCCCGAAGGGGTCGCCGCGGGCATCGAGCACGGCCAGTCGTCCGGCGCATCGGGCCGGACGCACCACGTCGGGGGACGCACCGGCAGCGTCGGCGAGCCGGCCGCCAGCCGGGCCCCGGGCGCGAACCGGGCGCGCGCGGTGCGCGAGGCCGTGGAAGCGGCGGGCGTCGCCCCGGGCGCGGCTGCGCGGCGAGGGACATGGCGCGGAGCGACCGGTGGCCGGCAACCGCGCCGCTCACGCCCCCGGCTCGCGACGCACGGTCGCGGCTGCCTGCGCCGACGCCGGCTGACCGCACGACATCGATCGGTACACCGGCAGCGGGAGGCTCGCGCCATGCACCCGCCGCCGGGTACTCTCCTCGAGGGCGGCCGCCCGGAATGCGGGCGGCCCCGGTTCAGGGCGCGAGCGGCAGCCGCAGCGCTGCCGCGCCCAGCCGCACGGTGCCGGACAGCGGCGGCTTCAGCGCCACGCAGCCCGGCAGCGAGGCCCCGGCCACGACCAGGCCCGGCGCACAGCCGGCGTCGAACTCGTAGGCCAGGCCCGAGAAGTCCACCGTCACGGTGCCCGCGCCGGCCAGCGCCACGGCCGTCTCGCGCAGCAGGCGCACTTCGCCGTCGGCGCGCCGGTCGACCAGCTTGACGACGATGTCCCCGGCGCCCGCCTCGAGCACCTGCATGCCGGAGCTCACCGTGAGGTGGTTGCCGCCCGGCGCGGGCGCCGGGCTCGCGGGATCGATGGTGAGCGCACCCTCGGGCGCGGCGAGTGTGCGTGTGTGCAACGTGGTGGCCGCGGGCGGCCACGTCGTGGGGCCCAGCAGCCCGGCCGCCGGCTTGCCGGCCACGGTGCGCTGCACGTTGGGCCACGCGGGCAGGCCGTTGTCGACACCCTTGAGCCAGTGGTCGAACCACGCGAACATCGGCCGCGACGGCCACAGCTCGGTGTCGTCGACGTCGTAGTGGGTGCCGTCCGGCACGATCGGTTTCTGGTTGCCGCGCACGGCCTGCATGCGCCCGAAAGCCTTGAAGGCGCTGGCCTGGAAGAAGTCGTGCCACAGGGACACGTGAAGCGTCGGCGCCGTGATGCGGTCGGTGACGTCCTGCGAGGCGCGTGCGGACGCGCTGCTTCCCGTGGCGAGCAGGTCGCGCCAGCGCGGCTGGAGCTCGCTGGCGATCGGGACGTCGGGCGTGATCGCGCGCGTCCACCGGGTCGACTTGCCGGGGTCTCCTTCCTCGACGGCATCGAACATGTCGCCGAGCGCGGCGCCGGCCTGCAGCGAGGCCACCCCGCTGGCCGAATCGCCGAAGACGCCGATGCGGCCGTCGGACCAGGGTTGCTTCTCGACCCAGCGGATCAGCGCCTCGCCGTCGCTCACCTCGAGACGCGCGTCCGCAGCGCGGCGCGCGACGGCGCGAGGTCTTCGTCGCGCATGCCCTGCCCCGCGAGCCGGACGAAAGGCGCGACGGCATCGGGTGTGGGCGCGATCGGATGCCCTGTGCCACCGCACGCGGTTCGGGTGGCGCGAATGCCCCGGGGCACAAGCGATCCAGCGCGCGGAGCATGACGACACGGCATCTCCGCGGACCCGGTGCGGCGCCCGATACGACCGGAGACCCGCGGGCAGGCCGCCGAGTCAGAGCTTCTTCAGGATCCCGATCAGGTTCGAGAAGTTGTCGGTCCAGGGCTTGAAGCCCGGCCGGGGCTCGAGGCGCTTGAAGTCCTTGAGCAGCTCGGGCAGGTTCTGCAGCTGGCTCGGGTCGATGATCAGCGCGAAGTGAGACTTGCGGCAGACCTCGTTGTCCTCGACCGAGGTGACCTCGTAGGCGAGCGCCACCTTGCCGAGCGCCGCGGCTGCGGCGGCCATCACCGGCCGCAGGTCGAGGTAGTGGTTGGTGATGTTGAAGACGAGATACCCGTCGGGCCGCATGTGGCGCAGGTACACGCGCATCGCCTCGACCGTCACCAGGTGCGTCGGCACCGAATCGCCGGAGAACGCATCCATCGCGAGCACGTCGAACTGCTGGTCCGGCTCGCGCTCGAGCATCAGGCGGCCGTCGCCGAGGATCGGGACGATCTTCGCGGCCGAGTCGGACAGGTAGGTGAACTCGCTGCGCGCGAGGTCGAGCACCTGGTCGTTGATCTCGTAGATCCGCATCTCGTCGCCCTCGCGGCCGAACACCGCGAGCGTGCCGATGCCGAGCCCGAGCACGCCGAGCTTGCGCGGCCGGTCCTGCGGCAGGCTGCGGAAGACGCGGCCGATGCCCGAGCGGTCGCAGAAGTACGCGGTGGGCACGCGGCGCAGCTTCTCGTCGAGGTACTGCTCGCCGTGGTTGATCCGCCCGTGCAGCATCAGACGGCGCTTGCCGAACTGCGGGTCGTCCACCTCCTCGACCCGGGTCTGGCTGTAGAAGTTCCGGACCACCGCGCGGTAGCCGTCGACGTACGAGAAGGAGATCGCCGCCATCCGCCACGCGTAGAGCGCCAGCAGCAGCAGCAGCACGATCCGCCACGCGAAGGCCATCTCCTTCCACAGCACGATGACGACGAGCGTCGCGCACAGCACGAGCCCGATCGGCAGCTCGTAGTAGGCGTTGAAGATCGAGGGCGCGACCAGTCCGACCAGCGTGCCGCCGAGCGCGCCGCCGATCGACATCATCAGGTAGAAGAGCGTCAGGTGGCGCACCGGCGGCTTGCGCCGCACCAGCTCGCCGTGGCAGACCATGCAGAACACGAACAGCGAGAAGCAGGTGACCCCGACCAGCAGCGGCACCCAGGTGTAGACGTCGTGCACGCGGTCGAGCGCGATGAACGAGATCGGCAGCAGCACCAGGAACAGCTTGCGCACGTAGTACTTCGGCGCGTCGAAGCACAGGATGAAGCTCAAGAGGTAGATGCTGAGCGGCAGCACCCACAGCAGCGGGATCGGCGCGACGTCCTGCGTCAGGTGCCGGGTCATCGACAGCAGCAGGATCGAGGCGGTCGCCGACAGGCCGATCCAAAGCGCGAGCTCGCCCGCGCCGGGGCGCGGCGCGTCCGCGTCCGCGGCGGCCTGCGTGTCGGCCGGACCGGCCGCGGCGGCCGGGCCGGTGGCGCGCCACGCGAGCCACGCGGCCCCGAGCGCCGCCACCACGAAGGCGCCGTAGGCGACCGACCAGACGTTCGCCTGCGACTGCACCGCGAGCGCCGGCTCGATCAGGATCGGATAGCTGATCAGCGCCAGCATCGAGGCCAGGTTCGACAGCGCGTAGAGCCGGTAGGTCTTCGAGCCGTCGCCGCTCGCGATGCCGACCCGCGCGTACCAGACCTGCATCAGCGGGCCGGTCGTCGACAGCAGCAGGTAGGGCGCGCCGCACGCGACCGCGAGCACGGCGAGCACGGCGAGCGACGGGTACTCGAGCGTCGTGCCCTTCCACGCTGCATCGGCCGCCACCGGCAGCGTCGCGAGCGACAGCAGCAGCAGCACCGCGTGCACGATCGGCTGCCGGCCTCGCGAGACCTTCTCGTTCAGCCAGTGGACGTAGCCGTAGCCGAGCAGCAGCACGGTCTGGAAGAACACGATGCAGGTGCTCCAGACCGACGAGCTGCCGCCGAACCACGGCAGGATCATCTTCGCGACGATCGGCTGGATCTGGAACAGCAGGAACGCCGACAGGAAGACGGTGGTGGCGAATACGACCGCTGCGTTCATTCGGTCCGCTCCGGCGGCGAAGGCAAAGGTGGGCGGCCGTCGGGCAGGACGCCCGTCGGCGCGAGGGCGCGCAAGGGTAGCGCATACGGCCGAGCTGCGGGACGCTGTTCCCCGGGCGTCGTGGGGCCGATGTTGCGCGGCCCGGGCGGGCGTGGCGTGGGGCCGGGCCTCGCCCGGGCGCGCCGTTCGTGCCAGAGTGCGTCTGCGGTCACGGCACCGACCCCTGGGGAGCACGCGATGCGACAGTCCGACGCCCACGAGCGGTTCCGCGCGCTGCACGAGGCGCCGCGCGGCTTCGTCATGCCCAACGCCTGGGACGGCGCCTCGGCCGTGCTGCTGAAGCAGGCGGGCTTTCCGGCGCTCGGCACCAGCTCGCTCGCCATCGCGTTCGCGCTCGGCCGGCTCGACGGCGTCGCGGCGGTGAGCCGCGAGATGGCCTGCGCGAACGGCACGCTGCTCGCGGCCGTCTCGGGCCTGCCGGTCAACGGAGACCTCGAGGACGGCTTCGGCCCCGATCCGCGGCACTGCGTCGAGACCGTCGAGGCGGCGATCGCGGCCGGCCTCGCGGGGCTCGGCATCGAGGACACCACCGCCGACCCCGCGCGGCCGATCCACGACTTCGACCACGCGGTCGCGCGCGTGCGCGCCGCGGCACGGGCGGCGAAGGGGCGGATCCTGCTGACCGGCCGCACCGACAACTTCCTGCACGGCCGGCCCGATCTCGACGACACGATCCGCCGGCTGGTCGCGTTCGCCGACGCGGGGGCGGACGTGCTCTACGCGCCGGCACTGCCCGACCTGGACGCGATCCGCGCAGTGGTGCGCGCGGTCGCCCCGAAGCCGGTCAACGTGCTGATCGGCCCGGCCTCGGGGCCGATGCCGCTCGCGACGCTGCTCGAGCTCGGGGTGAAGCGCGTGAGCCTCGGCGGCGCGCTGTACCGGCGGGCGATGGCGGGGCTCGCCGACGCCGCGAAGGCGATGGCCGCGGGCGACCTCGCCGCGGCGGTCGCTCCGGCGCTCCCGGGCAAGACGATCGCGGCGCTGCTCGCGCCCGGCGGGGCGCGCGCGTAGCGTGCGGCCTGCGCACGATCCGCCCCACCCATCCGCGACACGCGACGACATGCCCACGATCGATCTCGCGACCCTGTTCGAGCTCGGCGCACGCGTCGGCGATCGGCTCGTCGCGCGCGGCGAGACCGTCGCCGTCGCCGAGTCGTCCGCCGGCGGCCTGATCGCGGCCGCGCTGCTCGCCCGGCCCGGCGCGTCGGCCTACTTCCTCGGTGGTGCGGTCGTCTACACGCGCCGCTCGCGCCGGCTGCTGGTCGCGCTGTCCGACGAGGACACCGCCGGCATCCGCTCCTCGAGCCCGCCGTACGCGCGGCTGCTGGCGCGCCAGCAGCGCGAGCGCTTGCGCGCGACCTGGGGCCTCGCCGAGACCGGCGCGGCCGGGCCGTCGGGCAACACCTACGGCGATCCGGCCGGCCACGCCTGCATCGCGGTCGACGGGCCGGCGTGCCCGGAGCGCACGCTGCGCACCGGCGTCGCGGACCGGCAGGCGAACATGCTCGCCTTCGCGGTGGAGGCGCTGGTGCTCCTGGATGCGGCGCTCGACGCGGCCTCGGGCGGGGGCGCCGAGGCCTGAGCCGATCGCGCAGACGCCGCGCTCGCGACTACCCCAGCAGCCGCGCGCGCTGCGGGCGGCGGGGCTGCGGCCGGTCCGGTTCCGGAGGCGCAGCCGGTCCGGCCTCCGACGACGTCGCCGCCGCGACCCCGGCCACGCGCGGTGCCTGCGCCGCCACCGCCGGCCACGGCGAGCCCATCGCCTCGAACACCTTCAGCGCCGCGTAAGCGTCGTTGGCCGCGTAGAGCAGCTGCGCCGGCGAGAGCCGCGGCAGCGCCCAGTTCGACGTGGTGACCGACCGGGACTTGTGCAGCCGCCGGCCCAGCACCACCGCCACCGCCGCCTTCGCGCCGAGTGCCTGGCGGTGCCCGAGCCCGCGCAGCAGCTGCGACAGCTCGACGATCGGATGCACCGCGATGCCCAGCTTGCGCTGCAGCGGGCCCCGGTCCGAATCCAGCCCGAAGCCGACCTTGGCGATCGACGTCGATTCGAGCACCACGCGCAGGAATTCGAGCGGCGCGCCCGCGTTCACCTGCACGACGTACGCCCGGTCGGAGAGCGCGAGCTGGATCACGTGCGGTCCGTCCCGGACCGCGTCCCGGGTGAAGGTCGGCTTCGACTCGGTGTCGAAGCCCACGGCGCGCACCCGCGCGATCGCCTCGTGCGCCGCCTCGGCCTGGGCGGCCGTCTCGACGAGCGTGATCCGCTCGAGGGGCAGCGACTCGAAGGCGGGGAGCGCGGCGATCTCTTCCGGGGTCGGGCGGGCGGGGCGGTCGGCTGAGGTCATGCGGGGCGAGGGCGCGGATCGGGGGTCGGCGTCGGTGGCGTCGACGCGCAGGGTACCGCGCCGGGCCGCGCGCGGGCCTGCCGCGACCGTCCGCGTCGCCCCGCCCGAACGGTCGACTTCCGCGAAGGGGTATGGGAGGCGGATCGTAAGAAATGTGTGACAGTGACGATCGTCAACTCGACGGGACGCCCGCCATGGCCGACCTGCTGATCCCCGCGTTCCTCGCGACCGGCCTGCTGTTCGGCCTCGCGACCTACCGGCACCGCCACCTGTTCGGCGAGGGGCCGCCCGACCCCGCGCACGCGGACCTCGCCGACGGCCTGAAGGGGCGGACGTTCTGGGTCGTGCTGTGCACGTTCCTCTGGCCGCTGCAGCTGGTCGGCGGTCTGCACGGGCTCTGGCGCGTGCGCGCCGCGCGGCGCCACTGAACGCGGCAGGCCGCGCTCAGCCGGCCGACGGCGGCGCGAGCCGCCGCTTCAGGCTCTCGATCGCGGCCGCGTCGCCGCGCACGCGCAGCCGGGCGCCGTCGGCGTCGGCCTCCTCGGCGAGCACCTCGCAGCTGTCGAACACGGCCCCGCGCAGGCGCTGGTCGCTCCACGGCAGGAAGAGCTCGGCCTCGACCAGGTCGCGCGCGAAGACGTCGCGGATCGCGGCGTGCAGCCGCGCGACGTCCTCGGGCCGCTTCGCGCTCATCACGATGCAGCCCGGGTAGAGCACGCGCAGCAGGTCGGTCCGCATCGCCTGCGTGCCGGCGTCGCCGACGCCGTCGATCTTGTTGAACACGCGGATCCGCGGCACGTCCTGCGCGCCGATCTCGGCGAGCACCTCGTCGGTGACCTTGAGCTGGCGCTCCCAGCCCGGGTCGCTCGCGTCGATCACGTGCAGCAGCAGCGAGGCCTCGGCCGCCTCCTCGAGCGTCGACTTGAACGAGGCGACCAGGTCGTGCGGCAGGTTCTTGATGAAGCCGACGGTGTCGCTCACCAGCACGCGCGGCACGGTCGGCGGGTGCAGCGTGCGCACCGTGGTGTCGAGCGTCGCGAACAGCTTGTTGGCGACCAGGACCTCGCTGTCGGTGAGCGCGTGCATCAGCGTCGACTTGCCGGCGTTGGTGTAGCCGACCAGCGCGACGCGTGCGACGCCCGAGCCCGACTGTCGTCGTGCGCGCTGCGTGCGGCGGTCGGCCTCCATCCGTTCGATCTCGGCCTGCAACTCGGCGATGCGATCGCGGATCTTCTGCCGGTCGAGCGCCATCTGCGTCTCGCCCGCGCCGCGCCCGCCGGTGCCCGAGCGCTGGCGCGACTTCGGGCCGGCGAGCTTCGCGGCCTCGCGCAGCCGCGGCCCGAGGTAGTGCAGCCGCGCGATCTCGACCTGCGCGCGCGCGGCGTTCGAGCGCGCGTGCCGGTGGAAGATCTCGAGGATCACCATCGTCCGGTCCATCACCTCGACGCCCGCGTCGATCTCGAGGTTGCGGGCCTGCGAGGGCGAGATGTCGTGGTCGACCAGGATCACGTCGACGTGGCGGGTGTCGGGGTCGGCGGCCGAGCGGGCGGCCTCCTTCGCGCGCGCCGCGCCCTTCGCGCCGCCGCGCGGGCGGGCCTTGCCGGCGGCGACGTCGGTGTCGTCGTCCGCGTCCTGCGCATCGTCGTCCGCGTCGGCACCGGCCTCGTCGCCGCCCGCCGCGTCGAGCCCGTGCTCGACGATGCGCCGCAGCTCGCGTCGCTTGCCGATGCCGAGATAGCCGGTCGCATCGAAGCCCGCGCGCTTCTGCACGAGGGTGCCGACGACGACGAAGCCGAGGGTCTTGGCGAGCTCGCGCAGCTCGCCGATCGACACGTCCAGCTCGGTGTCGGGGGTGCCGGGCAGCTGCACGGCGACGGCCAGCGCGCGCAGCGGCCGGTCGTGGGTCTCGAGGTTCGTTCGCACGGGCGGCACGGTACCACGCCGCGCGGCGTGGCCGTTCCCGCTAGGAGACCGCGCCGCCGCCCTCGCGCAGGTCCGGCCCGCGGTGCGTCGCCGCGACGCGCAGCACCTCGCGCACGCCGTCGATCATCGTCGCGAGGGGCAGGCTCGGCTCGCCCGGGCGCGCGGCCGCCTGCTCGGGCAGCGAAGGAACGTGCACGAAGCCGCTGCGGACTCGGGCGCCGGCGAGCGCGTGCTGCAGCCCGTAGAAGACGTGGTTGCAGACGAAGGTGCCCGCGCTCTGCGACACCGCGGCCGGCACGCCGCGCGCGCGCAGCGCGGCGACGATCGCCTTGACCGGCAGCGTCGAGAAGTGCGCGGCCGGGCCGCCGCGCACGACCGGCACGTCGATCGGCGAGGCGCCCGCGTTGTCCGGGATCCGCGCGTCGTCGACGTTGATCGCGACGCGTTCGACCGACAGCTCGGCGCGACCGCCCGCCTGCCCGAGCGCGACGACCAGCGACGGCGCGTGGCGGCGCAGCGCGCCGCGCAGCACCGGCAGCGAGCGGCGGAACTCGGTCGGCAGGCGCTGCGCGACGACCGGGCGGCCCGCGATCGTCTCGCCGTCGAGCGCGCTCGCGATCATCCAGCTCGGGTTGACGGCCTCGCCGCCGAAGGGCTCGAAGCCGGTCAGCAGGATCGGTCGCGCGCTCGCCATCGTCGTCTCCTCATCGCCAGGTGAAGCGGGGCTGGTCGAAGTGCGCGACCCGCGTGTCGCGGCCGAGCAGCAGCACCTCGCGCAGCTGGTAGATCACCGCCGCGGTCGGCGCGGCGACCCAGTCGTCGCCGAGCGGCATCCGCAGCACCGGCGCGCCGCCCGGCTCGTGCGGCGCATCGAGGATCGGCGCGTCGTCGCGCAGCCACTCGACGAGCGGCACGCGGTGGATCGAGGCCACCTCCTCGGGCGCGGGCACCAGCGCGCGCGCCTCGCCGCCCCAGACGACGACCGGCGTGATCACGAAGCCGCTGCGGGTCGCGTAGTCGTCGAGCCGCCCGAGCACGGCGTCGTCGCCGAGCGCGAGACCGACCTCCTCGTGCAGCTCGCGCAGCGCCGCGCGCTCGGGCGTCTCGCCCGCGTCGATGCGCCCGCCGGGCAGCGCCCACTGGCCGGCGTGGCGGTTCATGTGCGCGGGGCGGCGAGTCATCAGCAGCGCCGCCTCGTCGCGCCACGCCTCGTGCGTCGGCAGCCCCGACAGCGCCGCCCCGTGGCCCGCGTCGACGATCGTCACCGCGATCGCGGCGCGCCGCAGCGCGGGGTCGTCGATCGCGCTCGACGGCCACGACGCGAGCCGCGTGGCGACGCGCTCGCGCAGCCGCGCGTCGTTGGCGATCGGGTCGATGCTCGGCACGGCCCTGCGCCTAGAACACCGCGTGCTCGCCGCGCTCGTCGAGCGCCTCGCCGCGCAGCAGCGCCGCGTAGTGGCCGAACAGCGTGTCGCGGCCCCAGGACGGCGTCGCGTCGGCGTCGTAGCGGCCGCTCGCCGCATCGAGCACCAGCATCGACTCGGTCGCGTAGTAGCGGCCGATCCGCGCGAGCTCGGCCTTCGCGGCGAGCGCGGGCACGACGCGGCCGGCGGCGCCCAGCCCCGCGGCGATCGCGTCGAGCATCGCGACCGGCACCTGCCGGAAGCGCGGCGCGCGGCCGAGCAGCTCGAAGAGCCGCTCGCCCTGCTCGCGCGGCGTGATCGCCGGGCCGGGCCCGCCGATCGGCAGCACGCGGTCGCGCCGCGCCGGGTCGTCGAGGCAGCCGGCGAGGTAGTCGGCGAGGTCGGCGTCCGAGATCGGCTTGCAGGCGGTGAGCCGCCCGTCGCCGAACACGAGGAACGGCTTGCCGTCGCGCACGCGCGCGACCTGGCCCGACAGCGACTTGAAGAAGGCGGTCGGCCGCACGATCGACCAGGCGAGGCCGGAGGCGGCGAGCTCGCGCTCGAAGGCGAGCTTCGCGTGCTGGAAGGCGAGCAGCGGCTTCTGCACGCAGATCGCCGACAGCAGCACCGCCTGCACGACGCCCGCCTCCTTCGCGGCGGCGAGCGCGTCGACGTGCGCGCGGTGGTCGACCGCCCACGCGTCGGCGGGCACGCCGGTGCGCGACGCGAGGCACGACACCCACGCGTCGAAGCGCTCCTCGCCGAAGCCGTCGCGGCGCAGCGAGGCCGAATCGAGCGGGTCGCCGAAGCGCACCGTCGCGCCGGCGAGCAGGCGCTCGACGTCGGCGCGCTGGAGCGCGCCGTTCGGGCCGGCGCGGGGACGCACCAGGCAGGTCACGCGGTGGCCGCGTCGCAGCAGCGCGCGCACCGTCGCGCGGCCGATCGTGCCGGTGGCGCCGAGCACGAAGACGTGCCGGGGCCGCGGCGAGGCGGCCTCGCGCGCGGCCTGCGCGCCGGTCGGCACGGCGCCGCTCAGCTGCGGCCCGCGCGCGCGACGAACGCGTCGATCAGCCCGTCCGGCGCCTTGACGACGTGCTCGGGGCCGGGGAAGCCGCCGCCCTGCACGTCGGCGATGTACTCGCGGAACGCGGCGACGCGCTCGCGCTGCATCGCCGCCTTCATCTCGTGCAGCCGCCGGTACTGCTTCGAGTGGCGCGGGTAGGGCGGCGGGTTGTTGCCGAGGATGTCGTCGGCGAACAGGAACTGGATGTCGCCGCCGCTGCCGGCGCCGATCGACGAGGTCAGCAGCGTCGTGCGCTTCGTGATCTCGGCGAGCAGCGCCTCGGGGATCACCTCGACCTCGACCGCGTACGCGCCGGCCGACTCGAGCCGCTTGATCTCGTCGTAGACCCAGAGCGCCTCGTCGACGGTCTTGCCGACCGCCTTCAGGCCGCCGGTCCAGGTGCTGCGCCGGGGCACGAGGCCCGCGTGGCCCTGCACCGGGATGCCTGCTTCGGCGGCCGCCTCGATGAAGCGCGGGGCCCACTGGCACATCACCGCGTCGAAGCCGGCCTTCATCGCCTCGTAGCCGAGGCGCACCGCGTCCTCGGGGGTGGCCGCGGCCACCAGCGGCACCGAGGCCGCCATGAACACGTGCGGCGCGGCCTGCCGGATCGCGATCGCGGGGCCCGGGTTCGACGGATCGAACCGGCACTTCATCGTGTCGATGCCGGCTTCCTGCGCGGCCGCGGCCTCCTCGGGGGAGAAGGGCAGCGTCTCGGTCAGCACGCGCGTGCCCTTGACGTCGCGCAGGTCCTTGACCGTGTAGTTGCGCAGCCCGTAGGCGCCGCCGACCGTCATGATCCGCTTCAGGCCCCGCTGGGCCGCGTCGCGCGGCGGGATGCCCCCGTCGCCGGTCGCGTGGCTCGCCATCCGTCCCCTCCTGTCTTCGTCCGCGCCGCGCGGGTCGTGGCGCCGGAATCGCGGTCGATTGTATCGAACGCCCGCGCCGCCCGGCCCGGCCCGGCGTGGCGCGCGGATGCGACGGACTGCGGCCGCACGGGGCCCGGCGCCCGCCGTCCGTCGGCGCCGGACGGAGGCATCTGTCGACGATGGACGAACAGGGCGGGTCGGCCGGTGGCGACCTTCATAATTGCCGCAACGGCCACGATTCCGCACCGGGCGGCGTCGGCGCGCCGCGCGTCCCGGCGACCGGTGCACCGCGAGGTCACCCGGCCCCGCCGGCCCGCACGCGACGCACCGGTACGCCCGGACAACCTCCCAGACCCGATGGGGCGACCCGAACAACGACGGTACGAGCGACTCGCGACACGGCAGGATGCCGTGGTGCGGGGTGCCGCGTTCGCGCTGCGCGGGCAGATCCGGGACTACTGCCGCGCGGGGCTCTACATCGCGTTCGACCGGCCGCTCGCGGCCGACGAGCTGCGCGCGCTGCCGCGTTCGGCCGAGGTGCGCGTCGAGTTCCGGGCCGGCACGGCCACTCACGCGATTCCCGCGAAGGTCGCCCGCGCGCTGCCCACCGGGCTCGGGCTGCAGGTCGCCGCGCTGCCCGACGCGGTGATGGCGGCGCTCCGGGCCGCCGGGGCGACGGCGCCCGCCGCGGTGCCCGAGGGGCCCGGCACCGAGGCCCGGCGCACGCTGCAGCAGGACTGCCATCGCGACTTCGGGGCCGCGATGAACGGCGTGCTGAAGGTGTTCTTCGACTCCGTCTCCCAGGCGCTGATCGCGGGCTCGGGCGAGGTGGTCGGGACCGCGCTGCGCTCGCGCTTCACCGCCGCGGCCCGCGAGGTCGCGTCCGAGCGCCCGGCGATCGCCGAGCGCTTCGGCGCAGCGCTGCGCGAGTCGCTGCGCGACCCGCTCGCGCGGCGCGACACCGGTCGGTCGGACGAAGCGCCGGTGGAGCTTTCGCTGGTCGACGACGAGCAGTTCGAGGAGTGGTTGAGCCTGTCGACGGTCGTTCACCAGATCGAATCCGACCTCAGCATGCCGCTGGCCGATCTCGAGCGGCGCTATGGCGCGCTGCGGGGCCTGGCGCTCGACCGCGCCTCGAACCCGTTCGGCCCGGCCACGATCTGCCGGGCCTTCCAGGATGCGATCGCGCCGCTCGAGCATCCGGCGCCGGTGCGCACCGTCGAGTACCGCTGCTTCGGTGCCGCGCTGCGCGCGAACTGCGCGAGCCTGTACGCCTCGCTGAATGCCGCGATCGCGCCGCTCGACGGCCCCGCGCCGTCCCTGCGCCGGGCGGAGCGCGCGGGCGTCCCGGCCACGACGCCCGCACGGTCGTCGGACACCGACGCCGACGCCGCGGGCCGCGGCGAAGCCGGCCCGCCGGACGATCCGGTGGGCACTCCGGGCCGCGGCAGCGGACCGAAGGGCCGCGATGCGCCGCCGCCCCGCGGCCCCGGGGCGCCCGACGGCGCGCCGGCGACGCCGGTCGCCGCCGAGCTCGTCGAGTCGCTGCAGGGCCTGTACCGGCCGATGCAGGCCGCGCCGGTGCCGGCGAACGTCGACTACAGCCTCGAGCGGCTGATGAAGTCGCTGAGCCGCGCGGGCGCGTCGCGCCCCGCGGCCCCGCAGCCGGTCGCGACCCATGCGGTCGCCGGCCCGTCCGCGCCCAGCCTGCTCGGCATCATCGACCGGCTCGCGCACGGCGCGCCGCCGACCGCGGGCGCCGCCGCGCCCGCGCCCGCCGACCCGGGCCCCGCGCTCGACCTGCGCGCGCTCGACCGCGTGCTCGATGCGTACCCCACCTTCGCCGAGCCGGCTGCGAGCGGGGTGCTGCCCCCGACGCTGAGCGCGCAGCTCGTGGGCTCGCTCGATGCGTCGCCGCTGCCGGCCATGTACCGGCGCACGCTCGAGTCGGCCGCGGGCCTGCTCGGACGCGCGGTCGTCGAATCCGGTGTCGACTCCGAGATCCATTGGCTGCTGCGGCGGCTCGAGCGGCCGCTGCTCAAGCTCGCCCTGCGCGACGCGAGCTTCCTCGCGTCGGCCGAGCATGCGGCGCGCAGGATGGTCGACCTGCTCGAGCAGTACTCGATCGCGACCGACGAGCAGGGCCGTTTCTTCGACGACGGGCTGCGCCGCTACCTGCACCAGCTGGTCGAGCGCGTCGCCGCGCGCGGCGAGCAGGATCCCTCGCTGTTCGAGCGTGCCCGCGACGTGCTCTCGCGACTGCTCGCGCCGATCCGCGAGACGCGCCGGATGCGCGTCGCGCGGATGCAGGAGGCCTGCGAGGCGCGCGACCGCGTGCGCCGTGCCCGGCTGCGGGTCGCCGACGCCCTCGCGGCGCGCCTCGGCGGCCGCCCGGTGTCCGAGACGGTGCTGCGGCTGCTCGACGCGGGCTGGCGGCAGCACCTCGTGCTGCTCGAGATGCGGGGCGCATCGGACGAGTTCGACGAGGGGCTCGCGATCATCGACAGGCTGCTCGAGTGGCTCGGCCCGGGCGAGGCGCCGGGCCCAGGGTTCCGTTCCGAGCGGACCGCGCTGGTCAACCGGCTCGAGCCCGCGCTCGCCGCGGTCTGCGTCGACCCCGCGCTGCGCGACGCGTGCGTCGCCGACGTCGAGCGCGTGCTCGCGGCGCTCGAGCGCGGCGAGGGGCCGCCGCGCGGGGTGTTCCACCCGCGGCCGGAAGTGCCCTCGCGCGAGCTGCCGCCCGTGCTCGACGCCTGGTCGCAGCGGCTGCGGATCGGCGACTGGTGGCTCGTGCCGCGTGAGGGGCGAACGCTGCCGATGCAACTGATCTGGATCAGCCGGCCCGCTGGCGCGTGCGCCTTCGCGAGCCGCTCGGCCAGCGACCACCATGAGCTGACGCTCGCCGAGTTCGCGCGCGAGGTCGAGGCGGCGCGGATCCGTCCGGTGTCCGACCCGGACCGCCCCCTGCTCGAACGCTCCGAGTTCGCGCTGCTCGACGAGAGCCTGCAGGCGCTGCTCGAGCGGGCGCTGCAGGACCCGGTGAGCGGCCTGACGAACCGCAAGGGCTTCGTGCAGCGGCTCGAGCGCCTCGCGCGCTCGCCCGGCGACACCCGAGCCCACGTCGTCGGCGTCGTCGAGTTCGACGCGCTGCGCATCGTCTGGAGCACCTGCGGCGTCGATGCGGGCGAGGCGCTGGTGCGCGAGCTCGCCCAAGCCGCGCGCGAGTGCCTCGGCGAGCACGCGGTGCTCGCGAGCCTGCGCGACGACACGTTCGCGCTGCTGCTGCCCGGGGCGGACGCGGCGGCCGCGGCCGGGCCGATCGAGGCGCTGCGTGCCCGTCTCGCCAACCACCGTTTCGAGCACAGCGGGCAGCGCTTCAGCATCGGGGTCTGCATCGGCTTCGCGCAGTGGACCATGGCCCAGGGCGATCCCGAAGAGGCGCTGCGGCGCGCCGACACGGCGTGCGTCGCCGCCCGTGCGGTCGGCCGCAACCGGGTCCAGGTCTGGGCACCCGACAGCCGCGAGCTGCGCGGCCACGAGGCCATGGCCGACTGGGCCGGACGCATCGACGCGCTGCTCGAGGGCGACGGCCTGTTCCTGCGCGCGCAGGAGGTCCGGCCGATCGCCGACGACGCGCTCGAGCCCTACTACGAGATCCTGCTCGGCATCGAGCCCCGGCCGGGGATGGACGTCGAGCCGACGAGCCTCGTGACCGCGATCGAGCGGCTCGGCCGCTCCGCGGAGCTCGACCTGTGGGTGATGCGCGCGGTGCTCGACTGGGTCGAGGCCCACCCCGAGGCCTTCGCGCGGATCGGCGGCTTCGCGATCAACGTCTCGCCGCTGTCGCTCGGCAGCTCCGAGATCCTGCGCTTCCTCGACGATCGCCTCGCCCGCCTGGGCGTGCCCGCCGGGAAGCTGACCTTCGAGCTGACCGAGACCGCGGCGATCGACAGCTACGGCGCCGCCCGGGACTTCATCCAGCGCATGCGCCGCCACGGCTGCCGCGTCTCGCTCGACGACTTCGGCAGCGGCTACGCGTCGTACTCGCACCTGAAGAACCTGCGCACCGACTCGCTCAAGATCGACGGCGTGTTCGTGCGCGACATGCTCGAGAGCCCGAGCGACCGCGCGATGGTCAAGTCGATGCACGAGGTGGCCCGCTCGCTCGGCATCCGCACGGTCGCCGAGTTCGTCGAGTCGCCGGCCCACCTCGAGGCGCTGCGCAAGATCGGCATCGACTACGCGCAGGGCTACGCGATCCACAAGCCCGCCCGGCTCGACACGCTGCTCGGCGACTGAGCCGCCCGCGGGGCCCGCGCCCCCGGCGGTCAACGCCTGCGCCACCCCAGCCGTTGGAACGACACGACGCTCCGTCGTCGCCCGCCATGTCCGGGCGGTGCCGGGTGCCCGGGGCGCCGCCCCATCCAGCCTTCGAACGATGCCGCAACCCGATCCTCGCTCGGGGCGATCGAGCGTGACCTGAGTCCCCGGGTCCGGCCCGTCGCCCCGTCGATCCCAGACAGGAGCTCGACATGAGCCAGACCCTCGCCCAGCGCAAGGCCCTCGCCGCGCGCACCGCGCGCGCGGACGCCGTGGCGGCCTCCGCCGTGCGGCCCGACCTCGGCCGGTTCGACCCGGTCTCCTGCCAGGCGATGCAGACCGTGGGAGCGCTGCTGCGCGCCGGCGCGCGGCTCGTCGATGTCCAGCGCGGCCACGTGCTGCTGCGCCGCGGCGATGCGCTGTGCGTCGTCGACGCGGCCGGTCGGCTCGACTGCCGCCCGACCCCCTGAGCCGCCGCGCGCGCGGTGCTAGACTGCCCGCGCCCGCCCGGCGAGCCATGCCGGCCGACGCGCCCGACGCACCACCGATGACCCGCCGCGCCACCCCTTCGAGACCGCTCCGCCGGCACGCCACAGCACTGGCGGTGCTGGTCGCGCTGTGCGTGCTGCTGTCGGGCGTGGCGCCCGCGGTGTCGCGAGCGCTCGCGGCGGCGAGCGCACCCGGCCTGCACGACCTGTGCGTCGCCGACGGCCAACGGCCGGTGGCCCCGGTCGGCCACCACGTCGACGA
>Ga0315899_10001861_pt1 | contig 23803 bp, 29 predicted proteins | sample LakEriMetagenome_2_FD_203518 | JGI IMG/M metagenome (GOLD analysis project Ga0315899, IMG submission 203518) | Freshwater fungal communities from buoy surface, Lake Erie, Ohio, United States - Buoy 4 MA112 | ecosystem: Environmental > Aquatic > Freshwater > Lake | place: USA: Lake Erie, Ohio... | reverse complement strand
CCGACGGCGTCTCCCGCATCGCCGAGGCCATCCGGGCCGCATTCCCCGACACGCCGCCCGACATCATCGTCATCGATCCGATCCGCAACCTGTTCGATGGCGGCCCCGAAGGCGGCGGCGAAAACGACAACACCGCCATGATGTTCTTCCTGAAGGACCGGGTCGAGGTGCTGCGCGAAGCGGTCAATCCGGACGCGGGCGTCATCCTCGCCCACCACACCCGCAAGGCCGCCAAACATCAGGTCAAGGACGATCCCTTCCTTGCCCTCTCTGGCGCCAGCGCGCTGCGCGGCTTCTACACCTCGGGGCTGCTCATGCACCGGCCCGACGAGGACAGCACCCAGCGCCGCCTCGAAATCGAGTTGCGCAATGGCCCCGCGCTGCCGGGCAAGCTGATCGACAAAGTGGCGGGTCGCTGGGTCGAACTGAACCCGATGAACGAGCGGCTGGTGCGCAAGGAGGTCGGGGCCAGGTTCGACGCCGAACGGCTGCGCAAGCACGATGTCATCCTCGGCATGTTGCTAGATGAGGCGGCGGGCGAGCGCCTCTACACCGCCATGCAGTTTGCCGAGACCTTCGAGAACCGGGGTGGTCTGGGCAGCAAGCATACGATCCGCGAACGCCTCTCCGTGCTTGCCACCAAGGGCTTCGTGAAGTTCCTGCGGGATCCTTCCGGGTTCGGTTTTCCCGTCACCCGCTCCCGGTTCGGCTACCTCTGCGTGGAAGGCATGCAGTTCGGCGCAACCGTCGAGGAGGTCGATCCGACCACCGGCGAGGTCACCACGACCGCCCGTCCGGTCCTTCCCAGCCACTTCAAATGCCCCCAGTCCGGGCTCAGCCTTCAGGTCGAAAATCCGGCTGTCTGGGTCTACCAGGATGGGCCGGAAGACGACCTAACTCATATGAGTGAGGCCTGACTCATATGACAGCGCCAACTGTGCAATCAATGAAATCAACGGGTTACGCGCAAATAAGAGTTAGGTCCCTTACTCATGCCCGAAGACTTCATGAAGTCTTATTCCCCAACAAAATCAACGTGTTGGATCGGCTCGAACAGTTAGGTGCTGAACCTCCATACTACGTATGGGATGGCCCCACCCTCGGGTGGGCCACTCATCCCATGCGTAAGGGCCTGGCGCGCGGGCCGCCCTGACAGGTCTCCCCCATCCCCCGATCCGACGACGGCGGCCCGTACCGCCAAGCACATGACCGCCGTCGTCTTCCACCAGGACCAGCCCCCCAAAGACAGGAGAGCCATCATGGCTGCGACGACTTTGATCCCCAAATTCGACTGCGCAAGGTTTGAATTGCTGCCCGTCACCAGTTCAAGCCAGCGCTGCATCCTCGCCCTCGATCTGGGCACCACAACAGGCTGGGCCCTGCGCGGCCACGATGGTCTGATTACCAGCGGCACCGCCAGTTTCCGCCCCGGTCGCTTTGACGGCGGCGGCATGCGATACCTCCGCTTCACAAACTGGCTGGGCGAGTTGGACCGGCTGTCCGGTCCCATCGCAGCGATCTGGTTCGAAGAGGTCCGCCGCCATGTCGCGACCGATGCGGCCCATGTCTACGGCGGGCTGATGGCCACGTTGACCGCTTGGGCCGAACTGCGGGGCGTGCCCTACGAAGGCGTTCCGGTCGGTACGATCAAGCGCCACGCCACCGGCAAGGGCAATGCCGACAAGGACGCGATGATCGCCGCCGCCCGTGCCCTTGGTTTCAGCCCCGCCGACGACAACGAAGCCGATGCCATCGCGCTTCTGCTCTGGGCCATCGCAACGAATGGGGGTGTCGCATGAGGTGGCATCCACACGGCTATGGCGGCCAGCGTCGCGACCCCGATCAGGTCAAGCGCGAGGGCTGGCACGACCAGGGCGTGCTGGCGGTATCGGCCGACGATCAGCGGCTGACCTGGCCCGAACGCGAACTGGTGCGCCAGCTTGGCGAGAAGCTTTACGGGCGTCGCCCGATGGGAAAGGAGGTTCGCCATGGCTGACCGCATCTGGACGGCCGATTGCGTGGCCGATCATTTCGAGGAGGCGTTCCGCACGCTGCGCAAGCTGCCACCGATAAAGGCGCAGGGGTTCTTCAACGCCTGGCCGCAGATCGTTCGCACCAGCCGCGAGATCGCCGAGATGGAGCCCGAGCCCATGCGGGTCTGGCCATCGGCCGCAGCCATCACCCGGCTGGAGCAGACCTCGGACTGGGTGCTTTGGATCGAGGAGGCCGAGCGCAAGCTCGTCTGGTCGCGCGCGGCCCGCATCCCATGGAAGCAGATCAGCGGCGAGATGGGCTGCGACCGGACGACGGCATGGCGACGCTGGCAGCTGGCGCTGACCAAGATCGCGGCGCGACTGAATGCGTGAGCGACTCCAATGTGTTGCAACACTTTTCCCTTCGACATCTGCAACATGTTCGTGCTATTCCGAAGGCAAGATGGGGAGAGTGCGCCGAAGGGTTCGCTCTCCCCTTTGCTTTTGGGCGGATGCGGCTGGATTTCCGGTTGGCTTCCGGGGTCCAGAGAAGGTCCAGCCGGGGTCCATCCCGCTAACCCACTGATTTCTGGTTCCTTCCTGGCCATATTCGTATGCTGGCGGGCGAAGCGCGGCACATCGCTAGCGACAGGGCCGGATTTTTGGGAAGCCACCCGGAAGCCAGCACCGCCTGAATTCGCCTGAAACACTGCAAATTCAAACCCTTGAAGCTGGACACCCCCGGTGGCCACTGGACCCTGCGTGGAGTCCAGTCTGGACCCCGGAGTCCGGAAGCCAGGGGTATCCACCTTGATCCAAGGAATGACCCGCTGATGACGCTGAGCTTTGCCCCGGATCGGATCGAGATGTGGCCGCTGGCCAAGCTCCAGCCCTACGCCCGCAATGCCAAGGCGCATGGCGCGGACCAGGTCGCGAAGATTGCCGCCAGCATGGCCGAGTTCGGCTGGACCGTGCCGTGCCTCGTGGGAGAGGACGGCGAGTTGATCGCGGGTCATGGCCGGGTGCTGGCCGCAACGCAGCTTGGGTTGACCGAAGCGCCTGTGATCGTGCTCGGGCATCTGACCGAGGCGCAGCGGCGGGCCTATCGCATTGCCGACAACAAGCTGACGGAACTCGGCACCTGGGACGAGGCGCTTTTGTCTGCGGAACTGAACGACCTGCTGGCTGAGGATTTCGACCTGTCGCTCGTCGGCTTCTCCGACGGCGAGTTGGACAAGCTGCTGGCCTACGTTCCTGAGGGGGACGGGCAAGAAGGTGGCACCGGGGGCTCGGTGCCTCCGGTGACCATCCCCGAACCGCCGCGCAACCCGGCGTCGCGGACCGGCGATCTGTGGATCCTCGGCGAACATCGGTTGCTCTGTGGCGACAGCACCAGCGCTGCTGACGTGCGCCGCCTGATGAATGGCGAGCGGGCGATCCTGTTTGCAACCGACCCGCCATACCTCGTCGACTATGACGGTTCGAACCATCCGACTCGAAACAAGGACTGGTCGGCCTCCTATGGCACGACCTGGGACGACAGTTCGCAGGGGGCCGAGCTTTACGACGGCTTCATTTCTGCCGCCGTGGCGGAAGCAATTGCAGAAAACGCCGCGTGGTATTGCTGGCACGCCTCGCGTCGCCAGGCGATGCTGGAAGCGTGCTGGGAAAAGGCCGGGGCCTTCGTGCACCAGCAGATCATCTGGGTGAAGGACCGCGGCGTCCTGACCCGGTCCCACTACCTCTGGAAGCACGAGCCCTGTTTCATGGGCTGGCGCCGCCCGAACCGGCCGCCGAAGGTGGCCGAGGAAACGCTGCCGTCGACATGGGCGCTGCCCAGCTTTGCCAAGGACGACCGGCCCGACCATCCGACGCCGAAGCCGCTCGACGCCTTCGGGATCCCGATGCGCCAGCATGTGGCCCGGGGTGGCCTCTGCTACGAGCCATTCTCGGGCTCCGGTTCACAGATCATGGCGGGCGAGGCCAATGGCCGCCGCGTGTTCGCGATGGAAATCAGCCCGGCTTACATCGATGTGGCCGTCGAACGCTGGCAAGCCGACACAGGGCGCGAAGCAATCCTCGATGGCGATGGCCGGACCTTCGCACTGGTGAGAACAGAGAGGCTGGGGGATGCCCCGGCCGCGCCTGAAGAAACCCAACCCGAACCTGCCGCGTGACATGCATGACCTGGCTTTACCTTCCTCCGGGCATGCTTCCGGAGCCGGAGACGCATGCCTCTTCGGCCTCTCTCTCTGTTCCGGCGCGGGCGGACTCGACCTCGGGCTTGCCATCGCCACCCCCGGATATCGTGCTGTGGGCCATGTCGAACGGGAAACCTACGCCGCAGCCACTCTCGTGGCGCGGATGGAAGACGCGTCCCTGGATCAGGCTGTTGTCTGGGACGACGTTGGAACCTTCGACGGCCGCCCGTGGCGCGGCGCGGTGGACATCGTCACTGCGGGCTATCCGTGCCAGCCGTTCAGCGTCGCGGGCAAGCGCAGGGGCGCTGACGACCCACGCCATCTCTGGCCGCATGTCGCCCGCATCATCGGCGAGGTCGGGCCGCCCTTCGTCTTCCTCGAAAACGTCGCCCATCATCTCCGCCTCGGCTTCCCCGAAGTCGCCGCAGGACTGGTCGGCATGGGCTACCGCCTTGCGGCAGGCCTCTTCACGGCGGCGGAAGTCGGCGCCCCCCACAAGCGTGAGCGGCTCTTCATCCTTGCCATCCGGGAGGGGGACGAGCTGGCCGACCCCGCGCGCCTGCTCTGGCACCCGCTCGAGTGGCGGGAACCGGACGGAAATGATGCGCCTATGGCCCACGCCGAGGGCGAGCGCCAACGAGAACCGGCAGACCAAACCCACACCGTCGCAGGAAGCGGGCCAGCACGGGATGAACCTGGCGACGACGGCAGCCCTATGGCCGACGCCTCAGATCGACAGTTTCCGCAGTCGGGGCGGCGAGCGGAAGGAAGAGAAGGGTCTGGACCGGATGGCGCGCGACTGGCCAACGCCGATGGCGAACGATGGCTGCAAGCCGAGCGCGGGCAATCGGCGGTCGGCCGATCTGACCCATGCGGCGGGGATGTGGATGACCCCGACGGCGCGCGATCACAAGGACGGGGCGACGACACTGGCGAACACACCGGTGAACGGCCTGCTTGGCCGCCAGGTCCTGGCGACGCAGATGGCTGGGAGCGATACCTCCGATGTGCGCCGGACCTTGAACCCGCTGTTCGTCGAGGCGCTGATGGGCTGGCCCACCGGGTGGACCGGCTTCGCCTCTGTGGCAACGGCGTGGTCCCCCTGGTTGCGGCGCATGCGCTCAGAACTCTGGCAGCTGAACTGTTTGCCGACGGATGAGGTGACGGCATGAAGCAGTCCCGTCTCATGTCGCTGGTCGAAGCCGTCGCCAACGTGATCGTCGGCTACGGTGTCGCAGTCGTGACGCAGATCCTGATCTTCCCGGTCTTCGGGCTGCACACGACGCTGGCGCAGAACCTCAAGATGGGCGCGGTGTTCACCGTCGTGAGCATAGCGCGATCCTACGTCCTGCGGCGGCTGTTCGAAAGATGGCGTCGCTCCTGACCCCGCTGGCGGTGCCGGGCGACGGATGCTAGCCTTGGCACATGTCCGACTGGCAACACATCGAGATCAACAACCACGGGACCATCGTGGTCCTGCGTCCAATCTCGGACGAGGGTCGGCAATGGTTCGAGGACAATGTCGGCGAACCTGAGCCGGGCGGCATCTATACTTGCGAGCCCCGGATGGCGCAGGACATCCTGCAGGCGGCGGCGCGCGATCTGCTGTCGATGCAATGAAAAAGCGCCGCCCCTGATGGGACGGCGGCAATGGAGTCTTCGGCGGCAAACCGATCAGGCAGCGGGCAGTCTGTAGATCCTTCCGCGCCCTTCGACCTTCTCCGAAGTCACTTCGAGTCCGAGTTTCTTCCTCAGCGCTCCGGCCATCGCGCCCCTCACCGTGTGAGCTGCCCATTCGAGGGCAACCGTGATCTCCTCGATGGTTGCGCCGTCCGGCGCGCGCAACATGGCGATCAGCTTGGCTTGCTTGGTGCCCTCGCGCGGCGTACGCGGCTTGGGCGCGGCGTCGGGTTTGGCGGGGGTGTCGGGCGCGGCTTCCTCGGTCGGCTTGTCCGCCGCGCCTTCAGGCGCGGTGTTCGCGTTGTCCGGCTCGATGCCGATGGCGGCGAGGCCCGCGTCGGTGGCGACAAGCGTGACACCGTGGCCGTCGCCGGTTTCGCGCCACATGGGTTCGCCCTTGCGCAGGTCGGCGTCGACCTCCTGCAGCAGGCCCTTGGCGATCATCGCGCCGACCACCTTGGCGGCGGCACCGCCGCGCAGGCTTTCGGGCAGCGGCAGGGCGATGCGCGCTGGCCGCTTGGCGGCGGCGCTCAGGATCAGGGCTTGGGTGTCGGTAAGCTGGGTCATCGTCGTCTCCGTGTCGGGGCGCGCGGGATGCAAGCCCTTCTACGAGGCCAAGCCCGCCAGTCGGCGGGCGGGACCGGGAGTGGGTCGTCTCACTCGGCGTGTTCGCCTTCCTTGAAGGCGCTGTTGGTGATCTCGCGCAGCGTGGCGCGGTAGTGATTCAGGGTGCCGACGTGCCCCCAGTGGATCTCGTCGGGGCTGGTCTCGAAGTGGTCGGCGCTGAGGGCGGCGAGGCGTGCCAGCATCGCGTCGATCTCGAACTTGGCGGCAAGGAAGGCGTCGAGGGCTTTCGTGTTGTCGGTCGCGCGGCGGGTCATTTCGGTGGCTCCGTGGTGAGTTGCATCGTCCTTCTGAAAGGACGTTCGCTTCCGTAATGGGAGAAGTGAAGTCAAACATCTTCTTTCTAAGCAAAATCATATGCTTGACTTCTACCCGGGCATGGCAAGGCACACGACGTGGGTGCGCCGCGGATCGTGATCTTGGTGTTTGCCTGTCGCAGCGACCGTTCCCAAGGTTTGTGTTCAGAGCCACTTCGCCGGTATCATGCTTCCGTCCGTGGTCGACGCTGGGCCGCCACTCCATGCCTGGTCAGTAGGATCTCGCGTGCCGATCTCTGATGGCGTGCTCGACCTTGCGGTCGGCACCAGCGAACGTACGGCATCATCGAGACCGCGTCCCGGCGAAGGGACATCGGAGGACCGGGATTCTTTGCGGTCCAATTCAAGGGGCGGTTTGGCGCGCGGAAGGCGATCGGATTACCCGGTACGGGTTCGCGCCATCACGCCGCTGCGCTGGCGCCCGCCGGATGCGCCAAACTGAAAGTTGTGCCGTCGCTCCACATCCGGTGCAGGACGACGCCAAGGCGGCGGGCGACGGCCACGACGGCGCGTTTCATGCCGCGCCGCTTGGCGACCTGCAGGCCCCAGGCCTTCAGCCAGCTTTTCGTCTGCGACTGATAGAGCATCACCGTCGCGGCCTGGAAAAGCGCAGTACGCACGTTCTGGTCACCGGCGGCGCTGATCGCCCCCACCACGTCGCGTTCGCCGGACTGCTCGCGGCGCGGCGTCAGGCCGAAGTGCGAGCCGACCATCTTCGAGGATCGGAAGCGCGCGGGATCATCGATCCCTGCCTTGACCTGCAACGCCACCACGGCGCCCACGCCAGGAACGGTCATCATCAGTCGGCACACACGGTCTGCCCGCGCGATCCGGCGCAACCGGTTCTCGAGCTTCGCGAGTTCACTGCGAAGGGCGGCGTGGCCGCGCAGCATCGCGGTCACCATCGCCGTCAGCATCTCGTTGCCGTCCGCCAGTTCGCGGGCGCGCTCCGGCAACCGCCGCCGTGTAATCTGGCCGAGCTTGAGGCCGAACCCGCGCAGCATGCCGCGCATCGACAACTCGATGCTGATCATGGACTTCTGAAGCGTCCGGCGCGCCCCGAGCAGCGCCCGGAGTTCCTGCGCCGAGACCGACTTGCAGTGTACCGGGCGGAACCAGCCCATGCGGAGCAGCTGCGCGATGCCGAGCGCGTCACGGCGATCAGTCTTGATCGGCATGGCCTTCAATGCGCCTTTCACCTGGCGCGTCTCCATCAACACCGCTTCCAGCCCTGCAGCACAGAGATGCCGGTGCAGCCATTGCGACAAGGGGCCGGCCTCGAGCCCGATGCCGGTGATGCTCACATCCATCTCGCGCAGGAACGCGATCAGCGCCTCGGGTTCGCAGGCGATCTTTGCTTCCCGCGCCACAGTGCCTGACTGGGTCAAGACACAAACGGCGCAGCTTTCAAGAGATACGTCGATGCCGACAAAATGATCCATGGTCTCTTCCCCCCGTTCGGATCGTTGAGGCCGACCGGAATGGTCGCCCGTGACAGGACGATAACCAGCCTCTGACGGAACAGGCAGCCCAACGCCGGGTCCGTGAGCGACTCGCCCATTACGGCATCTCTGTCGGCGACGCTTATCAACTGAATAAGCATATGTTTTTGAATGATAATCGGAGCCGCAAATGCAGGGCATGAGCGAGCGCCAATACGCCGCGCACGTCGGGCTTTCCCGGGGCGCGATCCAGAAGGCGAAGACGGCCGAACGGCTTGTGCTGTTCGCCGATGGCAGCATCGATGCCAAGGCCAGCGATGTGCGTCGGGCGGAAACGACCGACCCGTCGAAGACCCGAAAGCCGCCCGAGCCCAAGCTAAAGCCGGTGCCCGAGGCGGCCGTTGCTGCTGTGGGCGACACTCTGCGCGAACAGGGGCTGGCGGTGCCAGCGGTTGGCGGGGGCACGACCTACCTGCAGGCCAAGACCGCCAACGAGGTGCTGAAAGCGCAAGAGCGGCGCATCCGGCTGCAAAAGCTGAAGGGGGAATTGATCGAGCGGGCCCGGGCGCTGTCGCTGGTGTTTCGCCTCGCGCGGGAGGTGCGGGATGCATGGGTGAACTGGCCTGCGCGGTCGTCGGCGCTGATGGCGGCGGAACTGGGCGTGGAACCGGCCGCGATGCAGAAGGCCTTGGAAAAACATGTACGCGCCCACCTCGACGAGCTTGCCGAGGTCCGGCCTGACTTCCGGTGACGATGATGGCCTGACGGAGTTCGACGGCGCAGCAGAAATCCTGCGCACCTGGGGCGCGGGGCTGACCCCTGATCCGGACCTGACCGTTTCGCAGTGGGCTGACCGGCATCGGATGCTGTCGGGCCGGGCTTCTGCCGAACCGGGACGGTATCGCACGGCGCGCACGCCCTACATGCGCGAGATCATGGACCGGCTGTCGCCCGGCGATGTGATGCAGCGCATCGTTTTCATGAAGGCGGCACAGGTCGGCGCGACCGAGGCAGGCAACAACTGGATCGGTTTTGCCATCCACCAGGCGCCGGGCCCGATGCTGGCGGTCCAGCCGACCGTGGAACTGGCCAAGCGCAACTCGCGCCAGCGGATCGACCCGCTGATCGACGAAAGTCCCGACCTGCGGGAGAGGGTCAAACCGGCCCGGTCGCGCGACGCGGGCAACACCATGCTGTCCAAGGAATTCGCGGGCGGCATCCTGATCATGACCGGCGCGAACTCGGCGGTCGGGCTGCGCTCGACCCCGGCGCGCTACATCTTCCTCGACGAGGTCGATGCCTATCCGGCCTCGGCCGACGAGGAAGGCGACCCGGTGACGCTTGCCGAGGCCCGATCCTTGACCTTCGCCCACCGGCGCAAGGTGTTCCTGGTCTCGACGCCCACCATCCGGGGTCTGAGCCGGATCGAGCGGGAATATGAAGCCAGCGACCAGCGGCGGTTCTTCGTGCCGTGCCCGCATTGCGGCCATGCTCAGTGGCTGAAGTTCGACCGGCTGCGCTGGCAGAAAGGGCGGCCCGAGACGGCGGAATATCACTGCGAGGGCTGTGATGCGCCCATCGGCGAGCATCACAAGACGGCGATGCTGGAGGACGGCGAATGGCGGGCGACCGCCGTGGCCGCCGATCCGACCACGGTCGGATATCACCTCTCGGCGCTGTACTCGCCGATCGGCTGGCTGAGTTGGGAGCGGATCGTGCGGTCATGGGAAGCGGCCCAAGGGTCGGGCGAGGCGATCAAGGCGTTCCGCAACACGATCCTCGGCGAGACATGGGTCGAAACCGGCGAAGCCCCCGACTGGCAGCGGCTCTACGACCGGCGCGAGCGCTGGAAATCCGGCACGGTGCCTGCGGGCGGGCTGTTCCTGACCGCCGGGGCCGACGTGCAGAAGGACCGGATCGAAGTCGATGTCTGGGCCTGGGGTCGCGGTCTGGAAAGCTGGCTCGTCGATCACATCGTGATCGAAGGCGGGCCGGACCGGCACGACGCGTGGTCGGAACTGACGGCCTTGCTGGACCGGTCCTGGCCGCATGAACGCGGCGCGCATCTGCGCATCGCGCGGCTCGCCATCGACACAGGATACGAAGCCCCGGCGGTCTATTCATGGTCGCGGGCCCAAGGCTTCGCGCAGGTGTCGCCGGTGAAAGGCGTCGAGGGGTTCAACCGCTCCAGCCCGGTGTCGGGGCCGACCTTCGTCGACGCGACCGAGGGCGGCAAACGCCTGCGGCGCGGCGCGCGGCTCTGGACGGTGGCGGTGTCGACCTTCAAGGCCGAGACCTATAGCTTCCTGAGGCTGGAACGGCCGACCGAGGAGGACATGGCCGAAGGGGCAGCGTTCCCGCCCGGTTCGGTACATCTGCCGCATTGGGTCGAGAACGAATGGCTGAAGCAGTTCGTGGCCGAACAACTGGTGACGGTGCGCACCAAGCGCGGCTTTGCCCGGCTGGAATGGCAGAAGCTGCGCGAACGCAACGAGGCGCTGGATTGCAGGGTCTATGCCCGCGCCGCCGCCTGGATCGCGGGCGCGGATCGCTGGACCGACGAGAAATGGCGCGATCTCGAGGATCAACTCGGGGCCGCGCCGACGACGGAGGATGCGGCGGGGCGGGTCAACCGGCCGCAAGCCGCACCCAAGGGAAAACGCCAGTCGGATTGGCTTGGCCGACGCGGAGGATGGTTTTGACATGACCGACTGGACGGAAACCGAGCTGGCCGCTTTGCGCCGGGCCTATGCCAGCGGCACGACCCGGGTCAGCTATGATGGAAAATCCGTCGACTATGGCTCGGCCGAGGATCTGTTGGGTCGTATCCGGACCATCGAACGGTCCATCGCAGGGACGACCCGTCCGCTGCCGGTGGCCGGGTTGGCGGGTTTCTCCCGTGGGGACCGCTGATGCCCGCGAACTGGATGGACCATGCCATCGCCTCGGTCGCCCCGCGCATGGCGGCCCGGCGTGTCTTGGCACGGCAGGCCTTCGAGACCCTGACGCGCGGCTATTATGGGGCGTCCAAGGGCCGTCGCACGGACGGCTGGCGCGCGCCGGGGTCCTCTGCGGACACCGAGATCGGTGTCGCCGGGGCGCTGCTGCGCGACAGGATGCGCGATCTGGTCCGCAACAACCCGCATGCGGCCAAGGCTGTGGCGGTGCTGGTGAACAACATCGTGGGCAGCGGCATCATGCCCCGTGCGGCCAGCGGCGACGACAAGCTGGACCGAAAGGTCGATGCCCTGTTCGAACGCTGGACGGCGGATTGCGACGCCGACGGCCAACTGGATTTCTACGGTCTGCAGACGCTGATCTGCCGCGAAATGGTCGAGGCGGGTGAGGTGCTGGTGCGGCGCAGGCTTCGGCGGGCCAGCGATGGTCTGGCGGTGCCGCTGCAATTGCAGGTGCTGGAGGCTGACTTTCTTGACGCCACCAAGTCCAGCAACGTCGGTGCGGGGCGCATCGTGCAAGGCATCGAGTTCGATCCGGTCGGCAAGCGTCGCGCCTATTGGTTGCATCCCGAACACCCCGGCGATGCGCATGGGGCTTTGCGTGGCGGGCTCGACAGCCGCCCGGTTCCCGCGACCGAGATCGCCCATGTCTATGAAAAGCAGCGGACGCAGGCGCGTGGCGTTCCCTGGGGCGCTCCGGTGATCCGCAGCTTGCGCGACCTCGACGACTACGAGGTGGCTGAACTGGTCCGCAAGAAGACCGAAGCCTGTGTCACCGCCATCGTCTTTGGAGACGACGAATCCCAGCAAGGCATCGCGCCGACCGTGATCGACGCCGACGGCAACCGGGTCGAGCAGTTCGAGCCGGGACTGATCGCCTATGCCAGAGGCGGCAAGGACATCAAGTTCAACCAGCCGTCCGCCACCGGTGGCTATGGCGAATACAAGCGGGCGAGCCTGCACACGATCTCGGCCGGGTTCCGGGTGCCTTACGAGTTGCTGACCGGCGATCTCAGCCAGGTCAACTATTCCTCGATCCGGGCGGGGCTGGTCGAGTTCCGCCGCCAGATCGACGCCGTGCAGTGGCAGCTGTTCATCCCGATGTTCTGTGCGCCCGTGTGGCACTGGTTCACCGAAGCCGCTTGGGCTGCGGGTCAGATCCCGACGCCGGATGTGCCGGTCGAATGGTCGCCGCCGAAGTTCGAAGCGGTCGATCCGCAGAAGGACGCGATGGCGAACCTGCTGTCGATACGCTCGGGCACGATGACGCTGGCGGAGGTGATCGCGAAACAGGGCCGCAATCCCGACGCGGTGCTGGCCGAGATCGCTGCCACCAACGCCAAGCTCGACGCGCTGGGGCTGGTGCTCGACAGCGATCCGCGCCGTGTCACCAAGACTGGCAGTGCGCAGACGGGCGATCCGGCCAGTGCTACGACCGAACCCCCATCCGACGCAGAGGAGAACTAGGGCCATGCCCGACACGATGATGGCGGCCCCGGTCGCCCTGCCGATGCAGCTGCGGCGCGCGCCCATCCTGCCCGCGACCGTCAACACCGAGGCGCGCTCGGTTGACGTGGTCTTCACCACCGGCGCGGCCGTCCGGCGGCGGCGCTGGACCGGCTGGGACACCTCCGTCCCCTTCGACGAGATACTCGAGGTCAGCGAACGGGCGGTGGACCTGACGCGGCTCAACGCGGGCGCCCCGGCGCTCGACAGCCACTCGGTCTGGTCCTCGCATTCGCAGGTGGGCGTGGTCGAACGCGCCTGGATCGAGGGCAAGGAAGGCAAGGCCACCATCCGCTTCCCGCGCGACGGGTTGGACCAGGCCGCCGACCGGATGTTCGGCCTGATCAGCGACGGCATCATCCGGAACGTCTCGGTCGGCTATTCCATCGAGCGGGTGAAGGTGGTCGAGCCTGCCGCCAAGGGCGAGGTCGAGCAGCGCATCGTCGAACGCTGGACCCCGCTCGAGGTCAGCTTCGTGACCGTTCCCGCCGATCCCCGCGCGCAGGTCCGCGCTGCCGATCAGGCCAGCTTTCCCCTCGAGATCATCGATATCCGCATGCAAAAGGAGGCATCCATGCCTGAGAGCACGACCACCGTGGCCGGGGATGTCCCCGCCAGCAGCGAGACCCGCCAGCAGCCCGTCGCGGCCCCGGCGCAGCCCGAACCGACGGCCACGCGAATGTCGGAACTGGCTCCTGCACCCGACACCGAGGCCATTGCGACCCGCGCCCGCGAGGCCGAGCGTGATCGCGTGTCCACCATCTACGATCTGGCGGGCCGGCTGAACCTTGAGCGCGGCTTTGCCGAGGATCTGGTGAAACGCGGTGTCACCGTCGATGAATCCCGCCGCCTGATCCTCGACCAGGTTGCTGCCAAATCCAACGAGACCCGCACCTTCCCGCATGTCTCGATCCCGCTCGGCGGCCGGGATGAACGTGTGACCCGCCGCGATGCCGTGGCCAATGCCCTTCTGCATCGCTACAGCCCGACGCTGTTCCAGTTGGACGACTCTGCCCGCCAGTACCGCGGCATGTCGCTTCTGGAACTGGCCCGCGAAAGCCTGACCAATGCGGGGGTGAACACGCGCGGCCTGTCGCGCGACGAGGTGGCGACGCGCTCGCTGCATTCCACCTCCGACTTCCCCGAAATCCTATCCGCCGTCACCAACAAGACCCTGCGCCAGGCCTATGAGACCTATCCGCGGACCTTCATGCTGTTCTGCCGCCAAGTGCTGGCGACCGACTTCAAGTCCATGCACCGTGTCCAGCTGGGCGAGGCACCCCAGCTTCTGGAGGTCGGCGAAAGCGGCGAGTTCAAGCGCGGCACGCTCGGCGAGTCCAAGGAGAGTTACAAGGTCAAGACCTATGGCCGGGTGGTCGCGATCACCCGCCAGACCTTGATCAACGACGATCTGGATGCCTTCACCCGGATCCCGGCGATGTATGGCAACTCCATCGCGCAGCTGGAAAGCGATGTCGTCTGGGGCATCATCACCGCCAACCCGGCGATGGCCGACGGCAACGCGCTGTTCCACCCCACTCACAGGAACCTGGCCGCGACCGGCACGGCACTGGCCGTCGATGCCGTGGGCGCGGCCCGGGCGGCGATGGCGCTGCAGACAGGGTTCGACAAGAAGACGGTCCTGAACATCCGCCCGGCTTTCCTGATCGTGCCCGCCGCGCTGGAACTCAGGGCCGAGCAACTCGTGGCCCAGAACCTTGTTCCCGCCACGCCTGCCACCGTGGTGCCCCAGTCAATCCGCTCGCTGAGCCCGATCAGCGAGCCGCGGCTTGATGCCGCGAGCCCTACCGCCTGGTATCTGGCGGCCAGCCCAAACCAGATCGATACCATCGAATACGCCTATCTGGAGGGTCAGCAGGGTGCCTACATCGAGACCCGCAACGGCTTCGATGTCGATGGGGTGGAGATCAAGTGCCGCCTCGACTTCGGCGCCAAGGCCATCGACTGGCGCGGTCTTTACCGAAATCCCGGCGCTTAAGCCGCGACAATCCCATCACCTGAACCCTGACAGGCGGCCCTCGCGCCGCCTGTCTCCATGTTCGCGAAAGGACATCCGCGATGAAGAACTACGTCCAGCCCGGCAATACCATCACCCTGACCGCGCCCTATGCTGTCACTTCCGGCGACGGCCTGCTTGTCGGGTCCATTTTCGGTGTCGCTTCCGGCACCGCTATCCTTGGTGATTCGGTCGAAACAGCCGTCGAGGGCGTCTACGATCTGAAGAAGGTCGCGTCGCAGGCTTGGGCCGCGGGCGACAGGATCTATTGGGACAACACCGCCAAGCAGACGACCAAAACCCTGACCGCGAACACGCTGATCGGCGTGGCGACCGAGGCCGTGGCAGGCGGGGCGACCGACCTGATCGGCCGGGTGCGTCTGAACGGCGCGTTCTGATGAGCGCCTTCGCCGCCGCCGTCGGCGCACTCTTCGCCGATCCGAACGTGGGGCGCGACGCGGTCTACATCGCCGACGGCGGCGCGCCTGTTCTGGTGCGCATCGTCGCCTGGCGTGCCGATGCCGTCACCGACTTCGGCGATGCACGTCTCTGGTCCGACACCACCCGGATTGACCTGCGCGTCGCCGAGGTGCCGAACCCGCGCCCCGGCGACAGGGTGGAAATCGACGGCGACGCCTTCCTCATTCAGGGCGAGCCCGTCCGTGATCGCGAGCGGCTGGTCTGGACTGTCGATCTGAGGCCAGCGTGAAACTGAAACTCGCCATCGATCCCGACATCGTCGCCCTGTTGGCGGCCGAGGTCGTAGCCGGGGAACGCGCTGTCACCACCGCGATGCGCGAGGCAGGCACCGGCCTGAAATCCGCCTGGCGCGCCCAGATCACCGGCGCGGGATTGGGCACGCGCCTCGCCAATTCAATCCGCTCCGCCAGTTTCCCGAAGTCCGGCGAAAGCCTGAACGCGGCGGCACTGGTCTGGTCGAACGCCCCGGTGATCATCGGCGCGCATGACACCGGTCCGCTGATCCGCTCGAAAAACGGGTTCTGGCTGGCGATCCCCACGCCAGCAGCAGGCAAGTCCACGCGCGGCGGCCGTCGCGGCAGTGCCTCGACCACCCCCGGCGAATGGGAACGCCGCACCGGCCTGCGCCTTCGGTTCATCTATCGCCGTCGGGGACCGAGCCTATTGGTGGCGGAAGGGCGGCTGAATACAAAGGGGCGTGCGGTGGCGTCAAAGTCGAAAACCGGCAGGGGCGTCGTGACCGCGCCGATCTTCCTGTTGGTGTCGCAGGTTAAGCTACCAAAACGGCTGGACCTGGCAAGGGATGCCGAGCGGGCGGCGAACTGTGTGCCGGGGCTGATTGTGGCGAACTGGGTGGCGGGGCGCGGCTAGAGACTATTGCCAAGCAGGCGTGTCAGAGACTGGACCGAAACACAGATCAAGGCGTCAATGTGTTCAGGTGCGGGTTTAGAGAAATGAAATTGGAACATGATTCCCGGAGCTCACGTGCTGCATGATCCCAGAAAACTACGTCAACTCTGAACCCGTCTTTGATCAGGGTCTCGACCGTTGGTACGTAATCCGAGTCGCCCGAGACGATGGTGAATACGTCGCCCGGCGCCGCGTTGCGATACGCATCACGTGTCATCTGTGTAACGATGCCAGTATCGATCTTCTTCTCTTTGTTCGCTGCATTTCTGTCATGGGTGACTACTTCAAATCCGGCGCGTTTCGCGACGTCCCAAATTGCATCATTCTGCGGCGGCCTCGACCCAAAGAGCATCGCGCGCGCGGTCTCTTTCCGATCGGCCCCCGCGATAAACTGATACAGCTTTCCGAAGCTGATACGATAGCTGGTGTCGATGATCCTGTTGGCCATAGCGTCATAGATGTCCAGCGCCATGCCCTGTTGCACTGCACTGACCCGTTGGCCTTCAATGAAGACATTTGAGTTATCAACATAAATCCAGTCAGCCATCGAAAACTTCCCTCTCACTGTTCTCATAGACCGAGAACTGAACTGCTTCTCTGAAGACTTGCCGAAGATTGATAGCTTCAGGATCATCGAATGCCCACCCCCCGCGAAACCATCCTCGCCGCGCTGCACGCGCGGCTTTCAGCATTGCCCGCCACCGTCCTGCGCGGTGACGTGCTGCCCGAACGCGTCCCCACGGCAGGCCTCCTGATCCTGCGTGATGGCGAGCCGGGGGAGCCCGAGGTGACGCTCTCGCCGTTGCGCTACCACTATCAGCACCGGGCCGAGATCGAAGCGGTCGTTCAGGGTTCCGCCCGTGATGCCACCTTCGACACCCTCTGCGCCAGCATCGGCGCGGCGCTTGCCGCCGACCGCACGCTGGGCGGCCTCTGCGATTGGGTAGAGGCGGAAGCACCGCGCCCGGTCGATCTGCCCGTCGAGGGTGCCGCCAGCCTGAAGGCAGCGGTGATCCCGGTCATCCTGCACTATTCCACGGCCGATCCACTGGCCTGACCCCTCTCACGATAGGAGACAACAATGGCACGAGCCCATGGGGCGCGGGCGCAAATGGCGCTTGCGTTCGAATCTGTCTACGGCACCGCTCCCGCCACGGGCTACCGGACGATGCCCTTTGCCAGCACCACGCTCGGCTCTGAACAGCCGCTGATCGCGTCGGAACTGCTGGGCCAGGGACGCGACCCGCTGGCCCCGATCAAGGACGCGGTCACCGCCGACGGCGATGTCGTGGTGCCGATCGACGTCGAGAACCTTGGGCTGTGGCTGAAAGCAGCCTTCGGCGCGCCTGTCACCTCTGGCACCACGCCCAAGACCCACACCTTCCAGTCCGGCAACTGGACACTGCCGAGCATGGCCATCGAGACGGCCATGCCCGAGGTGCCGCGCTATGCGATGTACACCGGCTGCGTCTGCGATCAGCTTTCGTGGCAGATGGCGCGGTCGGGGTTGCTGACCGCGACAGCGCGGCTGGTTGCGCAGGGCGAAAGCGTCGCGGCGGCCACTGCCGCTGGCACGCCAACCTCGCTCGCCCTGCAGCGGTTCGGGCACTTCAACGGCGCGATCACCCGCAATGGCTCGCCACTCGGCAATGTAATTTCGGCCGAGGTGACCTATTCCAATGGCCTCGACCGGATCGAGACCATCCGCTCGGACGGCCGCATCGAGGGGGCCGACCCCGGCATGGCCGCGCTGACTGGCCGGGTCGAGGTCCGTTTCGCCGATAGCACGCTGATCACGCAGGCCATCGACGGCACGCCCTGCGAGTTGGTTTTCGCCTGGAGCCTCGGGGCCAACGCCAGCTTCACCTTCACCGCCCATGCCGTCTACTTGCCGCGCCCCCGGATCGAGATCCCGGGCCCGCAAGGCATACAGGCCACCTTCGACTGGCAGGCGGCCAAGGCCGTCAGCCCCGCCCGCATGTGCACCGCCGTCCTCGTCAACACTGTTGTGAGTTACTGACCATGATCAGACTGAACCTGACCGCAGCCCCTGCTTGGCTGACCCTCGCCCCCGGCCTGCGCCTGCAGGTCGCGCCGCTGACCACCGCCTTGATGGTCTCGGCCCGCGCCGATCCCGCTATCGAAGCCCTGCCAGAGTCCGCCACGCAGGAGGAACTGGCGCTGGCCATGGCCAAGGCCGTCGCCCGCCGCGCGGTCCTGGATTGGGAAGGGGTGGGTGATGACGCGGGCGATGCTGTGCCGGTCTCGCCCGAAGGTATCGATGCTCTTCTGGAAATCTGGCCGGTCTTCGAGGCCTTCCAGACCCAATACGTCGCCAAGGGTCTGATCCTGGAGGCAGAAAAAAACGTCTCCGCGCTCTTGCCGAATGGTCCTTCGGCGGGGGCGACCGCTACTGCGCGGCCTGTACGGGGCGCTGCCCCGACTGCCCCGCAAGACTGAACCGTCCACAGACGCAAGACGGCTGGCAGGTCTGGGATCTGGTCGGCCGCCTTGGCGGCCAGCTGCGGGCGATCCCCGGAGCCGTATTTGGCTGGGACATGGGCGCGGCCCTCGCGATGGCACGGGCGCTTGGCATCGACACCCTCATCGCCGCCGAACTGCTTCCCGAAATCGAAGCGGTGATGGTGCGCAAGCTCAACGAACAGATCGGAGACGGCCATGGCTGAGAAAAGGGTCAGTGTCCGGCTAGTCGCCGAAGGCGGCCGTCAGGTCCGTGCGGAGTTGGAAGGGATTGGCGAGGCGGGCACGCGCGGGTTTAGCCGCCTGTCCTCCGAAATGGAACTGGCCAATGCTCGGCTTGGCAGCTTCGCCCGCGAAGCCGGGATAGCGCTGGCGGCGGTCACCGCCGCCGCTGCTGCTGCGGGCGTGGCAATGGTCCGCTCGGGGCTCGATGTCATCGGCGCGCAGGCTGACATGGCCGCTTCGCTCCGGACCACCGTCGAAAGCCTGCAAGTGCTGACATGGGCTGGGGAACTGGCCGGTGTCTCGATGGGCGAGATCGAACAGGCCACCAAGAAGCTGACCACGCGGCTTTCCGAAGCTGCTGCCGGATCAGGCTCGGCGGTGGGGGCACTGCAGAGGCTGAACCTGACGGCGGCAGAACTGCAGGCCTTGCCGCTCGACCAGCGCATCGTCGCCATCCAGGAGGCCCTGAACCAGTTCGTTCCGGAAGCCGAGCGCGCCGCCGTGGCATCCGACCTCTTCGGTGACCGGGCGGCGCTGGCCTTTCTGCGCATCGACTCCGCGACCTTGCGGGAAGCGGCAAAGGACGTGCAGGATTTCGGGGTGGCGGTCAGCGTGGCCGATGCGGCGCAGATCGAACGCACGGGCGATGCCATCGCCAAGCTGAGCCTGATCTGGCTCGGACTCACAAACCGCCTGACCGCTGCCGTCGCACCGGCGCTGGAGACGGTGGCGAATGCGCTGGCCGACATGGCACGCGGCACCGGACCCATCGGCGGCGCAATCACCGCAGTCTTCGACAACCTCGAACGGCTCGCCACCTATGCCGCGACCTTCGCCGCCTTCATGGCGGGTCGCTGGGTTGCAGGGCTGGCCGTTGCCGCCTTGTCAGTGCGCGGCCTCGCCACCGCACTCGTGTTCCTGCGCGGGGCGCTGATCCGCACCGGCATCGGGGCTCTGATCGTCGGCGCGGGGGAACTGGTCTATCAGTTCTCGCAGCTTGTTGCCCGGGTCGGCGGCGTGGGCGAGGCGTTCCGGCTGCTGGGTGATCTGGCATCGGAGGTCTGGTCGCGCATCGGCCTGTCACTCGACGCTGCATTCGCCAACATGGCTGCGGGCTGGGAGGGGCTGAAGGCGGCCAGGCTTTCTGTGATGGAAGGCACCATTGCAGGCTTTGTCAGCTTCGGCGACCGGACGGCGGCGATCTTCCAGGGAGCCTATGATGCGGCGGTGGCAATCTGGGGCAGTCTGCCCGGCGCCATCGGTGATTTCGCCTTCCAGGCCGCAAACGGGCTGATTTCTGGTGTCGAGGCGATGTTGAACGGCGTCGTGACGCGCATCAACAATTTCATCAACGGGCTGAACGCCGCGCTGGACCTGCTGCCCGACTGGGCCGTGGGCGAAGGCGGGGTCCGGATCGGCACACTCGACCCGGTGGAACTGGGCCGGATCGGCAACCCGTTCGAGGGTGCCGCAACGGCTGCTGGCGCTGCCGCCGCAGATGCCTTCTCGGCCGCGCTGTCGCGCACGTATCTTGAACCACCCAACCTCGGGCTTGGCGCGATGGCAGACGATGCGCGTGGCCGGGCTGACGGTTCCCGCGAAGCAGCAGGCATGCTGGCCGATGCTGCGGGTCGTCCGCTGGCCAGTTGGCAAGCGCTGCGCGATGCGGTGATCGGTACGGGGACGGAGGCTGAAACAGCGTTGGCAGATGCCGCCAGTTCGGCAGATGCCCTGAATACCGAACTGGACGACACCGCGACTGCTGCCGGAAGTGCTGGTGCGGCTGCGCGCGAGGCCGGGGCGAACGCTGCCGCCGGGGCTGACCAGGCCGCGACCGGCTGGGGTGCGGTAACCGCAGCGCTCGCCGACTACGCCACCAAGGCGAGTAACATTGGCGGCGATATCGGAAGCGCGCTGGTCGGGGCCTTCACCTCGGCCGAGAATGCGGTGGGCGAGTTCGTCAAGACCGGCAAGCTCGACTTCCGCGATCTGGTCACCTCGATGATCGCCGATCTGGCGAAACTGGCGGCGCGGCGCTTCATCCTCGGCCCCATCGCCAATGCCCTGTCGGGCGCGCTTGGCGGCGCTGGTGGTATCTTCGCAAACATCCTGCATGCGGGTGGCATCGTCGGATCACCGGGCCCCGGTCGCATGGTCCCGGCGCTGGCTTTTGCCAATGCGCCGCGCATGCACGCGGGTGGCTGGGCGGGGATCAGGCCTGACGAAATGCCTGCCATCCTGCAGCGCGGCGAACGCGTCCTCTCCCGCCGGGAGGCCTCTGGATATGGGCAAGGGCAAAGTGCGTCCCCGAACATCTCCGTCACGATCATGGCGCGCGACGCCGAAAGTTTCCGACAATCGCGCACGCAGGTCGCTGCCGACATTGCCCGCGCCGTCAGCGCTGGCCGGAGGGGCATATGATGGCGTTCCATGAAGTGCGCTTCCCCGACAACATCAGCCGTGGCGCACGGGGCGGGCCGGAGCGGCGCACCCAGATCGTCGAACTGTTCTCCGGCGACGAGGAACGCAACGCCAGCTGGGCCAACAGCCGTCGCCGCTATGACGTCGGCTATGGCGTCCGGCGTGCCGACGATCTGGCAACAGTCGTGGCCTTCTTCGAAGCCCGCAACGGTCGGCTTCACGGCTTCCGGTTCAAGGACTGGTCCGACTTCAAATCCTGCGCACCCTCGGCTGTTCCGGGCTTCACCGACCAGCCAATCGGCACCGGCACGGGATCGAACCGCTTCTTCCAGCTGTCCAAACGGTATGTCTCCGGCGCGCAGTCCTGGACGCGGACCATCGTCAAGCCGGTGGCCGGAACCGTTCGCGTGGCACTTGGCGGCGTGGAGCAGTTGACCGGCTGGACCGTCGACACGACGACCGGGATCGTCAGCTTCACCACGGCACCGGGATCGGGCGTCGCGGTGGCGGCGGGCTTCGAATTCGACGTGCCGGTCCGCTTCGACAGCGACTCCATGGACGTGAACCTCGACATCGAGCGCCTCGGCTCGATCACCTCGATACCGCTGATGGAGATCAGACGATGAAGGCATTGGCACCCACCCTGCAGGCGCATCTCGACGACGGCACGACCACGCTTGCGTGGTGCTGGCGGATCACCCGTGCCGACGGTGTCGTCCTCGGCTTCACCGATCACGACCGCACGCTGGCCTTCCTCGGCACCAGTTTTGAGCCCGACAGCGGGCTGATCGCCTCGGAAGTCCGCTCGGGCTCGGACCTGTCCGTCGACGCGCAGGACGCGGAGGGCGTGCTGATGTCCGGGCGGATCACCGAGACCGACATCATCGACGGGCGCTGGGACAACGCGGCGGTCGAGGCCTGGCGGGTCAACTGGGCCGACACGACGCAGCGGGTGCTGATGCGGCAGGGCAATGTCGGCCAGATCAGGCGCGGGCGGATGGCCTTCGTGGCGGAAGTGCGCAGCATGGCGCACGCCCTCGGGCAGACCGTGGGCCGGACGTTTCAGGCCGCCTGCGACGCGGCGCTGGGCGATACGCGCTGCGGCGTGAACCTGGAGGCGGCGGGTTACAAGGGCACCGGGGCGGTGATCACCCTGCTGCGCGACCGTGCCTTCCTTGCCTCCGGCCTCGGCGGCTTCGCCGACAACCTCTTCAGTTTCGGTACGGTCGAATGGACGAGCGGGCCGAATGCCGGGCGGCGGACGGAAGTCATGATCCACGAGAAGGCGGGCAGCGACGTGATGATCACCCTGCTGGGCGAGCCAGTCCGTGCCATCGCGGTCGGGCACGCCTTCACCATCCGGGCAGGATGCGACAAGCGGATCGACACCTGCGCGGCGAAGTTTGCGAACGCGGTCAACTTCCGCGGCTTTCCGACGATCCCGGGTCAGGACTCGGTCCTGCGCTATGCCGTCCGCGACGCCGGTCACGACGGCAGCGTGCTCTGATGCCCGCCGATCCGGCCTGCGTGATCGCCGCCGCGCGCGGCTGGCTCGGCACGCCCTACCACGATCAAGCCAGCGTCAAAGGCGCAGGCTGCGACTGCCTCGGGCTGGCGCGCGGGGTCTGGCGCGAGGTGGTCGGCCCCGAGCCACTGCCGGTGCCCGCCTACAGCCGGGACTGGGGCGAGGCCGGACCGTTCGAAGTTCTCGCCGACGGGGCGGGCCGCTGGATGCTGATGGTGCCGGTCGCGGAGGCCGGCCCGGGGGCGCTGGTGCTGTTCCGCATGCGGCGCGGGGCCATCGCCAAGCACATCGGCATCCTGACCGGCCCTGCCAGCTTCCTGCACGCCTACGAGGCGCTGGGCGTGGTCGAGGAACCGCTCACGACCGCATGGGCGCGGCGCATCGCCTTGGCCTTCCTCTTTCCTGCACATTCGGAGATCCTCTGACATGGCGACCCTCGTCCTCGGTGCTGTCGGCTCCGCGCTGGGCGCGGGCTTCGGCGGAACCATCCTCGGTCTGTCCGGGGCCGCCATCGGGGGGCTGGTCGGTTCCTCCATCGGTTCGGTTGTCGACAGCTATCTGCTGGCGTCGCTGACACCCGGCCAGCGCATCGAGGGCGCGCGCCTGGACGGTCTGCGGATCACGTCCGCGACCGAGGGCACAGTCTTGCCGCGCCTCTTCGGGAGGATGCGCCTCGGGGGCAACATCATCTGGGCGACCGATTTCCGCGAGGAGATCGTCACGACCGAGACCCAGGGCGGGGGCGGCAAGGGCGGTCGTCGGCGCGGACCGACGGTCACGACGACCGAGTATCTCTATTCCGCGTCCTTCGCGGTTGCACTGTGTGAAGGCTCCGAAGCCGGTCCCGGAGGGACCATTCTCTCCGGGGGAGAGAATGGAGGCGGAGGAGGCCCGGGAGGGCAAGTCACCGGCATCGGGCGCATCTGGGCCGACGGCGCGCCGATGGATATGTCGGGCGTTGTCTGGCGCTGGTATCCCGGCAGCGAAAGCCAGGGTGCCGACCCGCTGATCGCGGCCCGCATGGGGGCCTCCGTCACGCCCGCCT
>Ga0315899_10001859_pt1 | contig 23813 bp, 17 predicted proteins | sample LakEriMetagenome_2_FD_203518 | JGI IMG/M metagenome (GOLD analysis project Ga0315899, IMG submission 203518) | Freshwater fungal communities from buoy surface, Lake Erie, Ohio, United States - Buoy 4 MA112 | ecosystem: Environmental > Aquatic > Freshwater > Lake | place: USA: Lake Erie, Ohio... | reverse complement strand
AATCTCGAGTCGCGGCCCGAGTTGAATGCGGGCGAGGAGATGACGGCGATTTACGGATTGATCGCGGCCGAGCTGCGCGGGCAATTCGACTCGTTGACTGATCAGGGGCAGAGATTGACGCTGGCCAAAAATCTGCTGCTCTTTCTCGGGCCCCTGCAGCAGGCATCGAAAGATGCCAAAACCACGATGTGGGTAGGGGCGACTCTGATCGATACAGCCAAGGCGTTACCGGCCGAACTGCCCGAGGGGCAGAGTTTGGCAAAGGAGCTTTATTCGACCGCCAGCGGTGCGCTGGAGACCGCAGCGACTTTGGGTTTTGGAAATGATCCGAAAGCCGAAGCTCGAACGCTGGAACTGGGGCGGCTGCAAGCGGTCGCCTTGGCCGGGGCCGGCCGCTTTGAGGAGGCTGTCAAGCAGTACGCGAAAATCCTCGAAGCCCGCCCCGGAACCCTGCCGATTCAGATTGATGCAGCCAACACCCTGCAGGACTGGGCCCGCGCGACTCGCTCACCGAAAACCTACGAATTGGCCGTGATGGGAACCGAGCGTCGGCCTGACCCCAAGACCAAGCGGGCGCAAAACGTCATCTGGGGCTGGCGGCAGCTGGTCTTGGCCACTCGCAACGACGACAAGTTTCGGCAGGAATTTTACCGGGCCTTGTTGCGATTGACCGAATGCCGGCTCGAATACGGTGAGTTGCTGAAGAATAAAACCTCTTTCGAGACCGCCTTGAAGGAACTGGAGAGCGCCAAGGCGCGCGACCCCCAACTCGGTGGCATCGCCTGGAAGCCCAAGTTTGACGAACTGGAAAAGAAACTGAAAACGCTCGCAGGACAGGAATGATGAGTTTGAACCGCATTTGGATTTTTCGCGCGCAGCCTGCGCGTTGGGCCCTGTTTCTGGCTTGGGCAGCGGCCGGATTGGCGGGCGAGACGTTTTTCACCGGCGTTGCGCTTGCCCAGGACAGTGTGTTCCTGCTGGCCGGGTCACCGGTGCGAGGCGAGATTTCAAGTTCAACGCCGACCAGCCTGATTGTCACGACGGACAAGGGCGATACGGAAGTTCCCGTCCAGAACATTCGCAGCATCACGTTTGGGAAAGAGCCACCCGAGTACGACAAGGCCAAGCGGTCTTTTGATCGCCAGAAGTACGATGAGGGAATCGCCGAGTTGGACAAGATCAAGGAAGGGGCTGCCAGCGGCATGCTGGCTCAGGAGCTCGATTATCTGCGGGCTTTGGGAAATGCCCGATCGGCTTTGTCCGGGGGGAGCGTGACTGCGAAGAACGCCGGGAGCGCGGTGAACTCTTTTTTGAAGAAGCATCCCGATTCGTGGCACTTCTTTGAATTGACCGAACTTCTGGGTGAGTTGCTGGTGGCTGTCGGGCGGAGCGATTTGGCCGATGCCGAGTATGCCAAGCTTGCGGCCAGCCCACTGCCCCAGTATCAACTGCGAGGGAGTTTCAATCGGGCTCAAGCCCTGCTGCTGGCTGGAGATGGTGCCGGCGCGGAAAAGAGTTTCGACGCAGTCGCCGCCTCGTCGCTGAACGATGAATCGGCGGTCCGGATGAAAACGCTCGCCGGTTGCCTCAAGGCCAAGGCCCAGTTGCTGCAGGGCAAGCGGGAGGAGGCTCAAGCCTCCGTGATGAAATTGATCAAAAACGAAGACCCCAAACAAACGGAACTGTTTGCCAACGCTTATAACATTCTGGGATTGTGCCACCAGGCTGCGGGGCAAAACCAGGAGGCCGTGCTGGCGTTTTTGCATACCGACCTGTTGTTTTCCAACCAGGCAACAGCTCACGCCGAGGCTCTGTACTACTTGTCCCAGTTGTGGCCCAAACTGGACAAAAACGATCGCGCCCTGGAGGCTCGAACCAGCCTCAAGTCGCTCTATCGCAACAGTGTCTGGGCCAACAAATTGGATCAGTAAACGTCACCGACTGGGCGGCTGCGGTCAGTGGACTACAATCAATCGACCAAGAAAGTTCGGGATAATCCCATGGGACCCGGACGCGACGAGCTGGAATAATGACATTTAACGGACCGTTGGCTGAGCGGCTGGCGATTCGCAACAGCAATGAAAAGGGAGAGCAGGGAATGAACTCGCACCGCTTGGTTCGGGAGACGAAGGCAGCAGGGGGGAAGCGGCGCTGGCTGGCAGTTGCCGTCGCGATGGCTTGGACTTTGGGGGGCTGGTCTTTTGGTGGCTGGGCCCAGCCTGCCGCGGTCGCTGCGCCGGTTGCTGTTTTCCCGGCTGGGGCTCCGACGGCATTCGGCTGGCAGGAAGCAGCGGATGCAGGGGCTGCTCCGGCGGCTCAGGATCCAGCTCCGGCGGATGCGGGTGCTGGGGCACCGGCCGCCACGGACGTCAATCCGCCCCCCGGCGAGCCGGCCAAGGAAAAGGAAGGCGAGATGCTGCTCGTCTGGCTGGTCAAAGCTTTGGGCTGGGAATACGTGATTGTCTTTTTGGCGCTGTCGTTCGTGTTCGTGGCACTCTGCATCATGAACATGCTTTCCGCCCGGCGCGATCAGGTTTGCCCGCAACATCTGGTTGACGGATTTGAATCCCTGCTCGACGAAAAGAAATACCAGGAGGCCTACGAGCTCTCCAAGGCGGATGGTTCATTCCTGGGAAATGTTTTGTCGAGCGGCCTGGCTCGTCTGGCCAATGGCTACGATCATGCGCTCGAGGCCATGCAGGAAGTAGGCCAAGACGAGAGTATGAAACTCCAGCATCGGCTCAGTCACATCGGATTGATTGGTACCATCAGTCCCATGGTGGGGTTGTTCGGGACGGTTGATGGCATGATTCGGGCCTTCTTTGCGATTGCGACGGGCGGAGGTTCGCCCGACCCGCAAAAGTTGGCTGACGGCATCTCCAAAGCTTTGTTGACGACCTTGGTCGGGTTGGCAATCGCCATCCCCGCGATTGCGGTTTACAACATCCTCCGCAATCGTTTGGAGCGGTTGGAATTGGAAGTCGGGATCGCCAGCGGCAATTTGATGGGCCGCTTTGAAAAGGTTGGACAGAAAAAGGACGCTTGACGCGTTGACCCGCTGCCTCGCGATTGGCTGGCGACTGAGCCTGACCTAAGTCCCCGGATTTGAAGCCCGATGAAGTTCAAAAAGTGTAATACGGATATCCTCGAGGCCGATCTGACGCCGATGATTGACATGACGTTCAATCTGATCGCATTTTTCATGTTTACGATCAACTTCGCCGATGCCGAGCGAATCGAGCAGATCATGCTCCCCAAGAGCAGCCTCGCTAAACCTCCCGATGGCCTCGCGGATTATCAGTTCATTCTCAATCTGGATGAGGATGGAAGCGTCTGGTTCGATGGGCAGCGAATCGAGAAGATCGAGCTGATCAATCCCCTGCTCCGCCGCGAGGTCCGCGCCGCCGAGCGCCAAGGCGTCTCGCCTCCGCGGGTCTCAGTGATTATTCGCGCCCACGAAGATTCGCAGTCCGGCAAGGTACAGCGACTGATTCAGCAGTGTCAGGAAAACGAACTGGAAAAGTTCTTGCTCCGCGTCAAGGAGGAGCGTTGAGTCAATCAGCGACCTGAAAATGAAATTTGAACGCCGGAAAAAAGCTGACGAGTTGAAGATCAACATGACCGCAATGATCGACATTGTGTTCCAGTTGTTGATTTTCTTCATCCTCACCTTCAAAGTCTCCGCTCTCGAGGGGGATTTCGAAGTCAAGATGCCACTGGCCAGTTCCAATCCCGCCAGCATGGATGAGGTTTTGCCGACAGTGATTCACGTGGGGCTCACCGCCGGAGTGGAACGCAATATTGCAACCATTGAAATCGACGATGGTCTGCAGGCACTGACTTTTACTCAAGCCGACATGTTCCAGCAGTTGACCAACTTCGTGGAAACGGCCGTGGCCCGCGAAGGCGACCCGTCCACAGCTTCGGAAGTCGAAGTCGAATTTGAAATCGATCCGAAATTGCGCTATCGCTACACGGTTGACGCCATCGAGGCAGTCTCCGGCCGCGTCCTGCCCGATGGCACGGTGAAAAAGCTGGTCAGCAAGATCAAGTTTAGACCACCGGTTGAGTAGGGGGATGCGGAAGGCGGAATGCCCGCCACCTTTGATGGTCGCGTTGGTTGGAAATCGGCCTGGTCCCCGCTCGGTCCTGCAACTCTCGCTCTTGCTGGTCCTAGGCTCGGGGGTGAAACTTTTGGTGCACTTTCTTCAAGCGGGACTGTTCCACATGGGTATAGATCTGCGTCGTGGCGATGCTGCTGTGGCCCAGCATCTCTTGAACCTGGCGCAAATCGGCTCCGCCCGCCAGCAGATGCGTGGCAAAGCTGTGCCGCAGCGTGTGGGGGCTGATGCTGACCGAGACATCGGCCAGCAGGGCATACTTTTTGACCAGCTCCCAGATCGCTTCCCGTCGTAATCTCCGGCCGCTGCGCGAGAGAAAGACCCAATCCGTCTCCTCCGAGCGATGTTGGGCCAGGCGTGGGCGAAGGCGGGCGAGGTAGGCTTCGAGCGCCGCAATCGCGGCATCGCCCAGTGGCGTCATTCGCTGCTTGTTGCCCTTGCCCTGGCACTTGCAGAATCGCTCCTTCAAGTGCAGATCCCGAATTCGCAAATTGGAGACTTCGCTGACCCGACATCCGGTCGCATAAATGGTCTCCAGCAAAGCCCGGTCGCGCAGATGCAACGGCTCCAGCCGGCCAGGCGCTTGCAGGAATCGATCAACTGCTTTCGGGGAGAGAACCTCGGGAACCCGTTGCCAGAGTTTCTGGCTGCCCAGGAGTTCGGCCTTGTTCTCCGTCAGGACACCTTCCAGCTGAAGGTACTTGAAGAACATCCGCAGCGCGACAATGTGACGGGCGATCGAAGCCGGGGCCAATTTCAATTTGGCCAGCCAGGCGACGTAGTCCGACAGCTCAGCAATTTTCAATTGAGGAATTGCGCGGCCTTCGAGCCATTGGTCAAAATGGGTCATGTCGCGACCGTAGGCGACCACCGTGTTGTCGGAGAGGTGGCACTCGCTTCGCAAATAGCCTTGATAGGCCTCAAACCAGTGGCTGGCCCGAAGCGGCGGACGCGGTTCACTGCCGCGGGCAGATAATTTCTGGAGTTTGGTCAGCGGCTTCTTTTTCGCCATTGCAGTTCCCGTTCCGAAGGATCGAGCCGGAGAGCTCACCTGCGGGGAACTCATCCAGACCAATTATTCCTTCGGCTGGACGGAGCACGCTCTGGAGAAACAGGCGGGCGAGCAAAGAACCCGGTGCGGCCCGCCGAACGCAGGCGGTACAACCGGAACAGTTTAGCCCTGTTTTCTGGCCACGATGGCCCGGTCAAGGCGGGCAAGGTCTTTCTTGATTTGGCCTTCCGCAAACGCGCCGGTCTCGCGGACCTTTTCCAAACAGCGGGCCGCGAGCATCGGACTGGTCTCGAAAATCAGCCAGCCGCCCGGAGCCAGTCGCTGGGCCGCCTGCTCGATCAACCGGGCTGTCAGCTCGTCTCCCCGCTCTCCCCCGAACAGGGCCGATTCGGGCTCGTATTTGCGTACGTCTTCAGCCAAGGTTCCAACCTCGTTTCGTCCAACGTAGGGAGGATTGCTCACGACCACGTCGGGAACGATTGCCGGGGGAAGGTTCTCCAGCAAATTGGATTGGAGAAACTCGATTCGATCCTCCAGTTTGTGCGCGGTCGCATTTTCGCGAGCGATGGCCAAGGCCGCGGGTGAGATGTCCACTGCAAACAGCCTCGCTGGGGATGCTTGGGAGGCGATGGCCACGGCAACGCAGCCGCTGCCCGTGCCCACATCGACTACCAGCGGATGCGGCCGATTGAGTTGTTTGAGCGCGTCCAGCGTCTCGACCACCAGCAGTTCCGTCTCAGGACGGGGAATCAATACGTCGGGTGTGACGCGGAAGCCGAGCGAATAAAAATCGCGGTGGCCTACGAGGTAGGCAACTGGCTCGCCGGCCGCATGCCGCTTAACCCAATCGCGATAACGGCTCAAATGAGGCTCGGCGGGCACCTCTTCATAGCGGGTGTAAAGCTCGATTCTCCGACAGCCGAGCGCTTCCGCCAGCAGAACTTCGGCTGCGAGCCGAGGCGCGTCACGCCCTTTCTGCTTGAAAAAATCAGTCGTCCAAACAAGCAGACGCTGAATCGTCCAAGGCTGGTCGGCAGTCTGACTCATCGCGCGCCTCTGGGGAAAAAGGGGGTCGGGGGCAACGTCTTCCGGCGGGGCTTAGTCAAGGGCGCCCATCGATTCGCGGAGCGTCTGCCGATCGTGGTCGAGCAACGCGGTAGTCAGGGAGCTGATGTCTCCTGCGATGACTTGGTCGAGCTGGTAGATCGTGAAGTTGATCCGATGATCGGTGACCCGATTCTCGGGAAAGTTGTAAGTGCGGATTCGCTGGCTGCGGTCTCCCGAGCCGACGAGGCTTTTCCGTTCCTGAGCGCGGGCAGCCGCTTCTTTCTGCTGGTAAAAGTCATAGACCCGCGACTTGAGGACGCGCAGCGCTTTCGCCAGATTCTTGTGCTGGCTTCGCTCTTCGATGCACTTGACCACGATCCCGGTCGGATGATGCAGAATCCGAATCGCCGAGGCCGTCTTGTTGACGTGCTGTCCACCAGCACCGCTGGCCGCCACATACCGCTCGACTTCGTAGTCCTGAGGGTTGAGCTCCACTTCCACGTCTTCCGGTTCGGGGAGTACCGCTACGGTCGCAGCCGAAGTGTGGACGCGTCCCTTGGCCTCCGTGTCGGGGACTCGCTGGACGCGATGGCCGCCGCTCTCGTATTGCAGCTCCCGATAACAGCCGTCTCCCTCAATCGAAGCCGTCGCTTCCTTGAACCCACCCATGTCGCTGGAGCTGATGTCGATCGGCGAGAACTTCCAGCCTCGCCGCTCGCAGTGCCGCTGATACATCTCAAACAAATCACGGGCGAACAAGGCGGCCTCATCGCCACCCGTTCCCGCCCGAATTTCCATCACGCACCGGTCGCGATTGCCATCGTCGCCGCCCACTTCCTCATCGAGAATTTCGTTCCAGAGTTGCTCGCGACGTTCAATCAGCCGCGGCAGTTCGTCAGTCGCCAACTCCCGCTCGTCCGGGTCACTGCTCTTGGCCATTTCCCGAACATCGTTGATGTCCTGAACCAGATGCTTGAAGTCCCGGTATTTGGTCGCCGACTTGGCGAGCGCTCCATGCTCGCGGGCCACGGTGGCAATCTTGTTCGAGTCACTCAAAACGGCCGGGTCAACCAGCTGCGTTTCCAGAAATTCGAAACGATGTAACTTCTCTTCCAGTTTGTCTTTCATCGGGGTGACCAGGGCGAATCAGGGAGCGGGAAAAAAACGAGGCTTGGCCAGATGCCAATTGCCTGCAACAGAAGGTACACAATCCCACCCAGCTAAGATTCGCCGAGTCTCGACGCTCCCGAATTGCCGAGGGGGCCGCGGCGCAGCCAGCTTCGGCTGCAATCACAGCTTGGTCGGTTGGAAGGGAGCAGTAGGCGTTTCATTGGTTGTTCCTGAGACCAACTGAATATAACAAAGTTCGCTTGGAGCGGACAGCTTCCCGCAGGTCGAGCCACAATTATGAGGGCGATCTCGCTGGCAAGGCAAATGGAGCAGCGGACCAGAATGGTTTACTCGCCCTTGTCGATTCTCCGCCTCAAGCGGTCGGCAAGCACGGTGTCCAGCAGCAACTGCAAGGCGTGGTAGACGATCAGCGGGAGCACACTGAACTCGAGGCGAATTGCGGCAACGACGCCAACCATCAAGGTCTTCTGACTCCCTGAGAAGGCGACCGCCGCGGCATCGGCCAACGGCCATCCAAACCGGCGGGCCTGCCAAAGCCCGTACCACCAAGCGGCCAGGTGCAGGACCCCGAGCAGCAGCGTGAGCAGGCCGAATTCCGCCCAGTCCCACGCCCGTTCCTGGTCGAGCATCTTGTTTCCCGATTTGATGCAACCGATCAGCACCACTCCCAACAGGCCGATTTGGGCGAGCACGCTGAGTAAAGTCTTGCGAGTGGTAGCCCACTGGGCGACCGCCGGGATCCCGCGGCTGACTTGAGCCAGTACCAAGGGGACAAGCACCACCAGGATGAGCGTCAAGACAATCTGCAAGGCGAGTTCGCGGGGAACCTGGTTTCCCGTCAGCAGCAGAATCCAGCCCGGGGTGACAAGGAAGCAGGCACTGTTGGTCGCGATCGTCACCAGCATCGAAATGATGTCGTTTCCCCCTGCCCTTCTGGTCCAGACGCTCGCGGACGCCAGCGTACAGGGCGTCGCAGACAGCACGATCAGACCTGCTCCCATCTCACCACCGAGTAACTTCGAAAGCGGCCACGCCACCAGCGGAAAGAGCCCCAAATTGATCAGACTGGCCAGAATCGCGGGACCGGGCCGACGAAGATTGTCCCGCAAATCTCCAAAGCGAAGTGGCCAGCCCATCAGAAACATCGTCAGGGCGACAAGCAAATCGCTCAAACGGGGAACCTCAGGGAGCCAAGCCAACGAGCGAGCCCAGCCGAAACCGACCGCGATCATCAGCCCCAAAGCTAGCAGAAACCAATGTCGGCGAAAGAAATCCATGCAGCGAGGCCCTCTGAACTTGATGACCGGTGTGCAGCGATTCTAGCTCCGAACGCCCGGGGCCCACCATGCCCGCTGCCCAAAGTCGCCACCTAACCGGTCGCTAGCACGGAAGGGCGAGAGAGCTTGGGGGCGACGGACCAAGGGGACGGTGTTCCGCGGCCGGAAAAAAGCGGGTAAACAGCACTTTCTCCGCGGGGAGTTGGTCGCTACTATCCCGCCACGGATTGGTCTGCGCTCCCGCAGCACCTCCCTCGCGAGTTGATCTCATTTGGACAGAATCATGTTGCACTACTGGACTGCCGGCGAATCGCACGGACCTGCCCTGACGGCGATCGTCGATGGCTTTCCGGCGGGATTGGCTATTGATCCGTCCAGAATCAATCAGCATTTGCGACGCCGACAAGGTGGCTATGGCCGCGGCAAGCGGCAACAGCTGGAGACCGATGAAGTAGAAATCACCGCTGGAACCTGGCGCGGTACGACCCTGGGAAGTCCGATCTGTCTGGTCGTCCGCAATCACGATTACAAACTGGAGCGGCTGCAGGAACTGCCTCGTCCTCGCCCCGGGCATGGCGATCTGAGTGGCGCGATCAAATATCTGGGTTCGATTCGTGGTGTTCTCGAGCGTGCCAGCGCGCGGGAAACCGCCGCGCGCGTGGCGGTCGGAGCACTCGCACAGCAACTTCTTGAGTCATTCGGGATTCGAGTGATCGGTTACGTGGTCGAACTGGGAGGTTTGCGGCTGGAACCCAAAGTCTCAAGTTGGGACCAGATGATCGCTGAGCGGGAACAAAGTCTCGTCTACGCCATGGATTCCGGGCGGAATGAAGAAGTCAAGTCATTGATTGACGCGACTGCCGAAGCGGGAGATACCCTCGGCGGGATTGTCGAAGTTCGCGTAGAGGGGGTCCCTTTCGGACTCGGAACCCATGCTCAATGGGACCGCAAACTGGATGGTCGACTTGCTCAGGCCGTGATGGCAATTCAAGCGATCAAGGGCGTGGAGATTGGGTTGGGATTCGAGGCGGCCCGTCGCCCCGGCTCCCAGGTTCACGATCCGATTCAGTTCGACCCCCGGCAGCGTGACAGCAACACTTTGGGATTCATCCGGCCAACCAATCACGCCGGCGGGCTGGAGGCGGGAATGACCAACGGCCAGCCGATCGTGATTCGCGCCGCCAAAAAACCGATCAGCACTCTGCAGCGTCCCCTCGAGTCGATCGAGTTGGACTCGAAGCAACCGCATGTCGCCAGCTACGAACGGAGCGACATTTGCGCGGTGCCTGCGGCGGCCATCATTGTCGAAAACGTGGTTGCGTTTGAAATGGCTCGGGCACTTGTGGAAAAGTTCGGTGGCGACAGCCTCGAAGAGATGCGGGCCCGATTCGATTTGTTTCAGGAGTTAGCTCGCAAGCGTTAGTAGTCACCCCGTTCCTGTTTTATCAACGCCTCACCCACCAGACACGTTGTAAACTGCATGCGCCGTCTGACTGACAATCAATCCCGACAAGTCTGCCGCTGGGCATTTCTGATGCTCTGCGCGCTGCCGACTTTGGTGGTGATTGTTCTGGCGAGCAGGGTTTGGAAGACCGAAGACTGGGAATTGTTGATCGCCGCCGAACTCAATCTCGATGTCCAAATCGAGCGAGTCGAGAACCCCTTCCCGGGGCGGACCGTCTTGCACGCAGTCCGCGTCCGCCGGGGAGCGGAAGAGATCGGCACTGTTGAACAGGTCGAGTGCAATTGGTTCGGCGACTGGCGCTTGAACCTGGGCGCGACGAAACTCGAGGCGCGCGGTCTGGAGCGACTTCGCTTGAGCCTCAGGGAAATGACCGACCGCCAAGGCGCAGGAGGAACTCGTCGGGCCTGGCATTTGCGCTGTCCGGAGCTGACGCTCAAACGTCCCTTGAATCCGGCTGGAGCAACGTCGATAGATGAACCAGCTGAGGAACTGAAGCTCTGCAATCTGGAACTGCTGTCCAGCCCGGCTGCCGAGGAGACGCGGCAGTTGCTCCGGTTGCAGTTGCCGAGTGCGGCCAAGGGCGGCGACTATCCGATCGAAATGCGGATTCTGCAGGGCATGACGAGCGCGGAGCGGCAAGTTTGGCTGAACGTTTCCAGCCCGACGCCGGTCTGGCTGCTGGCCGGCCTGGGGGGCTTCCCGGAGGGTTGGGACGAAGAGTTGCTGTTTTGTGGTTCACTCGATTACCGTCAGCTCGGTCGGGGCCCGACTTCAGGCAGGCTCGAGGCGGCGGTCTTGAGCAACATTGAATTGGGCTGGCTGAGAGACGTCTGGGGCGTGAATCTCAGCGGTCGCGCCGAAATCCAAATCCCCGCGTTGACTTGGCGCGAGGGCCGAGTGCATCAAGCCGAATTCCAAGTCCAGGCAGCAGATGGGAACTTCAGCCCGCGCTGGCTCGAGGCCTTGGGACGGGTTCCCGGGGTACGCACGTTTGAACTGCCAGAAGGGTTGGCCACTGCCGATGTCATCCCTTTCCGCCTGTTCGCCGCCCGCTTTCTGCTGCAGTTCGGGCGATGCCGAGTGGCGCCAATCAACCAGTCGACCGCGGCCCTTTGCTGGGATGCCGACGATCAACCGCTGCTCGCGATTGAACAGCCGGGCTATGTACAGACCGACTTGGAACTGCTGGCTCGACTCAGCCTCGAGCCAGAGAACCCGGAACTGCTCGCCGACGATCAACTGGTGGAATTGCTCAGGCACTTCCACCTCCCACCCGACTCCCGATCCGCGCGACAGCCTACGCCTCTGGAATTGCGCTAAGGTCGGAGACTTCTCTCAAAAGGAACTGCTGGTCTTGTCCGTTGCACTCACCATTGCCGGCTCGGATCCATCCGGTGGAGCGGGTCTTCAGGCCGATTTGAAGACGTTTCATCAGCACCGTGTGTACGGGATGAGTGTGGTCACGCTTATGACCATTCAGAACACCCAACGGGTTTCCGGTGTGTCGATTCTGGAACCTGCATTTGTCAATGCTCAGCTGCAGGCTGTTGTTGACGATATTCCTCCCGCCGCAGCCAAGACCGGCGCGCTCGGTAACGCAGCGGTGATTGAAGTTGTCGCCGCGGCAGCTCAACAGTTTCGTTTTCCCTTGGTGGTTGATCCGGTGATGATCAGCAAGCATGGCGACTCGCTGATCGATCCGGCTGCGGTGGACGCTCTCCGCCAGCGGCTGTTGCCGCAGGCCTTTCTGGTCACACCGAACGCTCGGGAAGCAGCCTGCTTGGCAGGGCGCGAGGCGCGAACTGCCGAAGAACTGCGCGATTTGGCGCGGGCCGTGGCTGATCTGGGCGCGCGAAATGTCTTGCTCAAGTCCGGAAATCAGGGGGCAGAGGCCCGTGACTTGCTCTTCAGTGGCGGTGAATTTTATGAGTTCAATTCACCGCGGATTCAGACCCGCTGCCTGCATGGGACCGGTTGTGTCCTCTCGGCGGCGATCACTGCCAGACTGGCGCGGGGCGAGGACTTGCGGTCGGCTGTCGCGGGCGCCAAACAGTTTGTTGCCGCAGCGATCGCCAGCGGCCCCGGCTTGGGCCGCGGGATTAGTCCCGTCAATTTCTTCACCGAGCCTGCCTAAGGGGGCAAGCGGCGAGTGGTTTGACAAGGTCAGACGCGAGGGCTGAGTCAAATCGCACGACAGACTTCCCATCCCTCGGTGCCAAGCTTCGTCGACGGACCGGAAGTTCGTCGTACCCTGAAAATCAAGTGCGAATAAGTACCTGCCTCGCCAATTTCTGGACCGCACCCAAGGACCAAGCCCGCCCATCCAGCTTCCGTCCCAGCGGGAGGAGGAAGCCGCCAGCCTGCTTCCCAGCGGCCAGTCACAGTGTCACATTGGGAGCTGACGCCAAGTCCGCTTGTCACCAGAGGAGCCGAATGATGAACTCTCGATTTGAAGCCCACCGGTTATGGTATCTCGCTGGGGTGATTGCGATCGCGATATGCCTGGCGGGCGGAGTTTGCCGGGGGGATGATCCGCGAACGGAGTTGCTTTGGCCTGCGGGAGCACCAGGCGCTTTGGGCACGGAGGAAAAGGACCAGCCTAAGCTGATTATCTATCTGGCACCGAAAGGAAAAGCCAATGGAACGGCAATGGTTGTCTGCCCGGGAGGCGGATACGGTGGATTGGCAATTGGGCATGAAGGACATGAAATCGCCCAGTGGCTGAATACTCTCGGTATTTCGGCCTTTATCTGCGACTACCGCCATCGCGGAAAAGGCTACAGACACCCGGCACCTTCGCAGGATGCCGCACGGGCGATTCGCACCGTGCGAGCTCGCGCTGGAGAGTGGGGTGTTGATTCCCAGCTGATTGGTGTGATTGGATTTTCTGCTGGAGGGCATCTCGCTTCGACTGTCTCAACTCACTTCGATGCTGGTGATGCCAATGCGGCTGATCCGATTGAGCGAGTCTCCTCGCGCCCCGACTTCGCCCTGCTCTGCTATCCAGTCATTGCGTTTGGCGAATCCTTTACGCATGGAGGTTCCCAGCGCAACTTGCTGGGTGATAATCCGGACCCGGAGTTGCTCAGCCAATTGTCCAACGAGAAGCAGGTGACGAATCGCAACCCACCGACATTCATTTGGCACACCAGTGACGATGAAGTCGTCGCGGTGGAGAACTCAATCGTGTTCTATTCGGCATTGCACAAGGCTGGAGTCCCCGCAGAGTTGCACGTCTACGAGACGGGACGACATGGCTTGGGGCTGGCCAAAGGAAGTCCCGGTGCAGCCAACTGGCCGCAGGAGGCTGCGGACTGGATGAAGGGCCGGGGCCTGCTTCCCGCGAAGTAGCGGTTGCTCGCAGGACCGACTCGATTCGCGGTCTTCGACACTCTGTAGTCGCTGGATGATTCCTCAAGCACTCTCGCTGGATTTCCGCTCCGGCTCTTCGGTGGCCAGCCTCACCAAATGCACTTCATCTTTTTGCCCGACCATTTTTCTGCCGGACGTTTTGTCGTTCTGAAGAGGTGAACGCTCTCGGTCCGGGGAGCGTTCTGCCTTCGCCGGAATCAGACATTAAACAGGAAGTGGCAGATATCGCCGTCCTGCATGATGTAGGTTTTGCCTTCCACCCGCATCTTTCCGGCGGCTCTGATCTCTTTTTCCGACTTGTATTGTTCGAGATCGGCGAGGGAATAGACTTCGCAGCGAATGAAACCTTTTTCGAAGTCGGTGTGAATCACGCCGGCGGCCTGAGGCGCCGTCGCGCCAATCGGAATCGTCCAGGCGCGAACTTCCTTCTCGCCAGCCGTAAAGTAGCTTTGTAAGCCGAGGGTCTTGTAGGCGGCCCGGGCCAAACGGCCGAGGCCCGGTTCGCTCAGACCGACTGCGGCGAGCATCTCCTTGCGATCGGCGTCATCGAGCTCACCCAGTTCCGCTTCGAGTTTTGCGCAAATCGGAACGACATCAGCCCCGTGCTCGGCCGCATACTTGCGGACTTGTTCGACCAGCGGGCTTTTTCCCTCGAGGTCATCCTCGGCGACGTTGGCGACAAAGAGCACCGGTTTGGCGGTCAGCATCCCTACGGCCTTGACCAGTTTCTGCTCTTCTTCGGTAAAGGTGCAGGTCCGCAGTGGCTTGCCGGTATTCAGCCAGGCGTCGCACTTTTCCATCACCGCGGCGCGGAGCTTGGCGTCCTTGTCGCCACTCTTCGCAGCCCGCTGAGCCTTGGGGATCGAATTCTCCAGCATCTGCATGTCAGCCAGCATCAACTCCATCTCGATCGTCTCGATGTCGGCCATGGGATTGACCCCGCCGGCAACGTGCGTGATGTCATCGTCTTCAAAACAGCGCACCACCTGCAAAATGGCATCGACTTCGCGAATGTGACTGAGAAACTTGTTCCCGAGGCCCTCTCCCTCGCTGGCTCCTTTCACGATCCCCGCGATGTCGACGAGCTTCAGAATTGCAGGAACGACTTTTTGCGGAGGGATGTAGTGGGTGATTGTCGTCAGCCGCGCATCGGGCACGCTGACAATTCCCTCGTTGGGCTCGATCGTGCAGAAGGGATAATTCGCGCTTTGCGCAGCAGTGGAACTGGTCAAGGCGTTAAACAGCGTGCTCTTGCCTACGTTAGGCAGGCCGACAATTCCGGCTTCCATGGAAATTCGTTCCGGTGAACAGTGAGTGACGGAGGTGTGACTGTGAGTGACGTGTCGCGGAGGTGATGTTGACGTGACAGAGAACACCGCTCCGAGGCGAGTCGAGCCTCAAATGCCCGTTCCAATCAGGGGACAAAGTCGCGGCGCAGCAGGGGCAACACAACCAGGGCCATCCAAAAGGGAAACAGGGAGGAGCCGAAGTCCCGCCAGACTCCCCTTAAGGCCCGGGCCTGAAGTACTGGAACGAGCGGAATATTGTAATGAGAACCAGCGAATTGAGCAGGTCCCAACCGGGACAAGGCTTGCCGGCCGCGAAACCGGGGAGGCTGCTTACCAGTTGTCCGTGCGGAAAGGAGAGGCCGGAAGACCCGCCTGATTGTAAAGATTGGCAGTGCCCGGATTCATGCGAAAGGCATAACGGATCGCCTTGGGCTGCGGAACGTCGGGATGCGAGCAAATGACTTGGTCGCCCTCGATGCGTGCTACGGCCCAGTGCCAGACCCGGTCCTCGCCCGCAATCGCAAATCCCGCAAGGGCTTGGTCGGGAGTGGCGACAAAGGGGGCGCGGCCCGGTTTTCGCCCGGCGGTCAGGCCAGCGCCGAGGTGCGCGAATTTGACCTTCGCCTCGGCTCCGGAGACGGTCAAGCTCTCGAACAGTGGTCCGCTGACCTCCAGCTCCTTGCCATACTGGTTTTTCAGGGCCCAACGCGCCAGGCGCTCGCCCACATCGAGCTTGTTTTTGGGATGGATATCGTCAGCATCGCCAATGTCCAACGCGGAAGCCATCCCGGTGTTGGGAATTTCCAGGCACCGCCGCTGGGCATCGCGAAACCAGGCCCAGCCATCACCACCCGCTGGCTCATCGGACGATCGCTGAAACGTGGCCAGCTGAACAAAGTAAAAAGGCAGTTCAGGATCGCCGAACCACTTCCGCCAATCGGCAAGCATCGCGCGCTTTTTGGCAATGTACTGCTCGCAGTCGCCGGGCCCGCCAGCGTTGGATTCGCCTTGGTACCAAATCACGCCGCGAATCGCCAGCGGCACCAACGGAGCGATCATTCCATTGTGCAAGGTGACACAGCGAGGACGATGGCGTCGCTCACCGAACGGAAACTCAGGCCAACTCGGAGGCAATGGCAGTGGCTGTCCGGCAGCAACGGCAGAGCGGCTTTCTCGGGTCCATTTTTCAATCGCCGGAAGCGCTGTGCTCAGTTCCTCCTGATATCCTGCCAATGACTCCCGCATGATTCGCGCGTAGGGTTCCAACTCCGGGGTCTCGAGTAACGTTTCCTGCTGCATCCAGCACTCGATATTGGTTCCGCCAACACAGGAACGGAGCAGGCCGATCGGTACCCCCGTCTCGCGCTGGATTTTTCGGGCGAAGTAAAAGCCGACTGCCGTGAAGCCGGGCGCATTCTGCGGTGTGCAGACCTGCCAATTTCCCTGCACATCGCGCTGGGGAGTCGAGGCGAAATTGGGGGCAACACCAAAATGGCGTATCAGTGGAAAGTCCGCGGCGGCCAGATCCTCCGCCGCATCGCAGGCAGCCAGCGGCCACTCCATGTTCGACTGGCCCCCGCAGAGCCACACATCGCCCACCAGAACATCCGCTAATTCCAAGCGATTTGTGCCGCGAACCGTCAGTTTGCGAGGCTCGATGGAGGCCTCAAGCGGAGCAAGTCGAACCAGCCACTTTCCGGTTTCATCGGCTCGCGATTCGAGCGACTGTCCGGCGAATTCCACCGTGACCAGCTCTCCCGGCGTGGCCCACCCCCAGATTGCCGCCGGCCGTTCACGCTGCAGCACCATGTGATCGCCAAAGACCTTGGCCAAACTCACCTCGGCAGCCAACTCCCCGGCACCGAATCCCAGAAAAAACAAAACGGCAACCAGCCGCGTGATGCCAGACATCGCTCTTCTCCTGATCCTTCCCGACGGCGATGATACAAGGCGGCCGGAAAGCCTGCTTCTTCCAATTCACCAGCACGTTTGCTGCGAACAGTTTACGCTCCAGCCACCGCTGCGAACAGAAGCAAGTGACTGGCGATCCGGACCCCGCGAAGAGCTCTGCAAGGGGCCGGAACAGAAGAGCCCCGGCGGCACAGATTGAGTTCTATGCCTCGCTCGGAGGAAAGACGACTTCCATAAAGCGATTGGGCTCGCGGTGATGCAGTAAGTGATTGCGACGGACCCGTTTGCCCCAATTTGTAAAGGGACGGTACCGAAAATGGGTCGAAAAATGAACGAACTCATAAATCGCAACGGCAGCCAGAAATGTTCCCATCAACGTCAAGGCCCACGCCCAGTTGATCAGAAACCAGGGAAGCACGCTCAAGTTGTAAACCAAATACATTCTCCAGTCCCCCAGAGCCGTATCGTCCAGCGGATGATTGTGATGCTCCAGATGACGCCGGTAGAGCAGAGTTCCTTCGGCATGATGCATCTGGTGGTGGACCCAAAGCTCGATCCGCGGCCAGAGCAGCAACAGCAGAATCGCTGAGCCCCACTCGAACCAGCGAAACGGCTTGTCGATGCAACACCTCAGCACCAGCGCCAAAACCGGGGCCGTCAGACAAAGGATTCCACGCGACCAGACAAAGCGACCAATCAGCGTCGACAAGGGAATCGGTTTGAAACGCCGCTCGCCAGAAGACTCGAGGGGCAAATCGGTATCGGAGAAGGAAGCGGTTTCGGCCGGACTGAAACTCATGATGCCGCTATGAATTGGAGACGTTGGACAGATAGCCATCCCTTCGAAAGGGTGGTCTGACGTCTGAAAGAGTCAGTTGCCGTTCGCCCAGGAACGTTTCAGTCTATTCGAGCGCGACCGCGATTCAGCGAAAATCCTCAAAGCCGATCGGAGAATTTCCGGAATAATCCCCGGAAAACGGACCGCGTGTTGGCGGACCAAGGCGGCGAAACAGTTTGGTGAAGCACGGTGGCAAAGTAGGGTGCTCAATCGGGATATCAAATCGGGATGGGCTGAGGGCTTTCGCGACCAAACTCGAGCCACGCCACCACATCGCGCGGAATTGGCTGCGGGGGCTCAGGAAGAGGCGACCGAATTTACCTTCCTAAGGAGCAATCGAGGCACGTAGGACGCCCCAGCAAACATGGTCACGCCCAGAGCAAACACTGCGACCCAAAAGAGTCGGCCCTCACTGAAGCCGTAAGAATGCATTCCAATTCCCAGTTGGTTGACCCCTTCCCAGGACCAAATCGTCACGGCGCAGCCGAGAACGGCCAACGCGGAAATTCCATGTTGCCGGGCAATCCCGGCCCAGCGGGCGTGCAGAATGGCTGCGTTCCAGAGAACGATCATCAAGGCGCCGTTTTCTTTTGGATCCCAGCCCCAGAATCGTCCCCAGGAATCATCCGCCCAGAGTCCGCCCAGGACGGTCCCGAAGAAGCTGAGCAGCAGGGCAAAGCAGGTGATGCCATAAATCAAATCGGAGAGCGTCTTTTGGCTCGTCGGCGCCAACCGCTTGAGCAACACGGCATCCGCCAGCCAGACCATGCCGAGGAAACCCGCTACCATCGTCGCGGCGTAGCCAAACGAAATGCAAATCACGTGAGTTGATAACCAGAATTGGGTGTCGAGAACGGCCACCAGAACGGCGAACGTGTCGCCATCGGGGATGCTGATTGTCCAAGCCCAAAGCAGTGAGACAAAGGAAGTCACCGAGGCCAGCAGGTTGCCAATTCCCAAACGCGTGAATCGCTCGACCAGCATCAGCAGGATCACGCCGAACGCGGGAATCACCAGGAACGATCCGTAGAGATTGGTGATCGGTGGGCGCCCTGAAATCACGATTCTCAAAATGATCCCGATGATTTGCACACCGAGCGCCAGGCCATTGACGCTCAGTGCCGCTCGCCGAAACGATTCACCAAAGCCGGTCCAACTGGCGATGGTCAACACCAAAGCAAACAGATAGAGCAGCATCGCGAGGTAAAACGGAGCGAAGCGATTGTAAAACAGTTCTGCCTTGAGGCCCCGCCAATTTCCCGAACTCGATTCCAAATCCTTGATCCTCGCCAGTTGGCGAGTCACGGTTGCATTGAACTGTTCGGAATCACCTGCCGCATAGGCCTGCTGCAGCCCAATCAACTCCTTGGCCATTTCGGGCAGTGGTCGGGAGAGCAGCGATTCGCCGCCGTTTCGCTCGGTGAAATCCCGGACCATCGCCTTGAACCTGCTCGTGAACTCTCCCCGCTTCAGTCCCAGGCTCCGCTCCGCCTGAATTTCAATTTCCTGCGAATAGGCTTGGTAGATTTGCTTGGGAAACTGGTCCCAGCGGGCTTCGATTTGCTTTCGTAGAGTTGCCGGATCGGTCTCCGCGGACTGAGCCTTGAGTATCTGCATCAAGTCCGGATCCGCCAGTAACCGCTCAATGATTTGCGGCTTGAGCCAATACTCCTCCAGCATCGTTTGACTCAGTTCCTCGGTCGATCCGCACATGTGCTGGTTGGCCAGGTCCTGCAGCCACTGCGTGTCAATGGCGGCGCGGATCGAAGTCCACGGCAGTTTCGGGTCTGCCGTTCGCACCGCGAGCGGAATGTCGAGACTAACCAGTTGGGTGGACTCAATCAGCCGTTGAAACGGATTGGATTGAAAGGACAAGGCCGGATCGGCCATGGAACTCCGCAGGACCTTGAGTTGCTCCAGTTTGTCAGACAATTCAACGGCGCGCTTGTCGGAGGCGGTCCATTCCTCTTCTTTGCGCTGACGAATATCGTCAAGCAGCCGATTGAGCGGAATTTTCGCGGCGTTCACTTCGGCGAGGCTGTACTTCAAACCTTCGCGGGCAGGGAGTCCCAATGTCTTCAATAACTCGGGGTCTTCAATTCGAATAATCTGGTACTTGGCGTCGCTGCCCGGATCAAAGATCAAATCGGCAAACCACTGCATGGCTGGAACGCGTTTGCCGCCGGGGAGGGCGACCGTTTCACGATTTCCCATCTGCCGAGCGGTGTTTCTGGCCAGACTCTCCAGGGGCTGAATTCGTCCCTTGTAAACGATGGGAATGGTTCCCAGTCGGTCGAGTTCCATGCCATTTTTGGAAACCTTTTCGCGGGCCGCCTTGTTCGCTGCGTACCCCAGGTAGCCGAGGGCCAAGCCGAGGCAGATTAGCGGGATTCCCCAACCCACCTGTTTGGGCTGAATGGCCGGCTCGCCAGCTTTGCCCGGCGGTTGGTCCAAGTTGAGCTTGGTGGCGGGAGTGCTTGCGGCCGCCCGCTTATCGAGATAGCCCAGTAAGACGCTGCCAAACTGGGCCAACAATCCCACCACGACGAACATGCAGGCCACATAGGGGATCATCCAGCCCCGGTTTTTGACGATCTGCAGCACCGTGTACTCACGCCCACTTGGCAGCCGGTCCATGCTCGCCTGGTAAAAGGTCTCATCCCCGTACCGCATCGGATTATTCATGTAGACCCGCATTTCCTTGCCGGTGATGCCTCGGGTCGAATCGGTCAGATCAAATTTGGATTCGAAATGCCGGGGAGTGCTGGTCCCGACATAATTCTCCTGAATCGCATCCAGCAGTTTGATCGCGTAGGGCTTGTAATAATGGCGAAATCGCAAGCCCAGAAGGTACTTCTTGCCACCGACCTCGACTTCATCGAACATGCCCTCTTCGTAGAGTATCTGGCTGACCAGCCAAGTCCCGAGGTCGGCGCCTGTCGCCTTGTCTTCCAGTTGCAGGTAAGCTCCCGCCATGTCGGCAACCTGCCGGGAGTCTGTTCCGGCTGTGACCCGTTTGGGCTGAATCTCAAACCGAGTCCCGATTCCGCGGTTGGCCAGGTTCTGGCCGCTGCCGACAGGAGTGATTTCCGTATTCGCTTCAAACTGGAGACAGCGGATGTGGAATGGCAACTGCTCGTCACTGACGGCTTGTCCATTTTTCCAGAGGGACGCGGGGAGCGTGGTCAGCTGGACTGCGGACCGATCAGCGGCGTCGGCGACGATCAGTTCGGTCGAGCGGATGTCGACGGCGTGGGAAACGGTCTCACCCTCGGCTATCGCCATTCTCTGCTCGACATTCGTCAGCGTCACGTACAACTCGTTGACCATCAACATCGCAATTCCGAGATGGACGAGGACAATTCCACCTTTGCGTCGGAACAAAAGCTGGGTGCCGGCCAGGACAGCCAAGGCGGCCACCGTGGACTGCAGCAATTGCCAGAGGATTCTCATGGCTGACTCGCCGATGAAGGCCCGATCGCCGGTCCACCAGACAAACCCAATCGTCAGCAGCAGGATCGCGCCCAAGCCACCAGCGATTAGTCGCTCAGCCTGCTTTTCCCGAGGTTGCATGGCAGCCGTGGCGCCGAGCCCAATCGCCAGACCGAGCAGCAGCAGTTGCATCACAACCCACATCGTGCGGTAGCTGAACGGCGGTTCGGCCTGAAAACCGTTCGGGTTTTGTCCATTGAAAATCACCATCCAGGTGACGACCGCTCCAATTGCCGCAACCAGAAGTCCCCAGAGCAGCGTTTGGCCTCGAGCCTGGATTCGAATGCGAAGGACGTGAGCGGCGGTCAGATTGACCAGCATCGCCACGATCAGCAGAAAGCCACTCGGCACATAAAATCCGGCCTGCTCGGGAATGTTTTGCAGGTTGGGAAACCAAGCGGGAGGAAACAGGATCTGGAACGGAATGAAGACAAACAGTTCAGGGAAGTGACGCTGTTTGACTGTCCAGAAATCAACCCGCGTCTGTTCCATCGTCGCCAGCCAGGTGACGAAGGTCGCGGCAACGAGCAGAAATACGGTCAGCTTCAGGCTTGCCAAGGGCGAGAGGATCGTCCCGAGAAGGCTGCCCCAACGATTTCGCTCGGAGCCTGAAATTGCCGAAGTCGCATCCAGTGTATTTGCCTGGTCTGCAATTGCATTTATCGACATGAGCCATCTTCCTCGGAAAGTGGGCCGCATTGTGGGCCCTCAGCAACCGGTAATGTTCACTTGAAGCGAATCGAGCCGACAAAGGCTTCCCAGTCCCCAATCGACTCCTCGACCAGAGATTTGTCGCCTGACAATTTCACAAACCACGCTCGCCCTGCGCGCTCGACCCGCGCCGCCACAATTCCTTTGGTCGCATCGGGAAGAACGAGGCGGATTTGCTTGCCCGTTTGCCCATCGATCGTCACCTCGCTGACAAACGGCTCCACTTGAGCGAGCTCCAAACCGGATAACTCCAACTCGGCCAGCCACGACTCAACCGCCGTATTCCAAGTGTTCAACTCGGGGTTCATTTCAGACACCGCGAGAGCCACTTTTCGCTCAGCCGCTTTTCGCTCCAGCTTGACTGTGGCAAACATCGCCTTGGGAAGTCGCTCCCACTGGGCGGGGATGGTGAACTCGATCGGAACTGTGGGAGCAGCAGCCTCCGTTGCCGTGTCACTCCCTTTGGAGGCGCCGCCAGTGTCCTCCGCGGCCGGGGGCCCTTCGGAACCGATGGGGTGGGGAGAAGGGGCGGCCGGGGCCATTCCCCCGCCGTACATTCCGACCTCGTCGAAGATCAGGAACTCGCCACCCTGATAGGCGAGCTTGTCGAGAGAACTGTTTGCCGCATTCGGATCCAATGGGGGAAGGGACAGCTGATTTCGCCAGCGGTTTACGTTGGATGCGAGGTCCTGATTCGCGGCCAAATCCGAAATTGCCAGTTCAATCGTCTTTCGTTCGCCAGTTCCAAAGAGAAACGTCTGAAAGCGCTCGGGGCGGAGCGGCGCTTCCTGCCAGCCCGTCGGTGGCGTGTACTGCGGCGCGCCGTTTTCGTTAAACCTCACAGACTGAAGAAATTCGCGAAAGCCCGGAAACGCGGCTTCGAAATCTTCCACCGGGCCCACTGCCTTGAAAAACCAGGTCGCCGTAGGCAGGGCCGCAATCGCAGTCACCATCCGGCTCCGCACTGCCTCCGCACTCCGATTGGCAAGCGGTGGCAAACGGACCTGCTCTGGAATGCCCGTATCCTCGAAGGTCAGCACACGGCGTTCGATTTGGTCGGCTGGATTGCACCCCACCACGGCAAATATTCCGGCCAGAACAACCGCCCAGGTTCCCAGCCCCAGCCGCCCCGCGGCGCGAGGTTTCGGTCCGGCGAAGGCCCTGTTCGGCCAAACCATCCGAATAACCGGGTGTGCAAGATTTTGTTTCATGAGATTCCTGTATTAATGCCCGGGAGGCCCGGTGCTAAAACCCGGGAGGCCCCTGTACTGAAGACCGGTACCAAGGGCCCGGAAACTCCAGTGCTGAAGCCCGGGAAGCACCGCGAACCGTTGACCAGCTACCAACGTTCTCGATCCGCCGGTTGAGCGCGACCTGCTGCTGAGAGGACCTCTTCCTGAGAGCAAAGCAACTCAGCTTGCCTTGGCCGAAATCATGGAACTGCGAAAATTATAAGTCGCTCGGACAGGAGCGGACACCCCAACGGCAAATCGCCGCAGAGTTCGGGTTGAACAGATGTTTTGCCGGGCGGAGGACGGGGCTCTGCTCGAATCGTTCAAATCGCTCCCTCAATCATGCCGCGACATTCACCCAAGCCAATTCGTCGCATTCCTGGACGCTCACACCAGCCGCGGAAAATGACTTCGTCCCCATCGGCCAAAAAGGTCCGTTGCTCCCCACTCGGCAAAGCGAGCGGGGTTCGTTGATTCCCCGGAACAGGTCGACCAAACTCGCCATTCCAGGTCAGTTCCAGAAGGCAGCCCCGCGACTCCCGCAGTGGACCGCTGACCGTCCCGCTTCCCAACAAGTCACCGCTCCGCAAGTTACAGCCATTGCTGGCGTGATGCGTCAGGATTTGAGCGGCGGTCCAGTACATTTGCGCAAAGGTTCCATGGCTGAGCCGAGTCGGCGGCAACTGCTGGTCCCGCATTTTGCGCGAGGAGAGCCAAACCTCCAGCTGGATTTCAATTCCACCGCTGCGCTCGTTCCTCGAGTCGGTCAGGTAAGGGAGGGGTTGTGGATCTCCCTCGGGACGCGCAAATGCCTCACAGCGAAATGGCTGCAACGCCTCCATCGTGACCACCCAAGGCGAAATCGACGAGGCAAAGTTCTTGGCCAGGAATGGACCGAGTGGTTGGTATTCCCAA
>Ga0315899_10001858_pt1 | contig 23814 bp, 14 predicted proteins | sample LakEriMetagenome_2_FD_203518 | JGI IMG/M metagenome (GOLD analysis project Ga0315899, IMG submission 203518) | Freshwater fungal communities from buoy surface, Lake Erie, Ohio, United States - Buoy 4 MA112 | ecosystem: Environmental > Aquatic > Freshwater > Lake | place: USA: Lake Erie, Ohio... | reverse complement strand
AAGGAGCAACACCTCATATGGTGGCGGGACATTCACTGGGGGAATTCACGGCCTTGGTCATCAATGGTACCCTGCCCTTTGAAGATGCACTCAAACTGGTGAGCATAAGGGCACAGGCCATGCAAAAGGCCTGCGAAGCCAATCCATCTGCCATGGCGGCGGTATTGGCCCTTGCTGAAGATGTTGCAGAAAAGATCTGTACAGAAATTACAGCTGAAACGGGTGAGCTTGTTGTTCCTGCCAATTATAACTGTCCGGGTCAATTGGTTATTTCCGGTTCCAATGCAGGAATCGACATTGCCTGCGAGCGCATGAAAGCGGCAGGTGCAAAACGCGCATTAAAGCTTCCTGTAGGAGGTGCTTTCCATTCACCCCTCATGGAACCTGCAAGAGAAGAATTGGCCAACGCCATCCTCAATACCAGTTTTCATCGTCCCAGTTGCCCGGTGTATCAAAACGTTGTGGCCAAAGCTGTAACAGATCCCGAAAAGATCAAGCAAAACCTGATCGATCAGTTGACGGGTCCGGTCAGGTGGACACAAACAATCGAGGCCATGATCACAGATGGCGCCACCAGTTTCACAGAGGTGGGTCCTGGTAAAGTATTGCAAGGGTTGATTGGTAAAATCAACAAAACGATTCCTGTAGAATCTTTTAGCTAATAGACTTAGGCTTGGGCTGCGGGGCCGCCAAATTGGAAGGGTATCTGTACCTCTTCGTAATCCCTTATCTGTCCGTGTGCATCCTCAAATTTCTGAAGATTGTCCTCCAGGGCGTTCAGCAACCTCTTGGCATGTTGTGGTGTCAGGATGATGCGGGATTTGACCCTGCTCTTGGGTGTTCCTGGCATCACATTCACAAAGTCCACCACAAATTCAGCATGACTATGGGTGATGATGGCAAGGTTGGCGTATTGACCTTCTGCCACTTCTTCTGATATCTCCAGGTTCAATTGGTTGTTCGGTTGTTGTTCGCTCATGACATGTATTTGAGCCAACAAAGATATATTCTTTGAGCAATAGTCTTTAGGGTTCCCAGATCCATTGCAAACGCCAGTTCGTTTGCGCTTCACCTTTTCTCTGGTCGAAAATTATTTTTCCTGCAACCGTATGACCTTTCCTCCATTTGTATTGGATGAGGGCATAGTACCTGGATCCTTTTCCATCATGGGCCGGAACTGAAAAATATCCAAGCAGATCCCTTTCATAAGCATAGATCCTTGTGGCATATCCACCTGTTTCAAAAGAACTGGCCCTGAGGCTTAGCGAAATTTTTTTGAGGGGAGGGGCATAGATGATCTCAGCATAATGCAAATAGCCTGTTTCTGCCGGCTTTGATGGTATCAATAAACGTGTCCATTCATTTCTTATTCGGATCATCCAGACCATATTGGGTTTGCAGGAAAAATGACTTCGCCATTGATCAGTTGTGGCAAAAGGAAGGAGATTGGATTTGCTTGCTGCAATTCGATCATTTTGGTTTTTCATCCCATGCGTCCACCTGACATAAAATTCCAATTTCTTTTGCGGAACCCACTTGTATTGAAGCGATAGCCTTTTTCCATATTGGATTCCATCATTGCCATAACCGAGGCCTATTTTTTGAAATCGATCCAGGTATCCATCCAGTTGGTGTTGCGGATGGGGATGGAAGTTGAAGTTCACAAAAACCCCTTTTTCATCTTTGCTTTCACCACTGGTGGTCAGGCTATTGGATTGAAAGGCTGCAAAGTTTTTTGCAATCATCCTTCCGGAAAGAGAGAGGTCAAATTTTGCATCAAGGCTTTTCATCCAACCGCCCATAAAGGCAATGGCCTCCATTGGTTTAACAGCCGTTTCCGCAAAAAAGAAACCCCATTTGCTGAAAAAGCTGTGGTCGAAGCTAAGCAGTGGGAATGACCTTCCCCTCATGGCATAAAGATTGTAGGGCGTTGGTTCCTTTAGCAAGGGATTTCCAAAAGCATGGTATATAAAATTCAACGTGCTGGTATGTTGTTGATGCAGATACCGGATCCTCCCACCGAGCGATTGCCATCGAAGGGATTTCCGTCCAGCCAGTTCACTGGCAGTTCGGTGAAGTCCACTGGTTTGTATCGTACTTGCCCATAGGATCTTTGCCAAACTGTCTTCAGTGAGTCTTGCATCTATTTTTTGTGAAGAAATAAATCCTGAGAGTTCCCAGTTCTTTTTTTGCAGGCTGATGGCCCACCCTCTGTGAAACCTGTTTTCATCCGTTCCGGTATGCGGCCTGAAAAGCGCTCCCTGCCTGTATCCTGTCACCAGGTTGTTGCTTTGCCCCAATGCATATCCCTGCCAGTGGATCAGTCCCTGTCCCATGTTCACCGTAAAATCCCCCAGCATCATTTTTTTGATGATACCCTTGTTGCCGATGCTGGCATAGAATGAAACATGGTCAGGAGTCTTTCTCTCCCCAGCATCTTTTTCAAGGGTGAATCCCCATTGTAAAAGATCCCTGAATTGGAAACGATGGTTGAGCAGTTGACTGGTTTCAATGTATCGGGAGCTGTCTGTTTCCCATTTGCCGGCAGTTCTGTACAGCAATCTATGGGCACCTTCCTTGAATCTTTGTTGAAGTTCCGGTGCCAAGGGAAGTGTTGCATGAAGTTTGAGGTAGGGCAAGAGTTGATGGATGATGGGAATGTCCCAGGAGTGGATGGCCTGCAGTTCCATGAGGCTGATAAAGTCGCCATATTTTTTTCTGTACGCTAGAAAATTTTTTACCTGAATGGGATGGAGCAATTGCAGCGATGTCAATTGATCTTCAGTGATGGTATTGATATTGAAACGTTGTTGCCCTGGAGGGTCCCAATCCAATGAAGCGCTTGCCTCCCCGCTGGCGGCAGCCTGTTCCCATGCTTGTTCATGTTCTTCCTGGGCCATTGAAAAACCAGCCTTCACAATCAACAAGAGGGCAACCATTATTTTAGTTCCATCCATGGCAGAAGAATATTTCAAGTCCATATCCGAGCAAAGGATGATGGCTGACGATCAATCCCTTCCTATGTTGGTTTCCATCATGGTACCCTCCCAGCATCATGTTTCCGGAGGCGATGTTAATGCCTCCCTGGAGGCCAAACCTTGTATCCATTTTCCAATCCAACAGCATTTGCAAAACAGGATCCCGGTCATCTTCTTTTTCCAGTTGAATGGCGATGAACAGTTCTTTGCTTAAGGTATGTCCTATACCGGTAGTCCAGCTTTTCCGGATTGAACCGAATCCTTTTGTCCCGCTCTTGTCAAGGCTGATACTAGATGTCCAGGCAGTGTTAGGACTGATCCTGTATAGTAGCTTGCCTGTGATTCCGCCACTTTTTTGTGGTGCATAGCCTTGCCATTGGTTGGCACTGCCCTGTATTTTCAGTCCTAGAGCCAGATGGGAGGAAATCATTTGAGAATAGTCTACAGATAGACTGATGCTGTTAACAGGATCCCCACCCTGCAGGTGGGTTGATAATCCCCATGCGGCATGTTCGAGGTTTTGGTACCCATGCATATCCAAGCGGGCTAGTCCCTTGATCATAAAAGGATTGCTGCCTGCAACCAGCCATTGTTTGTCTGTGGGGGATGCAGCCATTTTAGTCAGCTTTGGATGAAAAACCGAATGACTGTTCGGCTGGCGCAGAATCATGATTTCATGCCATGCAATTGCTCCATGCTCACGAAATGCTTGTCCCGATGAAAACAGTGGAACCAGCACCAGGGTCAAGATGATCCATTTCATTGCACAAAGATGATCTTGCGCATTTCCTGCATCATGGAGGAAACATCATTTTTGGGTGTCATTTTTCACAGGCGTACCTTTGTTTTATGCAATTGCTCGACGGAAAAATAGTTTCTCAATCGGTGAAAGACCGTTTGAAAGTTCTGACAGAAGAAAGAGTACAAGAGGGTAAAAAAGTTCCACACCTTGCTGCCATCCTCATTGGAAACAATGGCGCCAGTGAAACCTATGTGGGTTCAAAAGTCAAATCCTGCGCCGAGATCGGATTTAAATCCACTTTGATCCGACTCGATGAACATATTTCAGAAAATGACCTTCTCTTCAAGATCAATGAGCTGAATGATGATTTTGATGTGGATGGCATCCTGGTTCAGTTGCCCCTCCCCAAACACATAGAAGAGCGCAAGGTTATTGAGACCATCCTGGCATCCAAGGATGTAGATGGATTTCATCCTGAAAGTGTAGGCCGAATGGTACAAGGACTTCCTGCCTTCTATCCTGCAACTCCTTATGGAATTCTTTTGCTGTTGGAACATTACGAAATTGATACCATCGGCAAACATGCTGTGGTCATTGGTCGTAGCAACATTGTGGGAAGACCCATTTCCATCATGTTGAGCAAAAATGAATATCCAGGTAATTGCACGGTTACAGTTTGTCATTCCCATACCCCCAATCTCAAAGAAATTTGTTTGCAGGCAGACATCATTATCGCTGCGCTGGGGAAGCCTGAGTTTCTCAAGGCAGACATGGTGAAAGAAGGATCGGTAGTGGTGGATGTAGGCATCACCCGCGTGGCAGATCCTTCCAAAAAATCAGGTTTTACCATAAAGGGTGATGTGGATTTTGATGCAGTTGCACCCAAGTGCAGTTATATCACTCCTGTACCCGGTGGAGTAGGCCCAATGACCATCGCTGCTCTCATGATGAATACCTTCAAGGCCTGCGCTGCCAAAGATTGATCCATGACATCCTCGACCCAAACATCTTTGCCTTTGATGGAGCATTTCTGCACCCTGCAGGGGGAAGGCCGCTACACCGGTCAAGCCAGTTATTTTCTTCGATTGGGAGGATGTGATGTTGGATGTGTTTGGTGTGATGTGAAAGAGAGTTGGGATGCAACCCAACATCCACAAGTGAGCATAGAAGAGATGGTAGACCGGGTTCTTGAGTCGGGTGTGAGAATAGCTGTGATCACCGGCGGGGAACCGCTCATGCACAACTTGGATTCATTGACACAAGGGCTTCAGGAAAAAGGAATCAGAACCCATGTTGAAACTTCGGGGGCACATGCCCTGAGTGGGCACTGGGATTGGATTTGTGTCTCTCCCAAAAAATTCAAGGCGCCGTTGCCCTCCTCGATGTCCGTAGCAAATGAATTGAAAGTGGTTGTTTACCATAAATCTGATTTTGCCTGGGCAGAAGAACATGCCCAATCAGTTGGACCGGGTTGTCTGCTCTATCTTCAGCCCGAATGGAGCAAGTCTGATGAGATGTTGCCATTGATCATAGATTATATTCAATCCAATCCCCGTTGGATCTTGTCATTGCAAACCCATAAGTTCATCAACATACCCTGATGAAGATTTGGCTGACCATATGTTTACTCCTGGCTACTCTTCTGGCAGGAGCGCAGCAGTACGATTCCAACAAAGTGCCCAAAAAAGCAAAGGGCTTGTATGAACAAGCAATGAATGCAGCCGATCAGGGACGATATGCAGCATCCCTGGATCTTGTCAACAAGGCATTGCAGTTGTATCCTGCTTTTTTGGATGCACAATTGTCAAAAGCAGGAATCCTCGGGGAACTCAAAAAATACGATCAATCGATCGAGGCATATCAGCAAGCATTTGCAGCAGACACGGATTATACAAAAGAATATCATCTTCCCTATGCCATCAACTTGATGGGCAAAGGCAACTTTGCTGAAGCGCTCAATGCCATCAACAGTTTTCTTTCTTTGCCAGGACTGAGTCCTGCATCCAGGAAATCAGCCGACTATAGAAAAAAATGCATCCTTTTTGCATTGGAAAGGCAAAAGCTCGACAGCTTTCCCATCGAATTGATTGTCATCAACGAAGGCGATTCAGTCAACAGCCCCTTGTCAGAATACTTTCCTTCTCTCACAATCGACCAACAACAGATCATTGTTACCCGAAAAGTGAGGGGCGGGACGGATGAGGATTTTTATGCTTCCTCCAAAAAGGATGGGAAATGGAATACCGCCATCCCATTGCCGGGACAAATCAACACTCCCATGAAAGAGGGAGCACAACAGATTTCACAGGATGGCAAATGGTTGGTCTATACAGGTCAATACCAAGAAGGTTATGGGAATTTTGATATTTACCTTTCCATTTTAACGAATGAAGGATGGAGTGCCAGCATGAATGCAGGTCCCAAAGTGAATTCTGAGTTCTGGGAATCAGCGCCTTGTTTGTCTCCCGATAAAACCGAGCTTTATTTTTCATCTGATCGTCCGGGCGGATATGGAGGAATTGATCTCTATGTTTCCCGCTTATTGGCCAACGGCAAATGGTCGGAAGCCATTAATCTGGGGCCTTCCATCAATACTGCGGGGGATGAGACAGGGCCCTTTATGCATGCCGACAACCAGACATTGTATTTTACCTCCAATGGGCACCCCGGTTATGGTGGTGAGGATATATACCTGACAAAGCGAACATCCGATGGATTTGCAAAGCCTTTCAACCTTGGGTTTCCCATCAATACCATCCACAATGAAAGTACATTGACCGTTACCGCTGATGGACGTTGGGCCTATTATGCAAGCGATCGTGAGGACAGCAGAGGAGGGATGGATATCTATCATTTTGAACTAAGACCCAATCTTCGTCCGCTCCCTACTACATGGGTTCAGGGCAAAGTGTTTGACAGTATTACCGGTAAGGGATTGTCAGCGGTCATTGAATTGATCGAACTGGATTCCAAAAGAATGGTTTCACAGGTGCAGTCTGATGAAGAAGGCCAATATCTCGCCACCTTGCCTGTGGGCAAGACATATGCATTCAGTGTTAACAAAAAAGGATATCTTTTTCATTCTGCCCGATTTGTATTGGGAGATGCTACCGGCAGATCTCACTTTCAGCTGGATATTCCCCTGAAGCCCTTTGCTACCGGTGCCAAGGTTGTACTGCACAATATTTTATTTGAAACAGGTAAGTCAGACCTGCTTCAGGAGTCTTTGGTGGAACTCGGAAAATTGGTCAGCCTGATGAAAGAAAATCCTGCAGTGAAGATTGAGATCAGTGGGCATACTGATTCCATTGGCAAGGCCAGCGACAACCAGCTGTTGTCTTCGGCAAGAGCGAAGCGGGTGGTGGACTATCTTATCACGCAAGGAATTGAAGTACATCGATTGAAGTCGGTCGGATACGGAGCCACAAAACCAATCGCGGACAATACAACACCAGAAGGCAGGGCCTTGAACAGGCGGACTGAATTGTTGGTGATGGAAAACAAGTGATTTTACCCAAGAGATTCACAGCATATTCTCCTTGACACCCGTTGTTTTACACGGCCGTTTGTTTTTTCATGGCCCTATCTTGTTCTTTTGATTGGCATGATGACGGATGATGAGTTAAGGGACAATCTTTCACTGGTGAGGATACCTCATATTGGCGATGTGCACATATCCCAATTGATCAGTTATGCAGGCAGTGCAACAGCTGTGTTCAAGATGAGCAGAAAGCAACTGGAAGCCATCCCGGGCATAGGGGCCATAAGAGCCCTGTCTATTCTGGAAGGCCATGATCCCAGGCGCAGTGAAAGAGAAATTCTTTTTGCCCAGAAGAATGGTATTGAAATAATCATCAGGGGTACTGAGAACTATCCTCATCGACTGGATCAGTGCCATGATGCACCGCATTTGCTTTTTTATAAAGGTAATGTGCCGCTTCATCAGCAAAGAATCCTCGGCGTGGTTGGAACCCGCTCTCCTACAACCTATGGAAAGGAAAGAGCGGTAGAACTGATGGCCTCCTTGGCAGGAGAAAATGTTTTGATCGTCAGTGGGTTGGCCTATGGGATCGATACCATTGCACATAAGGAAGCCATGCACATGGGAATGTCAACCATTGGGGTGTTGGCACACGGTCTTGACAAGATCTATCCCGCCGCCAACAGGGCCATGGCTTTGGCCATGGTTTCCAACGGTGGCTTGCTCACGGAATGCTGGCAGGGCACAAAACCAGAAAAACAAAATTTCCCCAAAAGGAACAGGATCGTTGCCGGCTTGTGCGATGCGGTAGTGGTGGTAGAAAGCGGAGAGAGAGGCGGGAGTCTGATTACGGCCGGTATTGCGAACAGTTATAACCGCGATGTCTTTGCCTTTCCGGGTAAGGCTACCGATTTGCAAAGTAAGGGTTGCAATCACTTGATCCGCAACCACCAGGCACAATTGATCAGCACAGGCTGGGATCTTCTCGAATCCATGAATTGGCATTCAGCAACAAAAAACAGTTTGCCTCAACAACGATCTCTTTTTCCGGAACTGAGCGAGGAAGAGGGAAGGATATACAATCTTATTGCAGCGTTCGATACCCTTTCGATCGATCAATTGCAGGAAAGTGCTGGAATGCGATCCAGTTTGCTGGCCACCATTTTGTTGTCGCTTGAGCTCAAGGGCGTCCTGCATGTCTTACCCGGAAAGGCCTATGCGGTTATTCCCACCCAAGGGAAATTGTAATTTTTTTCTATCTTCGCATATGGCAATAAGAACAGCATCATCCCCCAAGTTTGTTGGTGAAGGCCTGACCTTCGATGACGTACTCCTGGTTCCGGCATATTCCAATGTCCTTCCCAGGGAAGTGAACATCAGTACACAACTCACCCGCGACATCACCCTCAACATTCCGCTGCTTTCCGCAGCCATGGATACGGTAACAGAAGCTACCCTGGCCATTGCCTTGGCAAGGGTTGGTGGTATCGGCATCCTGCACAAGAACATGAGCATAGAGCAACAGGCCGAACAGGTGAGAAAGGTGAAGCGAAGCGAGAGTGGTATGATCATTGATCCGGTGACACTGCATGAAGATGCCATTATTGCCGACGCGCTCAAGCTGATGAAGGAAAACCGTATCGGAGGAATTCCGATTGTGAACAATGCCAACAAACTGGTAGGTATTTTGACCAATCGCGATCTCCGATTTGAAACCAACAAAAACAGGAAGGTCAGTGAAGTAATGACCAGCCAGAACCTGGTCACAGCACCTGAGGGAACGGACCTGAAAAAGGCAGAAAAAATCCTCCAGAATTATAAAATTGAAAAGCTGCCGGTTGTCAAGAAAAATGGACAGCTGATAGGACTGATTACTTACCGTGATATTCTTCAGTTGCACAGCCATCCCAATGCCGTCAAGGATGAATTCGGGCGACTCAGGGTAGGTGCAGCATTGGGGATCACCAGGGATATGTTGGATCGTACCGCAGCTTTGCAGCAGATTGGTGTGGATGTGGTTTGCCTGGATAGTGCACACGGACACACACAGGGTGTGATCGATTCCCTGAAACTGCTCAGAAAGAATTTCAAAAATCTCCGGATCATCGCCGGCAACGTAGCAACAGCAGCAGGGGCCAAAGCATTGGCCACCGCCGGTGCCGACTGTGTGAAGGTGGGTATTGGACCCGGTTCGATTTGTACCACCCGCATAGTAGCAGGTGCCGGTGTGCCTCAGATCACGGCTATTCTAGAGGCTTCCGCAGCCCTGAAAAAAATGAATGTACCGGTCATCGCTGATGGAGGCATTCGTTATACAGGGGATTTTGTAAAGGCTTTGGCGGCTGGTGCTTCTACTGTCATGATGGGATCTGTATTTGCAGGTGTCGAAGAGAGCCCAGGTGAGACCATCATTTACGAAGGAAGAAAATTCAAGCAATACAGAGGCATGGGTTCTATCGGGGCCATGCAACAAGGCAGCAGTGACCGTTACTTCCAGGATGTGGAAGAAGGCATTAAAAAGCTGGTTCCAGAAGGAATCGAAGGAAGGGTTCCTTTCAAGGGCAATCTGGCAGAAGTGATTACACAGTTTGTGGGTGGACTCAGAGCGGGTATGGGATATTGTGGCGCAAAAGATATTGCGGAATTGCAAAAGGCACAATTCATCAAGATCACCCATGCTGGTATCAGAGAAAGCCATGCCCATGATGTAGCGATTACCAAAGAAGCCCCTAATTACAGCCGATAAGCAAGCCCCCATTCATGAGGATCAAACTGCTCATCTTTTTTATGCTATGCCTGCATATGACCTCCAGGGCAGAACGGGACAGCAGTGCCTTGCGCATCAGTTTGCTAACCTGCACACCAGGGGCTGAACTATATTCCATTTTCGGTCACAATGCCCTGAGAATAGTTGACAGTGCAGCAGGTACCGATGTGGTATACAATTATGGCACTTTTGATTTCAGTGATCCTGACTTCTATACCAAGTTTGTGAGAGGGAAACTGATGTATTTCCTGAGTCAGTCCAGTTACCAAGATTTCCTTTTTGAATACAGCTATTTCAAAAGAGGTGTCATCGAACAGGTTTTGAAACTCAGCGCTAAAGAAAAAAAGGAGTGGCAACAATTCATGTTTGAAAATGTCAGAGAAGAGAATCGATATTACAAGTATGATTTTCTCTATGACAATTGTACCACACGTTTGAGGGATATCTTGTTCAGAAAAAACACAGATCATCCCTTGCAACCCAAGGTATTTACTACCTACGGCAGAACTTTCCGGGATCATTTGCATGGCTATCTGGACCGAGCAGAAATGCCATGGACAAAATTGGGTATTGATCTTTTGTTGGGTGTGGGAGCAGACAAACCCATGGATGCCATGGATGCCATGTTTCTTCCTGATTATTTAGCAAAGGGGGCTTCCTTGGGAACCTTCAATGGAAAACAACTGATTCAGGAAGAATCCATTGCGCTTGCCGATGCCCAACCTGCCGTAAGAGAAACGCCGTTTTGGCAATCCCCTCTTTTTGTGTTTTTTCTTGTAGCGGTTATTGGGTTGATGCCTTCTTTTTTTGGCCAATCAAGAGGGCAGATTTTGGCCGATCATTTCCTTTTTATCTTGACAGGTTTCTTGGGATGGGTATTGTTGTTCATGTGGGTTGGTACAGACCATCAAAGTTTTAGCAAGAACCTGAATCTCTTGTGGGCCATGCCCTTCAACCTGGTTCTAGCATTTGTAAAAAATAAAAATGCATTTTTTGTCAGGAAATACTTGCGGCTGTACAGCTTGCTCATCATCGTACTCATGGCAATAACATTGATCTATACAGGCATGATCAATTATTCCCTGTATCCACTCTTGGCCTTGTTGTCTTATCGGTCATGGATGCTCTCAAGGGCTGATAAAAAGATGTTAAAGCCATGATTCGGTGATAAACAGTCTTCCTGTTATGGGCGATTGCCAAAACAAAACTTTAATTTTATGGCACATGGTCAGCCCAAAAGCTTAATGATTTGAGGATTCTATTCAATTTGTTGGCATTTCTCCTGATGTTCCTTTCTGCATCTGCCAAGCATATTGCCGGAGGGGAGATGAGTTACAAATACCTGGGGCCAGGCACTGTCAGCAACAGCGGTCGTTACCTGATCATGCTCAAAATGTACCGTGATTGTGACACGGATGGTGCAAAGCTGGATCCCAATGCATCGATCAGTGTTTATGCGAATGGGAGCTCCACACCTTTTGCTGTAAAATCAGTTCCCCTGGAACGCACCGATGTAATAACCCTTACGACCCCTGATCCTTGCATCAGCAATCCCCCTAGAATCTGCTATGAGGTTGGCAATTACTCTTTTGAAATTGAACTGCCTTTCACCAACAATGGATATACGGTCGCGTATCAGCGTTGTTGCCGGATCGATGGTATTTTCAATCTTATGAATTCAGCCGCTGCCGGCGCAACCTATTCCGCAACCATTCCCGGTACTGCCCAACTTCAGTCAGCCACCAATAACAACAGTCCTGTTTTTAAAACATCTGACACTGTTGTGATCTGTGCCAATAGCTATTTCAAATACGATTTTGGTTCAATCGATATTGACGGCGATGTCTTGGTATACAGATTTGAAGAGGCGTATTTGGGTGGTTCAACACAAACACCAGCACCTGCAACTGCAACTCCTCCGCCATACTCCAGTGTGAGCTACAATTTTGGTTTTAGTGCTGTGCAACCACTGGGTCCGGATGTTCTGATCAATCCTGCTACTGGAATGATCTCTGGAACAGCACCCAATGCCGGGATTTATGTGATCACGGTTGCTGTGGTAGAAACCAGAAATGGGATGATCATCAATGTACACCGGAAAGACCTTCATTTAAAAGTTGCCGATTGTCAGGTTGCGGCCGCAGACCTTGAGCCAGCCTATATCACCTGCGATGGACTTACCCTGAATTTTTTCAACAAATCCAACAGTCCCATCATCAAATCCTACGACTGGGATTTTGGTATTGCCAACAGCAGTACCGATGTTTCCAATTTGCCCAATCCTGCCTTTACTTTTCCTGCTCCCGGAAACTATACCATAAGTCTGATCACCAACAAAAACGACAAATGCTCAGATACTGCAACCGCCATCGCAAAAATATATCCTGGATTTGTTCCGGCGTTTACGGTTGTGGATGCCTGTAACGGTGTTCCTTATACTTTCAAGGATAATTCAACTTCGGCATTTGGGCAAGTAGACAAGTGGAAATGGGATTTTGGCAATGCAAATGCAACGAATGACACAGCCAATACATCCAATGCGGCCTATACCTTTACACAAAACGGTAACTATACCGTTTCACTCATCGTGGGCAATAGCATTGGTTGCTCAGATACCATTGTCCAACAAATATCGGTGGGAGATAAGCCCAGTCTAATCATCCCAAATGATACGGTGATCTGTACGATTGATACACTGCGGCTTACCGCTATCGGCTCAGGTACTTTTACCTGGTCACCCAATTATATGATTAGCAATACCGGTGTATCCAATCCGCTAGTCAGTCCGGATGTACCCACCCGGTACACGGTTACCGTCCGACAAGCATCGGGTTGCGAGAATACAGCTTCTGTATTGGTGGATGTCAAGAGCTATGCATCTTTAAAAGCAGGCAATGACACCACCATTTGTTTGGGGGATAGTATCCCATTGAGGCCGGTATCGGATGCGGTAACCTATTCCTGGAGTCCAGCTTCCATGGTCAGCAATCCCACAGCAAAATTCACTTGGGCCAAGCCCACCGGAACCACCCGTATTTCAGTTTTGGCAAATATTGGATTGTGTCAGGCCAATGATGGTTTTTTGGTTACCACGGTACCCTACCCGGTAGCATCTGCAGGGGCTGATACTTCCATATGCTTTGGCGACAAGGTGCGACTTTCTGCCAGAGGAGGTTCAAAGTATCTTTGGTATCCTGGCAATACGTTGAATGACCAGACGGCACAGTTCCCCATTGCCACTCCTTATGCAACCACTGATTATGCAGTGGAGGTATATGAAAACAAAGGTTGTCCTAAACCTGCGTATGATACAGTTAGGGTGACTGTTATTCCACAGGTTAAAGCATTTGCTGGAAGGGATACTGTTGCGGTCATTGGCCAACCCCTTCAACTGCTGGCAACGGGTGGCGCTATTTATAATTGGTCCCCAGCCTCCTTTTTGAGCAATCCCACTATTCCCAACCCGATTGCAAAACTCAATGATGATATCAAGTATATCGTCAGGGTTTCCACTCGTGAGGGTTGTTATGCCTTCGATACAGTCAATGTCAAGATCTATAAAACACCCCCTGAAATATTTGTGCCCACTGCCTTTACGCCGAATGACGACAACCTCAATGATCTTTTGATCCCCATTCCGGTTGGCATTGCTCAGCTGGTTTATTTCAAAGTCTACAACCGCTATGGTGAAATGGTTTTCAGTACTGAAGAGATCGGCAAAGGTTGGAATGGCGTATACAAGGGTCGTGACCAGGGGAATGAATCTTTTGTATGGCATGCGGTGGGGATTGACTACCTTGGAAATTCTGTATTTCGAAAGGGGCAGAGTACGTTGATACGATAAGAAGAGGGGAAAGGAGTGTAGTAAGAAGAAGTACAAGAGATGAAGAACAAAGAAGGAAAGGGGATAGGAAAATTACCGATATGAAAAAGATATTGATCACCGGGGCAACATCCGGTTTTGGGAAGGCAACCGCAGAAAGATTTGCAAAAGAAGGTAATGAATTGATCATCACAGGAAGAAGAGAGGATCGCTTGAAGTCTTTGCAAGCAGATCTCACCAGCCGATATGCTGTTGTAGTGCATGTCCTTTCTTTTGATGTGCAGAACAGGCAAGCCGTATTCAATGCGCTTTCCGACAACCCTGTTTTAGAAGGGCTGGACGTATTGGTTAACAACGCTGGACTGGCCTTGGGGAGGGATTTGTTTGATGAGGCCAGTATCGATGATTGGGATACCATGATCGATACCAATGTAAAAGGCTTGCTCTATGTAACCAAGGCAGTTCTCCCTGAATTCATCCACAACAAAAAAGGTCATATCATCAACATCGGTTCTACAGCCGGAAAAGAAGTCTATGAAAGGGGCAATGTGTATTGTGCCACCAAGCATGCTGTTGAGGCACTGAGCCAGTCCATGCGCATTGACCTGGTTCAACACCGTATCAAAGTGACAGCCATCCATCCAGGAGCTGCTGATACAGAATTCTCCCTGGTCAGGTTCAAGGGAAGCAAAGAAAAAGCAGATGCTGTATATGCCGGTTTCAAGCCCCTATATGCACCGGACGTTGCCGAAACAATTCATTATGTTACCACATTGCCGGAACATGTTTGTTTGAACAGTATTGTGATGACCTGTACTGCTCAACCCAACAGTTTTTATTTGCATCGCACTACTGAGCAAGCGAGATTCTGATCTGCACCCCTCCACGGGTATTTACAGAAGGAGCTGAATTGGAGACATATGGACTGAGTCTTCTCTGATCAAAATAGAGCTGAATGTTTACACGATTGCTCAGCACACAATCTATCGTTGGCTTGATGCTCACTACCCTTTGTCCGCCTGTCGCAAACGCATTGGACTGGTCCAGTCTTGAGTTGGAATTGATATCATCTCTTACGCTGTATTCCAGGGCAAACGAAATATCATTGGTACTGGCGCCATTCGCATCTTTCTTGCTGAAGTTGAGGTTAAAGGGAAGGTTGATGCCTCTCTTTCTCCAACGCATGGTCAGCCTGATTTCAGTAGACCTTACCTCACTCAATTGATAATCCAACAGGCTCATGCTGAGTTGCCTGGATTTGCGGTATTCAAATCCACCGGACAGTTGTGTTGGTGTTGAAAAGTCAATACCGATCAATGGAGCAAACTGCTCAGAGATCAGCAGGTTGGGTACCAGGAAATAAGGGACAAAGTTTCCGGATATGGTATCTACAAAGGAAGGAAATCCAAAGAGCAAAGTATCTTGGAACAACAAGGCAGAATTGAAGCTGTTCATGCTCAATGTTGAATTGTATCCATGGCTCACTGTGAAGTTGGTAAAGTATTGCTGCATGGATTCCATTCTGCTAAGACCATTGTAGGTCAAACGCCAGTTGGGTTTGGGCATATAGCCTTTGAATGGATTGGTTTTGACGGATCCGGTCTCTCCTGTGTTCAGGAGGCTGATCGTGTTCGGGTCTTTTTTGGTATAGGCAGACAGGAACGCAGGCACCAAAACATCTTGGGCATAGCGTCCATATCCTTTGTAATACCCATCTGTACCCACTGCTTTGCTATAGGGATTGCTTTCACCCAGTCGTTTTGAAAGGATCTGTCGGTTGCTTTCGAATTGTTTGAAGGTGGCGCTGGTATTGTTGGGATCATATTTTCCAAAGAGTGTCTGGAAAGAGATGTAGCTGATGCTGAAACCGCCGCCAGCATAGGGATTCAGTGCGTTGAAATTGCCTGTACCCAGGGTGTCTTTGAACAGGGTAGAATAATTTTTGTTGAGTGAACGGTCAAGGTTCAGATCGATGAGCAGGTCTCTCACCGGTTCAACCTGAGCGGTTATGTTCAATTTCTGCTCGTAGTTTTGAAGGAAGAGATTGTTCAGCATGGGATCCTTGGTGATCAATCCTTTTTTGGAAATTTCCTGCAGCCAGTTTGCATCTTTTTGTTTGCCCAATATAAAGTCCATGCCCGGTGACATGCTGTTCCAGTTTTGTCCAAAGAACCTTGTGCTGTCAGTATAGCCGGGTAGCAGCGTCGTTCCCCCTTCATTGTATGTTGCCCCTACTCTTTTTACAGCTGTCAATACCCGGAGGGCTCCTTTTTCCAAATCGGAAAGATTCGCATCCTGTTGCTGTTTTTTATTTTTTGGAATCTCTAATTTGGAAATACGGTCTTCAAGGGATTTGATTTTTTTCTGGGTACTGGCAGTTAGCTGCAAGCTATCCTTGTGCTTGATGTTTTTTGCTTTGAGTGATTTTTCCAGTGCTTTGTTCAGCTTGGCAATTTTATTTCTAATTTTTTTGATCTTGGCTTTTCTGCTTTCGCTGATCTCACCTTGCGCAACAGGACTCACTTGTCCCGGATCTACATTGGCCTCATCCAGTTTTCTCAATACTTTGAATTTGCTATAGAGTTGGGTGAAATTCAACTCTGCAGTTGCTCCGGTCTGTCCGCTGTTTTGGATGGTGTTTCCCAGGTTGACCGCCAATCTTGAGGCCCCCACCCAATTGTAGGTGCTTCTGTAGGCCAAGTTCAGGGTTGTCCAATCCAACAAGGGGAATGCAGTGGTGGGAACATTGTAGGTTAGGTCGGCGCTTTGTGTATAAAGGGTATTCCTGCCCCCTTTGAACAAATTGCGCTTCACAGAGTCTCGCTTCTCTTTCGTATCGAGTCGTCCGAAAGGTTCATCCACCCTCGAGTTGTTAACGGCTTTGAAATCCAAATTGATGGATTTGGTAAGGTCCCATCGCATGTTATAATTTCTGTCAACAACAAAGTACTTGTCATAGGTCTCCGGTATCTTGAATTTGCCTCCTCCGATGTTGCGGGGACGAATGGCGCCAAACTGCCTGCGACTGTCCATGCGCACACCAATCAGGGAAGGCGTCGGATTGAAATTGACATTGCGAATAAAATCGAGCCAGGGGGATCTTGCTTTGATCATTTTTTTAAAGGGCTCAACGTATTTGGGCTGTGTACTAAAATTATAGCCAATGCCTCCTTGTGTCTTGCTGACTTCATTGTTTTCAATGAGGGGGTTGTGTTGTTTGGTTTCCGTGAAGGAGTAGCTAAAATCAAAGTTGGTGATGCTCCAGAGTCTGATTTTTTTATCAGGCTTTTGTGCAAATCGCACATTGGTGAAGTTGAATGTTTTGATGCCCGTGAAGTCTGCTGCATCGTTCAGGATGGAATCTCTTTTGTCTTTGTATAAACTTAGTTTTTCTCTTAGGGTAATGTCTTTGTCGTATGGATCGTACTGGGGTGCACTGATGATTTGAGAGAGATTGGCAAAGAAGGGTATTTCCAGCCCTATTTGTTTGGGCAGGAGTTTACCCAACTGCATGTTGGCAGAAACGTCAAATTGTTTGAGATCGTCCCGGTAGCGATCATTCACCCTTTGTTCCAATTGACCAAATCCAACCGTGTGAATATTGGCCGACATGGAAATATTTCCCAGGTCTGACAATTGCATGTTCATTTGTCCCACTGCGGCCCATCCGCCTTTTTCATCCAGTCCTGAAAGCCTCAATTCGTTGATCCATACTTCCACATTGACTTCTCTTCCTCCACTGGCATCCTTTGGGTTTTCCACGCCCACCAAGATGCCTTTGACTTCTCCCAGGTTGGGGTTGCCCACAATCGAAAAATATTTTCCGTTGATGAGCTTTCTGAAAATGGAGGTGGTATTGCTGGTACCAAGATTTCTTTCGTTCTTCAATTTGATCAATTCGAGCAGATCAAAATTGAGTTCATTTTCTCCCGGCCAGATCACCTTTTCATCCGTGGTGCCAAAGGGGGTCATCTTCAACGGATATTTGATCTCATAGAAGTTGTTGATATAGTCATTTCCTATTCTTACAACTGCAAATACTTCACCATCCCTGAGTTTGGCGAATTCTTTCAGGCTTTCTGCGTGGAAGAACATGGAAACACGCTTGTACTGCCGAAGGTCATGGTTGAATCCTTTGAATACAGCCCTGGAATCTCCTTCGCGAAGGTTGACAAGGTTCATGCTCAAGGCCTGTTCATTCTGAAGGATATTGATGCCGCCATTGCTCAGGGTCTGCACCCTCTCAATGCCGGGTGGGGTGCGATAGGGAATGGGATCACGGCGATCGTTCTCTTCGATGTTGACGGCAGAGACGTTGAATTTGGTGGGGCCATTTGCCAGGTCGATCGTCTTGTAGTTACCGGTTGTGTCTAACTCATAGGCAAACCTTCTCCAATTGTTGCGAACCAATTCGATCTTGGCAAAACGCAGCACAACTGAATCGGCAAAGTCGGTGAGGAACATCCTGAAGAAGCGAATGGATTTGAAATCAGGTATTTCACCCACTTTGCTTTGATAGGCTGTGATGGGCACCCTGAATTGATACCAGATCTGGTCTTCCTTGTTGCCATCGGCCAAAACAACACTTACTCTTTTCTTGTCGGAAATAAAGTTTTGTCCCACCTGCATGATCGGGTCGCCCGATGGTTTGAGGTCGATCCTGTATTGGAAATATTCTTCCGCTTCATTGAGGGTATTGTCACGATTCAGGTCTTCTCCGTCTGGATACAAGGTGAAAGCGGATGCAAAATTGTCTCCAGCTTTTGCTACAGGGGAGTTGCCTTCGGGACTGTTGAAATTCTTGTATCGGGTGAGGATGGAGGCATTGGCTTTGTCATAGCTTTCATCCCTGTAGTACTTAAAGTTGTCTGCAGAGGGATCCTTGCTTGCCTGTTGATAAACCGGTGCGTTGAAGCCATATCGGTTTGCCAGATCGCTGAGATAGGATGAGCGCAGTTTTGCTTCGGCGCTGTCATTCAATCCATCGAGACCAACATCCTGATAAGGCCTGTCAGCCGGATCATTGCTGAATCCCTGTGTTACCTGAATAGGATTGATGGGCATCTTTCCCCAGTTGGAAGTGGTGGTGGCGGATGGAATGGTGGGGGTTGGCAAACCATTCTCATAGAACCTGCGAGAATCCTTGAGGATATCTTCCGATATGTTTCCGAGGTTAAGATAGAGTGAACCGCCGGAGGGTTGGGTGCCTTTGATGAAAGGATCCAATACCCAGAATTCTACAAATTCAATGTTGGCTGTTTCGAAATCGGTTTGATCAATGCCCCGCATGATACCGCCCCAGCGCTTGTTGGGATTTTTCAACAAACCACTGCTTTCAATGTTTTGGGCATCGTAATTATAAGGCCCTCTTTCTTTGGGATAGTAGGCAAGGTCAAAAGTTACCAGCTGACTTTGTCCGAAATCAGGTGTTCTTCTGGGGAAGATCTCTTGCTGCCCCACACTCCTGACCCTGGGATCGGATAGTTGCACCAGATCGCTTCTCAGTGGGTTGTTGAAATTTCTTTTTTCCTGGAGGATGGGTTCGATATTGTACCATGCCAGCTTTGCCCTGTTCTTGCCATAGTCGATATTGTCGAATGCACTGGCTTCAGGGAACATGATATTGCCAAAACGATCGGTTGCACCAAAGGGGGTGGAGGCAAGTGTCCAACCAACGATCGGGAATCGCAGGTCGATCGCGGATTTGGTTCCCTCAAAATCATCGAGATAGATCAATCCGTCTGAGCCCCTTCCGATTTGTGGAGCATGACCAGGTGTCATCTTTGCGGCTTCAGCAGAGAAGTTGATATTGGAAGCACTGGATGCCTCATAGAAAGGAAGTTTGCTCAGCCATTTGTTCAGTCGGGGTAATTCACTGTTGTAGTTGATGTCAATACCCGTCATGGTATTGCGGATCGGATCGGAACCATATTCCATCTTGGTAAAGAAAGGACGTTCACTCAACCTGACCATGCTGCCGCCGATGGACAACTTATCATTGAAAAGGTAGTCCCAGCGGGCTCCCATATAGGTTCGCTGTTGAACACCAAATGTGGCATTGTTTTCAAACTGAACATTGACGGGCAGTCCGGAGTTGACGATGGCATTGTTGATGATCCGAACTGTGCCTGATAAATAATCTACAGTGTAGTCTACATTCTCTATCAGTGTTTGTCCCCCTGCTGTCACCGATACAGAACCTTGAGGGATGTTGAAGGCATTCAAGGAAATTTCTCCTCCTGCTCCCCCTGCTGATTTGGAAGTGCCTCGGATCACAAATCGGTTCAGGTTAGCATAGGTCTGTGCAATCGCTTTGATCGTGTCATACAAGGGATAAAAAAGATATTTCTCTCTTAAGGCCGGATCAGATGTGAAAATATAATCAAGGTCATGTCCAAAGGGTTCCAGGACCGGGAAGATGACTCGGCTCTGATAGGAATTGACCGTATAGCCTTCTACAAAATCAAAGACACCATCGGGTTGCGGATCGTTCTGGTTGTTGAGCCTGTCAAGGTTCAGCAAGGTAATGAGGGGAACACCCGCTTGGTCTCCTTCGGGGAGGTATCTTTTTTCGCCACCACCAGGTTCTTGGTACAGTACATTGAACTGAAAGTCTTGTCTTTCCAATTGACCGGATCCAACGGGATAAACATTTTTCATCATCAGGTCCCAAATCGGGAGAGAAGTCCTTTGGGAAGTAGCCTTGAGCAGCTTGAGGAAAAGAATTTTCTGAACACCATTGGCGGTATCAACTGGAACGTCCTGTGCGAATTCACCCACCTGGTATACTTTACCGTTGAGGGTGTATTGATAGGCCACTCCCAATACTTCATCGGCCTGCAAAGAAACATTCAAGGAGATGAAACCCAGTTGGCGGTTGAAATAGTATTGGGTAGTATCCAGTTTTCGGGCAAAGGTTTTTTCGAAATCCCGAACCGGTTCCAGTCCAATTCCCTTGAGATAGTTGACGATCTGAGAAGGAGAGCGACTGCCGGGATTGCTCACGATTTTGCTGTAAAGATCATTGGAGGCATTGGAAGGAAAAAGGGAGGCAGGATTGGCATTGATGATAGGTGGTTTTTGAAAGGGGTTGGATTCACCCAAGTCCATCAACCCCACGACATCCCTCGCATTGGTGGACAATCCTGTTCTGTTGGTCACCCATACTTCAAGGCGCAACAATTGTACTTGAGAGTTGATGACCGGCAGGTTCTTCATGGCCTTGTTGTAATCCTGGCGGAATTTATGGGCCAGCATGAAATGCCTGTTCTCTTCGTATTCGTCAGCTTTGATTTCGAAAGGGCTGCTGCTGGAACCGCCTTTGAAGCCTGCTGATTGTCTTTGGGAACGTTGACTGGCAAAGACAGTGGAGAGCATCAATTTGCCGAATTGCATTTGTGTTTTGATGCCAAAGAGCTGTTGTGCTCCCGGAATCAGGGTTCCTTTGGAGGCGAAGGAGGTATTGCCTACTTCGATCTTTTTGAAAATATCATCTGCGCCGCCCGTATAATCCAGTTTGAGCTGGTTTTCAAAATCAAAGGTGGACAGGGTATTGTAGCTAATGGGGAATTTCATTTTATCGCCAATGTTGCCAACAACATTGAGGTTGGCAGCCATGTCAAAGTCCAGGCCCCCGTTTCTCCTGGCTCTTTCTGGCAGGGTGGGGTTCTTGATGTTTTGTCCCTGGTAACCTGCAGTGATGTTTACTTCTCCTTGCGGACGAATGTCGATCTTCCCTGTTCCGAAGAGGCGGTTGAAGAGGTCTTCGCCCATGCTCAGTTTGGGTTTGACAAGTTTGCGGTTCAGGAGGCTGGAAGTGTTTGCGCGTTTTTGGAAATAATCCCTTTCAGCTTTGCGGGATGTGATGCGCAGGTATTCATCGAAGGAAAGGCTGGTCGGTTTTCGGTAATATTTGTTGCCGATCTTTTCGTAGAGGTAGTATTGCTTGGTCTTGGGGTCATAGCTCACCGAATCAGAAAAGTTGGAAGGATCCTTCAGGTCAAAGGGATTGGGGTTGCGCTGCGACAACTTATCTCCTCTGCGGTCTTGTAGGGGAAAACGAAGCGAGTCTCCTTTTTGCCCCGTTGTTTGCTGGGCAAAGGAATTTTTGGGTAAGCTGGAAAGCAAACCGATCAAAAGCGTTATCAGTAAGGATAACTTGGTCAAAATGTGATGTCTCTTTGTTGGGGTAGAGTTCTGATCAAATAAGCTGAAGTGATTTTTTGATAAGGGTTTCTAGGTTTTCTTCTTCGGTGGAGGATGCTCTCGCTTTTTTGAGGGCTGACTCGGCAGTATTCCGGGGAATTCCAAGAGCCATCAGGGCATTCAATGCATCGTTCTCCATGCTATGCTGTTTGAATCCAGTTGCTGTGCTTTCTACACCGGCTTTGACCATCTTGTCACGCAGTTCCAGGATGATCCTTTCCGCAGATTTTCTGCCAATCCCTTTGATCTTTTCCAGCGCACCGGTATTGCCGGAGGCAATGGCTGATCGGAGTTCAGCAGGTTTCATGGAGGATAGCATCATCCGGGCAGTACCGGCCCCTACGCCGTTGACGCTGATCAGTTGTAAAAACAACTCCTTTTCAGTTCTTTCTGCGAAACCAAAAAGGGTATGTGCGTCCTCCTTGATCTGCAGGTGGGTGAAAAGGGTCCCTCTCTCCATTCCCTGAATCGCTGAATAGGTGTTCAGGCTGATCTGGACTTCGTATCCAACTCCTTGAACATCAATATGAAGGAAGGAGGGAGTCTTGAGAACAAATTGGCCTGTCAGCGATGCGATCATGGTCATGTAAAGTTAAACATTTTTCTTCTCCCTTGCCCCCCGTCCCTCACCCCTTTTTTATAACTTTGCCGCCTATGACCCTTACCAATAAAATTACAGCAGCCATCACCGCCGTAGGCGGATATGTTCCGGAGGACAAGCTCACCAATGCGGATTTTGAGCGGATGGTGGATACCAACGATGAATGGATCAGGACCCGCACGGGTATTGAGGAACGCCATATTCTCAGGGGAGAGGGCAAGGCTACCTCGGATTTGGTGGTTCCTGCTGTGCAGGACCTCTGCAAGCGCCGCGGCATCGATCCCAATGAGATCGAGTGTTTGATTGTGGCTACCATCACACCTGATATGTTTTTTCCGAGTACGGCCAATGTAGCCTGCGACAAACTGGGTATCAAAAATGCCTTTGGATTTGACATGCTGGCAGCCTGTTCGGGCTTTTTATACGGTCTCACCATGGGTACTTCTTTGATTGAAAGCGGGAGGTACAAGAAGGTGGTAGTCGTAGGTGCTGATAAAATGAGTTCCATCACGGATTATACCGATCGGACCACCTGTATTCTTTTCGGGGATGGTGCGGGTGCCGTTTTGCTGGAACCCAACCATGAGGGTTATGGAGTGTTGGACAGCATATTGAAAAGCGATGGAAGTGGTGGTAAATACCTGAACATGAAAGGTGGCGGTTCTTTGAATCCGCCTTCTGAAATGACATTGGCCAACAAGTGGCACTATATTTTCCAGGATGGACAGCCTGTGTTCAAGTTTGCAGTTACCGGAATGGCGGATGTGAGCTATGAACTGATCCAGCGCAACAACCTGACAGCGGATGATATTGCTTACCTGGTTCCCCATCAGGCCAACAAACGAATCATTGATGCTACGGCAAAGCGAATGGGCCTGTCAGATGACAAAGTATTGCTGAATATTCAGCGCTACGGCAATACTACTGCTGCAACCATTCCTTTGTGTTTATGGGATTATCAGCATTTGATGAAGAAAGGCGACAACATTGTGTTGGCTGCCTTTGGTGGTGGATTTACCTGGGGTGCTACTTGGGTGAAGTGGTTTATTTAGGTTGTGGGTTGTGAGTTGTGGGTTGTAGGTTGTAGGTTATCAGTTGTGGGTTGTGAGTTGTCGGTCAAGCTATAAATGCAGTTGTATTTTGAAAGTTGAAAAATAGTTTATGTCAAATTCTAACAAACCCACAACTGATAACCTACAACCTACAACCCGATTCAA
>Ga0315899_10001857_pt1 | contig 23816 bp, 18 predicted proteins | sample LakEriMetagenome_2_FD_203518 | JGI IMG/M metagenome (GOLD analysis project Ga0315899, IMG submission 203518) | Freshwater fungal communities from buoy surface, Lake Erie, Ohio, United States - Buoy 4 MA112 | ecosystem: Environmental > Aquatic > Freshwater > Lake | place: USA: Lake Erie, Ohio... | reverse complement strand
TATCAGAATAACCGGTTTAAGAGCTGCCAGACAATTAAAACTGGATATTATTCCGCTAGTTAACAAATTAATTAATGACCAGGACCCACAAGTCAGAAGAGAATTAATCTTAGCATTGAGACATAACAAATCCGTCGAAGCCCCTGAATTATGGGCTAAGCTAGCCATTCAGCATGATGGCACAGACAGATGGTATTTAGAAGCACTGGGCATTGGTGCCGACAAACAATGGGATAGTTTCTTTGAAGCCTATCTGAAGCTAAATAAAACTCCATTACTCAATCCCGGAGGAAGAGATATAATTTGGAGGGCACGTACTGAAAAGACCCAGCCACTCTTGGCACAACTAGCTTCTGATAATCAGACTGAACTCAAATCCAGATTACGGTATTTCAGAGCATTCGACTTTCAAACAGGACCATATAAATCAAAAACTCTTGCAAAAATGATCGTCGATAACCCGACAGGAAATATCGAGTTTAAAAGTCTGGTTTTAAGCCATCTGGATCCAAAAGAAGTAAAACAATCTCCGCAGATAAACAAAACCTTAATGGAGGTTTTAGAAGCTGTTTCAGGAAAGGTTGAATACGTGGATTTGGTAAGAAGGTATCAACTTCAAAGTGAAACTACAAACCTTGTTGAATTGCTTATCGCACAATCAAATGAACAGATTGGTATCGACGCTGCCAGATTATTACTGGAGTTAAAAGGAAGTTCTGCACTGAATAAGGTGTTAAACGGTTCTGATTCAAATCGGATTAACTCTTTATTAACAGCCCTCGGAGGTGTCGGAAATACCGAGTCTATTTCAATATTAGAGAATATTGCCCTTTTAAATAACCAAACTAATTTGATCCGCGGAAAAGCGGCTGAAATGATAGGAAAAAGTCGTTCTGGTGAAGATCGCGCCTTAGAGTTATTGCGAACAAAAAAGGCACCTGCAGAACTTGTTACCTATTTTGTTTCCGGACTAAAAGGAAGCAGACGTAAAGCTGTTTATGATGAATCCTTAACTTTTTTACCTGAGGCAGTCAAGAATATCAATCAAAAGTCATCAATAACGTTAAATGAATTACTCACTTTAACAGGAAATACCAGAAATGGTGCAGCAGTTTTCAAAAGATCGTGTAATGTTTGCCATCAGGTGGGCAATGAAGGCCAAGATGTTGGTCCGAAGTTAACAGAAATTGGTTCTAAATTACCCAAAGAAGGATTATTTGATGCCATAATGAGACCATCAGCGGGGATTAGTTTTGGATTTGAAACCTGGCAAATCGAGATGAAAGACGGCACAAGTATCTTGGGAATTATTTCAAGCAGAACTGCATCAGAAATTGAGATAAAGTTACCCGGAGGAATAAATCAAAAAATCTTAACCAGCACTATTAAAACAACAAAACTTTTGTCTGAATCGATGATGCCTGAAGGAATGCATGAAACTATGACCAAGCAGGAGCTCGCAGATATTATTCAATACATGGCTGATCTAAAGAAAAAAGGATAAAAATATCTGATTTTCACTACTCAAAATATCATGAATTAATTGCTCATTATCAAACCGTTAACACACAATAAAAAATGAAATTTGGCATTAATACTTTTCTGTTTACCTCTCCATTTACAAATGCGAGTGTTGATTTATTTCCAAAATTTAAAGCCTGGGGTTTTGATTCTGTTGAAATTTCAATTGAGGACCCCTCACATATTGATCCACACATAATTAGAAAGGCCCTGGATGAAAACGGTTTAAAATGTGGTTCAATATGCGCAGCTATGGGACCTGGTCGTGATCTTAGGGGAACACCTGAAGACCAGCAGACAGCCATTAACTATATAAAAAGTATACTTGACATGATGCCTGTTTTAGGCTGTGGTATACTCATTGGTCCGCTTTATTCGGCAGTAGGAAGAGCTGAATTAGTAAGTAAGGAGGATTATGCCAAACAATGGGCTACTGTTGCAGGGCATTTAAAAATGCTTGCTGATTATGCCGAAAATTTAGGTCTCAAAATGGCAATCGAACCTTTGAACAGATATGAAACTGACTTTATCAATACCTGTGAACAAGGATTAAAAATGGTTAATCAGGTGAACAGCAAAGCTTTGATGCTTCAGCTGGATACCTATCATATGAATATTGAAGAAAAAGACCCCTACCAGGCTATTTTAAATGCTGGAAGTAAATTAGGACACTTCCACGCCTGCGGATCAGACCGTGGAACACCTGGGGGTGATCAGATCAATTGGGACAGAATTAGTTCCGCCTTGCATCAGGTGAAGTATGATGGTGAAGTTGTTATCGAATCCTTTATTCCGGATATCGAGATGATAGCTAAAGCTGCATCGATCTGGAGACAATTTGAACCATCACAGGAGGATATTGCGATAAAGGGATTGAAATTTTTAAAATCCTGTTTAATTAAATAAAGTCTGAATTGGAACAGATATTAATTCTATAAAACCTCGATTACTATTTTACAGAAAAATATCACCCTATTCTATTTTTAAAAAACATCAAACAGGAAAAAGAAATCTGATATCAATTCTTTATATTGGTAAAGTAGAGTAATCTTCCCAATGTTGTTTTTTTTATATTTTTTATCTAAAACCTTTTGTTATGGATTCAAGACGTAATTTTTTGCAAAAAATTAGCGCTTCAGTACTCACATTATCAATATCCGGTAATGCTATTGCCAGTGCCAAAGATTTTTTTAATCAGCCCTACGAAGGACCAGTTCTTCGGGTTGCAATCATGGGCCTGGGCAGTTACGGCACGAGGGTAGCAGATGCTATGCAGGCCTGCGCAAAGGCTAAATTAGTTGGGGTTATTAGTGGTACACCCGATAAAATTAAAAACTGGCAAAGCAAGTATAATATTCCTGCAAATAATTGTTACAATTACGAAAATTTCGACCTGATCAAAGATAATTCTGAGATTGATGCGGTATATGTCATTACACCAAATGCCCTACATCACGATCAGGTAATACGGTTAGCCAAGGCTGGTAAACATGTTATTTGCGAAAAACCAATGGCCTTGAATGCGAAAGAGGGGCAAGAAATGATTGATGCCTGTAAAAAAGCGAATGTTAAGTTATTGGTAGGATACAGAATGCATTTTGAACCTAAAACCTTAGAAGTAATCAGAATGCGCAAAGAAGGTGAATTAGGTAAAGTCATGTTTTTCCAGGGTTTATGTGGATTCAAAATTGGCGACCCTACGCAGTGGCGATTAAATAAACAATTAGCTGGAGGTGGTTCATTGATGGATATTGGAATTTATGCTATTAATGGCGCCCGTTATATGGTTGGTGAAGAGCCAGTTTGGGTTACTGCACAGGAAGCCAAGACAAATCCTGAGAAATTCAAAGAAGGTGTGGACGAAACTATACAGTTTCAATTGGGATTCCCTGGTGGTGCTGTAGCGTCTTGCTTATCAAGCTACAATATTAGTAACCTGGATCGCTTTTTCTTAACTGCTGAAAAAGGATTTGCAGAATTACTTCCATCAACAGGTTATGGACCTATCAAGGGGCGTACAAACAAAGGTGAATTAAATTATACCCATATTACTCACCAGACTGTACAGATGGAAAAAATGGCCGGAATCATTTTGTCAGGGGAAACAGCCCTGGTACCTGTAGATGGCGAAGAAGGTTTGAAAGACCTAAAAATTATTGATGGCATCTATTTAGCATTGAAAACGGGGAAAAAGGTCAATTTAAAACTGTAATTTCTTTACCTCAATAGCCCGTTTATCATAAAATACCCAAGAATATGACGATAAGTAAAAGTAAAAATTTTAAAATGCTGCTTAAAACCCTTGTGATTATGGCAATTGCCTTAAGTGCATTTAAGCTTGTAAAACCTGATCCTGCAGCGTTAAAAATTAAAAAAGGGGATCACATCATTTTAATCGGGAACAACCTGGGTTCAAGAATGATGAACTATGGATATTTTGAAACTGAAATGCAGCTTCGCTATCCAGACAGCATGCTGTATATCAGAAATATGTGCGACGGTGGTGATACTCCCGGTTTCAGAGCACACTCCGGTCGTAAATTACCTTGGGCATTTCCGGGTGCTGAACAATTCCAGACGGAACTTGCAAAAAACTCAAACAGTGAAGGCTTTTATGATAGTCCGGATACCTGGATCACAAATCATAAAGCCGACATTATCATCGCATTTTTTGGCTACAATGAATCTTTTCAAGGTCCAATGGGACTTGAAAACTATAAAGCTGAGCTTGAAGCCTTTGTAATTCATACCTTAAAACAAAAGTATAACGGAATCACATCTCCGCAACTTGCCCTTGTTTCACCGATAGCTTTTGAGGACCTATCCGGTCAATATGATCTTCCAAATGGTAAAACGGAAAATAAAAATCTGGAGCTTTATTCGATGGCCATGAAAGAAGTTGCAACAAAGCATAAGGTTCATTTTTTAGATGTCTTTAACCCCGTTAAGCAATGGTATGACACTAATGAGAAAGCTATGACCATCGATGGATCACAGCTTACTGAGGCTGGATATGCCAAATTTGCTCCACTATTAGCTGATGGACTTTTTGGTAAAACCAAAATAAAACCAGTAATTGAAAGTAACCGTAAATTAGTTCATGCTGCGGTTCAGGAGAAAAACTGGATGTGGCATAATGATATCAAAATTCCAAATGGAGTACATGTATTTGGACGCAGATATAATCCATTTGGCCAAGACAATTATCCTGCAGAAATAAAAAAAATCAGGGAGATGACGGCCATAAGAGATCAGGCTATTTGGCTTGCTTTGAAGGGTAAAAAAATGGATCTGGATGCTGCAGATAAGAATACAACAGCCCTTCCAAAAATTGAAACAAATTACAACCCTGATAAAAATGGCAGTCTGAAGTACCTTTATGGTGAAGAAGCCATCGCAAAATTTAAACTTCCTGCAGGATATAAAATTGATTTATTTGCTTCAGAAGTAGAATTTAAGGACATTGAAAATCCTGTCCAGCTTTCCTTTGACAATAAAGGTAGGCTTTGGGTTGCAACGATGCCAACTTATCCGCACTGGCAGCCTGGCGATAAAAGACCGAATGATAAAATCATTATTCTTGAAGATACCAATGGCGATGGTAAGGCAGATAAACAAACAACCTTTTTAGATGGAATACATCTTCCGGTTGGTTTCGAAATAGCCCCTGAAGGTGTCTATGTTTCACAAGGTACAAATCTGGTACTTTACAAAGATACCAATGGAGATAGTAAGGCAGATTCTAAAGAAATCCTGCTAAGTGGTTTTGATGACCATGATACGCATCATGCACATCATGCCTATACCACAGATCCTTCGGGAGCAATTTACATGGGAGAAGGAGTTTTTTTACATACGAACGTGGAGACCGCTTATGGCCCTGTACGTGCAACAAATGGAGGTTTTTACAGATATAATCCAGCAAGGCACCATCTTGAAAGAACCGCCCAACTCTCTATACCAAACCCCTGGGGTATTGCTTTTGATGAATGGGGACAGAATTTCTTTGCTGAAACTTCCGGACCTGATGTTTTATGGATGATGCCTGGTTCTGTCAAACCAAGATATGGCGTTGCCACGCATAAATCAACCAACCTGATAGAAGATAAACACAGGGTAAGACCTACGTCCGGACTTGAGTTTATTTCCAGTCGACATTTTCCTGAAGAGGTTCAGGGAGACATGCTGATAAATAATACGATTGGATTCCTGGGTACTAAACAACATATTATGCAGGAGAGTGGCACCGGTTATGCAACAAAACACCGTCAAGATCTACTGGTTTCAGAGGATAGAAATTTCCGTCCGGTTGATATGGAATTTGCTCCGGATGGATCACTGTATATTGTTGACTGGCATAATGTACTGATCGGGCACATGCAGCATAATGTGCGTGATCCATTACGCGACCATTCACATGGACGAATTTATCGTATAACCTACCCTTCCAGACCATTGGTAAAACCGGCTAAAATAGATGGAGCAAGTATTGAAGAACTGCTGAATAATCTCAAATTACCAGAGTATCGTACTCGCTATCGTACACGCAGAGAACTTAGGGGCCGACCTGTAAATCAAGTACTTACCCAAATTAGCAGTTGGACAGCCAAACTTGATAAAAAGGATCCTCAATATGAACATCATATGCTGGAAGCACTATGGGTAAGCTGGGGCCTAAACAAGGTTGATCAAAAAATCCTTCGTCAGCTATTACAAGCCAAAGATTATCGTGCAAGGGCAGCTGCTGTAAGGGTTTTAAGATATACTGGACATCAAGTTGCCGATCAGACAAACTTGCTCATGCAAACAGCGGCAGACATAAACAGCCGTGTTCGGCTTGAAACTATAGTAACCGCATCATGGCTCGGAAAAGACAAAGGACTTCCAATTGTATTGGAGGCTGGTAAAAAGCCATTGGATGAATGGATGCTTCCTGCTTATGAAACAGCAATTGCCCATCTTAATGATAAAGAACGTGTCGTTAAAAAGGAAGAGCCAATTTTAACTGATCTAAAGGGAGCTGAACGTGATCTTTTTGTGAAAGGTAAAGCAATTTACCTGCGTGATGGTTTTTGCAATACTTGTCACCAGAGCGATGGAAAAGGTCTTAGCAGCTCAGGATTCCCCCCAATTGCAGGTACAAAATGGGTGACAGGAAGTGAAGAAAGGTTAATCAAACTTGTTTTGAAAGGTTTATATGGTCCAATAGAAGTTCTTGATAAAAAATATCCCGGACAGGTACCTATGACTCCTTTTGCAGGAATGTTAAATGATGAGGAAGTTGCAGCAGTATTAACCTATGTCAGGAATTCATTTGGCAATAAAGCTTCAGCAGTTTCCCCTGAAAAAGTAAAATCGACACGCGCATCAATTAAAGATAAAACAGGTTTTTATTCTCCTGAAGAATTGCTTAGTCAGCATCCTTTAGAAAAATAAACTCATTCAGAAGATTATAACATGAACAAGCAAAAAAACAAGCTCCTATTGATCATAATGATCAGTGTTATCCAAATCAGTGTCTCATTCGCACAAAACAGTCCGAAGTGGGTTGAGTATCAGGGCAATGAAGGTCCGGGAAAAGGGAAACATATTGTATTTGTGAGTGGCGATGAAGAATATCGCTCAGAAGAAGGTTTACCCATGCTAGCAAAGATATTAGCAGAGCGCCATGGTTTCAAATGCACTGTTTTATTTGCCCTTGATCCAAAGACTAATGAAATCAATCCGGATTTACAGACCAATATTCCAGGATTGGAGCACCTTAAGACAGCAGACCTGATGGTTATGCTTTTACGCTTCAGAGAACTACCGGATGATCAAATGAAATACATCATAGATTATACGAATGCCGGAAAACCAATTGTAGCCTTGCGTACCTCAACACATGCATTCAGTTATTCACGGAATAAACAAAATCCTTATGCCAAATACAGCTATAATAGCAAAATAAAAGGCTGGGAAGGCGGTTATGGGAAGCAGGTTTTGGGTGAAACGTGGATCAACCACCATGGTGTGCATGCCAAGGAGGGTACCCGCGCACTGATTAATGGTCTTGTAAAAGATCATGCAATTTTGCGTGGAGTAAAAGATATATGGACACCAACAGATGTTTATGGCATTACAGGTCTGCCAACTGATTCTGAGGTTTTAATCTTCGGACAAACCACAACTGGAATGACATCTTCATCACCCCTGAGTTATGAAAAGTCGGTAATGCCAGTAGCGTGGACAAGGAGCTATAGCTCAGAAAGTGGCAAAAAAGGAAAAATTTTTACCACAACAATGGGGGCTTCAGTTGATTTAATTAGTGAGGACCTGCGGAGATTGGTCATTAATGCTTGTTATTGGGCGGCAGGAATGGAACAGCAAATCCCGCCACTAAATAATGTTGAATACGTTGGCGATTATAATCCAACGATGTTTGGTTTTGGGAAATATCAGAGAGGACTCAGCCCTACAACATTTGAATGGAAAAAATAATTTAACGTGAACTCTAGATAATATTTAAAAACCACATAACTGCCTGCCGGCAGGCAGGGCAACATAGCATTTTATGGCTTCTAACCTACAGTTTAGACACAGATAGCATCGAAGCTTCGCTTCAATCTATGTTTCCTTTAAAACATAATAAATTTAATCTATGTGGTTAAATCTTAACCCTCAGATAGTTTAATATAGAACTCACATTAATTTAGAATGATTTTTCTAATCAAGATTCAATTACTACGCCCATAGCGCAGAATTTTTCAATCCGTTCATCGATAACCTCATCAATATTACGCTTAACGAGCTCATCAAGGTCCCTGATAATGCGATCCTGAATGGTTTTTGCCATTTCTTCTGGATTATGATGTGCACCACCCAGTGGCTCTTTTATGATACCATCAATCAGTTTATTTTTAAGCATATCATCTGCCGTCAGCTTCAGACAGTCCGCAGCTTTCTCTTTAAAATCCCAACTTCTCCATAAAATAGATGAACATGATTCGGGAGAGATTACCGAATACCAGGTATGCTCAAGCATATATACACGGTCGCCAATACCAATTCCTAAGGCTCCACCTGAGGCCCCTTCTCCAACAATGAAACATAAAATTGGCACCTTCAAAACTGACATTTCAAGCAAGTTACGGGCAATAGCTTCACCTTGTCCACGCTCTTCGGCCTCAAGACCAGGATAGGCCCCGGGAGTATCAATAAATGTTATTACCGGTTTATTAAATTTTTCGGCCAATTTCATTAAACGAAGTGCTTTCCGATAGCCTTCAGGATTTGCCATCCCAAAATTGCGGTATTGACGCATTTTGGTATTCACCCCCTTTTGATGACCGATGATCATAACCGTTTGCCCGCCAATACTTGCAAAACCACCCACAATAGCCTTATCGTCTTTTACTGTACGGTCACCATGCATCTCAATAAAATCATCACAAATCATATCGATATAAGACAAAGTATAAGGCCTTTCTGGATGACGTGATATTTGCACATTTTGCCATCCGCTGAGGTTTGAGTAAATCTGATGCCTCGCTGCATCAATTTTCAACTCTAATTCTGCCAGTGTAGCAGACATGTCTACTTTGGTTTTTTCAGCTACCTGTTTAACCTTTTCAACCTGCAACTGCAGATCAACAATAGGTTTCTCAAAATCGAATGTTGTACTACTCATAGTATATCTAAAGGAAGCGCTAAATTATGAAATTAAAAGCATCGTCGATTAACCAATTTTTAAAAAATTAAAATTTCAATTTACTGTCAAAATCAGGGATTAAAGTTCTTTAACTTTTCTTTGGCCTGCTCCCAGGTATTTGATGATTTCTTCTCGCTAGATGCATTATCGATAAGTTGTTGCAGGTTTTTAAGCGCCTCAAACACTACCTCATCCTTTACTCCATCTTTTTTGAACCGGATCAAATCCAGGATAATCGCTTTATTATTACCCATTTCATCGGTTATGAAATTTATTCCATCTATCATTGTTTCATTCTTTTAATTTGAAAAGTTTAATTACTGCCACTGAATTAATAATATTTTGTCTTTCAGGAATTCCATAGCAGGCATCAATATAATATTCAGGGCTGTAATACGATAAAACTTTCATTTTGCCTTTAAAGTAGATCGTGAATTCATAGGTGTGAGATTCATAAATAGCATACTTCTTGGCACAAAAATTCGGAATATTCTTTTCATCCCTTAATCTGAGCAAATTGTTTTGCTCAAAAGTATTCCATATCTGCTTAAGTGAAAGTGTAGATAAACTTAATTCTTTGAGATAGCCTTCAGCTCCAGAATAAAAATAGGACTTAAATTGTTCAGCCTTAGCAGAGAAAACGAAATAATCAGATTTACTTGCTTCCTCACCCGGAAAAAATGTACGAAAAACCAGAACATAATCATTAGTAGAATTCAAAGTCCGCATAAATGGCAGAACCAAAGAATCATCATAATCCATTCCATTTTCAATTCTCAAATGCTCCTGAGAAAAAGCTGAAGAAAAAAATACCTGAAAAAAAAGTGTAAACAAGACGAGTAACAATAGCAGTTTATTTAAGCGAAAAATCATCTGTATACTATCCCTTAATTAAGTTTATTTATAAAAATAGAAAATTGATACATAAAAGAGGTTTCGTAAAGATCATCAATTTGGCAAATTAAACATGAACTGTTCCTGCCAATATGATTCAACATGTAAGGATGACCTAGCAACTAATACCAAGGCGACTGTTAATCTATTAATGATTTTTTAAAATGATTTTTATTGAATTGTCAAACCGAGTTAAATAACAAATCAAAACCCAAAAGGCCCCGAAAATAGGATTATTAGTATAAAATGAGTGAACTATTGGGGATTATTTACCCAATTAGAGCAGTGCACAGGTAATAGAGTATTGAGATTTAATCCAACTTGTTGTGGTTGTAATTCGTAGAGATAAAATTATGGGTATAGATGGAATTAGTTAATTGACAATTCGTAATTCGTAATTCGTAATTCTTAATTGATATATCGTAATTCGTAATTAAAAACAGCTATCCCTTATACTCCGTTTTAAACGTTCTACGAAGTTCCGCAATGGATGATTGAAGCCTCGATCGAATTATGCCAACAGTTACATTAAGCTCTTCGGCAGCCTGCACATGAGTATATCCTTTAAAATAGATTAAATCAAGTGTTTTGCGTTGATCTTCATTTAGAATAGTTGTCATATCCCTTACCCCAATCAATTCAGGATTATAAGATACCTGAAACTTCTGGTCAATCTGTTGTGTAGATTCAAAAAGATTTTCACTAACTGTATAGTTGCGGTGATTAACACTTCTGAGATAGTCTATTGAAATATTCCTTGCTAATCTGATCATCCATGTATATAACCTACCCTTTCGGGGATCATATTGTTTAAATGATTTCCAAATTTTTATGAAAGTTTCCTGAAGCAGGTCTTGAGCAACTTCATCAATGACCACGATTGTAGAGATGACCCGATACAATGAATCAGAATACATACTGTAGAGAGCAGACATTGCACTTCCATCCATATTTTGTAATCCTTCGATCAGTTTATCCTCAGATAAGCGGAGTTTTCTACTCCTTCCGATTCTACTTTTAGTAGAATCTTCAATGTTTAAATCCATTTTTATCATAACATCTGTGTGATTATGATTTAAAAATGGATGTCAGAGATGAAGATAAGATGAATTTTTAAGTAAAATTATCGATTGAAGTTATTGGCTTTTGAAATCGAAAAACATCAAAAAAAAGAGGGCACTCAAAATAATTGAGTACCCTCTTTAAACTAAAAATTAATTTATCTTTTCCTTATTTCAACCCGACGATTTAACTGACGACCTGATTCTGTATCATTTGAGGTGAGAGGTTTAGACTCTCCAAAACCTTTTGTAACTAGATTACTTGCACTAATACCGGCTGTTACAAGATAGCTTTTCACAGCAGTTGCCCGATCAACAGACAGAGTCATGTTCCTTTGTTCAGTACCTTCAGCTGAAGAATGTCCGTTAAGGTTAAAGCTCATGGATGGAAATTTCTTCATCTCTCTAGCAATATCATCAAGAACAGAATAAGATGAAGTTTTCAGAACGGAAGAATTAAATTCAAACAAAATATTTTTGTAGTTGAATGTTGGCTCGGAAGCCACTGTCTCCGGACAACCACCATTTACCGCTGAACCGGCTTTATTTGGACAGTTATCTTTTGAATCAGGGATACCATCACCATCCGTGTCGGTTTCAACAACAGCGGATGATTTCGGGGCCTCCTGAACCGTTTCAGCAACGGGAGCCGCTGGCGCCTGACTGACAATCTTTTTTGGTTTACAGGAAGAAAACATTACTATGGCAGTAAAGAACGCAATAGCAAAAATCGAAAATGTGCTTTTAAAGTTTTTCATTTTTAGCTTTAGTGGTTTATAAGTTATCAGCAATAAAACTACTATTTACTTACTTTTTAACCAAACTAAACAGCAATTAATAACTAAGAATAGGCAAAAAATAAAACAATACAAGCCAGATTAGTTTTTTTACATTCAGTTTGAAATAATTTAGCCAAAATACCACAGCGTTTAAGAAGTATGATCCATCTCAGGTATCAAAGGCTGAGTAATCCATCATCAGCGAAAACAGCAAGCTTAGTAAAAAAATAAACATTATCTGATAGGGTTTTGACTATGGGAATTGATGGGACGGTAGTAAATCCGTGGGATTGCCACTTTCGGGAATTTAAAATTTCTTATGGAATATTTTGGAGATTCCAGCCTCCGATGGAATGTGCTTATTGGGGTAAAAACAGGAGATTCCAGCCTCCGAAAAAAGTTATTTTGGAGGTTCTCGCATCCAGAAAAATTAAAAATGTTCGTGGGATATTGGGGAGGTTCCCAATTTGCATGAGAATTTGCTTTGGAGATGCATGGGAAGTTTCCTGCATACGGAAAAAGTTATTTTGAAGGTTCCAGCCTTCGAAAAAAGTAAAAAATGCTTCGTGGGATATTTTGGAGGTTCCCGATTTGCATGAGAATTTGCTTTGGAGATGCATGGGAGGTTTCCTGCATGCGGAAAAAGTTATTTTGGAGGTTCCAGCCTTCGCTGGATCCGATAGCTATCGGATGACAGTGTTTATTGGGGTGATTGACAGGAGGTTCCCGCCTCCGCGGGAATGACAATGCGAGGGGTGGGAACAGGAGATTCCAGCCTCCGCTGGAATCGAAATGCGGAACCGCATGATAAATGATGTAGGACCTTTACTCATTTATTGTTTTAAGATATTTCTGGAATTGCAATTTGGGCAAATGAAGGAATATTTTGTTTACATGCTTACCAATACATATCATAACGTTTTGTATATCGGTGTTACAAACAATATTCGCAGAAGAGTTTACGAGCATAAACGAAAGCTTGTTTATGGATTCACAAGCAAGTACAATTGTACAAAACTGGTGTGGTTTGAACAGTTTTCTGATGTCAATTTAGCCATAGCCAGAGAAAAACAATTAAAGACCTGGGAACGATCCTGGAAAAATAAGTTAATCGAAAAGATTAACCCTGAATGGAATGATCTTGCCGCGAATTGGTTCCTTAAAGGTAATATGTGACCAGAATCGATTCCAGCGGAGGCTGGAATCTCCTTACTCCCAAATAATCCCTGTCATTCTCGCGTAGGCGAGAACCTCCACATCCTTAATTCAATTTGTCATCCGATAGCTACCGATTCTAGCGCAGGCTGGAATCTCCTTACTCCCAAATAACTACTGTCATTCTCGCGTAGGCGAGAACCTCCACATCCTTAATTCAATTTATAATCCGATAATTATCTATTCCCGCGGAGGCGGAAACCTCAATCATATTTGTCATGCAAACCTATTTTAGGACAATACATTGTCACAATTTCCAATTCATACTTACCTGAATTAACTTATATTCTTGAATTCAAGGCGATTTTTTTGCTTAAATTAGTCTGAATCCCCAACGGATTTTTTATCTCGAAAATATATTGTAGGTTGGCGAATATTTTTAGGCATTAAGAATGACAAAGCATTTTATCGAAGACGAAAAAATTGAGTGGGAGCAAATTGATGTGGGTGTTCAACGTAAGATTATAGCTTACGAAGCAAGTTTGATGATCGTGAAGGTCAAATTTGAAAAGGGTGGCATCGGCCCCCTGCACCAGCATCCACACGTTCAGATCACTCATATTCAAAGCGGCAAATTCGAAGTAAGCATTGACGGAAAAAAACAGATACTCAAAGGAGGAGATGCTTTTCTTGCAACTTCGAATCTGGTTCATGGTGTTTTATGTCTTGAACCAGGCATTTTGATCGATACTTTTAGTCCGATGCGGGAAGATTTTTTATAACACAACTCTCAGCAATTTCAATTCTCCTATCCATTTATTGATTTACTGTCATTTGAATTTGAGCTTATATCTTGAATTTTTTCAGTACTATATTTTAATAGCAATTTGAGAAAGAAATGGGTATCTGAATTGGGTAAAAAAGAAACAAATGAAAAAACATAATCACCTGCACATTATTAAATGATTATCAAAAGGCATTATTTATTGTTTTTAAATTAACAATTTGATTTATGCTAAATAATTATAAATTCAAAAAGTGAAAATTAACGTATTTCATGAAAAGATTAAACGGATAGCTAATCATTCCTATCTCAGATGAAAATTAAAATAACATGAAAATGAAACATATAATTCTCCCGGCATTAATGGTTTTCGCATTATTTAGCTGCTCAAAAAACAATAAGGACAGTATTACTCCAGAGGTTCCCAATACAACAAGTGCAGTCGTTCCGGATGTTTATAAAAAGATTTATGGTGCTACAAGTATCACCTCCGATGGAACCTACATTACAATAAAGTCTAAGGGGCTTCCGGATCATACAAGCCCATATTATGCAACGACCAATAATCTGTACGAAAATTTTTCAGGTACGACGTTTGCTGGTGCTACATTTGCGAAGAATCCAAATTCCATCAGTGAAAAAAACTATAGTTTTAAGATTCCACTGAATCCTAAAGTAGCGGCTAACCATCAGGCAACCCCACTCGGAGCCATCGGAGTATCATTGAACGGAGTTCCATTTTATAATCAATATGCAGGTCCGAATCAACCACTAACCAATGAGATTGTTTCATTTGATAAATATTGGGGGCATCCGGCACCTGGAGGTACGTACCATTACCACGTAGAGCCACTTTTTCTGACCACAGTAAAAGCTTCAAAATCTGCGCTTATGGGATTTCTTTTGGATGGCTTCCCGGTATATGGACCGGAAGAATTTGGTGCCGCCGTTGATGAAAGCAAACTGGATATTTATCATGGGCATACTAACCCAACTACAGAATACCCAAATGGGATATACCATTATCATGTCACCAATAAGGACCCATACATAAATGGCAGTGGTTATTATGGAACACCAGGCACGATAAGTCAATAACATTGAGAAAAGGCTTTCAAATTTCAATTCTATTATTAGCCTTGCTAATTCAATGCGGATGTAGGCAGCGAGTATCCTCATCTAAAACTGAATTAAATACAGTCATACCTGATATCGTCATTGCCAGTACCGATGTGAAATTCAAGTTCCATCAAGACACATTGTATTACGACAAAAAAAAATACAATGGTTATGTTTTTAATGAATATCAAAAAGGTGATACTGCTTTTTTTATTGGTTATTTAAATGGTTTAGAGGAAGGGACTTCAAAAAAATGGTATTCCAACAAACAGCTCTCTGAACAAAGAATATATCATCGGGGCAAAAAAACAGGAATTCACAAAGGCTATTGGGAAAATGGGAATCCTAAATTTGAATATCATTTTCTAGATGGCGAGCATCAGGGTATAGCCAAAGAATGGTACGAAAATGGCCAGGAATTTAAAATTTTTCACTACCAAATGGGATATGAAGAAGGCAGTCAGAAAGCTTGGTGGGAAAATGGCGTAATCAGAGCAAATTATGTGGTTAAAAACGGTCGCCGCTACGGTCTGATCGGCCTCAAGCTATGTATGAATCCTGAAGATTCTGTAAAAATTTCGAAAATTAACTATTAAATAGAAATTGAAGAAAATAAGTTTAATCATCGGTCTCTTGATCACGTTGTTTTCATGCGGAGAACTCAAAAAAGATTCCTCATCAGAAAAAATGGCGGCAAAGCAAGAGAAGTTACCCTTTTTTAATCAGCCAGACTGGACACCAGAATGGATTAAAGAATCTGATCCGGCCTATAAAAATATACACAAGATACCTAGCTTTTCATTCCTTAATCAGGATGGTAAAGTTATAACAGAAAAAAATGTAGAAGGCAAAATCTTTGTAGCCAATTTCTTTTTTACGACATGCAGAAATATATGCACAAAGATGACTAACAATATGCGTCTGATACAGGATGAATTCATCAATGATAAGCAGGTATATTTACTATCCCATTCAGTTACACCAGAATCTGATTCTGTCCCGAAACTTAAAAAATACGCCCTTGATAATAAAATAAATTCCGATAAATGGAGCCTATTAACCGGTGATAAATCCTCCATTTACAGACTCGCAAAACAGGAATATTTTGCCGGAGACACGATCGGTTTCTATCAAACAGGTAATGAATTTCTGCATACTGAAAACTTTATCCTCGTTGATAAACATAGAAGAATAAGGGGAGTATATAATGGGACACTCCTAATTGAAATTGAAAGAATAAAGGAAGACATTGCGATTCTTAAAAGTGAAGATTAATTCAAATTAATTTAAGAGTCTTTCAGCATCGCCTTTTTTAGAGCAGATGAAGTTTTATGATCTCCAGTATGACTCCAACCCGGAGGCATAAAAATATATAAAATCTTATTTTTTATTCCCGGAGCATGATAGACATCCTTTGCAAGTGCGGCAATTTCGCCAAAATAAGCATCCAGAAAACTATTTGGTTTTATTTGCCTGGTAATTCCATATTGAATGTTAACACCATCCTTTTCTGGTTGATAAGTCTTAAAAACCTTATCCCAGATATTCAACAGATTACAATAATTCATGTCCATGTACTCGATATTTTTCGAATGATGTACCCGGTGATGTGAGGGAGTCAGAATAAATTTCCCAACAATACCCATCCGACCGTCTCTCATGATTGATTCCCCAATATGAATAAACGAGCCCCAGGTTCCGTCTATGAAAATAATCACAAATAACATTGCAGGTGGCACACCCAAAAGCATACAGATAGTTGTTCTGATCACATCTGCATAAGGCGCTTCAAGAAAAAAATGGGCATGAGAAACTGCCAGATTCATACTCTCAGGTGCATGATGGGTAGAATGCAAACACCAGAATAATCTAACCTTATGCCCAAAGTAATGATAAACAAAATGAGCAAGTTCCCAGATGATGTAACCATAGATAAACCAGTACCAGGTAAACTCAATAGTAAAAATCGCGTACTTCTCAAAAATACCAATACATATTATTGTCATACCGATGGCCAGGTATCTGCCAATGATCGAATTAAACACATATGAGAAAAACGATATCTTATAAGAAACAACTTTAAACTGCTTATAAAGCAGCCCCCTGATTAGCTCCAGAATTAAAATAATAGGCATTAATGGAGCAATTGCCCTTGTAATTCCATCAAAAGTTTGTAGAGTCCTATAGTCTCCCGATCGGATAATTTCAATAAGCCCCTCCAGACTAAAAAAGCCCCAGATTTGCTTTAAAATAGTTTCAACAAATTCCATATAAAGTATTGGTAATCAATGATATTTTGAGATAAAAATTCCATTTAAATTCACTGTTTACTTTAAGCTTTTGGCTTTAAGCTTTCAGCTTAATCAAAACCCTGCTGCCTGTCCGTCTTTTCTCGATTCGGATGCCCCGAAATAAACTTTTCGAACCGGATCCCAGCGAATAGCCTGATACCCGCCATACATCCCATTGATAAAGCCAACTTGGTGCCCTTTTTGCATCAAATCCCTGATCACATCATAAGGATAACCGTTTTCAAGCGTTATCATGCCGCCTTTAGGAGCCATGCCTTCACCAGTTGGTTCAGATGATCCTTCGTGATTGATTCTTGGAAAATCTCCTGCTTCCTGAATGTTTAAACCGAAATCTACAACATTCATCACAATCTGTACATGCCCTAAAGGTTGAAATGCTCCGCCCATTACTCCAAAACTCATCATGGGCTGCCCATCTTTGGTCATAAATGCAGGGATAATAGTCTGAAAAGGTCGCTTTCCCGGAGCATAAGAATTATTTTCACCCGCCTTCATCACATTAAATAACTCCCCACGATCCTGAAACATGAAACCTAGTCCGTCGGGCATCATCCCAGAACCAAAACCTCTGAAATTACTTTGAATCAGAGAAACCATATTACCGTCCTTATCGGCAACCGTAAGATAAATAGTATCCCCATCTTTCATTGCTGGATTTCCTGCATCTACACGTTCGGAGGCTTTATTAGGGTCTATCAGCTTCCTGCGCTCAGCAGCATAAGCTTCAGATATTAACTCTTTAACAGGAACTTTTGCAAATTCCAGATCAGCGTAAAATTTAGCGCGATCCTCAAAGGCCAGCTTCTTTGCTTCAGTAAACAAATGCACATGCTCAGCACTCCCCAATTTTATCTTTGAAAAATCGTAACCTTCGAGAATATTCAGCATTTGGAGTGCAGCTATCCCCTGACCATTAGGAGGTAATTCCCAAACATCATACCCTCTGTAATTCACAGATACCGGATCAATCCAGTCAGAGGTATGGGAAGACATATCCTCATAACTCAAAAATCCCCCATTTTTTTTCATAAAGGCATCTATCGTTCGTGCGATATCCCCCTTATAAAAAACATCTCTTCCCTCCTTTCCAATTCGCTCAAGAGTATTGGCAAGATTCGGGTTTTTAAAGATATCCCCTTCAACAGGCACTTGACCATTCGGATAATAATGTTGAGCAACATTAGGATATTGTCCGTACAAAGAAATGACATTTTTTAAAGAATTGGCTAATTCACCATGTACAGGAAATCCATTTCTGGCATAGGATACTGCCTTTTCAAGCACTTTGTTCATAGGCATAGATCCGAATTTTTTATGAAGCTCAAACCACCCATCCACGCAGCCAGGAACAGATACAGGAAGTGGACCACGAGAAGGAATATGAGTAATCCCTCTTTTTTTGAACTCTTCCATTGTTAAGGACTTAGGAGACCGTCCCGAACCATTTAAACCATACAGCTTTTGGGTTTTCGCATCCCAAACGATGGCAAAAAAATCACCTCCTATTCCATTCATATGAGGTTCTACCACACCTTCCATTGCATTTGCGGCAATTGCCGCATCAATCGCATTTCCACCAGCCTTTAAAACGTCAAGTGCAGCCTGGGTAGAAAGTGGATGGGATGTTGCAGCCATTCCATGCTGGGCAATTACCTGCGAACGTGTTGCCCATATTTTACCATAAGGACGGTCCTGGGCCAGTAAACTAATTGGGAGAAATAGCAATAAAATGATCCTTTTCATAATTATAAGGTTTTATTAATCTAAGGTAATTGATTTTGTTGAGCCTAATTCATAGTTGAACTAAAATTTAGTGTCATACCGAAACCTGCCTTTCTGCAGGTGAGGGAACTTTGTGGTTCTTAGCACAATTTTGCTTTGGGTATAGGTGAAAAAAGACTCTCTCAAAGACGCAAAGACGCAATTGTATAATGTATAATGAAATTTGTTTAGGGATCAAAAATTTATGTCATGCAGAAACCTGCCTTACTGCAGGTGAGGGGACTTTGTGGTTCTTAGCACAATTTTGCTTTGGGTATAGGTGAAAAAAGACTCTCGCAAAGACGCAAAGACGCTTTGTATAACGGATAAGGAAATTTTTTAAGGAATCAAAAATGCATGTCATACCGAAACCTGCCTTTCAGCAGGTGAGGGGATTTTGTGGTTCTTAGTAAAATTTTGCTTAAATCTATTTTTTCAAAGACAAAATCAGCAATTTAAGTTCTTCGATCTGTTTTTGCTGTGCTTGAAATTGAGCTTTTAAAGCTGCAATCTCAGCATCTTTTTGAGCACTCTCCTCTTGAATGGCTTTTATTATTACAGGCAATAAATTGCTGTAGCGGGCTTCCAATTTATCTGGATTTTCTTGGCTTACTAAATCTAAATTGGCACCAATAGCAGATTTTTGCTGTAAAGCTAATAGGTCTTGTGCAATAAAACCTGCAGACTTAATGCCAACCTTCGCTTTATCGCGCGTATTCCATGTAAAACTTACAGGTTTTAATTGCTTTATAAAATCTAAGCCTTCAGTAAGAGTACTAATGTCGGTTTTATCACGTCTGTCAGATAAAGAAGTTATAGCAGTAACTTGTGCACGAATTGTAGCTATTGATGAATTCCCCAAGGTAATTTCATTATTTACAGTTGCCGAAGATCCCACAGCACCGTTTCCAATAAACGTGTTGTTAATACCTGTTGTATTGGTAGAACCTGCAATATATCCAAGCGCGGTGTTGCTACCGGTTAATGTAACTGCTGGGTTTGTAAGGTTAAGTGCATTGTAACCAACTGCAGTATTATAGCTACCGACAGTGTTAAAACGGAGTGCTCCCTGACCCATTGCAGTGTTTGTAGTCCCTGTTGTGTTAGCACCAAGCGCAAATAAACCTGTTGCAGTATTACTAGTTCCAGTCGTATTGGCAGTTAATGCACTTACTCCAGTGGCAGTATTTAAAGTTCCACTCGTGTTAGAACCAAGTGCCAGTGCACCAATTGCAGTATTATTAATGCCATCTATGTTAGCAAAAAGTGCATTATGACCAATTGCAGTATTAGCTGAGGCAGTCGTGTTTTTACGTAATGCTCCAAAACCAAATGCAGTATTATTATTGCCAGCTAAATTTTCGCCAAGTGCAGATGCACCATTTGCAGTATTGCCGCTACCCGTGTTATTTCTAAGTGCTTGAAAACCAGTTGCAGTATTGCTAGTGCCAACTATATTTTCAAAAAGTGCAAATGAACCAATTGCAGTGTTTTGAATGGCTGATACGTTTTTGGAAAGTGCAAAGTTACCAATTGCTGTACTGTTTGCTCCAGTCGTATTAGCAAAAAGTGCCCCGTTACCAATTACAGTATTAGAAGCTATCCCACCACCGCCTCTTCCAACTCTTAAACTATTAACTGTTAAATCAAATGCGCCTAAATTAACCGAATCAGTTGCGCCTTTATAAGGTACGTATCCACTAAAAGTACTTCCATAATTAGGGATATTAATGGTATTAGATGCAAAAGTAGCTGCACCCGATGTTCCCGTTGTAGTTAGCGTGATCGTATTTTGTTTGCCATTGAACGTAGTCCAATCTGCAGATGATAAAGCGCCTCTATTGGTAGCAGATGCAGTTGGTATGTTCAATGTAATGACAGGCGTTGTACTTCCATTTGCTACCGTACTTGATAAGTCAGTACCGCTTGTACCTAAAGTCAAAGCGGAGATGCTTGTAACTGCCGGCACAGTAATATCTGCACTTCCATCAAATGCTACTCCGTTGATATTTCTAGGGGTGGCTAATTTTGTGGCTGTGGCCGCATTACCTACTGAAGATAAGTCTGTTGCATTAGCTATCCACTTCCAGGAAGTACCCACGTAATAATAAAACCCTACCGGAGCTGTGGTTTGATAAATCAATAAACCCTCGGCTGGATTCACAATCGCATCTTTTTGCGCAGCGCTTAATCTGGGAATTAAGATCCCCTTATTGTTGCCTGGTGAACTTACTTCTAAAGCGGCAGAAGCTGCCGGATTAGTAGTACCAATACCAAGTTGTGCAAATGCAGGTACTGTACCCAACACAATTAAAATAATTAATAGAAGGCTAGAATAGCGAAATTTAAGACACTTCGTTGGAGGGCTCTTTTGAATGACCATTTTGAATAAATTAAAAATATTGTCAAAAAATTATTCTTCGGCTGGTCTAAGATTAAGCTCTTAAAAGAGGAGGAGAAAAAAATCTTGTGTTGACTGGACTCAAACTCTATAAAAATAAGAAAAATTATAACAATATCAATAAAATCATAAAAGTAATTTTATTCTTAAAATGAGAGAAAAAAGAAAATAGGCGTGATTGGGGCTACTACACAAGAGCGTACACTCCAGCATTTATAAGAGGGATGAATTGATTTTTCATAGGCATTATAAAAATCAATCACCGGCACAAGACTAATGGATGAGGATACATTAACCTGAGTTCGATATAAGGTAGATTAAAAATGGCATTTAAATTGATCTCATAATGCTCTAGAGTCGTATTATTTGATTTTTGAAACCAATACCTGCGTTTTTAAGCTTGTTTCAGTCCTTTCCTACGAAGTATTTCCGGCAAGAAATCTCCCTTTGGACGGTGTTGTCACCGTACCAAGAACCATGTATCAAATGGTAAGTGAAAATACCAGACGCAGGCGAATTTCGATTCCAGGCTGGAACCTCCTAATCCCCAAAAATCGTTGTCATCCGATCTATCGGATCCAGCGAAAGCTCTATGTCATTATTTAAGGATTTGGAGGTTCCCACTTTCGTGGGAATGACAAAGGTTAGTTAGGCTCAGGAGATTCCAGCCTCCGCTGGAATCGGTTTAGGTTACTGAATACTTTAATGAACCAATCAGCGGCAAAATCATGCCAATCGTGCTTATATTTTTTAGTAAATTATTTTTCCAGGATCGCTATCTGGTCTTTAATTGTTTTTCCCTGGCGATGGCTAAGTTCTAATTACAAAAAATGAGTAAGAGGGCTGCATCATTTAGGGTAAGTTTCCGAATTTCGATTCCAGCGGAGGCTGGAATCCCCCTCCTCCATCTTGATTTGTCATTCCCACGAAAGTGGGAACCTCCCAAATTTTCCAAACTGCAATTTTAATCCAAAGAGCCTATGCGGACTCCTTAACTTAATGACATTGAGCGAAGGTTGGGACCTTGTTCTGGTGCTGGTGCGCGCGTACCGCGCATGCCAGAAAATTTTAAAAGCACACGCGACACTCTTGCGCCAGCAAGGAAGCCCAGCAAAAGGACCGTTTGCTTTTGAAATAAACTTAAGGGTTTGGTAGCTTTTTTTGTAACAAAAATTCCATGATATCTGTTAAATTCCCCGCAAAAAAATAGGGCAGAACACGGGACTACCATAAGCGAAGAGAAACAGACCCTGCTTTCTAAAATGAGAGAAAAAATCAGTCGAAACTTAACCAAGCAAGATTTTATATCGAACTCAGGTTAAATTACATTGAATTTACACAAAGATTTACCCCATTCATTAATTTAGCGCTTGGAATATTTTATATATTTATATAAAACCAAGATTTTTTGAATGCAAGAAAATGAAGAAAAACCAGACCTGGTAGTTTGGGATAATGAACGTGGTTATTATCAAAAGGGATTAAGCTATGGCAGCAATGTCAGTGCACCTGCCATTAGTCTCGAAAATGTTGGTGGCTGGAAACAATCCAATGCAGAATTAGCTAACAAGAATTTTAAAACGAAATTCGATGAGCTAAAGGAAGAATATGAAAGACTGGTAAATGAAGTGCAGCTAAACGAATTAGTGTACTCAGCAAAGTATAATTTTACTCCTGTAATGGGAGAGGTTTACCATTTATACAGTAAAACTGATGATAGTATATTTCTCTCGTTGATTTCACCAGATAGCTGGAACCAGAAATACCTGGGGTCTTTCAAGTTAGATGCAAGCCATAAATGGTCTAAAACTGAGATTCAGAAATAAATCCTAAAATTTTAACTGATTTAAGCTGAGACCAAATACTTTCAACGCAATTTCATTTAACTTTTCTGTAGATCCGCTTAGGTGAATTGTGCGATGAATATGCGTTGCATTGGCTCCCGGTGCTAAACTTAAAGCGGGCGAAGAACTCTCTATCTCATAAAACTTACCCATCTGTTTTCCTTCAATCGGACCATCTGTATAGGCATTTACCGCATCACCTACAAAGGGATCATCCTGTATTTTCCAGGTAGAATTTACATAGCTTGTAACCCCTTCAGGCAAACTAAATTGAGAAATAGTGAGCACATTGTTTTCAGCATCATAACTACCCGCTATCGGTAATGCCCTCTTGGGTGATACTCCAATTTTGCTTCGCTGTTTGGCATCGGCCTTGAACAAAAGATAGCCATCTTTAATCTTCAGTCGCTCAGTATCTAATTTACCGAAATAGTCATCGGTCACAATTTTACCCAAACTCAGACTGTCTCCTTTTTTGTATGGTATAACCACATT
>Ga0315899_10001856_pt1 | contig 23825 bp, 17 predicted proteins | sample LakEriMetagenome_2_FD_203518 | JGI IMG/M metagenome (GOLD analysis project Ga0315899, IMG submission 203518) | Freshwater fungal communities from buoy surface, Lake Erie, Ohio, United States - Buoy 4 MA112 | ecosystem: Environmental > Aquatic > Freshwater > Lake | place: USA: Lake Erie, Ohio... | reverse complement strand
CGTGCCCTGCTCGGAGGGGGACTGGACACCTGCGTCGATGATCTGCGGAGTTCGCATTGCCGAGGCTGCTCAGCGACCAGCCGGCCAGCCGCTTTATTTCGGGCACGGCGGACCGCGCGACGGCCAAGCCCCTGCCCTGCCGCTGGTCTACCTCCCACGCAACGTCGACAATAGCGCAGGTGGGCAAGTGATGGTGACCAGTGACCGCTGGGGTCCGCTGAAAAATCAGATGCTTCACCTTTCGTTCGGGATGGGCGCGCACTTTCTGCTGCTTCGTGATGAGGTAGCAGGGCAACTGCAAGGGGCGGTGGTGCCCTTGGCCGGCGAGTTTCTCTCTGGCGCGCATCGCGGGCGGTTCTCCCCCGTGGACGGGCAGCTTTATGTCAGCGGGATGGGAGGCTGGGGGAGCTACACGCCCGAGTGGGGCTGCTTCCAGCGGGTTCGCTACACCGAAGCACCAGTCCAGCTGCCGGTCGGCTATCACGTGCATGAAAATGGGGTCGCGATCCGCTTCGCCCGGCCGTTGGACCGCGCCCGCGCCGCAGATCCGCGAAACCATTTCGCCCAGTGCTGGAACTATCGTTACAGCGGTGCCTATGGCTCGGCAGAGTATGCACCCGGGCATCAGGGCATCATCGGTCATGACGCCCTGCAAATCGCTGCCGCTCACGTGCTCGATGATGGCCTGACGCTGTTTCTGGAAATGCCCGAGCTGCAGCCCGTGAATCAGCTCCATCTGCGCCTGAATGTCGATGACTCGCGCGGATACGACATGTACTGCACCGTTCATCGGCTGGACCAGGCGCGAACGGACCTGCCCAATTATCGAGCCATCGCCAAGCAGTTGGCTCCGCATCCGATCGAGCTCGATTTGGCGCTGGCCACGCGGCGAATCCCCAATCGCTGGCAGCAGCCTCTGGAATCCGCCCGCCGGCTGGAGATTTCCGCCGGAACGAACCTCTCCTATTCAACGCGCACACTGCAGGCCAAGCCAGGCGAGCCAGTGGCGATCGTCTTCAGCAATCCGGATGTCGTTCCCCATAATTGGGCGCTGATCCAACCCGGCACGCTGGAGTCTGTCGGCCAGGCAGCCAACCGCTTGATTGCCGATCCCGAGGCTTTTCTCCGGCAGTATGTTCCCGAGTCGGAAGCAGTGATCGCCTATACCGATATTGTCGAGCCGGGGCAGTCGCAGACCATCTGGTTTCGCGCTCCCGACAAGCCGGGCCGCTATCCCTACCTTTGTACCTTTCCCGGTCACTGGATGGTGATGAACGGAGAGTTGGTGGTGGAGGAGTGAGCGGCGAGTTGCGAGTTGAGGTTGTGCTCAAGTGGTAGCGGTGCCGGGGCAGTTCCGTTTTTGCAGCAGGGTGGATGAGAACCTGAGAGGAGGATTCCTATTTCCGGATTGGATGTGATTGCAGTTGGGGCTCATCCTGACGATGTGGAGATTGGTTGCGGGGGGACGCTGGCGGCTCTGGTCGACGCAGGCTATTCCGTCGGCATCATCGATTTGACCGATGGCGAGCCAACTCCGGTTTGCCCCTCGCCCGAGGTGCGGCTGGCCGAGGCTGCTGCCGCGGCCCAAGTGCTCGGAGTGGCGGTCCGATTGACCTTGCCGCTTCCCAACCGCGCCCTGTTTGACAGCTTCGAAGCGCGAGTGGCCCTGGCCCGAGAGTTTCGCAAGCACCGCCCGCGATTGGTGATCGGCTTGGGCAATCGCACGCCGATGGCTTCGCCCGACCATTGGCAGGCGCGGCAGATTATCGACGCCGCCGTCTTTTATTCGCGGCTGACCAAATGGGACCACCACTTTGCCGGCTATCCGCCGCACAAGATCGATCGGCAGTACTATTACCACCTCTCGTTTGACCTCGATCGGCTGAACGACCCCGAGCTGTTTGGACCGGCCGTGATTCAGGATATCTCCGCGACGCTGGAGCGGAAACTGGCCGCGGTCCGCTGTTATGAGACCCAGTTTCCTCCGACCAAGCAGGACATCTATCCGCGCGTCATCAACCTCGCCCGGACCTTGGGGCAGTCGGTCGGCGTGGAGGCCGGTGAGCGCTTGGTCGGCGTCCGCCCCATTCTGACCCGAGACCTGCTCGCCACCTGAGCGAACGGAGCTTGAGCCAAATCGCCAATCGCGGCGGCGATACACGGTTGCGATACACGGTTGCGATGCACGGTGGCGATGCACGGTGGCGATGCACGGTGGCGATCGAAAAGGGACCGCTCTTCACCACTCCAGTCTGTTCGGCTGAGAGCTCAACTGGTTGGCGAACCGGCGTGGGGCCTGCTTTTCTTCCCCTTAAAACTTCAATCTCCAGATTTCTCGCCAAATCAGCCCGACTTCCAGGCCACTGGAACTTTTTAAAACGACCGCATCGGGGGAGATGGATTGCAGCTGGAACTCCGCGCCGGGACCGAAGGAGAGCTGCTCGCCGTTGCGGAGGCTGACGAAACCCAATTTCGGGTTGCTGGCCGGCGGCGGAGCGAACCAGATAGAGGGGACTTGAGCCTCCTTCGGGTCGACCCAATCCAACCGGTTAAACTGCGGCGCCGGGTTTTCGTCGGGGACTTCGCCTCGGCTGGTTTGCGGCAGCCGAACGGGCTGGAGCAGCGTTTGTGGATTCCCCTCGGCCCAGGAGTAGCCGGTGGCTGAGAGTTTCAATTGATCGCAGACAATCCGGCAGGTTGGAAAAACCAAGGTCCTCTTTCCGGAACCGAGGTCGTCGCCGAGTGGATAGCGCAGAAAATCGCGGTGACTCCACAGCGCGACGATCCGGGCGGCATCCATTGGCTGGTTGTCGAGCCGATTGACGGTGAACTCATCACCCACCTGAACCTCAATTACACTCCGGTCGCCCAGCAGAGCAAACCAGCGATTGGACTTCGGGTCGGGCTCGGCCGGAGCGGATTTCGCAAACACCATGGACTCGATTTCGGCAGAATTCAAGTCAAGCGACAGTCCCAAGTCGGGGTGGCTGAACTTGCAGCTGCCGTCCGCTCCGAAATTCAGGCTTCCGCCGACAATCAAATCGCCCGACCGCAGCGTGGTCAGCATCTGCTCGCCGGCGTGGGCTGGCGTGATTCTCTCGGGAGTGGAAATCTTCAATCCATCGATCAGGTAGGTCTCATCGACTTTGCGCTGGACTTGCAGGAGGTAGGGGTTGGAGAGGACGCGGACGAGAGCAATCGGTTCGGGTGCCTGGAGACCAAAGTAGGCAAACTTCGGTTCGTTGGCTTCGACCTGAGCGAGCAGTTGTCCGTCGCTGTTGAAGGCCTGCAGGATAATGTCGCGCGGAAAATCGATGGTGCTGGCGACGAGGCCGAGCTGTCGAATGCCGCTGGCCAGTCCGGGGAGGCCGGGTTGGCAAAATTCCATCCGCGTGACGCCTCGAAAAATGGAGACGGTTTCCGGATTGCGGCGGTCGAAGACGCAGACCCCGCGAACGCCGACGCCGAACTTCTCGGATTCCAAGGGGATCGTGCGAATCCCGATATTGCCCGGGATCTCACTGGAGAAACGGACACCTTGAAAGGTGTATTGTTCGTTCACGTTGGTTGCATTCTCGCGGTCCTGACCGACAAAGTCCCGATCGAAATCGAGCTCGAGCAAGCCTTGAGGCGCGGCATCCCAGGCGACGAGTTGGCTGGTGGTCGCATTCGCGGCGGTGGCCGGAGGTGTCGTGGCGACAAAGCTCAAGGCATTGACTTGGTCGCGGGTGAAGTTGAGCGTTTGGCCCCGGAACCGCACCGAGAGTTGGAACTCTCCCGCATCACCGCGGAGGATCTGTCCGTTGGTCAGCTTGATCCAGTCAAACTGATCGGGATTGACTGGCTTGGGAGTGCGACCGGAAAGGATACGGCGGGCGCGGACAGCGACTTCGGCCGAGGGATTGTTGGTCGCGGTCGTCAGGAGGGCGGCGACTTGATCGCTGGGCAGCTGTTTCAGTTCGGTTTCGGCAGCTTCGCGTCGACGGTAGTCGGGGTCGCCGAGTTGTTCGACAAGTTCCTTGATTGTATTGACCAGTCGCGTGCGGGCTTGCGGCGCGGTCAGGAGTAACTCGATCTCGCTGACAGGAATCTGCCGAAACTCAGCGGCTGCGCCCGGCACCAGATCGCGCCAGTTCAATTCCGCAGTCAGGACCTCGACCTGAATTGCCGAGCCATTGGTGAAGCCGAGCTTGGCTGGACGGGTCTCTTGGGCTGCTGCCGGAAAAACAGGGAGCAGTAGCAGGATGAGCGTGCGCGACACTTGTCGGATGAGTTGAGGAAGCATGGGAATTCCATGTGCTGAGGGGGTTTTTCGCCAGTCTAGCCGAAAAAGGGTGATTTGGCCCACCACTCTTGGCGGAAAGCCAAAGTTCTGCGAACACCTGCAGCGAGGCTTCAGCAAAGCTTCAGGAGCGGGACCGGACACCGATTCGAATCGCAGAATTTGACCCCAAACGTTCAATCCAATCGGGGAGTTCACCCAGCGAGATCCAGTCCCCGACTAAAGACGCAAAAGGAAAATGCCCGTGGTGGGCTTCCAGAAACTCAATCGCCTTGACCAGGTGGCGTGGAGAATAATTGTGCTGGCCTTGAATGGTGAGGTTTCGCCGGACCAATTGTTCCAAAACAAGAGGCGTTGGAGGGACGGGATAGACGGCACCGAGTTCAATCAAGCGGCCGCCCTGCCGCAGGGCGCTTAGCGCTGAGCAAAACGCTTCTGTTTGGGCCGAGGTTTCCCAAGCGACGTCAAAGCCATGCCCGCCGTTCGCCGACCGTTGCCACTCCACCAACTCATCGGGATGAACGCCGGTCGAAGCGCCGAACTCCAGTGAGCGAGCTGCTCGCGCGGGGTTGGGGTCGAGGCAGACAATTTGGTTGGCCCCGGCCACGCGGGCCATGGCCGCGAGGGTCAGTCCCAGCAATCCCGCCCCGCAGATCAGCAGATCGAGGCCCGCTAACTGGCCTGCCAGTTCAATGGCAGCGGCGGCGGTAGCGGTACCACATCCAGCCGGGCAGGCGGATTCGAGGGGAAGCTCATCCGGAAGCTTGATGATTTGGGTTTCAGGCAAAAGCAGGCAGTGTTCTGCGAATCCACCGAGCAGTTCCCGATCGGGTCGAAAGCGGCTGTGCCCGTACTTGGTTGCGTGGAGGCATTTCTGGGTCAGTCCCAGATGGCAATAAAAACAGTTGCCGCAATGGACAATCACCGCCCAGCCAACTCGGTCGCCGACCCTTAACGGTTGGTGCCGGAGATCAAATCGAGTGGTGTTGGGGCCGAGCTCGACGATTCGCCCGACGATCTCATGACCCAGAATCGAGGGGACCGGAGTCTGCCGCCTGCCGCTGATGCTGTGCAGATCGCTGGGACAAATCGTACAGCCGAGCACCTCGACCAGGAGCTCGCCGGTTTGCAGTTGTGGAAGCGGGATCTCCCACAATTCCAGCTGGTTGGCTTCGCCGCTAAAAACAGCAGCCGTGGAGGTACTCAAGGTTGTTCAGGCTCCGGAGAAGGATGAGCTGTTCCCGCTGGTGTCTGTTCAGGGATAGGTTGAACGTTGGAAAAGTAGGCGGCGGTCCCCAGCAGGCACATGGTCGAAACGACAACGGTGGCCCAGCTCGCGAAGATCAGCAGCTGCAGGAAGTCAGCCGAAAAGTTGCCGAAATTCTTGACCAGCATGATCGCAACGTAACCGAGATATCCACAGGAGTCGACTACATACATCAGAAACCCGATGTTGGCCCGTTCGCGAGTCAGGGCGACCAAGCGCTCGAAAATGGAAGTGTGAAAGGCAACGTAAGGCAGATAGAGCCCCAGCCCAATCAGGGTCATGAATGAATAACCCCCCAGCAGGCCCCTTTGATGTCCCAGCAGGGCGAATGCGAGCAGCCCGAAGCCGAGGCCGCATGTCAGCAGCGCTGCGTAAAACGCCAAGCGGTTGTTGCCGATCAGCACGTTGCCCCCGTTTATCAGCAACACACCCAGGGCGACCCACAATTCGGTTTGGGTGAAAACCGAAGAGTCGGCAATTCCTCCCAGTTGTTTCCAGATTTCCGGCTGAAAGTCGGCTCGCAAACTGCGAAGAATGGTCACCAGCAGATAAATGACCACCAGCATCGAAATGCCCGGGGCATAACGGACAAGGAACGAGCGGCGGTCGGAATGACTCATGGCGTAGCGGGGACTGCGGGCGGCCTGGTCCTGTGAGCTGGGCGCGGGGATTCGGGTCAGCATCCAGACGAAACCGGCCAGCGGCAACAGAAAGATGCCCCCAGCCGCCGCGGGCATCCATTCCTCGGAGACACCTCGTCCGAGCAGCCAGGTCCCGACCGATTTGGTGACACCATCCGCCACAATAAAACTGGCGCACAGCCCGGCGACCAGCAACTCAGTCAACTTGCGACCTTCGAGAAAGCCCATCACCAGTCCGAAGACCATCCCCAAGGGGAGTCCATTGAGGAACAGGCAGATCAGATTCCAGGGACGTGGCGTCAGACCGAACAGCACCAGGGCGATCAGGGCTAAGCCCACCAGCCAGACGATGCCACGAGCGCGGCGCTCCGGTGACATCTCGGCGATCACGCGCACGCCGATGAACTTGGACAAGGTGTAACCGAGGACCTGCGAAGTGACCAGCAAAATCTTGTACTCGACACCCCAGTACGGCGTACCGCTGAAGCCTGCGGCCGTGAATGGCTTGCGAAAGGCATACATGCAGAAGTAGCAGCCGAAGGCAGCCGTGATCGCCCAGGCGGCGATTGCCCAGCCATGACCGGTTTCCGCCGATCGGTCGGTGGTTTGCGGTTTGAAATTGCTCGAGGTTGTCATTGTTTCCAGAAAGCGGCGTGAGCCCGGAATGGAGGCTGCACAGGATGGCGACGTCTCCGCGCGCCCGAATTTTCATTTGTGACCGGGCGGGCGGATTGAAGTCAATCAGGTTATCCGCTGCAAAAAAATGCTGCGTTAAGAAATCATCAAGCTGGAGCAGCCTCCCAGATCGTTCCGTCGCCGAGTTCGAGGGCTGAGTGCCGGTTCCTCAAGCTGGCGGATTGTGAAAAAGCAGTGCATTCAAAGCCTGCTGCCCTGCCCGCGCGATTCAGCCTTGATTAAAACAGTGTCAGCTTGCACGGCAGATCTTGCACGGCTTTGGCAGTGGTAGTGAACTCGGGTGTGTGGTTCAAATACAGGAAGGAGCCAGATGACGCAGCGGTTGGCGGTAATTGGAGCCGGGGTCTTTGGCTTGGCTCACGCTTGGGCCGGTTTACGGGCCGGTTACCAGATTGATTGGATTGAACGCGACCAGCAGGCTCAAGGGGCTTCGATTCGAAATTTTGGGATGATCTGGCCAATTGGCCAACCGTTGGGTGAACCGACCGCTCTGGCGCTTCGCAGTCGGGAACTCTGGCAGGAAGTCTCCCGGTCAGCCCGCTTTTGGCTCAACCCCTGCGGTAGCCTGCATCTGGCACACCACGCAGATGAATTGGCTGTGCTTGAGGAATATGCCAGCGAGTGTGCGCGGCAGGGGCTGCCCCGTCGGATGTTGACTGGGCCTGAGACCAAGCGGCTCTCGCCGGCGGCAAACCCGGCTGGGCTTCAGGGTGGGCTGTTCAGTGAAACCGAGTTGGCGGTCGACCCGCCGGCAGCGATTCGGCAATTGGGGTACTGGCTGCGCGAACAACCGCGAGTTCGAGCCCACTTTGGAGCAACGGCGGTTGGCATCGAAACGCGTGGAGGTGGCGGGCTGCGAGTCAGCTTGGCCAATGGTTCCCGACTGGAAGTCGACCGGGCGATTGTTTGCAGCGGTGCCGATATACAAACCCTGTTTCCCGAGCAGTTGGCTCAATCCGGCATTCGGTTGTGCAAACTCCAGATGCTGAAGACGGTGGCCCAGCCAGCAGGCTGGCGGTTGGGGCCGCATCTGGCCAGCGGCTTGACGTTGCGTCATTATCGGGCTTTTGAATTCTGTCCAGCTCTTGAGCAAGTCAAAGCGCGCTTCGCGGCGACGGCCCCCGAGCTGGACCACTATGGAATTCATGTGATGGGATCACAGAACGAGGCGGGCGAGGTTATTCTCGGCGATTCTCATGAATACGATGCCGAGATTTCTCCGTTTGACAAACAGGAAATCAACGCCTTGATTCTGCGCGAATTGGCCAAGGTGATGCAGTTGCCGACATGGGAGTTGGCCGCGACCTGGCAGGGAATCTACGCGAAATACCCGGCGGGCCTGTTTTGGGAGCACGAACCGCTGCCGGGAGTAAAGCTCCGAACAGGATTGGGTGGCAATGGAATGACCCTTTCACTGGGGATCGCGGAACAGTTTTTTCGGAATTGAGATTTAACCAGGCGAGGCAGGTGCATGAGTCGAGTGAGCGAGCGGTTTGACGCGATCGTATTTGACTGGGCCGGGACAACGGTGGACTTTGGCAGCCGCGCGCCGCTGGAAGTGTTTCTGGAAGTGTTTCGTCGCCGGGGGGTCGATTTGACGACGGCTGAGGTGCGGGGGCCGATGGGATTGGCGAAAGATCACCACATTGCCGCGTTGCTCGAATTGCCTCGGGTCCGCGAGGTCTGGCAGGGGCGGCATGGGGGCAGGCCCACAGCTGCGGATACGGCGGCCATCTACGAGGAGTTCCTGCCGCTGCAAACCGAGATTTTGCGGGACCGAACTGCATTGATTCCGGGAGTCCGCGAAGCGATCGCCCGTTTGCGCGAACTCGGGCTGAAGATCGGGGCAACGACCGGATACGCCCGGTCGTTGATGAACGTTGTCGAACCTTTGGCTGCGGCAGCCGGTTACGCTCCGGAAGTAAATGTCTGCGCGGATGAGGTCGAGCACGGCCGGCCCGCTCCCGACATGAATCGGAGAGTCCTCGAACAGTTGGGAGTTGTCGACCCTCGCCGCGCTATCGCGGTCGATGACACCCCGCTCGGGATTGAGGCCGGAAAGGCAATCGGGATGCTCACCATCGCCGTGACGATGACTGGCAATTCTCTCGGACTGGATGCGGCTGAAGTTGCCGCTCTGCCGCCAGCAGAACTGGCGCGCAAGCTCGGGGTGATTGCCGAAGAGTTTCGCGCAGCGGGCGCTGATCACTCGGTTCGATCCGTCGCCGAGATCCCGGCGCTGCTGGAAAAGTTGACTGCCTGAACTGGTGGAATCGCTTTCGAAACGTGAACGGGAGAAGTTACCGTTTCTGGTCCCGCAGCTGGTTGACGTCGACGTAGCGGTAGGTGCCGCCCGTCTTGGCGGCCAGCTTCCGCATGAAAGAGCCGGGCGGCTCATTACTGGTCAGGCCGAACTGGATGCAGTGGATGGCAGCCCGGCCTTTGCTCACTCGGGCGATCGCCTGAATCTGGCCGTCGTTCAATTCCGGTGTGTCGCCGTCCGTCAGCAGGATGATCGTGTCCGGGTCCAGGTCGAGTGCCATATACAGTCCCGCCTCATGATCGGTGCTGCCGAAGGGAACGAGGCGCTGAAGGAATTCGTTGACCTCGGATTTGTGCTCTTCGCTGGCCCGGAGCAGTTTGCGTTCCTTGAGGGTGACGGTTTGCTGGTGGTAGGCCACGATCTGAAACTCGTTCTCGGGAGCGAGTGGAGCGAGGGCCTGAAACAGTTCGACCTGAGCGGTAGAGAGCACATCCAGGCCGCCTGTGCCCATGCTCTTCGATCGGTCGAGTACAAACACGAACTTTCGGCCTTTCAATGGTCCGGAACCAAAAAGGGAAGTTGTCGCCAGTGGAGCGGGCGGAGGACGATTGGCCAGCTCGCGTTGCTCCGCGGCAATTGCCTCCAGCGTTGCGGAGGAGAGTTCGTTGCTCGGTTGCTCGCCCCTCACGCCAGAGGTCATCTCCGAGGCGCTCGCGATCAGTGTGGCCGGCCCCGGAGCTGGCAACGGGGCGGGCTCGATCTTCGCGGGTGCCGGTGGCAGCGGAACCGGTTCGCTCGGCAGCACTTGACTGGGGGCAGCCGCATCGGCTGGGCTTGGAGCGGGAGGCCGTTCAAGGTAAGTCGTCTCGCGCTCACTGTCGTCACTCGACTCCGTCAGAACGAGCGAGACGCGACGGGGGCCCTCTTCCAAAGTCTGACCAGGCGCGGCCAGGCGAAACAGCCAGGCGAACAGGAGCAGCAAGCCGAGGTGAACGGCGCCGCTCAGAGCCGCGGCCTGCCACGGCCGCTGGGCGACAGACCCGACCACGGGCGTCTGAGATTTCGAATTGGACATTTGCTGCTGGTCCTCATGCGGGGCTGCCGTCCCATTGTAGGTTCCCGGGCGTGCAAAAAAGGGGCGATGCGTCCCGATGCCTGCTGCAGAGACTGAGAAACTGGCCGGGAGGGCTGCGCGGCGGGAGGCTCAGCCGCGAGCCGCTTTGCAGGAGCATTGCTGAAAGAGCGATGGGGGGCCCCGCGGGTGCTGGTTGGGAGTTACTCGGACTGTCCTGCCCCAAGTTTTTCCCCGAGGGAACAATTTTGTGCGCGTTTGTCCGCAGAGAGGCAAAAATAAGCCGAGTTTTTTCCCGGCCTTGCGGTGAGCAGCAGCGACGATCAGGGGCAGCCGCGGAACGGCCCCTTTGGCTGAGTGTCCTGGCCAGGAGTAGCTTCCACCGTCGGCACGCAGCGGATTTTTGACCTGATTGGTGGCTAAAGGGGCCGCCGTTCGCTTAGAATTGAGTGATTGCGGACGTAGCTACGACGCGCTCCAGCAGGCGGTCCGGATGGGCTGCTGGTTTCAGAAACAGAGGAAAGCAGAACGATCCATGAATCGACCCGATACGAACAGGAACCAGGAATTGGAAAAAGACGACATTCAGGCGATGGAAAAGCTCAGTGCCGCCTACAGCTTGATTCGGGGCGAACTGGGGAAAATCATCGTTGGCCAGCAGGAGGTGGTCGAGCAGCTGATGATTGCGATTTTCGCCCAAGGCCACGTGCTTCTGGAGGGTGTTCCCGGTCTGGCCAAGACTTTGATGGTCAGCACGCTGGCCCGGACCCTGAATCTGTCGTTCAATCGGATTCAGTTCACCCCCGACTTGATGCCCAGCGACATCGTCGGGACGGAAGTCATTCAGGAAGACAAGGCCTCGGGGACTCGTCAGTTCCGCTTTCTCAAGGGCCCGATTTTCGCCAACATCATTTTGGCGGATGAAATCAATCGGACGCCCCCCAAAACCCAAGCCGCTTTGCTCGAAGCGATGCAGGAGAAGCAGGTCACGATTGGCGGCGTCCGCAACCCCTTGCCGGCCCCCTTCTTTGTGCTGGCGACTCAAAACCCGATTGAGCAGGAAGGAACCTACTCCCTGCCGGAAGCCCAGCAAGACCGGTTCATGTTCAAGGTCTTTGTGAAGTACCCGAGCTACGATGAAGAGTATTTGATTGCCGCCTCGACGACCTCGCAGCACTCGGCCGAGATCAAGCCGGTGCTCAACGACGCCGAAATTTTGGCGTTGCAGCATCTGGTCCGGCGCGTGCCGGTTGCGCCGCATGTGATTCACTACGCCCTGCGGCTGGTGCGGGCGACCCGGGTCCTGGAACAGGATACGCCGGCGTTTGTGAAGGAATCGGTAAGCTGGGGAGCGGGGCCGCGCGGTGTGCAATACCTGCTGCTCGGAGGAAAGGCTCGAGCCGTGCTGGAAGGGCGCGGGCATGTCACCACGGACGACATTCGGGCGGTGGCCCGACCGGTCCTGCGGCATCGCGTGATCACCAATTTCAACGCCGAGTCACAAGGGATCACCTCAGACGTGGTGATCGATCGGCTGATGGCCGAGTTGCCGGAACGAAGTGCCAATGACCAGGTCGTTCCGGAACTGGCTCGGGCCTTTGCCGGAGCCTGAGAGCTGGCTGCTCTTGGGTTGCGACGGTCGCTCGCGTGCCGGCGCCCTGCGGGCGACTGGCTGACTGTGGCGATTGGTCCGACCGGTGTCTCGTGATTGCGGGAGCCGGTGGCTTGGGTTTGCTGAACTGATTCTTTTGCCCTCGAGGCTTGCTGCCGATGTCGACTGCCGATTCCCGTGAAGGCCAGTATCTGGACGCCCGGACGCTGGACAAGATCAAGCGACTGGACGTGCGCGCCCGGCTGGTAGTCGAGGGCTTCATGACGGGCGGTCACAAAAGCCCGTACCATGGTTTTGCGGTTGAATTCGCGGCCCACCGGGAATACACCCCCGGCGATGATCTGCGGCACATTGACTGGAAGGTCTGGTCGAAGACCGACCGGCTCTACATCAAGGAGTTCGAGGAAGAGACCAACCTCAAGTGCCATCTGTTGCTCGACCGCTCCAAGAGCATGCTGTACGGCAAGAACGCCAATAGCGCGACGGATAGCGGCTGGAGCAAGTTCGACTATGCCGCCACGGCCACCGCGAGTTTGGCTTACCTGATGCAGCAGCAGCAGGATGCGGTTGGCTTGGTCACGTTCAGCAATCAGATCGATCGGCAGTTCAAGCCCAGCACGCATCCATCGCACCTGAAGCTGTTGTTCCACGAGTTGGAACAAACGACCTGCGACAAGCAGACTGAGGTTTCGGATGCCTTTCTCGGGCTGGCGGCACAGATTCGCCAGCGCGGAATGGTGATCCTGCTCAGCGATTTGCTGTTGCCCCTGGACGATTTGGCCAAGTCGTTGCGCCAGTTTCGGCTGAGGCGGCACGAAGTGGTCGTCTTTCAGGTGATGCACTCGGATGAGTTGAATTTTCCGTTCGATGAGAACACGCTTTTCAAGGGATATGAAGTCGACGCTCAATTGCTCGCCGAGCCGAGGGCGTTGCGGAAAAGTTACCTGGAGGCGTTGGAGCGGCACAACGGCGAGGTTCGCAGGATTTGTGCCGGGGCGGGGATTGATTATGTCCTGCTCGACACGTCGAAGCCGCTCGATGTGGCCTTGTCGAGTTATTTGAGTTTCCGCCTCCGCTCGCGGCGGCGGCTGACAGGCCGGTTTTAGGGAGGAGCGCGCGATTGTTTAGCTGGATGTTGAATCCTTTGATGCTCGGATTGGGGGGGCTGGCCATTGGCGTGCCAATCCTGATCCACCTGCTCAACCGGAGGCGGTACAAGATCGTCGACTGGGCGGCGATGGATTTTCTGCTCGAGGCGGACAAGAAAAATCGACGCCGGGTGCAGTTGGAAAACTTCCTGATTCTGGCGCTCCGTTGTCTCGCCATGCTCCTGCTGGGGCTGCTGCTCGCGCGCCCCTTTCTCCCTTCGGCGATGACCTCGCTGCTGGGACAAAAAGAGCAGTTTGAGCGAGTCGTGCTGCTGGATGATTCGCTCAGCCAGCAAGTGCTCGTGGACAACCTGCCAGCCCTCGAAGGGGCCAAGAACAAACTCAAGGAGTTGTTGACCGAGTTGGCTCAAGGTGATGCCAGCGACGATTGGCTGACGCTGTTTGTCACCAGCAACACCGAGCAGCCGATTCTGGCCAACGAACCAATCACCCGCGGAACGCTGCCCACGCTCCTCGATGCCATCGACGGGGTCGACGGATCCGATGGAGCGGCCGATTACGGAAATTCGCTGGCTCAAGTCAAGCAGTATGTGGCTGGGCAACGAGACAGCATCAGCCGGGTCGTCTATTTGCTCTCTGACCTGCGGCGGCGGGACTGGATTCCGGAAGCTGGCGAGACGGCTGAAACAGCACCCAATCGACTGGTTCAGGAGCTGGGCAAGGAGGCGACTCAAGGCCTGATCGTCGACATCGGCAGTCCCAGCGACCAAAACCTGGGGATCGCCGATGTCCGGAGTGAAGACCTGCTGGTGGCCAACCGGGTCGTCCGCTTTGAGGTGGACGTAGCGAGCTTTGCCCGCGAACCGATCAGCAACCTGAAGATCAGTCTGCAGATCGACGAGCAGCCTCCCATCGTCGAGACTCTGGAGCAATTGCCGGCCGGTGGCAAGGAGACGGTCACGTTCCGGTACCTGTTCCGTCCTTTGGAGCCGGACCGGATGAACGCCGGCGACAGTCAAATCAAGGGTTGGCAAAACCACCGCATCCGCGTCGAACTCGACCGGCAGTCGCTGGTTGGCAACCAAACGCAGCTCAATCAGTTGCTCGATGATGACAGCCGGTTCTTTGCTGCCCGAATTCTGAATGGCATTCCCGTGCTCCTGGTCGATGGCGATCCCTCGGCCGACTCTCAGCGGAGCGAGACCCACTATCTGCGGTACCTCGACATTTTCGGAACCGGCTTGCAGACGCGGGTCGTGACGGTCGCCGATTTGGAGACGATCCCGCTGACTGATTACAAGGTCATCTTCCTTTGCAATGTGGATGAGATCTCGGGTGACCGAATCAAGGTTCTGGAGCAATGGGCCCGGGATGGCGGAGCGGTTGTCTTCATGCCCGGCAATCAGGTGCGGGCTGAAGCCTTTAATGCCAGTTTCTATCGGGATGGGCAGGGGCTTTGCCCGCTGCAGCTGGAAGCGATCGCCGGCGACCCCACGATGAGCAGTTGGGTGAACTTCGAAGTTGACCCCCAAGTCCATCCGGCCTTGCGGACCGTGGTCGAAAGCGATGCCGCCAGTTTGGCAAAAGTTGACGTCTTCAGTTGGTGGACCTCGCGACTGAGCGAGACCCTCCGCAACGAAGTCCTCGTCCCTTTGAGGCTGAGCGATGAGAATCGCTCCCCCGCGTTGGTCGATCGGGCCTGGGGCAAGGGGAAGGTCATCGCGTTCTCCATCCCGGCGGATGGTGACTGGTCAGTTTTTCCCGGAATGGACGCGGTCTTTGTCCCGGTGATGCTCGATTTGATCGATTACCTGATCGGGTCTGGCGACCAAGCGTCTTCACTGGCAATTGGCGGGCGAATTGACTGGCCGGTCGATCTTTCGGCCTATCAGAATCGGGTGACGCTCCGCGATCCGGCGAATGAAAAGATGGAAGTCTTGGCGCGGCCCGCCGACGAGACGCCGGAAGCGGCCAAAAGCGTGATTTACTCGGCCGAATTCAGCGATTTGGAGAGCCGCGGTTTTTACGAACTCGGTTTGACGCGGAACTCGGGAGAGGCTGAAAGCGTCCTGTTTGCGGCCAATGTGCCGGCTGATGAGGGACGGCTCGAGCGATTGAACCCGAGCGAACTGGAGTCCGATTTCTGGGGCGAAAAATTCAAGCTGCTCCCGGTTTCCGGATTGCTCGGTGAACGTGCCGAAGGGCGTTCGGCCGAAATGTGGCCGCAAGTGATCTGGTTGCTGCTGATTGTGCTCGGCACAGAGCAGTTTCTCGCATGGTGGTTTGGAAAAAGGCGCTAGTCATGGTTCGCGGAACGGTGGGCCAATTTCTGAAGAGCATCAGCCGTCGGCCAATGCTCGGGCTGCTCGCACTCGGGTTGGCCGCGCTCGCCCTGACGGCTGAGGGAGCGGCCCAGCAGGTAATCCGCGGAATCCGTCCGGCGATTCCCGCTGGTGACCTGATCGATGATGTCCAGGAGCAGGAGAATGAGGAACAGAATGCTTCGGGCGGAGCCACGCTGAAAACCGACCCCGACCTCGAGTCGATTCTGAAAAAGGCCGAGCGTTATCAACAGGATGGCAATTTCTCGGTTGCCTGTCAGTTGTGGCAGGCAGTGCTGGAGCGAAGTGGCGATACGCTCTACTCCCTCGATAGCCGTACCTACTACTCGATGATTGAACAGGTTGAAAAAACACTTGCCGGACTTCCGCCCGAAGGCCTGCAGGTTTATCGGATTACGGCTGACGCTGCGGCCCGGCAAATCCTTGCCCAGGCAGCCCGCCCTGACGACCCCCAGGCCCTGAACGAGGTGGTTCGCAAGTACTTTGTCAGCAGCGTCGGGGACGACGCCGCGTTTACGCTCGCTTGCCAGGCGCTCGACCGGTTTGATTTTGTCGGCGCTCTGCGGCTGCTGAAGAAGATCCAGAAGCAGCATCCCGACAGCTCCATCCCCGGACTCGAAGTCGCTGCCCGATTGGCCCTCTGCCAAATCCTGATGGGTGACCTCGGAGGAGCCAAAGATACGCTGACAGGCACGAACTACGACGAGGCGAACACAGACCAGCGGATTCAGGCGGTGCGGGATTTGCTCGCCAAAGCCAAGAGCGGCGAGTCGGCCGGATTCGAAGCCGCTCAGGCAGCCAATTTCCGAAACTACAAGCTCGGCCCGGCGCTTCCGGCGGACTACCTCGCCAAGGATTTGAGGGCGATTTGGCAAAGCTATCTCGAGCCGAACGATCTTTATAACGCTGGTGACCGCACCGACCGCACCCTCGGCAACGTCTCGGCCGCAGCCATGGAGGAGACGGTCAATTCGCTCGAACGCTCACAGGTTGAGAAGTGGCAGGAACTCGGGTGGCGCCCAACCGGCGAACTGCTGCTGGCCGGCGGCAAGGTGATTTTTCGCTCACCCATCGATGTTTCCGCCTGGAACACGGGACTAGCCGAAACCTCAGCCTGGCGCTCGCTGTGGATGAATTCATACGAGGCGGATGATGCGACCCGGATGAGCCAGATGTTCCGGATGAACTACGGCGGCCGGGCTGGCGGCAGATCGCGCAAACCGGAAACAACTGGTCAGACCTTGAGTTTCGGCGATCGAATTCACTCCCAGATGTCGCTCAACGGCGACCTGCTGTGCACGATCGAAGGGCAACACCCCGACACGGTCAGCCATCGGATGGGAAAGAACCAGGGAATTCCCTGGAATTCAACCTTTCGCCGCACGCGAAACAATTTTCTCTGCGCCTATGAAGTCAGCACCGGTCGCCTGCTTTGGACCTTGCCCGCCGCGAACGCCCCGGGAACGCCCCAGCCGCCGCCTGCCGACCAAGGTGGCAAGGAAGCCGAGTTCCTCCAGTCCGGTGGCTTCATGGGTCCTCCCGTTCAGTTCGGCAACGCCCTGCTGGTCCCGGTTAATCAGGGTGGTGCAATCAACATCTACGCGCTCGACCTCAAGCGTCAGGGACGCACGCTCTGGAAAACGTTCCTCTGTGACGAGCCCGATACGGGGGCCGAACCTTGGGCTCCGATTCAATTGTCCATTGATGGCAGCGACCTGTTCGCGCCGACCGGTATGGGCGTCGTCTTCGTCCTCGACCCGGCCACCGGAGCGATTCGCTTCGCCCAGCGATACGAGCGGGCCGGAGTCAAAAACGACACCTTCCGGAACATCGGCTATCAAATTAACCGGATGGACTTCGACGGCTGGAGTGAGGATGTGATCATCCCCTATGGCCGGCAAATGATCTGCTTTGCGTCTGACGCCAACCGCGTTTTCGCGATTGACCGCAATTCCGGTCAGCTGATCTGGGAAACCGACATGAATCCGCTGGGGCAAAAGCTCGACTACATCCTCGGAATCGCCAATGACAAACTCTACGCGGCAGGCCGTCAGACGATCATCGCCTTTGACTTGCGCGGAGAAGGGCGGATGCTGTGGGGTGGCGATGACCTGTTCGGAGGAGCTCTCTCGGGTGGCAAAGGCGTCCTGACTTCAGAGGGGCTCTACATTCCCGTCAACGACACGGTCTGGAAGTTTGGACTCGAGGGTAAGGGTGGCCGAGCCGACAAGCAGGCTGAGGTACACGTCTCGCTGCCCATCGGGGCGCCCGTTGGCAATCTGCTCTCGGATGGAGACCGACTCTGGGCCCATCAGGGCAGCCGGCTGGTTGCACTGGGGCCGGAGGATACTGGCCAACAACAATCACCCCCAGACGCGGGCGGTTCCCAGGAAGAATAATAGCCTGATGTTCGCGGCGCTCGTTCCCCCGCCGCGCCCGTGCAATCGTCCCCAGCCTCCGTTCGGGAGAAAAGAGACAGCCAGTCGGGAGTAGCGAGCCAGCCAGTGAGCTGCACCCCCACGGTCCCCTGAGGCGGTCGGACACTGGGTCCGCTCACACTGGGTCCGCCCACACTGGGTCCGCCCACGCTGGTGCTTCCACTCCGTCCCGCTCGCTCCGGACGCCCTCGGCACCGTGGGTCAACGGGGTTGCTTGAGCGGTTGAGCCGGGGATGCATTGGCCGGAGGAACCAAGCTGGCCGGAGTTCCAACAGATGTGGGCAGCGGACTCTGTCCGGAAACGGGAACCACGCCGCTGAATTTACCGGAGTTGCTCCCGGGTATGAGCAACGAGCTCTGGAAGAGTGCTTGCTGAGTTCGCTGGTAAACGACGTCTACGATCTCGATGAACTGATTGCGAACGGGTTCGGTCAGACCCTCCAGCCGGTCGGCCATCCCCTGGACTCCCGGTCCGTTTCTCCCGGTGGTCTCATTCAGCCTCTGGACGAACTTGAGCGACTCAACAAAGTTGTGATCGGCAGTCTTGCCGACCATTGGGGCGATCGTTTTGGCAACCAGGCTGGCCGTCATGTTGTCGATCGTCAAAAACACGTCAAGCGTGCTTTCAACAGTCGGTTTCCCACCGGGGCCCGGACGGGAGCTGGTGCGCAGCAGCATCAAGCAATCGCCGTCGATCGGCTTTTTGTTCAGGGTGTTGGAGTAGGTGCCCGTTGCCCAGAACAAGTGCAGGTCCTCGGTTCCGTAGAGCAGCTCGACTTCGGAAACGGTCCCAGCACTGTCGTCGCATCGATAGGTAAACTCACCGGTGCGCTCGCAAACCATCTTGGTCACCCCCATCAAGCGCCAGATTTCGACGATGACTTCGGGGTTGCGGACGAGGAAGCGGTAGTAATCCGGGTCGGCTTCAATCGCCGAGATTGGCAGGCGGCGGTAAAGCGTCGTTTTTTCCAGAACGTCGAGAGTCTTTTTCTGGGCCACCGGATTGAGATATCCGAGCGGAATCGCCTTGATTGCTTCCTCTTTGGCCTGCCGCTGATTGACCGTTTGCGCAGCGAGCGATTCGCACCAGCCCAACCCGAGCAGCGCGCAGAGCACGACGATCATCGCGCGAATGCGTGTCATCTCAACGAGGCAGGTCATGGGGCGGAAGATTCCTCTGGCCTGAAGCCGGGGCAGGGAAAGGCAAAGTGGGCGCATTGCTGGCACAAGACCAGTGCACCTTCACACTCTTTTTCGGAACGTCCTGCAGGCGTCCCGCAATCTTTTTTGGCCTGAGGGATTGGATTCAGCAGCCCCCCTTGCCTGCTCAAATCCAGAAAGCTGCCCAGCTTCGCTGGTCGCCCAAAACGGAGCGCGGTTTGCTAGCGAATGGCAGGCTCAGCTCGAGTAAGGCCCAAGCCTCAGGAGCGGGGCTTGGGGGCTTGAAAGTGCAGGTCGCAGCTGCCGGTTGCGCAGTCCGCTTTCCCGCGCGCCTTGTTCCAGCGATAGCGGTTGCGGGCGACGAGATGATAAGCCCAACTCCACAGCGGCAGTGAGCCAGGAAGATGGAGCAGCGGAGCGAGCCACCAGAGCAGAGGGAGGCGGCGCGAGAGGTACCGGGCAGCGGCCGCGCCACCATGGACTGGGCGCGGTTGACGGTTTGCAGCTGCGGCGGGGAGAACCAGCATTTCCTTCATCAGCTCCTCGTGGGACATTCCCGGCAGGAGAGCCGCTACAGCCGGATCGTGCAGTGAGAGGAAGGCGAGCCGACCGCCGCGATCCAGCCAATCCAAGCGTGCGACCTGCCTGCAGCAGAACTGGCATTCGCCGTCGTAGATGACGATATCGGCTCGGGGACGTTCGGCGGGGCTGGGGAGCATTGTGGACCGGAAAAAGCGAGTGGTGATTGTCTCGGCGAGTCTTGGATCTACCCGCCAGCGGAGGCGCTGAATAACCTGCCCGGGCACCGGGGAGCAGTGTTTCTGCGATGATTTTACCGAATGAGCCATAAAAAACGAACTAACTGGCCGGGAAAAGCGGTTGAGGAGCGGCTGGAACCGGGGGCGTCTTCGCTGGCTGAACCCGCCCGGCCGGTCATATAATCAAGTGGGTCGTCCCCCCCCTGTCGAGCCTCCAGCAGTTCGCGTTGGCTGCATGAACTCGCGCGGGGCGCTCGAGGTCGTGGGGATGTTTGTCTGTTCAATCAGCGAGGGCGTTGGCATGCAGGAGATAGAACAGGTCGTGGCCGCAGCGCAGCGGCGGCTGAACTTGACGCTCTTTCTGAAGCTGTTTATCCCCGCACTTTTTGCGGGTCTCGCGTTGGTCGTCGCCGCCTGGCTCGCGCCCAAATTCTGGTCACTCCGCTCTTGGATGCCCGGCTTGGAGATGCCTGCCTGGTATGCCGGTTCGCTGCTCGTCGGACTGCTGCTCGGCGTCGCGTTGGCTGGATTCCAATTGTGGCGCCGCCGCCCAACCAGACTCGAGGCCGCAGTCGAGGTTGACCAGCGTTACTCGCTCCGGGAACGATTGAGCAGTGCGTTGGCGCTGGACGCGAAATCGGCGGACTCGGATGCAGGACGAGCCCTGTTGGCGGATGCCGCTGAACGGGCGGCTCGAATTGATGTTCGCGATCACTTTCCGATCCGATTGGAGCGACGCGCGGCATGGTTGCTTCTTCCAATCGCCGCGATCGCGGGCTTGGCCCTGATTCCTGACGCAACGTCGCCTCAACCGGTCGTGGTGACGCCTGTGGTTAACGAGCAGAAGCCGATCGAAGTGGCGGTCGAAGTCGCCAAAAAGTCGCTCGAAGAAAAAGCCAAACAATTGGAAGAGCAAGGACTCAAAGACGCTGCTGCGGACCTCGAAACGCTGGCCCGCAAGCTTGACGCTGTCCCGGCCGGAGCCGCCGAACTGAAGAAGGAGGCACTAGTTAAAATCAATGACGTGCGCGAACAGCTGGAGCAAAAGCGCTCTGAATTGGGGGACGTCGACGCGCTCAAGGAGAACCTGGCGAAGCTCAAGCAGGCCGGAGAGGGAGCGATGGAAAAACTGACCCAGGCGCTCGCTGATTCCGACTTCGAACAAGCTCGGGAACTGGTCAAGGAATTGGCCCGCAAAATCAAGGCGGGGGAATTGAGTGAACAGGAGCGGCAGCGGTTGGGCGAGGACTTGAAGAAACTGGCCGAAGCCGCTGACAAGCTGGTCAAGGAGCACGAGCAAGCCAAACGGGATTTGGAAGCTCAGATGCGTCAGGCCCAGGCCGAAGGGAACCTCCAGAAGGCGGCTGATTTGCAACGCAAGCTCGAACAGCGAGAGGCGGTTGAGCGACAGATGCAGCAATTGCGAAAGGCAGCTGAAAATCTCCAGCGGGCTGGCGAAGCGGTTCAGCCCGGGCAAAAGCAACCGGGTGAGTCGAAGCAGAAACCGTCGGACCAGTCCAAATCAGGAGGCCAGCAACAGGCTCCCAAGGCTTCCCCCGGTCCGGGGCAGTCCGAGCAATCTTCGGAACAGAAAAGCGGCTCCAACCAAGGCGAAGAAAACCTGCAGCAGGCCCAGCAGGCGCTCGAGGATTTGGCCGAGCAAATGGAGCAGATGGAGAACGACCAGGAAATGGGCGAACAACTGCAAGAGCTTGAGCAGGAACTGCAGGACTGTAAAGACGGCATTAACGGATGTAAGAACCCGGGAGACAATCCATCCCGCAAACGGAGCCAAAGGGATTTTGTCCAAGGCGAAGGCAATGGGCATGGCAAACGCGAGGTGGAAGAAAATGAAACTGGTGACTACCGGTCCAAAGTCAAAGGGCGGATACAGAAAGGCGAGACGGTGACGACGGGCGATGCGGATGGTCCCAACCTTCCCGGCAGCAGTGCGGCGGAGGCTCGCGAGTTGATCAAGTCCGAACTCAACCGGCAAACGGATCCGTTGGAAGACCAGCAGTTGCCTCGGGCGCAGCGCGAGCAGGCGAAAGAGTATTTTCAGCGCCTGCGGGGTGGCAAGTAGTGGCTGACTTCGGAATGCCGGTTTGAAGTTGGGAGCACTTCGCCGCCAGTATTCCGCCCGATACCGGATGGACTGATTGAATCAAAGACTGGGGATGTTGATGTTTGACTGGCGCAATCACTATCGAGAGCTCATTGGCGTGGCCCTTCTGATCGGGCTGGGAATCGTCGGCTGGTTCGCCCGCGGGCTGTTCACTGGTCCAGAGGTCTCGGCCCAAGCCGCGGCCTTCTCCAGTGAGCGGACCGAAGCGGACAAGGCTTACACCAGACAGGACTGGAACGGAGCGGAAGAGCATTATCGCGCCATGACCGAGCGCGATCCCTACAACGGTTACGCCTGGTATTCGCTCGGCGACTCCATCTGGCGACAAGGCCGAAGACTGCTCAATGACCGCGACCGGACCAGCCGGGCGATTGTTCCCGACCCGGCGCGGATCGACGAGCTGAACGGTGAAATTCGAAAGCTGGGCGAAAAGGCCATCGCCTGTTTTTCCCGCGCTCAGGATACCGGTCGATTCCGGATTCTGGCGGGTCAAAGGATCGCCGAAATCTACACGGCAATCGGCGAGAAGCGACTGGCAGTTGAGATGTTGACCAAGTGTTTCGATGACGGGATGATGATTCGCGGCTTGCGGAATATCGCCGAATTTGTGCCACTCCGCGGCGACCCGGAATTTGAAGAGCTTGCCAGCCGCGACCCGCGGCCTCCGATTCGAGGCGCCGGTCCGCCGCCAGTACCCGCGATGGGAGGCGGGGCAAATCGCTGACGCAGAGGCGGGCGGCTGGTGAGCGCTGGCTGAACGAACTCAGGCAGTTCGCGGCGGGCTGTGTCAGACGTCCGAGAAGCGCCGGGACCAGGCATCGATCATCCTGGCGACAAACTCGGTATCGCCTGGCTGGTTTACCAGCAGGTGATCGGCCCCGTCGAGGGTGATGAAGCTGGTTGGCCCTCCCGCGAGTTCAAACATCTCTCGACCATGTCGCCAGGGGAGCGTCTCATCCAGGGGCGAGAAGAAAATCAGCAGCGGCAACCGCAGGTCGCGGAGAACCTCACCCAAGTCTGTCTGACGGAGCGTCGAGAGCATTTCCCGGCGGATCAGATGTGAGCGTCCACCGATCTCGACCTCTCCCGCTCCCAATTGCTCGATAGCCGGATTGGTTTGGGCGAGGTAATCGGCCAGATGCCGGGTGCTTGCAGGGGAGGCGATGTTCACCAATGCCGTCGCCGTGGGAATGCGGCTGGCACAGGCAAGAACCGCCGCCCCGCCCAAACTGTGCCCCACCAGAAGTTCCGGTGGACGGTGCTCGCGGGTCAGGTAGTCGACCGCTGCCAGCAGGTCTTCCTGATTGTGTTCAAAAGTCGTCTGACTGAAGTCCCCGCGACTGTCTCCCAGGCCGGTGAAGTCGAATCGCAGCACGGCAGTCCCGAGAGCCGCGAGGTGTCGGCTGATTCGAACAATCGCTTTCAGGTCTTTGCCGCAGGTAAAGCAATGGGCGAAGACGGCGAAGCGATGAGCCTCACCTGGGGGCCATTCGATGATCCCGGCCAGGTCGACCCCGCGCTGATTCAAAAATCGGACGCGTTCGCTGCGATGCGGCATAAAACAGAGTGAGCAGAAAAAACGGTGAACCTAGAACCCGTGGCTGCGAGCCTTGGCGAGTTCCGCCTTCTGGATGTAGGCCGGGTCTCTGGTGCCCTCAAAAGCCCGCTGATAGGTGACACTCAACGCGGCGTAATTGAATACGTCGTTGGGTTCCAGTTGACAGGCCTGCTCCGCATGCCGGCAAGCGGCTGCATAGTCACCGCTGTGGTGATACAGAACTGCCAATGCAAGATGTCCCCGCACGAACGCCGGATCGATTGCCAAGGCCTGGTTGATCTTCTCGATCGCCGCGGAGTAGTTCTTTTCTTGCCGAAGCTTTTCGGCTTCCTTCTCAAGCGCCAGAATCTCGGGTGCAGGCATGGTCGTTCCGAATAGGTGAGGGTGATGGGGAAGCGGTTAAGGAGCAGGAAACAGCAGTCAGCCAACTCAGCACCGCCGAGCCAGTAACCTGAGCCGACCGGATTTTTCGAGCCAGTCTTGTCGGGGGGTCTCGGCCGA